>Ga0193738_1000984_pt1 | contig 12225 bp, 10 predicted proteins | sample L2a1metaG_FD_144927 | JGI IMG/M metagenome (GOLD analysis project Ga0193738, IMG submission 144927) | Soil microbial communities from a riparian zone of the East river system, Colorado, United States - L2a1 | ecosystem: Environmental > Terrestrial > Soil > Riparian zone | place: USA: East River...
TCTTTTTTCCTGTTTAATTATTTTTTCTGTCGTTGAACCTTCGGGAGTTATCTATGGCTTTTCTTTTGGTTTACAAACTTCCGGTAATCCTTTGACACATCAGCCAGAATGAATACAGAGATCAGGCTGCCACACAATAGTTACTTCACTATTTTGGTATTTAAATTTTTTTTTGCCATTATTCAAATTAATATTTTCTTTCTTCTATTGAATCCAAAATATTGCAATAGCTAATGTAACGATCAATATTTATCTCTTCACTTTCCAGTGCTTTTTTTATGGCACAGCCCGGTTCATTTATATGTAAGCAATTATTGAACTGGCAATCATTGATCCTGCGTCTCATTTCAGGAAAATAATGTGACAATTCCTGTTTTGCAATATCAACCAAACCAAACTCTCTCATTCCGGGTGTGTCAATTATTTTTCCGCCAAATGGAAGGTCATACATTTCGGCAAAAGTTGTAGTGTGTAATCCTTTGCCGCTCCAGCCGCTTACGTCCTGTGTTTTTATAGTAAGTTCCGGATAAATAATATTTATGAATGAAGATTTGCCAACACCACTATGACCGCTTAATAAGGAAATCTTGTTTTTCAAAAACTCCTTCAGCTCATTGATACCTGATTGTTTTTCTACACTAACAAGAAAAGTTTTATAACCAATCGACTCATACATCTGTTTCCATTCTTCATATTTATGCTCTTCTTTTTTTCTATACAGATCCGACTTATTGAAAACAATTGCTGCCGGCACATGATACATTTCACAGGCAACAACAAAACGGTCGATAAAGCCTTGGGAAGTTTTTGGTTCTTTTAATGTGGCAAATAAAACGGACTGATCAAGGTTGGCAGCAATAATGTGATGCTGATATTTGTGTCTTGGCGATTGCCTGTTAACATAATTTCTGCGATCATAAATTTTAGTGATCGTAACAGAGTTCTCGATCTCGTTCTCTGTTTCGACCTCCACCTCATCGCCAACAGCAACCGGGTTGGTGGAAGTGATATCATCAATTTTAAAGATGCCTTTCATCCGAGCATTATAAATGCTCCCGGCCTGATTTTTGACCGTGTACCAACTGCCTGTCGATTTATAAACCAGTGCCTTCATAGAACCACGAAATTCAGGATTTAAATGGAATCTGAAGCTAAATAGAAGTAAATATGCAGGTTGAGTAAAATTTATAGAGACAGTTGGCGTTATTATCCAATAAAACCAAGCCCTTTTAACGCCCAAAAATTTTGAGTATTTTCGAGATCAAATTCAAAACTTATGAATAAACTTATCCTCTTAGCCGTAGTCTGTTTTACAACTTTATCTTTTAGTAGTTGCGATAAAAACGATGATCCCCCACCGTCAAATACGGATTACATAACAAAATCATCATGGAAATTCAGCACTGCAAAAGCCGGAGGCTTTGATGTTACTGCACAAGTGCCAGCTTGTTTTAAAGACAATACAATGCTTTTTGTTGCCAATGGAACAGGAACGATCAATGAAAGCACAAGTGTCTGTTCACCTGCTGCTCCATCGACCTTTACATGGGTATTTCAAAACAATGGCACTGAACTAAAAACAAATACTCCGATTGTTAGTGGCGGTTCCGATGTATTTACTATTGTGTTGTTAAACGATGTGAACCTGGTGGTTTCTCAAACAATGACCATTGCGCCAAATCCGCCAACTAATGTAGAGCTTACATTTATCCATTAAGTTCAGGAAAGATATTTACCAACAACAGGCATTCTTCTGCCTACTCCAAATGCTTTGCAACTGATACGGAGTACAGGGCAAAACTGTTTGCGTTTGTATTCGTTTGTGTTTACCAATTTTAAAACCCTGTCAACAAGCACCGAATCATAACCTTTTGCCTTTATTTCTTTCGGTCCATTGCGAAGCTCAATGTATTCATATAGAATTCTATCAAGCGTATCATATTCAGGAAGGCTATCGCTATCTTTTTGATTTGGTCTTAACTCAGCAGATGGAGCTTTATTGATAATATTTGAAGGGATAATTTCTTTGTCACGATTTATATATTTTGCCAAAGCATACACCTGCATTTTATAAACATCACCTAAAACACCGAGTCCGCCGGCCATATCACCATACAATGTTCCATAGCCGGTGGCTAGCTCACTTTTGTTTGATGTATTGAGTAAAATATATCCAAACTTGTTTGCAACAGCCATTAAAAGATTACCCCTTGTTCTTGCCTGTATGTTTTCTTCTGCCAAACCGAATGGAAGATCTTTATAAACTGGTTTCAACTCTGTAATAAAACTTTCAAAAATATTTTTAATGGGAATGATATCATATTTGCAATGTAGGTTTTTGCTTAATTGTTCAGCATCTTCCACGGAATGAGAAGACGAAAACTGAGAAGGCATTAACAACACACTTACATTTTCTTTTCCTAATGCATGAGCAGCTAATACCTGCGTAACTGCACTGTCAATACCTCCACTTGCTCCAAGTATCGCTTTGCTAAATCCCATTTTTTTAAAGTAGTCTCTTATTCCAAGTACCAATGCATGGTAGATCTCATCTATATTTTTATCATTGGTTAAATAAGCAAGAATGTCTTCACCGGTTCCAACTTCTTTCGCGGAGTAAAAATAAGCCTCCCCTAAATCCCCTCCGGAGGAAGGGACTTGCGAAGACCCAGCTGTTTTAGTGAGTTCATCTAATTCAAATATTTCAAAATCTTCTTCGAAGTATTTCATCTCTTTTACCTTCTTTCCATTGACGTCATACACAAGACTGCCACCATCGAAAATGATCTCTGTTTGCGAACCAACAACATTACAATAAAGCATCGGCAGCTTGTATTTTAATGTATGAGCTTTTACAATACTGTTCCGAACAATATCCTGTGCATAGTTATATGGCGAAGCAGAAAGATTGATCATCACATCAGGTTTGTAAGGCATTAATTTTTCCATCGGTGTGATACGGTACAAAGGATTATCACCCATGTTCCAAATGTCCTCGCAAATGATGACGGCTAATTTTTTGCCTTTGAACTCAAGTATATTCCAATCATAAGCAGGTTCGAAATAACGATATTCATCGAACACATCATAGTTTGGTAAAAGTGTTTTATGTATCTCGCCTTTTATTTCTTTTTCATAAAGAAGAAAAACAGCATTGAAAAGATCTTTGCCATCTTTTTGTTTGTTATGGGCAGGAGAACCGATCAATACACCAATCGTATCCGCATGTTCTTTAATTCGATCAATAGCTTCATAACATTTATTGATAAAATCAGGGAATTCAAGAAAATCACCGGGAGCATATCCGCAGACACATAGCTCGGAGAATACGACAAGATCAGCGCCTTGTTCTTTGGCTTTGTTGATTCCTTCAATGATCTTCCGTGTATTATCTTCAAAATTGCCGATATGATAGTTCTGTTGCGCTAAGGCGATCTTCATACCGCAAATTTACAACGACCGGCTTTAAAGAGGTTAAATTTTTCTTTGCATTATCTTCGTACGCAACATATAGTATTTACCATCGTTTATCAATTCCTATGCGTATAACTGCCGTTTTATTTCTAAGTGCTTTTATCTTTTTTTCTTGCTCAAATGACAATAATGCACCGGATGTTTCGAATATAAAAGTCGACATACCAGTTGAAAGATTTGACAAAGATTTTTTCTCAATAGATACTATTGGAATTGAAAAAGGGCTTTCAGCAATTGCCGCAAAATATCCTTCTATATTTCCCATTTTTATAAATAATATACTTGGCATAGGTGACACACTTCAGAAAGAAAGTGTGATGCTGTTCATCAGGCAAAACAAATTTTTAGCAGATTCGGCTAATAAGGTTTTTGGGAACATAGACGATGTCAAAGAGCACTTGGAGCAGGCATTCCGCTATGTGAAGTATTATTATCCCGATTATAAAGTTCCTAAACTGGTAACGATCGTCGGGCCACCTGATGCTTTTGCCAAAAAAGCAAACGGAGAACTAACGGCAAATTTTTTGACCGAGGAATTTTTGGGACTGTCACTGCAGTTTTATCTCGGGAGTGACTTTTCATTGTATAACGACCCTATTTACGTTGCAAGTATTGCACCCCAATATATTAGCAGGCGGTTTGATAAAAGATATATTGTTGCCGACGCAATGAAACTTATCGCCGACGATATATCTCCTGATAAAAGCCTTGGAAAAGGACTGATAGAACAGATGATCGAGAAAGGAAAACAAATCTGGTTACTTGATAAATTTATGCCTGCAATTCATGATTCAATCAAAACTGGTTATACAAAAGACCAATTAAGCTGGTGCAAAGCGAATGAAGGGCTGATATGGAATGAAATCATCACCACCGAAAAAGATCTATACACAAAAGACCCGTTAACACTTCAGAATTATATTGGAGAAGCTCCGTTTACACAATCCCTCGGACCTCAGTCTCCGGGAAATATCGGTCAATGGATCGGTTGGAGAATACTAAAAAAGTTTACAGAGAAAAATCCATCAATGAGTGTTGCTGATATCATGAAAACTGATGCAAGAAAAATTTTAGAAGAAGCGAAGTACAAACCGAAGTAAGTATCAAACCCCTAAATCCCCTAAAGGGGACTTTTGATACTTTAAACCCAAAGCAAAAATTATTAAATGAAGTTGAGGGGCCTTGTCTTTGCTGAATAGAGAATAAAAAGTTGAAGTGTGCGAATCTTCCACTGGAAGATTCGAAGGCAACAGAAGCTTAATTCAGTACATAAGTTGATAAAACAAACAAGCAACTAAAGAATTATAAAGAATTACTGAAATTACACAGAATGTTTTGATCTAAGTCCTCCCTTTAGGGAGACGGAGGGTTTAGTTATTTTTAAACGGGACAAACATTTCAAAAGCCGGGATGTTTACATCAAAGAATTGTTTGTTGTTAAGATTCTCCATTTGATAAGTGCCATGCATTCTTCCCATTTCTGTACGAAGATTACAACCGCTTACGTATTGATACTTTTCACCAGGAGATAAAGCTGGTTGTACACCTACTACACCTTCACCTTCTACTTCCCTGTAGCTGCCATTACTATCAAAAATATGCCAGTGACGACGATGAAGTTTTACGGGAAATGAGTTGTGATTTTCGATCGCAATGCGGTAAGCAAACATATATTCGGCCTGCATCGGATTGCTATAATCCTGCTGGTAGTATGTTTCTACGGTAACTTCCACACCCTCTGAGATCATGCTTACCATTGAAATTCGCTTTCGGTAAAAATAAATAAATAATACTGCATTCTGCTCAATTTATTTCCTAACAGAAAGTAGTTATACTAATTTTGCGCCACGAAGAATTAAAAATGAATATGAAATGAGCCATAAAAATTTTCGGGCAATTTATACCAACGGCGATGAAAATTTTTAAGGCGATTTCCAGGGGGGCTAAAAAAAATTAAAATATTCACATGAAAATAGCTGTAGCAAAAGGAGATGGAATTGGTCCTGAAATAATGGAGGCTGTGTTAAAAATTTTTACGGCAAGTAAGGTATCCCTTGAATATGAGTATGTTGATATGGGCAAATGGGTTTTTGATAAAGGTTTTTCCAATGGCATGACACCGGAAGCAAAACAAACCATCGAATCACATGGTATTTTATTCAAAGGTCCGATGGAAACACCGAAAGGAAAAGGAGTGAAGAGTGTAAATGTAACGGCACGAAAAACATGGAACACGTATGCCAACAAAAGAGTTTTTCAAACACTTCACGGAGTTGATACTGTTTTCAGTAAAGCAGGAATACCAATTGATATAACTATTGTAAGAGAAAATATTGAAGACACTTATGGCGGTGTTGAACATATGCTTACTCATGATGTGGCATTGAGTCGCCGATTTATAACAAGACCAGGAAGCTTACAGGTTATTCGTTATGCTTTTGAAATGGCTAAAAAGAAAAATGCAAGACGCATTACTTGCAGTCACAAAGCAAATATCATGAAGATCACCGATGGTCTTTTCCTGGAATGTTTTTATGAAGTGGCAAAAGAATATCCGGAATTAAAAGCTGATGATATTATTGTGGATGACCTTTGCATGAAGTTGGTAACAAGACCCGACAACTTCGATGTTGTTGTGCTTACTAATTTACAAGGCGATATTGTTTCAGATCTTTGTGCAGGTCTGGTTGGTGGTTTGGGTTTTGCGCCTTCAGCAAATATTGGAGATCATATTTGCATTTTTGAAGCAGTACATGGCACAGCACCTGATATTGCCGGAAAAAATATTGCAAACCCAACAGCACTATTGTTGAGTGGTATCACGATGCTCCGTCATCTTGGTATGATGGAAAATGCCGCCATTATTGAAAATGCTTTGTTATACACTTTAGAAAATGGTGTGCATACCGGCGACTTTGGTGATAGATCAATTCCATCAGTTAACACAACTCAGTTTGCAGATGCGATCATCAGCAATTTTGGTAAACAACCAACAGTAGGAGCAAAGCCGATTTTACCCAATATGACTCCTACGCCTACACATTTTAAATTGGAAAAAAACCCGATGCTTGTTTCAGAGGAAATGAAAGAAGAGAAAATTATCGGGGTCGATATGTTTATTGAAAGTGCTGAACAACCATTAGAAGTGGCGAACGAATGTGAACAACATGCAGGAGAAAAATTCAAACTGGTTAGTGTTAGCAATCGTGGTACACAGGTTTGGCCTACAGGTTCTGTTTATACAAATTTAGTCAATCAATATAATGCCCGTTTTGAATCACTGGATGGGGAGCCGCTTTCTCAGCAGGATGTAATAGGGTTATATATAACGCTCAGCAGGAATTTTAAAATATGTTCATTCGAATTGCTGAACATGTGGGGAGATAAAAAAGCATATTCACTGGCGCAAGGTCAGTAATTGCTTTTTAATAAATTAAATGAGATACTCAGGCTGTACGTCTCTTCATATCCATATTGATCAACTTCCCTTCTAATACATTAGCAAGCTCAACAACAGCTTTGTTTTCATTCTTCCTTGCATTCTTTGTATGCGTAGGATAAAGAGAAACACCGGTGTAAATGTTGTAATGTAACGTTAGAGAATTGCCATGGAAATTGAAATCCCAGTCAATACTGTCGAAATCATCTTCCTTGCGGCGAAAATCAATATGAAAATCTTTGCTGAGAATATCGGCAACCTGGTAGAATCGTTTCAGACCGCCATCATCATCTAATATGGCTTCAGTGCAGCCAAGGGCAATGCGTAGGGTAAGGCTCATAGTTTGTACGTTTTAGGTTTTAGAAAAGGATATGTGGACTTGGTTTAAAACTCGAACTTATAATTGTTACGACTTAAACTTCTTCGCTTTTCTCGCCGCCTTTTCAGCCTCAGGATCACCGGTTGCTAATTTTTCTGCACCAACATTTCGGCCATCTGTTTTGCAACCATATTTAGGCTTAAAAATGTTTCCCCACAATTTACAAGATGAAAGCCCTATTGAAAGGGTTACACAAATGAGAAGGATTCTTACGGCTTTCATATATTGCATTTTTCTTCAACGAATTTACGAAGGAAAAATTGCTTTTACCAGAGTAAATGTACTAGCCGGGGAAAAATTATCAACACAAAAGTTTAAAAAAATCAACCGTTTCTGCCTCTATAATGTCATTAGACCTTCTCCCTGAACCAATCAGAATATCGAACATAATTATTGGCAATTCGATCAATTTCGCCTCCGATCATTTCTTGCGGGATATCTTTCACTTTTTTTGCTGGCACACCAGCATAGATGCTCCCTGGTTCACAGATCGTTCTTTCGAGTACAACTGCACCAGCGGCAATGATCGTATTACTATTTATTACTGCGCCATCCATTACAATGGCGCCCATTCCTATCAGTACATTATCATGCACAGTGCATCCATGTACGATGGCATTGTGCCCGATAGAAACATTGTTGCCAATGGTCGTCCCATGTTTTAGATAAGTGCAATGAATACAGGCACCATCCTGCACATTCACTTTATTTCCCATTCTTATAAAGTTCACATCACCACGAACAACAGCATTGAACCAAATACTGCAGTCATGACCCATCACCACATCACCAACAATAGTTGAGTTTGGCGCCAAAAAACAATTACTGCCAAATTCCGGGTATTTATTTTCTACAGGAAGTATTACTGGCATTTGTAATAAAAATTAATAATTAAGAATTAATAATTGACAAGATCACTTGCCTGTCAATTATTTTTTTATTAAGCCATCCAATTACTACTATTCAGCTTCCGTTGCCTTCGAATCTTCCAGTGGAAGATTCGCATTCTTCATCATTCTATAATTCTATTCAACATATCTCCGTGTCTTCCGTGGCAACTAATGCAAATTAGAGAATTTCTTTGCGTCTTTGCGTTGCCTTTGCGTTCTTTGCGGGAAATAATTTCGGTGAACGAAAGAGAGCTTTTCCTGAAACATGTTGCACAAACTTCTCCTTCGCCACTTGCATTTGAAATTGCAAAGGCTGAAGGTTGTTTGCTATTTGATATAAATGGAAAAGAATACATTGATCTTATCGGTGGAATCAGTGTTGCCAATACCGGGCATCGGCATCCAAAAGTAGTGGAAGCAATAAAAAAGCAACTGGATGCTTACATGCATGTAATGGTTTATGGAGAGTTTATTGAATCTCCACAGGTTCAATACGCCAAATTGCTTACAGATAACCTGCCTTCTTCACTCAACTCAGTTTATTTTACAAATTCTGGTGCTGAAGCAATTGAAGGTTCAATGAAGTTGGCTAAAAGAGTAACAAACAGAACTCAGATCATTGCTTTTAAAAATTCTTATCATGGTTCAACGCAGGGAGCATTAAGTATAATGGGAGATGAATACTGGAGAAATGCGTTTCGTCCTTTACTTCCCGATGTTTTGCATCTTGAGTATAATTCTTTTGAATCATTGAATGAGATATCAGGTAATACTGCATGTGTAATTGTTGAAACTGTGCAAGCTGAAGCAGGAATTATTGTTCCAACAAATGACCCGATTGCTATCGGGTGGATGCAGGCATTAAGAAAAAAATGTCTTGAAACAGGAACTCTTTTAATTCTTGATGAGATACAGGCTGGTTTTGGAAGAACAGGTACACTTTGGGGATTTGAAAACTTTGATATTATACCTGATGTTTTAATTCTTGGAAAAGCCTTAGGTGGCGGAATGCCATTAGGAGCTTTTATTACGGATAAAAAATTAATGGATTCGTTTACCGAAAATCCTGTACTTGGTCACATCACCACTTTTGGAGGACACCCGGTTTGTTGTGCTGCAGGGATGGCTGCAATGAAAGTTCTACTTGATGAAAAAATAATTACTACAGTTAAGAAGAAGGAAGAATTATTTAAATTCTTACTTGTTCATCAAAAAATAAAGTCAGTTCGTTCATACGGATTGTGGATGGCTATAGAATTTAACTCTTTTGAAGTAAATAAAAAGGTGATCGACGAATGTATTAAGAACGGTGTTATGACCGACTGGTTTTTATTTGCTTCCGAATGTTTGCGCATTTCTCCGCCTCTGACCATTTCAGAAAACGAAATAAAGGATGCTTGTAAAAAGATATTAGCAGCTATTTATTGATTATTGAATTGATTTGTATTTTGCTGCCTGATAATTATCACCATGCGAAAAACGACCTTATTTCTGTGCTTGATTTTTTCTGCTGTTTTTATTTCTGCACAAAATAAAAAAGAGAGCTACAATAGTCTTCTCTGGCGGATAAGTGGAAATGGACTTACAAAGCCATCCTACATTTACGGCACCATTCATATTACCGATAAACGGGTTTTTTATTTTAGCGACTCTCTATACAAAAGCCTCGAACGATCAGAGGGATTTGCTGCCGAATTGGATATTAATAGTTTCTTCACGGATCACTTCGCCAGTTTTGGCCAAAAGGAAGAGCGTTCTGAAATACTTCTTGTTGATTCATTGGATAAAAAAACAATGTCGAAGTATAAAACGAAACTTGAAGCGAAATTTAAAAAGCCATTAAATAAAATAACACTAGGAGATATTGAAGACGCTAAAAGTGAATGGATGCAGCATATTTTTAAAAATGGCGAGATGAATACATTGATGGATGCCTGGCTTTTTGACCTGGCCCGCCGCCAGGGTAAATGGGTTGGAGGTATTGAAGATTTTGAAGATCAGGACGGTCTTGAAGATAGCATTTCCCTTATAGAAAAAATTGAATCGTATTCAGATAAGCCAGGCGAAAAAAATTCATTGTTGGAATGGATGATCGGAATTTATGTGCGGCAGGATCTTGATTCAATTGATCTTGAATCTGAAGTTTTCAAGGGTTCAAGAAATGCGCTGCTTGTAAGAAGAAATATTAAAATGGCAAGGCGAATGGATAGTCTTGCCCGCATTCGATCCATGTTTTTTGCTATTGGTGCTGCACATATACCCAGTAATGATGGAGTAATTTATTTACTGAGACAAAAAGGATTTACAGTTACACCGGTATATTCAAACACTAAGATCGAGCCCGGAAATTATAAATATAAACAGGTTGATCTGCCCTGGTATGATGTGGAAGATACAAGCGGAAGTTATATTATACGAATGCCTGGAAAACCTATTAGCAATTCAATTGATGGCGATGGTTCACCCGAAATGAAAATGTATTTTGATGTTGCCAGTATGCGATTTTATATTGCTTTGAGCATGCCTGTACCGAATACAGGTAATTACGATATAGATTCCGCACTGAACAATTTTATTTCTTACTATAAAAAGACAGGGGATTCAGTAACCGAAAAAAATATTGTGGTCAATGGACTTCGGGGTAAGGAGATCACTGGTTTATTTGATGGTAATCAAATGAGAATGCAGTGCTTTTTTCAACGATCAACAATTATGATGATGGCTGTTGGAGGTTTTAAAAAGCAAGTATTGTATGGTAATGACCCGGATAATTTTTTTAATTCATTAAAAATAAAACCTAAACCATCGGCAGTAATAGGCAAGATCAACGCAAAATGGGAGCGTTACAATTTTAATAAGTTTGGTTTCTCGGTAGAACTTCCCTTCAAATACAAGGAGGAAAAGGTGGAACGTGGCGATCCATCATGGGACCAGAAATATTTCCAAACCTTTGATCTTTCGAGCGGCACTTTTATGGGCATCATGGTTTCTACTGTAAAAAAGGGTTTTTACTCCAGCAGCGATTCTTCTTTTTTTGAAGAGTCAGCTGGGAATTTAGTGACCAATATGGATGCTGAAATAATTTCGAAGGATCATTTATCCAAATTTGGCTATCCAGCATTTAGTGCTAAGGCTAGATCTTCTAAGAATGGCGCGGAGATCATTATTACGTTATTGTTAATAAATAAGGGCCCACACAAGTACTTATTATTTACAATTACAGACGAGAAAAGTAAACCGGGTACTATTTCAAAATTCTTTGATTCGTTTAATTTATTGAATGAAGAAAATAAAAATTGGAGCAGGAGATATGCACCAGATAACAGCTTTAGTGTTTGGTGGCCCGGACCGGTTTTGTTTGAAAATGAATTAGCAAAACAAAAGGATGAAGTAAGATATTTATTGTATGATACTACAAGTAATATGCAGGTATTTATAGATAAAGAAAAATTCCCTGACTATTTCTGGGCTGAAGATGATACCACATTATTGAATGATAAGTCCAGAACTTTTAGTAGCGACGGTGACTCTGTGATATTCAATAGATCTTTCTATACGGGGAAGATCAAAGGTGTGGATCTGTTAGTTCAATATCGCGGATCACATAATCTTAAAAGACTGAAGTGTTTTTTAAATGGAGACACACTTTATACCATCTATACTTTTTTACCGGCACAATATCTTGAAACAGATAATTATCGCAAACTTTTTGATGAGTTTAAGATAAGTTATGAAACAGTTTCTGCTTCGTTGTTTAAAAGAAAAACTGAGAAACTTCTTCTTGCTTTGCAAACTAGAGACAGTGCTGATTATGAAAAAGCAAAAGAAGCATTCAATTATGTTACTTTCATAAAAGAGGACGTACCCAATCTCCAAAGGGCATTATTGTATCCCTACTACGATTTTGATTCATCCTATTATTATAATACAAATGGATCAATAGCAGACAATATACTGGCACTTGATAGCAATAACACGAGTATAGCATTTGCAAAAGAAAATTATTTCAAACTTACAGGTGAAAAGGACTTATTGAAGCCATT
>Ga0193738_1000985_pt1 | contig 12221 bp, 7 predicted proteins | sample L2a1metaG_FD_144927 | JGI IMG/M metagenome (GOLD analysis project Ga0193738, IMG submission 144927) | Soil microbial communities from a riparian zone of the East river system, Colorado, United States - L2a1 | ecosystem: Environmental > Terrestrial > Soil > Riparian zone | place: USA: East River...
CCGCGATAAGGTCGGCCAGCTTCTGCTGGCGCACGGCGGCACGCTGTTCCTCGACGAAGTGGGCGAGATGAGCCTGCGCATGCAGGCACTCCTCCTGCGCTTCCTCGAGAACGGCGAAATCCAGGCAGTCGGCGGCGATGGTGTGCGCAAGGTTGACGTCCGGGTGATTGCCGCCACGAATCGTGATCTGTCCGAGATGGTCCGCCGCGGAGAGTTCCGCGAAGACCTGCTGTATCGCCTGCAGGTCATCCATCTGCACGTTCCGCCGCTGCGCGAACGCCGATCGGACATCCGTCCACTGGCCACGCACTTCATGGGCACGTCGAATCAGCCGCGGACGCTCACTGAGGACGCATGGAAGGCCATCGAGCGGTATCGATGGCCGGGAAACGTCCGCGAGCTGCGAAACATCATCGAACAGGTCATCTATCGGTCATCCAGTGATCGCCCGGTGGACGTCGCTGATCTGCCGCCGGCGATCACTGCGGTCGAAGCCGGGCTGCTCCCTCAGCGCGAACGCCGGCGTCAACTCGCAGAAGATCTGTATCACGCGCTCGTCACGGGCGGCTATTCGTTCTGGGAACACATCCACCCGCTGTTCATTTCCCGCGACATCACCCGCCACGACTTGCGCCAGCTGATGCGACGTGGGCTTGCCAGCACACGGGGGAACTACCGGGCGCTGCTCCATCTTTTCGGGATGCCGGCGGGGGATTACAAGCGGTTCATGAATTTCCTCGCCACGCACGACTGTGGCGTGGAATTCCGCGAGTTCCGAAACGCCGACGCCGACCTGAGCTCGCCGCGTTGGAGCTCGCTCAGCATCCTTCCTCCGCTGCGGAACGGGAAAGAACCGGCCGCCTCGGACGCGAAGTCGAAAAAGATGGCGTCCTGATCCGGGCCGCTCACGCGCGTTCGCCACTCGGACCTCCCGGCAACCGACGAGCTCGCGGCATCCATTGGATGAGCCCCCGTCTATAATGACCCTCCCGCGATGGCTCTCTCCGCAGGGGATCGCATCGGCCGGTTCGAAGTGCTCGGCTGTCTCGGCGTCGGCGGCATGGGCGAGGTCTATCGCGCACACGACCCACAGCTGCGGCGCGACGTCGCCATCAAGATCCTGCCGTCGGCATTCTCGAGCGATCCCGATCGCCAGCGCCGGTTCGAACTGGAAGCCCGCGCCGCGGGCAGCCTGAACCACCCGAACATCCTCGCGGTCTACGACGTCGGCGTGCAGGGCGACTTCACCTGGATCGTGACCGAGCTGCTCGTCGGCGAGACCCTGCGCCAACGGATGGACGGTGGGCCGCTGTCGTCGCGCCTGGTGATCGACTATGCCATTCAGATCGCCGGCGCGCTCGCGGCGGCGCACGAACGTGGCATCGTGCACCGCGATGTCAAACCGGCGAACCTGTTCGTCACGATCGAAGGCCGCGTCAAGATCCTCGACTTCGGACTGGCGAAGCTGGTCGGCCCTGACGCGACCGACGCCACCGAAACGGTCACCATCGGCGGCGTGGAGATCGCGCCGATCGTCGGCAGCGCCATGTACATGTCGCCCGAACAGGCGCGCGGCCTGCGCATCGATCACCGGTCCGACATCTTCAGCTTTGGAACGGTCCTGTTCGAGATGCTGGCCGGGTTCCCGCCGTTCCGGCGCAGCACGAAGGCCGAGACGCTCAGCGCCATCGTGAACGACGATCCTCCAGAGTTGAGCGCGGGCCTCCCGGTGAATCGCGCACTGGAACGCGTCGTCCGCCACTGCCTCGAGAAAGAACCCGGCGCGAGGTTCCAGAACGCCAGAGACCTCGCCTTCGGCCTCGAGAACCTGCCGACGAGCAGCACGACGCAGGCAACTCGGCCACCGCGTCGGCTCTCGCAGAGGGCAGTCACGCGTGCCGTTGCGAGCCTGCTCGCCCTTGCGGTCGTCGCCCTGCTCGGGTACGTCGCCGGAACGCGAGTACCCAGCGCGAACACCACCGTTCACAGCGTCCGCCAGGTGACCGATTTCGCCGGGCTCGAGGAGTTTCCCGCGATCTCCCCAGACCGCAAGTCGGTTGCATTTACCGCGAACGTGAACGGACGACGGCAGATCTTCGTCCGGCTGTTGGCGCGCGGCGCGCCGCTGCAAATCACAAAGGATCCGGTCGACCACAGATTTCCCCGCTGGTCGCCCGACGCGAGCTCGCTCCTGTACTTCTCGCCGCCGACACCGGGTGAGGAGCTGGGAATGATCTGGAGCATTCCAGCGCTTGGCGGGTCGCCGCGCCGAGTCATCGGCAGCATAGGGAGCGCTGACGTTAGCAGAGATGGTCGAGTGGCATGCTTCAGCCTCGTGGACGGGCAGGTTCGACTGATGACGGCCGCCCTCGACGGATCGGATGTCCGGTTACTCGCACGATCTGCTGCCGGCTATCACCGCTACCCGCGCTGGTCGCCGGACGGCGAGTGGATCGCCTTCGTTCGAGGCGATGGTGTGCGCGACGACATCTTCGTCGTGTCCGCGCGTGGCGGCGAGCCGCGGCCGCTCACGCAAGACCGGAACATGATGAGCGGCCTCGCCTGGCTTCCTGACAGCTCCGGAATCATCTACGGCTCGAGTCGTGGATCGACGCTTCCATATTTGCCCCCATGGAGCCTGTGGGAGATGCCGCTCACGGGCCAGGGCCCTCGTGCCGTGACGCCTACCGACGTGTCCTACGAGCAACCAGACGTCCACGACAGCGGGCTCGTCGCCGCCGTACGGACGCGCTTGCGGCTCGACGTGTGGAAATTTCCATTCGGGCGCGTTGCGACGGACAACGTGCGTGACGCCGTCGCGATCACGCGCCAAACCGGCCACGTGCTGACACCGACCGCCGCGCCGGATGGCGATCACGTCGCGTTCCTGTCCGACAGCGGCGGTCACAGCAACCTGTGGGTGATTTCGGCTCGCAGCGGCGAGCTTCGCCAGGTGACATTCGAGGACGACGCGGAGGCGTCGGTTGGCGTGCCGGTGTGGTCTCCGGACGGACGCGCGATCGCGTTCGTCTCGTCGAAGGGAAACACCGGCCTCGACTTCGGCGTGTGGGTCGTCAGCCCGGACGGCAGTAACCCTCGAAACCTCGCGACGTCGGGACTCGGCATTGCGTGGTCGGCCGACGGCAAGTATCTCTACTACGCCGACAATGCGGCGGCAGAACTGAGGAAGGTAGACCCTGCAGGAGGCGCGACGGTCACCGTGCGTCGGGAGCGGGCGCGAAACGTCATCGGCCTCTCCGGGGGCACGCTGTATTACATGGTCGAGGCGCCGCTCGTCGATGGGCGGCCGGAATACGAAATTCGGTCGGCCACACCAGAGGACGGTCCTTCGCGCGTGCTCTACCGCATCCCCGCATCACGCGTCCCCAGCTGGCAGATCGTCAACCCGTCGCTGTCGCCCGATGGGCAGTGGCTCGCGCTGCCCCTCACTGACGGTTTCACCACCAATATCTGGGCGCTGTCCACGGGAACCGGTGAATGGCGCCAGGTGACAGACTTCGGCGATCGGTCGATCTTCATCGCGCGCAAAGTGTCCTGGTCACCCGACGGCAAGTCCATTCTTGCGGCCATCGGTGAAGGCGATGCCGACATCGTACTCCTGAGCGGCCTGATCGATCGGCGCTGAGCATCGCGTTTCGGGCCATTGAGCCGATCGGTTTGGCGTTTGCGCCCTTGAGGGCATGAAACGCCATGGCCTGATCCTTCTCGGCGTCCTGGGCATCGCGCCCGCGGCGGTTGCGCAGCCCGCGATCGAGGTGCGCACGTCCTTCGGCGCCACCAATTACCAGCAAGACGACCTCGAGTACGCCGCGCCGGCGGTGCGCGTCGCGGTCCGGGCCGGCGGCCAGCGGTTCGCCGTCGAGCCTGAACTGGCATTCGCCTGGCGCAGCACGACCGACACTTCCCACCAGTTCCGGAATCTCGGCGTGAATGCGATCGCCCGGGCCCGCGGACGGGTGTCGCCATTCTTTGGCGGCGGAATCGGCGTGTACTCCGAGCGCCGGCGATCGGCGGTGAATGATCAGGCGGGCACGCAGACGTCCGGGCCACGCGTCGGCACACAAATCGTCTTCGGCGTGGATTTCCGCTCCACGCCCCGCGTCGGTGTGTTCGGTCAGGGCCGCTTCGAGGCGCGGTCCTTCGGCGATCCCGGCGGCGGCAGCGTTTTTCAGGGGTTTGCGGGTGTCGCCATCTCTCTGCGCGGATCGCCGCGGCGCCAGCAGGAGCGCCGAGACTGATTAGCGACTCGGCTGTTGGGGGCGGCCGAACCTATCGATCACCAGGCGCGGGAGTAGACTGAGCGTATGAACAAACTGAACCGGCTCACCGTCGCGATCTCCGCTGCCGCCTTGATCGTCACCGTGCCGCTCTCTGCTCAGACCAGGGACGGCGTCATGGGAGAGTTACTGAAGGACACCGCAGAAGTCGAAAAGAAAGTCCTCGCCCTCGCCAACGCGATGCCCGAGTCGGCGTATGCCTGGAGACCGGATCCGGCCGTTCGCTCCGCCGGAGAAGTGTTCCAGCACATCGCGTCCGACAACTACTTCCTTCCGGCATTGCTGGACATCCCGGTGCCGAAAGAGACCGGCATCACCAAGGAGTTCAAGACCGCCGTGGCGTTCGAGAAGCGGCCGATGAACAAGGCCGCCGTGATCGCCGAGCTCGAAAAGTCATTCGCGTTTCTGCGCACGTCGATGAACGGCACGACTGACGCGCAGCTCAATAGCCCGATCGACATGTTCGGACAGAAGGGCACCACGCGGGGACTCTGGATCACCACCGCCACCCACCTGCACGAGCATCTCGGCCAGTTGATCGCCTACGCGCGTTCGAACAAGCTCGTGCCGCCATGGAGCAAGTAGCAGGGCGGACGTGACGTTCGCGGGACCGATGACCCGTGGCGCCTGCTTAGGCGATCGCTAGACCATGACGACAACCACGAATCGGCTCGAGCGGATCCTGGACACCCCAGTGTTCGCGCGGATCGTCCCGCACCTCGCGCCGGAGACGCTGCATCAGCTTATTCGGTACCGCGGACTCGAGGCGTGCGGCGAGCTCGTCGCGTCTGCCACACCCGCGCAGCTCACCTCTTTGCTCGATCTCGATCTGTGGCGCCACGCGGAGCCGGGACGCGACGAACAGTTCGATGTCGATCGCTTCGGCGAGTGGCTCGACGTGCTGCTGGACACCGGCGAGTCGATGGCGGCACGCACCGTCGCCGCCCTCGACAAGCACCTGGTGATCCTCGGCCTCTCCCGTTACCTGCGTGTGTTCGACCCTGGCACGTTCGAACCGACTGCGTCGAATGACGACGAGCCGGTGGATCGCAACCAGATGATGAACAGCGAGACGGCCGGGGCCGTGCTCGAGTGTGAAGTGGGCGGGTATCTGGTGCGGGCCCAGAGAGCCGATGCCTGGGACGCGATCGTCACGCTTCTCATGACGCTGGAAACCGAGCACAACCACGACTTTCACGTGGTGATGCAGGGATGCCGGCGTTTGTCCAATTCGAGGCCTGAGATCGACGGCCTCGACAATCTGCTGACGGGACCCGAGCAGCAGCTCCAGGACGTCGCGATCGAACGGGAACGACGGCGTTCGCGGCTCGGCTACGCGACGCCGGCCGACTCCCGCGCCTTCCTTGAGATGGCGCGGCAGCCGCACGTCACGCCAGCCGCGCCTCGTGCCTCGACGGCGGTCGCGACCAACGCCATCGCCAGGGCCTACTTTCGCGCGGCCGACGAAGAGGCGGACGCGACACCAGGAGACACGCCAAAAGGCGCGCTCGAAAGTGCGCCAGACGTCTCCGCCCGTGGTGATGACGACATCCCCACATCGATCGACGAGGTCATCGAACTGCTCGCCGAGGCTGGCGTGATGCCCGAGCGGCCGCCGCCGCTGCTCGAAGCCGCAGACGAGGACACGCGAGCCACGCGACTCCTGCTCCTGAGGCGGCTGATGGCGTTCGTGCTGCACCACAACGAGACCGCGTACCTCACGCGGAGTCGCGAGCTGGCCTTCCTCGCGAATACGCTGCTGGCGGGATCCTCCGTGCAGTCGCGTCCGTTCACGCCGCAGGAAGCGTCCAACGCGGCTGCATCCATCTGCAACCTCGGTCTCGAATGCTGGCCCGACACGGCCGCGCCTCCCGATGCGTTTCTCGTGGACCACGACCTGGTGACCGCGTTCGAAGTGGGCTGGTCGGTCCTGTACCGTGACGTGAGCCTCTTCGTGGCGGATCAGCTCATCTCGACGTTGGCCGATCTGGATTATGCCGACGCCGACATTCGCCGCGGGCTCCGCGCGTTCCGGCGCACACTCGCGAAGCAGCGCAAAGCCGGCACCCCGTGGCTCGCGCGCGACGCCGCCGACGCGCTCGCGATGCTCGACATGACCGCCTGGAGCAGCGTGCTCGGATTGCTGGACGAGTGTCCCATCCTCCCCGCGGCACTGACAGCCATTCTCGAGCGCCGCACGACATCGGTCAGCCCGACCGCGTTCGAGTTCATCTCCACGACCGCCCAGATCGGAGACATTCGCCTTTTCATGCGGACGCTTCCCGGCGTGCTGTCGCGCTGAGCGCGAGCTCGGACCGCGCGGTTGCGCGAGGCTATCGCAGCAACTGGCTCAGTGCACGAACCTCACCGCTGGGATCTACGCGCGAAGGGGTAGTTCAGCTGCCGCAGCCATCCGACCGGCACCCGCCGTCCGCCATGCAGTCCGTATCGGGTCGGCCACTGGTCAGGCAGATAGTAGGTCCCAAACAACATGTCCCAGAGGGGCGTGTGCACGCAGAAGTTCTTGTCCGTTGCGGCGGCGTCTGCGCTGTGGTGCCAGTGGTGGAACGCCGGCGTCGCGATCAGCCTCCTTAGCGGACGGAGCCGCCACCGCACGTTCGCGTGGATGAACGTCGCCTGGGCGGCGACGAGCAACACGTACAGAACCAGGGCGGTGTTCGAGAAGCCGATCACGAAAATGGGCACGTACGTGAGGCCACGCGTGAGGATCACATCGACCAGGTGCAAACGTGAACCGGCCAGCCAGTCCATCTCCTCGGCTGAATGATGAATGGCATGGAAGCCCCACAAGAACGTCACCGTATGAAACGTGCGGTGAATCCAGTACTGCGTGAAATCCGCGACGAGCACCAGCATGGGCACCTGCACGAGGAGCGGCATGCTTTCCACGAACGCGCTCACCGACCCGGAGCGCGCCCAGGCGAACAGAACCAGCGCCGGCTTCAGCGTGAGGACCGTGAGCACCTCGATGAGCAGCGAGTTGACGAAGAAGTACGTCAGGTCCACGGCCCAGTGACGCCGGAACACGGGCTGATGGGCGCGTAGCGCGAACAGCCGCTCGAGCGGGACGAACACGGCGGAATACAGCAAGAGATTGAGCACGAAGAAATCGACGGCGAACCACGCGTGCCCGTCCGTGGCGGGTTGCCCGACGACATTGGAACCGCCGAGCAGCGCCGCGGTCAATGTGAACCCGAGTCCGATGAGGGGGAGCGCCTTGTTCGCCCGCAGGAAGGCGCTGATGCTGCCGAACAGGAATGCGGCCACGAGCATCAGGTGAACGGCCGCTCGCGCGTACGGTGAGGCGTACACCGGCCGCAGGTCGGCCTGCATCAAGTACTCGGGAAACCGCACACTGAGAACGACGCCGAACGCCGCAATGCCCAGGATGGCCGAGAGCATGCCGCTCAGGAAGCCGGAGCCGAACCGGGTGGGCTCGGTCGTCCTGAGCGTCACATGAGGCGTTCGTCGATCCGGCGCCGCGTCAGGCATGCTGCCGCTCATCTTCTCGAGGCACGGCCCCGGTGAGGTAGGTCACGGCGTCCTCGAGCCTGCGAAAGAAGCGCACGGCTTCGAGTGGCCGGTTGCACCACCCGGTCGTGATGCAGTAGTTCCCGTGGTACGGGAGGTCGTGATGCGCGGCATGATCGACCGGGCGCAGGAACACGCCGATGGACTGGCACCACCGGACGGGCACCGGCGGTGACGGCATGTGCGCCCACTGGTGAATCTGATTCGTCCAGCCGCCGAACGCGCAGAGTCCCAGCCCGGCGACACCCAGCAGCTGTTGCCCCTGCGTCTCGAGCGGCATCACCAGGATTCCCGCGAGCACGAGTGTGACGATGGCGGCGACGTCTCCGTTGGTGTCGAGAAACCGCCGTCTCAGGAAGTCATCGGGGTTCGTGTGATGCACGCGGAAAGGTCTGAGCAGCCGCGGCCCAATCACCGGCAGGTCGGCGCGTCCCCAGGTATCCGCACCCCAGTGCACGAGGCCTGAACCAAAATCAGCCGCAACGACACCCGCAAGGAACGCGAGCGGCACCTGCCACTGCGAAAAGTGAACGTGAGCGGCGATCCGGAGCGCGAGCACCACGAGCAGGATCAGTTCGACCGCGATGCACGAGCCGGCGAAGACGAGCGCCCGCGTCGTCGGCTCCGGCAGCGTGGCTGCATCCCGCGCCTCTGGCATGCCGCGCCAGTCTACAAGGATCCGCTATCGCGCGGCGGACATCAGTACAGCCGCGAGATGCTTGTGGCCGTATTTCCTCGCGTAGTCGAGCGCGGTGAGCCCTTCGGCGGACTTCGTTTCCACCCTGGCTCCGGCCTTCAACAACGCCCGCACCAGCCGATCGTGTCCGGGATCGTCGAGCGCCGCGTACATGAGCGGCGTAAGACCGCCGCGCGCTTCGACCCTGTTCGGATCCGCGCCTCGCGCGAGCAGCAGGCGCAGCAGGCCTTCCGACCCGTCGGACGCGGCGGCCATCAATCCGGTGTAGCCGCCCGGACCGAGGTCCACCGGTAGACCGCGATCGAGCAGCAGCGCCAGCATCGCTGTGTCGTCCTGCGTGACGGAGAGCATCATCATCCGGTTCGAGTTGCGCGGAGACACCAGCAGGACTGCGCCGTGATCCAGCAGCAGCCCCACCTTCGCGGTCTCGCCGGACTTGACCGCATCCCGCAGCGCCGACCAGCCGTTCGTCGTCAAGGCGTTCACCTCGGCACCCGCGGAGATCAGCCGCGACATCACCGGCAGCATCCCGCTGTACCCGGCAGCGACCATCAGCGCGGTGAATCCCCCCCGGTCGCTCGCGCTGGGATTGGCGCCGCGAACGAGCAGCGGATCCACCCACGCGAGGCCGCGTGTCGACGCCCACATCAGCGCAGTCGTTCCTTCCTCGTTGGCCGCATTCGGATCGGCACCGCTATCCAGCAGCGCCTTTACGGCGGCCGGCGAGCCGAGGAGCGCGGCTTTCATCAGCGGCGTGGTTCCGTTCGTCCAGCCCGTGTCGGGAGACTTCTCCCGGCGCTCGCGCGCTGCACTATCGGTGAGCGCGGGTGACGTGCCCGGCGAGCGCGTGAGACACAGCGCCATCGTCGCCCAGGCGGAACCCGCGTAGGAGATGAATTGATCGCGGCCATGCGGGAAGCCAGTCTCGAAGTAATCCTGTCCGCGTGAGATCTCGTCCCGGCGGCGGCTCCGGACGTGCCAGGAGCCATCGGGCAGCTGCGTTCGCAACAGATACGCGACACCGTTGCGGTAGGCCTTCGACTCGGTTGAGAAGCCCGTCTGGTTCAGCGCGACGAGAATCTGTCCGGTCGAGTACGCATCACTGCCGAGGGTTTCGATCTGCGCCCAGCCCCCGTCCGGACGCTGCGTCCCGAGTATCGCGGCGTGCAGTGTCTTCGTGAGCGGCACCGCGGCGTTCGCCCAGCGCAACCCGAGAAGCTGCATCGCCCGATCTTCCGTGGTCACCGCTTTGGCGCGCCCGAGCCACGCGGCAGCTCGCTCGACGCGAGCCGGCAGTCCCGGCTGGTGCTGCCCGTACGCGAGGAGCGCGCGAATTGCCAACGCCGTGGCCGGGATCTCGCCGTCCTCGTGAGGCGGACGATGGCCGGGGGCGGGGAAGCTGCCGTCGGGAAATTGCCGGCCGGCGATGAAGTGCGTGAGCACGTCGGTCACCTGATCCGCTGGCTCCCGAACGCTGGCCAGTCCGGTTAGCGAGTACGACAACCCCACACTGCCACCGCTGGTCACGCCCTGTCCTCGCACGTAGGCATCCACCGATGCCCCTTCGTCGCGCGCCGTCCGTGTGAACAGGGCCTGCTGGTGTGCCGCGATCGGGTCGATGACGAACCCGCGCTCTCGCGCGACCTCCGCCGCGATCGAGCCGAGCGCCTGGTGGTGACACGAGGCACAGTCGCGACGTTCCGTCCAGGTACGAGCGCTCGCCTGGAGCAGCGGCAGGCTCTTCGTGACGGCCGCATCGACGCCCGCTGGTAGCGACGGTGTATGATCGGCTCCGACCGTCAGCACAAAGCCCAGACCCGCGCCGATCGTCGAACAGGCCGCAAGAAACCACATCATGGGGACACCTTCCTGCCGCCACCCTAGCGACCTGCGCGGCGCCGGTCTTCAGGAAACCCACACTTCTCGCCCTCCGCGTTCAAACAGAATCCAAAGAGTCCCGTAAACGTGGGTGCAGACGCCTTCCCCGCCCCCGTCTACGAGTTCGGCCCATTCCGGGTGGACGGCGGGGAACGCCTTCTCCGCCGCGGCGAGACGATCATTCCGATCACGCCGAAGGCGACTGAGACGCTGATCGCGCTGATCGAGGGAGGCGGACAGCTCGTCAGCAAAGAGACGCTGATGGACCGGCTGTGGCCCGGCATCTTCGTCGAAGAGGCGAACCTGTCGAATCAGATCTCCCTGCTGCGCAAGGCGCTGGGGGACTCAACGGCGGATCCGCGCTATATCGAAACCGTCCCGAAACGCGGCTACCGCTTCGTGGCGACTGTTGTGGAATCCTTGCCGGCGGCAGCGGTTCCCCCGCCGGCTGCCGATGTCCGGCGAGAGAGACGCTGGCCGCGTGATGCCGCCGCACTCGCGGCGACGGTCGTCCTGGTCGCCGGCGCCGCCATCTGGCTGCGAACGTGGAATACGGACGCGCCCTCGGCCCCGCCGAGTATCACGAGACTCACGACCACAGGCCAGGTTCGGCATGCCGCGATCTCGCCCGACGGCAAGTACGTCGCCCACGTCGCGTTGGACGACGAGGGACAAAGTCTGTGGGTGCGTGACCTGAGCTCCACCAGCAGGATAGAAGTCGTGCCGACCGCTCACCTCAACTACCTCGGGATGACGTTCTCGCTCGACAGCCAGTCTCTCTACTACGTCGTCCGCGAGCGGGATCGACCGCGCGAGGGCGCGCTTTACAAAGTGCCCGCGCTTGGCGGCACCGCGCCTCCGGTCAGAGTGCTCGTCGAGATCGACACGCCGATCGCGTTCTCACCCGACGGCACCCGCATGGCCTACATTCTGGCGAACCAGTTGACCGGCCGCAGCGCGCTGATGGTCGCGGACGCAGACGGCCGCGGCTCGTACGCGCTCGCGACCCGGGTGATGCCGGAGGAGTTCGTGTGGGCAGGCGCGGGCCCTGCATGGGTACCCGGCGGTGCGAGCATCATCACCGCGGGTGTCAGTACCGAGGATGGGCGGCAGTCGAGCCGCCTCATCGAAGTGCAGACACGCGATGGATCCCAGAAGCCGCTCGGCACGCGCCGGTTCACACAGGTGGGCCGTCTCGGCTGGTTGAAAGGCGGAACCGGGCTGATCGTGACGGCCTCGGATCGTTTGGGGGCCAACCAGCTGTGGGAGGTCTCGTATCCTGCAGGCGACGTGCGCCAGATTACAGACGATGAGTCGAAAAACTACGTCGGTGTGAGTGTGACCGCGGACGCGACGCTGCTCGCCAGCGTGCAGCGCGACAGTTACTCGCATCTGTGGATGTCAGACGCGGCTTCCGGAGAGCGAAGCCGCCAGGTGACCACCGGAAAGTATGACGGAAGGTTCGGCATCGCCTGGACCCGCGACGGCCGGATCGTCTACCACTCGCTGGAGAGCGGCAATGAAGACCTCTGGGTGACGAACGTGGACGGCTCCGGCCGCCGTCAGCTCACGGCGGATCCCGGCGTCGACGAGGACCCGTTCATCTCGGCGGACGGCCGGCACGTCGTGTTTTCGTCCAACCGGTCGGGCACGTTCAATATCTGGCGGGTTGATTTGGACGGCGGTCGCGCGACGCGCTTGACGGCAGGACACGTCGATCAGAATCCCGTCGTCACCCTCGACGGGCGGTGGGTCGTGTACGAGTCATCGAGCGGCGGCACTCCGAGCCTCTGGAA
>Ga0193738_1000986_pt1 | contig 12198 bp, 10 predicted proteins | sample L2a1metaG_FD_144927 | JGI IMG/M metagenome (GOLD analysis project Ga0193738, IMG submission 144927) | Soil microbial communities from a riparian zone of the East river system, Colorado, United States - L2a1 | ecosystem: Environmental > Terrestrial > Soil > Riparian zone | place: USA: East River...
CCCGGGCGAACGGGTGCCCTCGGGCCGGGTAGCGCTGACGATCGTCAGCGCCGACCGCGTTCTTGCGGACTTCCCGGTCTCCGTGCTTCCCGCCTGACGCCCTAGACTCGCATCGATGGCGACCTTCAAGGCCCCCCGGGGCACGCGCGACCTGTTGCCGACCGAGACGCCGGCCTGGACCCGACTCGAGCGCCTCGCGGCGGATCTCGCCGCGCGCTACGGCTACGGTCGCATCGAGACCCCGATGTTCGAGCAGACGGCGGTCTTCGAGCGCGGCGTCGGCGAGGTCACCGACATCGTCGAGAAGGAGCTCTTCCGGATCCTGCCGCGCTCCGAGGAGGCCGAGTCGTGGTCGCTCCGGCCGGAGCCGACGGCCGGGATCGCACGGGCCTACGTCCAGCACGGGATGCAGACGTGGCCACAGCCGGTGAAGGTCTACGAGATCGGCCCGATGTTCCGCTACGACCGCCCGCAGGCGGGCCGGTACCGGCAGTTCTGGCAATTCGACGTGGAGGCCATCGGCGATGCCGGCCCTGCCATCGATGCCGAGATCATCGAGCTTGGGACGCGCTACTACGCCGATGCCGGGCTGACGGGCGTCCAGGTGCTCCTCAACTCGATCGGCGACCAGGCCTGCCGGCCGGCATATATCGTCGAGCTGACCGCCTACTACCGCTCCCACGAGGCGCGACTGCCTGCCCTCGAGCGTGACCGGCTCGAGCGCAACGTCCTCCGACTCCTCGATTCGAAGGACCCGGCGATGGCGACGCTCAACGCGAACGCGCCGCGCATCACCGACCGGCTGTGCGATGCCTGCGCCGAGCACTTCGCCGGCGTTCGAGCCCACCTCGACAGCCTGGGCGTGCCGCACCGACTCGAGCCCGGGCTCGTCCGCGGTCTCGATTACTACACGCGGACCGCCTTCGAGTTCTACGTCTCGGGCCGGGAGGGCCAGCAACAGGCGCTCGCTGGCGGGGGCCGCTACGACGGCCTCGTCGAGCTGCTTGGCGGGCGCCCGACGCCGGGCATCGGCTTCGGGGTGGGCCTGGACCGCCTGTTGCTGGCCCTGGACGAGCAGGGTGGAGGAGCCGTGCCGGACGCCCACCCCACCGTCGTGGTCGTGGGCGCCGACCCCGACGACACGGTCACGCGCCTTCGGATCGCGACGGACCTTCGCGCGGCCGGCGTGACCGCACGGGCGGAGCTCGCGCGCCGGAAGCTCGGCAAGCAGCTCGAATCCGCCGCGAAGGAGCACGCCCACTTCGCGCTGATCGTCGGCGACGAGCTGGCTGACGGGGACGTCCAGCTCCGGGACCTGCCGGCCGGGACCCAGAAGGTCGTGCCCGTCGCCGACGTCGGGCGCGAGATCGCGCGTGCCCACGGGGCGCATCGCCACGGTGCCACCGACGCGTGAGTGCGACCGTCGATCGCGGTCATTGACGCCGCGCGCAGAATGGAGGGTACCCAGGAGGTTCCCGTGCATTCACCGAGTCCATTCCCCGCGACGGTCCTGCGAGCACCGTCCGACTCGGCGGCCTGCACCTGCGAGCACTGGGCCCACTGCGACCACGCCTGCCACCATCGGGCGTGCGATCCGACCGAAAACGCCTGCGACATCGGGTTCCTGCCCGACGAAGGCGGCCTGACTCCATGGGGTTGTGCCGTCTGCACGCCGGGCGAGGGAGCGCCGCACTTCCTCGGGTGTGAGCTCATCGGCTGGAACGTCCCGGCCCGCCAGGGCGCCTCTGCCTGAATGGCCGAGTGGATCTACTTCATCCACCCGCCGCGTGAGGACTTCGCCGACACGATGACCGCCGATGAGGAGGCCGTGTGGGCCGTCCACTTCGAGCGCTTCCAGCGGGCGCTCGCCGACGGGACGCTGATCCTCGTCGGTCCCACCCTCGGCCACCGGAACACGGGCATCACGATCTTCGAGGCGCCTGACGAACCGGCCGCGCGCCGCTTCATGGAGGACGACCCGGTCATCGCCGGTGGGTTCGCGACCGGCGAACTGCGCCCCTTTCGCGTCTCGCTGCTCCGCGGCCGCGACTGACCGACGGCGGCGCAGCGCGGCTCAGTAGGTCAGGACGCGATCGGCGGCGAAGATCAACTCCACGAGCCTGTCCGGTGGTGACATCGCGACCGGCAAGCCGCCGAGCGAGTCTTCAGTGTCCGAGCGGATACGATACGCGGGCCATGACGACCCCGGAGGCCAGCCTCGCCACGCCCTATCGGACGCACACCGCTGGCCAGTTGCGCGCCTCGGACGAAGGAACGGACGCCCGCCTGGCCGGCTGGGTGCACCGGCGGCGCGATCACGGCCAGCTGATCTTCCTGGACCTGCGCGACCGGCACGGGATCACCCAGGTCGTGGTGGACAAGGCCGATGCGTCCGAGGCGCACGCCAGCGCGAGCCGTATCCGCCCGGAGTTCGTCATCGCCGTTCGCGGCCAAGTCGCCAGGCGCCTGCCGGGGACCGAGAACGCGAAGCTCCCGACCGGCGACATCGAGCTCCAGGCGACCGAGGTCGAGATCCTGTCCGAGGCGAAGACCCCGCCGTTCTACATCAACGAGCCCGACGCGGCGGTCGACGAAAGCCTTCGCCTGAAATACCGCTACCTCGACATCCGTCGCCAGCCGATGACCGACCGCCTGCTCCTTCGCAGCCGCATGGTCCAGGCCATCCGCGAGGTCCACCACGCGAATGGCTTCGTCGAGGTCGAGACGCCCACGCTCATCAAGAGTACCCCCGAGGGCGCACGCGACTTTATCGTCCCGAGCCGCCTCCAGCCGGGCAGCGTCTACGCCCTGCCGCAGAGCCCGCAGCAGCTCAAGCAGCTGCTGATGGTCGCGGGCGTCGACCGCTATTTCCAGATCGCCCGCTGCTACCGCGACGAGGATCTGCGCGGTGACCGCCAGCCGGAGTTCACCCAGCTCGACCTCGAGATGAGCTTCGTCGACGAGGAGACCGTGATGGCCTTCGTCGAGGCCATGGCCATCGAGGTCTCGCGCGCCACCACTCCCGAGCGGCCGATCCAGCAGATCCCGTTCCCGCGCTTCACGTACGACGACGTCATGGAGCGCTTTGGGACGGACAAACCGGACATTCGATTCGGCATGGAGCTGGTCGACCTGGCACCGGCGCTGACGCCCGCGTCGGGCTTCAAGGTCTTCGACGACGCTCTCGCCGGCGGCGGCCGCGTGAAGGCCATCGTCGCGCCGGGGATGGCGGGGATCACGCGCCGCGAGATCGACGAGCTGACAGAGCGAGCCCGGCGGTTCGGGGCGAAGGGCCTGGCCTACCTCGCGCTCGAGGCGGACGGCGAGATCAAGAGCCCGATCGCCAAGTCCCTCTCCCAGGAGACGCAGCGCGCGCTGATCGATCGGAGCGGGGCGGGGGAGGGCGACCTCATCCTGGTCGTCGCCGACAGCGCGGCGGTCACCGCGGACGTCCTGGGCCGCCTGCGGGTCGAGCTGGGCGACCGGCTGGGGCTGGCCGACCCCGACGTCCTCGCCTACGCCTGGGTGAACCGGTTCCCGATGTACCAGTGGGACGAGGAGCTGGGGCGCTGGGACGCGACCCACAACCCGTTCAGCGGCGTCGTGCCGGAGGACGAGGCGCTCCTGGTGACGGCGTCCGGCGACCCGGCGAGGCCGTCGCCCGAGGATCCGGCCGGCCGCGCCCGTGCGCTCCAGTACGACATCGCCCTCAACGGCTGGGAGCTCGGCGGCGGCTCGATCCGGATCCATCGGCGGGACCTCCTCGAGCGAAGCTTCGCCCTGCAAGGCCAGAGCACGGACGGGATGCACGAGAAGTTCGGCGCCATCCTCGACGCCTTCGAGTACGGGGCGCCGCCGCACGGCGGCATCGCGCTCGGCATCGACCGCTGGGCGATGGTCCTGGCAAGGCAGACGAACATCCGCGAGGTCATGGCCTTCCCGAAGACCCAGTCGGGGACCGATCCGATGCTCGAGGCGCCATCGGCGCCGGAGCCGAAGCAGTTCGAAGAGCTCGGGTTGCGGTTCGTGGGGCTGCCGCCCAAGCCGTGACCGCCGCACCGGCGGCCGACCTGGGGATCCCCGTCCTGGATGCGGTCGCCCGCCGGCCGCGTTTGGCCGCCCTGATCGGGGCGGTCTGCATCGCGTTCTCCGGCATCCTCTACCTCAACGCCGACGTGTCGCCGTCGACCGGGACGGTGTTCCGCGCCCTCTTCGGCCTGCCGCTGCTCCTGCTCGTCGCATTGGCCGAGCGCCGCCGCCACGGGCCACTGCCGGTACGGGCCCGACGCTTCGCGGTCGTCGCCGGCATCTTCTTCGCCGGCGACCTGCTGTTCTGGCACCAGGCCATCGAGTTCGTCGGGGCGGGGCTGGCGACCGTCCTCGGCAATCTCCAGGTCCTCGTCGTCGGCGTCGTCGCGTGGCTGGTCTTCGGGGAGCGGCCGTCGCGCGCGACGCTGATCGCTGTCCCGGTCGTGCTCGTCGGGGTCGTGCTCATCTCCGGGGTCGTCGGGGAAGGGGCCTACGGGGCGAACCCGGCGCTCGGCGTCGTGCTCGGGTTCGCGACCGCGCTGTGCTACGCGGGGTATCTGCTCCTGATCCGTGTCGGCGGGCGCGACCCGCAACGGCCGGCAGGCCCCGTGGCCATCGCGACGATCGGCACCGCCATCGTGGCCAGCGCGACCGGACTCCTCGTCGGGGATCTCGATCTCACGCCTCCGCTGGCCAGCCTCGCCTGGCTGGCCGTGCTCGGGGTGACGTCACAGTCGATCGGCTATCTGTGCATCTCGTTGGCGCTGCCACGTCTGCCGGCCGTGGTGACCTCGATCATCCTGCTCGTCCAGCCGGTCCTGACCATGGGACTCAGCGTCGTGTTGCTGGGGGAGCGGCCGTCGGGCCCGCAGCTCGCGGGCGTTGCCCTGGTCATCGGCGGGATCGCCGTTGCGACCGTGCCGCTGGCCCGCCTGCGGGACGGGTTGCGCGGCACGAGCGACGCGCCGGTGGCCGCCGCGGACTAGCGCCGAGCCGCCCCGGGATCCGGGGGCGTCAGTCGTCCTCCGACGCCGCCTGCGGATACGGCGAGAGCCCTCGCCCCTCGCCTGGGACCCCTTCGTCGACGCCCTCCTCGACCCCATCGCCCCACTCGTGCGTGTGGCCCGCGGGCGGATCGGGTGGGCCGTCGTAGGGCGGCAGGTCGGCGTAGGCCGTGTCGGCGTCGTGGACGACGCCCGGGTCACCGACCTCCACGACCCGCGTCGGGTTTGTCGTCGCCAGGCCGTCGATGACATCGGGCGGCATGCGCTCCGGGGGCACGGCTCGGAGCGCATCAAGGGACGCGATCGGCAGGAGCACCGGCCAACCCGGGGTGCCGTTCCAGGCCGGCCGCAGGATCTCGCCGGACGAGACGCCGTGCGCCTCGATGAGGGAGGTGACGGTCTCGGGTCCGACCCACGTCATGCGCCCCGGCCAGATCAGCACCGCGCTGGTCTCATGGACTTCCGCGAGCGCGATCTCGGCGCCACGCACCATCTGCGCGGCCGGGCCGCCCTCGACCGCCGCCGGGGCGCCGTAGACGGCCTCGCTGCCGACGAGCGCCGTCGTGACCGCGCCCGCGTCGTCCGGCGACACGACCACGACGGGCAGCGCTCCACCCGACCAGGCGATGTCGACGAGGCGCCGGATGCGTGGCTGGCCCAGCGTGTCCGCGAGCGCTCCCTCGGCGGTGGCGGACAGGATGACGGCGGCGACGGTCATGAGGCTTCGATGCTAGCAGGCGTTCCGTGGGACAATCGGCCGTCCCCACCATCGTCCGGAGATCCGCCCGACCGTGCCCGACAGCCTCACCCAGCCCGGCCCCGACATCGCCACTGCGACCCGCCAGGATCTTCGCAACGTGGCCATCGTCGCGCACGTGGACCATGGCAAGACGACGCTGGTGGACGCGATGCTCCGCCAGACCGGCGCGTTCCGCGCCAACCAGGCCGTCGTCGACCGGGTCATGGATTCGGGCGACCTCGAGCGCGAGAAGGGCATCACGATCCTGGCCAAGCAGACGACGGTCGACTACGCCGACATCCGCCTCAACATCGTCGACACGCCCGGTCACGCGGACTTCGGCGGCGAGGTCGAGCGCTCGCTGCTGATGGTCGATTCGGTCCTGCTGCTCGTGGACGCGGCCGAGGGTCCGCTGCCGCAGACCCGCTACGTCCTGCAGAAGGCGATGGCGCGACGCCTGCCGGTGATCGTGGCCCTCAACAAGATCGACCGTTCCGATGCGCGCCCGGCCGAGGTGCTCGACGACGTCTACGAGCTGTTCATGGACCTCGGCGCCGACGAGGGCCAGATCGATTTCCCGGTGGTGTACACGAACGCCAGGGCCGGAACCGCGACGCTGTCGCTCGACGAGCCCGGCGAGGACCTGCGGCCGCTCTTCGATCTCCTCGTCGAGGTCACGCCCCCGCCGACCTATACGCCCGACATCCCGCTCCAGCTGCTGGTCACGAACCTCAGCGCGAACGACTACGTGGGCCGGATGGCCGTCGGGCGCATCTGGAACGGCCGGATCCGGGTCGGGCAGCGCATCAGCGTGGTCCGCGAGGAGGCCGATGACACGGCCGGCACCGTGGAACCGGGTCGGACCGTGACACTCAGCGGCGTCGTGACGAGCCTGCAGACCGCCCACGGCATCGACCGCGTCGACATCACCGAGGCCGGGCCCGGCGACATCGTCAGCGTCGCGGGCCTGCCCGAGGTGACCATCGGCGACACCCTGACCGATCCCGCCGACCCGCGACCGTTGCCACGACTCGACGTCGACGCACCCACGCTCCGGATGACGTTCGGCGTCAACACCTCGCCGCTCGCCGGGCGCGAAGGCAAGTACGTCACGAGCCGCCAGATCAAGGCCCGCCTCGAGAAGGAGGTCCTGGGCAACGTCTCGATCGAGGTCCGGCCCGCCGAGACCGCCGAGGCGTTCGAGGTCCGCGGCCGCGGTGAGCTCCAGCTCGCCGTCCTGATCGAACAGATGCGCCGCGAAGGGTTCGAGCTCACCGCCTCGCGCCCGGAGGTCTTGTTGCGGACCGTCGATGGCGAGACCCACGAGCCGTACGAGCGCGTCACGATCGACATCCCGCCCGATTACATCGGCGAGGTCCAGGGCGCCATGGCGGGCCGCAAGGGCCGCCTCGAGCAGATGAGCACCGACACCGACGGCCGCGTCCGCATGGAGTACGTCCTGCCCGTGCGGGGCCTGATCGGCTATCGCGGCCAGCTGCTGACCGACACGCGAGGGACGGCGCTGCTCCACCAGATCGGCGAGGGCTACGGGCCATGGGCCGGCGACGTGACCCACCGCACGAACGGGGTCCTCGTCAGCGACCGGGCCGGGATGAGCAACTCGTACGGCCTCTTCAACCTCGAGCAGCGGGCCGAGCTGTTCATCGGCGCGGGGGTCGAGGTCTACGAGGGGATGATCGTCGGCGAGAACAGCCGGTCGGGTGACATGGACGTCAACCCGACCAAGGAGAAGAAGCTCACCAACATCCGCACGCACTCACATGACGAGTCGCTGCGCCTGACGCCGGCCCGGCCGATCACTCTGGAGAGCGCCCTGGAGTTCATCGCCGGCGACGAGCTCGTCGAGGTCACCCCCGAGTCGATCCGGCTGCGCAAGCGAGCCCTGTCGCAGCACGACCGGCGGCGCGAGGCGGGCCGGGTGGACGACGTCCGACGTGCCGGTGAACGCGAGGCGACGCCGGCGGGCTGATGTAGAGTCAGGCGGCCCGGTCTACCCGGAGCCTGGAGGTCGACGTGCACGCTCGATCGCGGCGCTGGATCCTCGCGATGACGACGGCCCTGGTCATGGCCGCGACGATGGCCGGTGGCGCGGCCGCGGCGGAAGCTTCGGCTGCCGGCGATTCCGAGGTTGCCGGCGCCCCGACCCAGGTCCCGCTCCAGGTCTTGGGCTACCGCCAGTGGAAGCAGGGCAACACCCTGCGCATCGTCGGCGAGCTCAGGAACACCTCCGCATATCGAGTCAACGCGACGGTCATCGTGCGCCACCGGCCAGGACCGAACGCGCCGATCGAGGACCTCGACGGCTTGGCCGCGCTGAGAAACCTCGCCCCCGGCGCTCGCGCCCCGTTCAGCGCCGGCATCATCCTCTTCGACCCTCCATCGACCACCATCCTCAGCATCACCGCGACCGGCATGGTCCGGCCCAACCCGGCGGCCGCGATCGGCCTGTCGGCCGTCAGCGACGTGATCTCGAATCCCGACCTCGTCAGCGGCAGCCCCGACACCATTCGGGTGCAGGTCCGCAATACGACGGACCGCCAGGTCCTGATGCTCGGGATGCTCGCCGCCTTCCGCGACGCCGCGGGCAGGGTTTCGAATATCGGCGGCAGCTTCACCAATGACTTCATCCTCCAGCCCGGGGATGTCTGGGAGGACTGGGTATCCTCGGCCGGCCCGTCCGGTGTCCTCGCCGTCCGCGCGGACGTTGACGTCTGGGCGCGGTTCGAGGACGGTGCGAAGGAGCCCGTGGTCTCGTGGCAGAACTGGTTCCGCGACATCGACGGCTCGACGCTCCGGATGTCGATCGCCTGGCTGGCCGAGCAGGGCATCACGGCCGGCTGCGCGCCCTTCCGCTTCTGCCCGACGGCGAACGTCACCCGGGCCCAGATGGCGATGTTCCTGGACCGCGCCTTCGACCTGCCGTCAGCCTCGCACGACTACTTCGACGACGACGACGGCAAGACCGGCGAGGCGTCGATCAATGCGCTGGCCCTCGCCGGGATCACCGGTGGTTGTGCGACGCGCCGCTTCTGCCCGACGGCCAACGTCACCCGCGCCCAGATGGCGATGTTCCTCGACCGGGCGATCGATCCACCGTTGCCGTCGACCTCGACCGACTTCTTCGACGACGATGATGGCAAGACCGGCGAGGCGGCCATCAACCGGCTGGCCGCGGCGGGGATCACGGGTGGCTGTGGCACCCGCCGCTACTGCCCGGCGGTGTACCGTTGGGGTCGTGACGACGCGCCAGTCGGGCCGGGGGGCCGTTCGACGCCTCCTCTTCGCCGCATCCCTTGCCCTCTTGGCCCTGGTCCCCGCATGGTCGGCGCCAACGGCTGTGGCGGCGGCGGATCGTCTCCCGAACCTGAAGGCCGCCCGCCCGTCCGACTTCCACATCGGGACGATCAACGGGCGCCGGGTCCTGCGCTTCACGAGCATCCTCGTCAACGTGGGCGCCGGGCCGATGGAAGTCCTCGGCACGCGCCCCAGCTTCACGTCGCCGTGGCGAGTCCGGCAGGTCATCGACGACGACGCCGGTGGGGAACGTCGGGTCGACACCGACGCGACGATGCACTACTCGGGCGACGGCCACGACCATTGGCACGTCGAACGGATGATGGCCTACCACCTCTGGTCCGCGAAGGGAACCCGTGCCGACCGCAAGGTGGGGTTCTGCTTCTTCGACACGACGCTGTGGTCGCCCGACCTCCCACGATCACCGAGCAGTTCCCACTACCGTGAGTCGTGGTGCGGCGGGCGGACCGCGCTGACGTCGCGCACCGGCATCTCGGTCGGCTGGGCGGACACCTACGGGTATCGGCTGGCCTACCAGTGGATCGACATCACCGGCCTCCCGGGGGGCACGTACACGGTCCGTGCCATGTCGGATCCGGGGGACTGGTTCCTCGAGACGGACGAGACCGACGGGTGCGGCTGGACGAAGGTGTCCTTCGGGTCGAGCGGGACCTCGGTCAAGGTGGTCACCTCGGGTCGTGGCTGCGTCAACGACTGGGTGGGCAGCACCTTCGAGACCCAGATCCAGTGGGCCTACGACAACGCGATCACCGGCGGCTGCGACCTCGACCTGTTCTGCACCGGCAATGCCGTGACCCGCCTCCAGATGGCGATGTTCATCGACCGGGCGATGCACCTCCCGGCGACCGACCAGGACTTCTTCACCGATGACGAGGGCCTCACCGGCGAGGCCAGCGTCAATCGCCTGGCCGCGGCGGGGATCACCGGGGGCTGTGCCACCAACCGCTACTGCCCCAAGCAGTCCGTGACACGCGCCCAGATGGCGAGTTTCCTGGTGCGTGGCCTGGATCTCCCACCGCCGGTCGACCCCGACCACTTCGTCGACGACAACACCTCGACCCACGAAGCCGATATCGACAGCCTCTTCGAGGCAGGCATCACCTCCGGCTGCGCGGCCGACCGGTATTGCCCGACTGCCAGCGTGACCCGTGGCCAGATGGCCGCGTTCCTGTACCGCGCGTTCCCGACCCCACCACCACCAGAGGGCTAGCCCATGACACAGCGACGTCGCCGACGAACCGTCCTGTCTGCGATCAGCGGCACCATCCTGGCGATGGCCACGGTCCTGCCGGCGGCGTTGCCTGCCGCGGCGCGCGAGCCGCTGACCACGCGACCCGCGGAGCGCGCCATCGACCTCCGGGAACCGACGGCCCTCAGCGGTGGCCAGCTGACGGTCGTGCGTGTCACCGGCGGGTTGAGCAGCCCGCTCGGCGTCACCAACGCGGACGACGGCTCCGGACGCCTATTCGTCGTCCAGCGCGGCGGCAAGGTTCGGATCGTCAAGAGCGGGAATGTGACCGGTACCTTCCTGGATGTCGGCTCGCGGATCACGACGTCCGGCAGCGAGCAGGGGCTCCTGGGTCTCGCCTTCCATCCGGACTTCGCGACGAACGGCTACGTCTTCGTGTACTACACGCGCCCTGGTGGCGACATCCGTGTCTCCCGCCTGACAGCGAACACGGCGCGTACGTTCGCCAGCCTGGACACCGAATACCACCTCCTCGACATCGAGCACAGCGCCAACTCGAACCACAACGGTGGAGCGATGGCATTCGGACCGGACGACTACCTCTACCTGGGCGTCGGCGATGGAGGCGGGGGTGGCGACCCGCTGGAGAGTGGCCAGGACAAGAACACCCTCCTGGGCAAGATCCTCCGTATCGACGTGGACGGCACCGGTTCCGGCACGTTCAACCACTACGCCATTCCGGGGGACAACCCGTTCGTTGGCGCCGCGGGCCTCGATTCGATCTGGGCGTACGGCGTGCGCAACCCATGGCGGATCACCTTCGACCGTTCCAACGGGAATCTCTACATCGCCGATGTCGGGCAGGGGCGCCGCGAGGAGGTCAACTTCGAATCGGCCGCCGACACGGGGGGGAACAACTACGGCTGGGACGTCATGGAAGGCACGCTCTGCTACGAGCCGATGAACGGCTGCAGCCTCAGTGGCGACACCCTGCCCGTTGCCGAGTACTCGCATAGCCTCGGTTGCTCGATCACCGGCGGGTATGTCTACCGCGGCTCGCATCGGGACCTGCAGGGCCTCTATGTGTACGGCGACTTCTGCAGCGGCCGCATCTGGACCATGAACGCGAACGGAACCGGGGAGACGGTCCGCCGCGACACGAGCCTCTCGATCAGCTCGTTCGGCGAGAGCGAGACCGGCGAGCTGTACGCCACCGATCTCGGCGGCGCGCTCTACCGGGTCATCGCGCCGGAGTTCAGCGATATCGCGACTTCGACCTTCCTCGACGCCATCCACTGGATCTACTACGAGGGGATCACCGTCGGTTGCGGTGGCGGCAAGTACTGTCCGACAGCGTCCGTGACCCGGGCCCAGATGGCGCTGTTCATCATGCGGGCGTTCGACGTCCCCGCGTCCAGCACGGACTTTTTCGACGACGACAACGGCGTCACGGGCGAGGGGGCGATCAACGCGCTCGCCGCGGCCGGGATCACGACCGGCTGCGCGCCGAACCGATTCTGCCCGACTGCGCGCGTCACCCGGGCCCAGATGGCGCTGTTCCTCGATCGAGCCATCGAGCCGCCGCTGCCACCGACTTCGGTGGACTTCTTCGATGACGACGATGGCAAGACCGGTGAGGCAGCGATCAATCGTCTCGCGGCGGCCGGGATCACCGGTGGCTGCGGTCCGCGCAAGTACTGTCCGACGGCGAGCGTCACGCGCGGCCAGATGGCGGCGTTCTTGCGGCGCGCGCTGGAATAGCGTTCCGGCAAGGGTGCCGGGCGAGCGAGCAACCGCCCGGACGTACAATCCGCGCGATGATCTATCTCGACCACGCCGCCACGACCCCGCTCCGGCGCGAGGTCCTCGACGCGATGCTGCCGTTCCTGACGGAGTCCTTC
>Ga0193738_1000987_pt1 | contig 12194 bp, 11 predicted proteins | sample L2a1metaG_FD_144927 | JGI IMG/M metagenome (GOLD analysis project Ga0193738, IMG submission 144927) | Soil microbial communities from a riparian zone of the East river system, Colorado, United States - L2a1 | ecosystem: Environmental > Terrestrial > Soil > Riparian zone | place: USA: East River...
GGCCGGCGGCGGATTCGTGGCCGTGCGGCTGGGCGCGGACGACTGTGAGTCAATCCCCGGCCTCGCATCGCGCAGCCAATACCAGGCGTAGCCGGCGGCGGCGATGATCGCGATGACGGCCGCCACGCGCAACAGCGCGGCGTTGCGATGCGCCGACCGGCGCGTCGACTCGTTCCACGGGCGTGTCTCGCGCGCGATCGCGCCGGCGCACGCCAGGCGGATCGCGGGGGCCGACTCCGTCAGCTTGTCGGACTCGGGCGCCTTCACGACCAGGCCGTCAAGCGAGTCGAGGGTCTCGACCTCGACGTCGAGTTCCTCGATGAGCGGCATCGTCAGCGAGCGCAGATCCGGCAGGTTCCCGCAGGTGACGATCGCGCTGACCGGCGTGCCGAGCTTGCGCGCCTCGGCCATCGCGCGCTTGATCTGCGGCGAGAGATACGACACGAGTGAGTATCGTTGGAGCAGGCGCGCCTGGCTTCCCATCGATCCCACGTTCGAGTCCCAGACGAACGAATGCTCGTAGAGCCGCTTGCCCGGGCGCACGACGATGATCGCCACGCCGCGGCGATTGATCGCGAGCCAGCACGTGGCGCCTTCGCCGCGTGGCGGGCGCACGCGCGCGAGCGCGGCCAGCGCGTCCGACGGCGAGACGACGCTTTCGAGCCGGAAACCGGCCCGGGTCAGCGGCAACAGCAGTTGCTTGACTGCGACGTCCCTGCGGTCGGCTCCGTCGGGCAGCCCCCAGAGCACGACCCGTGCGCGGCGCGGCAATTTCAATGCTTTCCGCGCCTTGCGGACGGCGACGGTGAAGGACTCGTCCCCCGGGAACGCCGCCGGGTCCAGCGCTTCCACGGCGAATAACCGGACCTCACCCTGGCGCACCGCGGTACGGGCGAGCGCGCAGGTATCGGCGCCGAACTCAATCGCCGTAAGACTCGCCATCAATGTTGGTTGCGGAAGCCTGTATTAACGCATGGGCCGCCAACCCCTGTAAACCTGAGCCGTAAGAAATCGGATGGAAGAAGAAATAAGATGATCGGACTTTCATGGACCACAGGGCAGGCGCTGGGGATCCTCGCAGCCAGGCCAGCGCGTTGATGCGGGAGCGGCAGGAACGCCTGGCTGCCGACATCGCCGCCATCATCTCCACGGTCAGCAACGTCCTCGGTCCCGAGGAGTGGCGCGGCTGCGCCGAAGCGCTGCTCCGCCTGTTCGCGTCGAGCGTGGACGCCGGCGCGCTCGACACGCAGAGCGCGGCCATGCGGGACCTCGCGCAGTACAGCCCGCCGATGACGACGCGCCATCTGCTCGACGCGGTCCATCGCGCCGAGCGCGTCATCCTCGACGAAGTCGCGCTCGACGGACGCCTGGGGGCGACGTCCGAACCGTGGCCCCTGGTCGCCCAATCGATTCGCCGCGCGACCCTGGAGATCCTCGGCGCCCACGCCGAGCTCGCCGCCGGGCGCGACCTGCCGCTGAAGCTCCGCGACCCACTGACGACACTGATCGCGGGCCCGATATTGAAGCTCGCGCTGGCGCATGAAATCGAACGCGCGCTGCGCCACCAGCACGCGCTGGTCCTGCTGCTCTTCGACGTTGACGACCTCTCGCAGATCAACCGCGAGCACGGGCGCGGCGTCGGCGACCGTCTGCTGGAACGGCTCGGAATTCTCGCGCGCGGTTTCTTCCGCAGCCATGACTGGGTGGCGCGATACGGCGACGATGCGATCGCGGTGCTGTTGCCAGAGACCGTGATGGACCAGGCGGAGTCCCTCGCCAAACGCTTCCGTGACACGGTCCGTGACCGCCTGGTGCTGCAGGATCACAACACCGACGTGAGCCGACTGGTGAACATCAGTGCCGCGGTCGTCGGCACCGACCTGGTCCAGTCGGAGCTGGACGCGGCCTCCGTCCTGGCCGAAGCCGAGTCGGCGGTCCTGCGATCCAAGCTCAGCGATCACCATCGCATCGAGCGCGTCGCGCTTCTCCCGACGTCGCTCACCATCTTCGGGGCTTCAACGTTGCTCGGCGCCTCGCCGCGAGAGGTCGCGCGGATGATTCAGCGGAGCGCGCTCCGGGCGACGCGCCGCGGTCGCCACCTCCACATCGAACGCGACCACGTCGAAGCGCTGCGCAAAGCGCCCCGCTAGCCTTCCTTATCCTCGTACTCCGACTTGAGTTTCGCCACGACGCCAGGGTCGGCGAGCGTGGTCGTATCTCCCAGCGCCTTGCCTTCAGCGATGTCGCGCAGGAGGCGCCGCATGATCTTGCCCGAGCGGGTCTTGGGCAGGTCGGCGCTGAACAGGATCTGATCGGGCCGCGCGATCGCGCCGATCTTCTTGACCACGTGATCCTTCAGCTCCGCGGCGAGCGCATCGGATGGCGCATTGCCTTCCTTCAGCGTCACGAACGCCGCCACAGCCTGTCCCTTGATCTCGTGCGGCTTGCCGACGACCGCGGCCTCGGCGACCCGCGGATGATCGACCAGCGCGCTCTCGACTTCCATGGTTCCAAGGCGATGCCCGGCGACGTTCAGCACGTCGTCCACTCGCCCGAGGAGCCAGTAGAACCCGTCGTCGTCCACGCGCGCGCCGTCGCCGGTGAAATAGGAGCCATCGGCCCACTGACTCCAGTACTGCTTCACGAACCGTTCGGGGTCCACGGCCGGGTCAGCGTGAGCAGACCGCCGCCGCGCTCGACGCGCGCCCCTTTCTGATCGCGGACTTCCACCGAGATCCCAGGGAACGGATGCGTCGCCGAACCCGGCTTGGTGCTCGTCATGCCTGGCAACGGCGTGATCATGATCATGCCGGTCTCGGTCTGCCACCACGTGTCGACGATCGGACAGCGCTCACGGCCGATGTTCAGGTGATACCAGACCCACGCTTCCGGATTGATCGGCTCACCGACAGATCCGAGCAACCGCAGGGTCGAGAGATCGCGCTTCGCAGGCCACTCGGTGCCCCAGCGCATGAACGCGCGGATCGCAGTCGGCGCGGTGTAGAAGATCGTCACGCCGTGCCGCTCGATCAGTTCCCAGAAGCGATCTTTTTGCGGCCAGTCCGGCGCCCCTTCGTACATCACGACCGTGGCAGCGTTGGCGAGCGGCCCGTAGACGACGTAACTGTGGCCGGTGACCCAGCCGATGTCGGCGGTGCACCAGTAGACGTCTTCCTCCCGCAGATCGAACACCCACTTTGTCGTCGCGTAGGTGCCGGTGAGATAGCCGCCGGTCGTGTGGACAATCCCCTTCGGCTTCCCGGTCGTGCCCGAGGTGTAGAGGATGTAGAGCATGTCCTCCGAGTCCATCGCCTCGGGCTCGCAGAACGGGGCGGCGTCCTGCATCAGGCGGTGGTACCAGTGATCGCGTCCCTCTTGCATGTGGACGGGAATCGGCGCGCCGGCCTGGCGCTGCACGACGACCACGTGGCGGATCGACGGCGTGTCGCCGAGTGCCTCGTCGGCCATCTGCTTGAGCGGCACGATCTGACCGCGCCGGTAGCCGCCGTCGGCGGTGACGAGCGCGACGCACTGCGAGTCGTTGATGCGATCGCGGAGCGATTCGGCGCTGAAGCCGCCGAAGACGACGCTGTGGATCGCGCCGATGCGCGCGCAGGCGAGCATCGCGATCGCCAGCTCGGGGATGAGCGGCATGTACAGCGCGACCCGGTCGCCCCGCTTCACGCCGAGCGACTTGAGCACGTTGGCGAAGCCGTTGACCTGGCGATAGAGGTCCCAGTACGTGAGCGTGCGCCGATCGCCCGGCTCCCCTTCCCAGATGAACGCGGCCTTGTTGCGGCGTGGACCGCGGATGTGGCGGTCGAGGCAGTTGACGCTGACGTTCAGCTTGCCGCCGACGAACCACTTCGCGTGCGGTGATTTCCACTCGAGCACACGCGACCACGGCTCGATCCATTCGAGTTCACGCGCGAACTCGGCCCAGAACGCTTCCGGATCCGCGGCAGCGCGTTGGTAAATGCCGCGATCGTTGACGGCGGCGTACCGGGTCCACGCCTCGGACGGCGGGAAGCGGCGATCTTCCTTCAGGAGAGCGTCGATTTCTGACATGTGAGGTTAGCGGATTCTGGCCGTCAAGCCCGGGAGCCTCTGCCGGACGTCCTGAGCGTAGTCGGACTGTTCGGGACCAGCGTACTGCAGGAACAGGCGGTAATGATCGAGCGCGCGGGCGGCCTCGCCGGATTCCTCGTACTGGCGGGCGAGATTGTAGTGCGCGGCGGCACTGCGCGGGTTGAGCTCGATCGCGCGGCGCAGGCTGACCTGCGCGTCGCCCTGTTGTCCCGACGCCTTTTGCGCCAGTGCGAGATTGACCAGCGCGTCCCCGTTGCGCGGCTCGATCGCGATGGCCTCCCGCGCCTGCGCGGCCGCGGCGTCAAAGCGTTTGAGCCGGTAGAGCGTCGCCGACAGGTTCACATGCGCGGTGACGTACTTCGGCTCGATCGCGATCACGCGCTGGAATTCGCGCGCCGCCTCCTCGAGCAGCCCTTTGCCAAGATACAGGTAGCCGAGATTGTTGTGCGCCTCGAGGTTCATCTCGTCGCGCTGCAGCGCCGCCTTGTAGTTCAGCAGCGCCAGCTCGAAATCACCGGCGCGCTGGTGGTACAGCGCGAGTTGGAAGGGGTCTGACGCGACGTCCGAGGTCCGAGATCCGAGGTCCGACGTCCGAGGTCCGACGTCCGAGGTTCGAGGTTCGACGGCCGGCGCCCGACGTCCGACAGCCGCGGTCAGAGGTGCTGTCGGTGCCGCCTTCGCTGGTGCGGACGGTGCTGCGGCTGCAACGGGGGCCGGTTTCGCAGGATCTGGACTCGGCGTCGATGTTGGCGGCGGCGTCACCGCCGGCGGCGGTGGGGTCGCAACGATCGGCGGCGCCGGACGGACCTCGGGCGTCGGACGCCGGACCTCGGGCGCCGAACCTCGGACCACCGGCCACAGCGCCCACGCCGCGGCCGCGACCAGCACGACGACGAGTATCGAGCCGAGCGCGCGAGGCGGGACACCGGGCCGTTCCGCCTGGTAGCCGAGCGTCGCGAGCACCGCGTCGGCGCGCGCGCCTCGACCCGGTGACGGCCTGCCAGGTGCGCCTCCGCGGCGCAGGGCATCGTGGATGCGGCTCACTGTCGTTGAGAGACCAGCTGCAGGAGCAGCACGGCGTACTCTCGATAGTGCCAGACGGTCGCGGCGGCGATAGCCACAAGCCCCGCGGTCGTCGCGCCCGCGGCAAATCCGGCGAAGCGCTGCCGCAGCCAGCCGCGCACCGTGTGCTTCGGCGCCTCGAGCTCCAGCGACACGGCCGCGCCATCGACGAACGCCGGCACGATCCGGTTCGTGTGGGCCGAGTATCCGGACAGCAGGGCGCGATCGCACAGGAGGTTGATCAGGCGCGGTATGCCCTGCGTGTACCGATGCACGCGCGCGAGCGCCTTCGGCTCGAACGTCACGGCCGCGCCGCCGCCCGCCACCGACAACCGGTGCTGAACGTAGGCGCTGGTTTCTTCCTTCGAGAGCGGCTTCAGGTCGTAGCGGATCGACACGCGCTGATCGAGTTGCCGCAGTTCGGCGCGCCTCAACACGCCCTTCAGGTTCGACTGACCAACCAGGACGATCTGCAGCAGCTTCTCCTTATCGGTCTCCAGATTCGACAGGATGCGGATCTGCTCGAGGACCTGCAGCGGCAGGTTCTGCGCCTCGTCGATGATCAGCAGCGCTTGCGCTCCGAGCCGCTGCAGTGACAGCAGGAACTCGTTGAGCGTCTCGATCAGTTCCGACTTCGAGATCCCATTCAGGCGCCCGCGCTTGATCTCGGCGCGCGAGACGACGCCGAACTCCTGCAGCACCAGGCGCAGCAGGTCCTCTTCCGACAGGAACGGGTTGAGCACGAGCGCCGTGAACGTCTTCTTGTCGAGCTGCTCCAGCAGCGCGCGGCACAGTGTCGTTTTTCCGGTACCGATGTCGCCGGTGATGACGACGAAGCCTTCGCGGCGGCGCACCGCGTACTGCAGCAGGTCGAACGCGCTGGCGTGCGACGCGCTCTTGAACAGGTACTTGGGATCGGGCGTCAGGCTGAACGGCTTTTCGGTGAAACCGTAATATTCCTCGTACATATGTCCCTCTAGTCCCTGTTACCCGCGGCCAGGGTTCCTGGCGTCACGACCGTCGGGCGAAGCAGGACGACGAGCTCGGCGTGGCCGTCGCGCTTCGACGACGAGCCGAACGCGCCACTCGATCTCACGACCACTTCTTGAGGCCGGATCCAGCCGGCGATCAACGCCGTGTTCCCGTCCATGACCCGCATCACGCTTTCGGCCTCGCTGACGCGCGCGAAGGGTGTGGATTTGAACCAGCCCTCTTTGCGCTCGCCCGCCGTCTCTTCCCACGCGTGCGACACGCTCATCTGGACGATGCCGTCCGCGGAGATCTGCGGAACCACCGTCATCGTCAGCGCCGTCCCGCCGGCGGTCGCCATGCGCACGAGGGCCGGCTCGTTGTTGAGCGTCGTCACTTCAGGCGCCCAGAGCAGCCGCACGGTGCCCTGCTGCGCAAGGGCGGCGCGGAGCGCGGTGGGGTCGGCGGCGAAGGCGGCGTGCGAAGCGCCGGGTGCGACGCCGAGCAGCGCGCGTACCGCCCGCCAGTCGATCGAGCTCGCATCCGTCAGCGTGACCTCGAAGGCCTGCGCCTGGAGGCGGACCTGGCGTCCGCTGCGTTGCTGCACCGTCTCGACATACAGACCAACGCGATCGAGCCGGTCCGCGAAGTCGGTGACCTGCACGACGCCGGCGCGGCGATCCACGTGGACCGTGCCGCGCTCGGACAACATCGACTTGATGCCATCCGCGACCCCGCCCAGCGCGTCATCTTCTTGAACCGATGTCGAGACCGACGCCTCACCGTTGCCGGCGACGCGCGACAGGCCGCGGCGAATGTTGAGCAGGTCGAGATCGAATGTCCGCGTCTGGAGCTGCCGGGGACGGACGCGAATCAGCGTCCCCCGGACGTCGAAGTCGAGACCGTGCGGCGCCAGGATCGCGGAGAGCGACTCGCGCAGCGTCAGCTGCCTCAACTCGCCCCGAAAGGTTCCCGTCGCGTCGGCGTCGATCGAAACGCTGAAGCCCGTACCGGCGGTCAGCAGCGAGAGCACCTCGTCGATCGGGCGCGCCTCGGCGAACGACAGCGTCAACCGGCGCGGCGAGTCGAGCGTGATCTCACGCGGATCGATCTGGCTGACGGCGAGCGGAGGGAGCGGCGCCGATCGTTGCGGCTGGACGGACGCCTGGCCTGCCTGGCCCGGGACGAGTCCCGAGGGCCTGGCCACGGGCATATCCTGGGTTCCAGCCAACCCGAGAAGTGCCGCCGCCGCGAGCAGGGGGCGCAACATAACCTCTTCCAGCCTCACGAGTTACAGTCGCGAACCTTCCGGACGTTCCCGGAAGCGCCCGCGACTGCACACTTTGGCTAGAGAGGTTTTCGGTCCGAAGTGGCTGGCACCTTAGGTGCCAGCCGCTTTTGGTGCCAGCCGCTTCTAGGCGGGGGGAAGGATCTCGACCGTGCCCGGGGGCGGGGGGGGCGGCGCGTTCTTCTTGAACATCGCCACGCCCAGCAGCCCGCCCAGCATGCCGAAGATGGCGCCGACGACGACGCCGAACATCACGCGGAACGCGATCATCGCGCCCGAAACGCTGCGCGACACCATGTTCTCGAGCATGCTCTTGGTTTCCGGCGGAATGTCGGGGTTGGACAACACCCAGCTCTGAAGCAGTCGCTCCTGGAGCGGCCCCATGGCCATCTCGATCGGGATCGCGAGAACCACGCCGAGCACGCCGCCGATCAGGCCGGCCAGCAGCCCGACGAGCGCGCCGTCGGCGGCGGTCACCGGGTACGTGTGGTTCTGCTGCATCAGGTAGGTGGCGAGCACGCCACCGCTGATCACCCACAGGCAGCAACAGTTCGCGATGTTCACGAACGGCAGCGCGGACAGGATGCCGATGAAGGCTCCCGCGTAGAGCGCCGGTTGAAGCTTGGGTGCTGGAAGCATCAGTCGTAGTACTCCCGTCCGAGGTGGGTGATCAGCTCCTCACCCTGCATGTAGCGCAGCGTGTTCTTCAACTTCATGAGCTGAATGAAGAGGTCGTGTTCCGGGTACAGCCCCGCCGCATGCATCGGGCTCTTGTAATAGAACGAGAGCCACTCCTGGATCCCGCTCATGCCCGCGCGCTTCGCGAGGTCGAGGAACAACGCCGAGTCGAGGACGATCGGCGCCGCCAGGATGCTGTCGCGGCACAGGAAATTGATCTTCAGCTGCATCTTGTAACCGAGCCAGCCGAAGATGTCGATGTTGTCCCAGCCCTCTTTGTTGTCGCCGCGCGGCGGATAGTAGTTGATGCGGACGACGTGGTGCAGCTCCTTGTAGAGCTCCGGATAGAGGTTCGGCTGGAAGATGTAATCCAGCACCGATTTCTTGCTCTCTTCCTTCGTCTTGAACGACTCGGGATCGTCGAGCACTTCGCCGTCGCGGTTGCCGAGGATGTTGGTCGAGTACCAACCCTCGACGCCGATCAGGCGGGACTTGAGGCCAGGCGCGATGATCGTCTTGATCAGTGTCTGCCCCGTCTTCAGATCCTTGCCGCACATCGGCGAGCCGGTCTGCTGCGCCAGCTGGATCAGCGCGGGGATGTCGGCGCTCAGGTTCGGCGCCGCGTTCGCGTATGGGATGCCTTCCTTGATCGCCGCGTACGCGTAGATCATGCTCGACGGGATCGCATCGTCGCTGGCTTCGAGTCCCTTTTCGAGCGACTCGATCGTCGCGTGCACCGGCGATTCGGTGAGGTAGACCTCGGTGCTGCCGCACCACACCATCACCAGCCGGCTGAGATTGTGGTCCTTCTTGAACTTCTGGATGTCGGCACGAACCTGGTCGGCGAGGTCCTTCTTGTTCTTGCCCTTCTTGACGTTCGGCCCGTCGAGCCGTTTGACGTAACGGCGGTCGAACACCGCGGGCCACGGCTTGATCTGCTCGAGCTCGGGTCGAATCTGCTCGAGCAAGTCGGCCTCGAGCACGCCGGCGGTTTTCGCCGCCTGGTAGCAGTTGTCTTCGAACAGGTCCCACCCGCCGAACACGACGTCGTCCAGCGAGGCGAGCGGCACGAAATCCTTGATGCGCGGCGAGTTGGCTTCCGTGCGCTTCCCGAGACGGATCGTTCCCATCTGCGTGAGGGATCCGATGGGCTTCGCGAGCCCGCGGCGGATGGCGATCACGCCAGCGATAGTGGTCGTGCTGACGGCCCCGAGGCCGACCAGCATGATCCCGAGCTTGCCTTCAGCTTTCTCGATTTTCTGCGGGTTTTTCACAACATTTGACTATATAACGAACGTCATGGGCCTCTTTCGCAAATCCGACAGCGAGCCGCTCGGCGTGACCATGGCGGGCGTCAAGCTCGGGCAGCGGTTCCTCGCCGTCGGCACCCGGGATCCGAAGCTTGTCGCGGCGCTCGCGGTGAAGGCCGGCTTGACCGGGCGCGCGTGCGTGATCGACGAGGACGAAGCGGGGCTGGCGAAAGGGGCCGAGGAAATCGAGAAAGAGGGAGCCCTCGTCGAACCGATCCGCGCGCCGTTCGGGATGTGGCCGCTCGACGCGGAGAGTTTCGACGTCGCGGTGATCCCTCACCTGATGCCAGGACTGGACGCCGAGGTCCGCGCGCGCTGCATCGGTGAAGTGTTCCGCGTGCTGCGCCCCGGCGGACGCGTGATCGTCGTCGAACCGGCGCGTCGCGCCGGCATCGGCGCGCTGCTGCAGCGGCACACAGGCGATCCCGCCTACAAGGGGCCAACCGAGATGCTGCAGAGCGGAGGCTTCACCGCGGTGCGCATCCTGGCGGAGGCGGACGGCGTTGTCTATGCCGAGGGGATCAAACGCGCCTGAGGTCAGCGCGCGCAGGTGAGATGACGGCCGCCGTCGATTGAGATCGTCTCCCCCGTGATCCATCCCGCGCGATCCGACGCGAGGAACCAGATCAGCTCCGCGATCTCGTCGGGATCGCCGGCACGGCCGAGCGGGTGCGTTTCCTTCGAGCGCTCGAGGAACGCGGCGTACTTCGCGTCATCGAAACCGCTGCGGCGGTGAAGGTTGGTGACGACGACGCCGGGATTCACGGCGTTGACGCGCACGCCGTGCGGCGCGAGCTCGAGCGCGGCGCAGCGCGTGAGCTGATCGACGCCGGCTTTGCTGACGCAGTACGCGAGGACGCCGGGAAACGCGCGCAAACCCGTCACGCTGGAAACGTTCACGATCGATCCGCGCGCGCTGATCAGCATCGGCGTCAACGCGCGCATCAACCGGAACGGCGCGCGCAGGTTGATGTCGATCATCTCGTCCCACGCCGCGTCGGTGGTCGTGTCAATCGTGCCGCTGGCGATGATGCCGGCGGCGTTGACGAGCGTCGTGACGCCGCCGAATGAGGCGGTGGCCTTCGCGGCGATGGTGGCGGGAGCGCCGGGAGACGTCACGTCGAGCTCGACGGTGACGCACCGGCCCCCGGCCGCCGCGACCCCCTGAGCTGTCTCTTCGAGCGCTGCCGCCTTACGGCCGACGGCGAGAATCGACGCGCTGTCGCGGGCGAAACGGAGGGCGGTCGAGCGGCCGATGCCGCTGGTGGCGCCGGTGATCACGACCGTCTGCATCGCGCGGTTGTAGCACAACTTGAACAGCTGTCCGTGGTTAGCGACAGCCCGAGAGTCCGGGAAATCACAGATCTGGCCCGGAAAAGCCGAAACATCGATGGAACGGCCTTTGCGCCTGCATCGGCCGGAACCCCACATGAGCACGACCTCCGAATTGCCGGACGTCTTCTCCGCGGCGGACATCGCGCGCGCGGCAGGGGTCCGCCCGCGCGACGTGCTCGATCTGGCGGCGTCAGGGGCGATCGCCCCGATTCTTGGCAAATTCTTCTCGGCGGCCGACGCGGTGCTGGCCGTCCACACGCTCCAGGGACGCGCGCCCGTGTCCGAGCGGCCGATGTTCCGCCAGGGGTGGCGGGTCCGGCGCGAACCCGGGCTCCCCATCGCGATGTCCGGAGGCGCACACGCCGCAATCGTGGCCGGACTGGTCCTGCTGACGTCGCTCGGGATGGCGAAGCCCAAAGCGACCGTCACCGCGGACGACAAGAAAGAGATGCGGCTGGTTTTCCTCGTCAGCCCGGGACCGGGCGGCGGTGGCGGTGGTGGCGGCCTTCGGAAGCCCGCGCCTCCTCCTCCCGCGGAAAAGAAGGGCACTGCCAAGCTCCGCAGCCCGGTCCCCGTCCGGAAACCGCCCCCGCGGATCGAACCGCCGCCGATGGTGAAGCCGCCGGATCCGCCCCCTCCGCCGAAGCCGGAGCCGGCGGTGGTCGCCCCGGTCGTGCAGGTGGCAGCCGACCCGAAGGACCGGGCCGGGATTCCGTGGACGCCTCGCCCAGCCCCGCCGCAGGAAGTCGACAGTCAGGGTCCCGGCGTGGGTGGTGGCGTTGGGACCGGCCAGGGAACCGGCGTCGGGGCTGGTGACGGGTCGGGGATCGGACCGGGATCCGGGGGCGGCACAGGAGGCGGACCGTACCGCCCCGGCTCCGGGATCAGCGCCCCCGCGATCGTGCGCGAGGTGAAGCCTGACTACACCGAGGAAGGCCGGCGGCGTCACCTCGAAGGGGACGTGGTGCTCGAGATCGTCGTGAAGAGTGACGGCACCGTCGGCAACGTCAAGCTGCTGCAAGGACTCGGCGCAGGCCTTGATCAGCGCGCGATCGACGCGGTTCGCCAGTGGCGGTTCTCCCCGGCGAAGCGTTATGGCACGCCGGTGGATGTGGTGGTCGAAATCGCGATGGAATTCAAACTGAGATAGCCCATGGATACGACGCTCGTGACAGTGACTCTTTTGTCGATGGGAATGGCGGGTGCGCTGAGCATCATCGTGTGGCGCATGCTCCGCGATGAGCGGCAACGCGGCGACGCGCGGGTCGCGGCGCTCGCGACGCTGACGGCACGCACGCCCACGGGTAGCGCATCCGCGGACCTGTCGATCAGGCAGTCGTCCGCGCCGATCGCGATGGGGGGGTTGTTCGAAGAGCACCCCGCCGAGTCGCCGTGGGGACAGCGCTTCGCCGTGATGGGCGCCCTCGGGCTCGTGCTCGCGTCCGTCCTCTTCATCGCGCTGG
>Ga0193738_1000988_pt1 | contig 12192 bp, 27 predicted proteins | sample L2a1metaG_FD_144927 | JGI IMG/M metagenome (GOLD analysis project Ga0193738, IMG submission 144927) | Soil microbial communities from a riparian zone of the East river system, Colorado, United States - L2a1 | ecosystem: Environmental > Terrestrial > Soil > Riparian zone | place: USA: East River...
CCTGCCAACTCGGCATTGCGTAACTGCCTCACCTGTGGTAACTTAGCAACACTCGCCCGGCTCGCTTTCCGGCTTTCTCAACTATTTCTCGCAGGAGCAACCGTAATGCCTTCCCTTCGCGTGATCCTGACGACTGCTCTTATAGCAATCGTCGCCGTCGCTGTAGCCAAGCGCGTGCCTGTTGTGCGCGATTGGGTCTAGGCTACATGTCGGCGCGCAAGCCACGACCAGAACGCGACGGCGACAAGCCAACGCGCAAGCCGCGAGAAAAGAAAGCGGCTGGAAAGCACCAGGAAGAAAAACCGCCAACCGGCGGAGCCGTGCAAGTCGGACGTACCGACGATGGTACGCGAGAGACGTTGACACGTTGAGGCGATTAGAGCGCCTAACGCGACACAGGCCAACATTTTCACACCTCCCCTGACCAATGGCATCAACAGACAGAATCCGCAACTTGGCCACGATTGCCCCGGCCAACGGTACCGCAACCGACAACGTGCGGGCTCGCACGGACGCGGACAACAACAAGCGCACCGAGCGATATGATATGCTCGTGCGTGGTCAGGTGGACATAACCGTCGCTGGTACGGGCCTGTCCAATCGCGGGTCTATCCTCGGTGCGCTTCGCGACGTCGGTTACATGGATGGCGGAGCCGACAAGTACGTGACGGACGCACGGCTGGCGCGCTTCATTGCCGAGTGCATGGCACCGTCACCGCTGCCAGCAACGCGGCTCGCCGCTGCTGGCGTTCAGGCTGCGACGCTGCTGTCTGAATACGTGCCGCTGTGGATGTGTGCGGCTCGTACGATCAATCCCGACGAAACCAAGTACGTCGAGGTTAACAAGGGACTGCAACAGCAGCCTTTCGTTACACCTCTCAAGCTGATAACCGGCGTTGCCAATGGTGCGGCGCTCGCCGGAACGGTCACCGCTCTGACGGTGGACGTTCAGCAGCGGTTTGACGACTTGATTGCCACGCCGCCGTGGATTTCCATTTTCCAGCGGCAGGTGATCCAGACGGTATCAGCCGCCAATCCGGTTTTCCGGATTGACCTGCGAGCGTCGCGCTACCTGCGTGGCCTTGCGATCCAGCAGGACACGGATCAAGGCGAGGTGTCCGACATCATCACCAACCTTGTGTTGCGTGGTGACTCCAAGTCCGTGATTGGCGACCAGGGTGTACCCTTCGCCGATCTGGTGGCGTCCAACGCGGAGGAAATGGGCGGCACGCTGCCGCCGGGCTACCTGTTCATCGACTTTTGCCGCTACGGGCGACTGTCGACGATGTGGAACCCGTACGAGGATACGAACCTTCGGCTGGAACTCGGCGTTACCCCATCGGTAACGGTGTTCGCTGGTGCGGCGGCAACCGGCTCTCGCGTTCGTGTGGCAATGATCGAGATGGAGTCAACACCAGCCACGCTTCCCAAGCCGCCAATTCACATCTAGGCGTTCATGGGTTGCGCCTAGTGTACGTCGTCGGAGCCAGCGACGTGAAAGAAGTGGCTCCCTCCCCTCTTTAACCCTGACTGCAATGGCTTGGATCGCGGCGGCAATCCCATTAGTACAGTCGGCTGCGTCGCAGATCGACACCACTAACGACAAAGACCCTGCCCGGTTTGCACAGGCGCAATCGTGGTACGCGGCGGCGATTGCTGGTGACGTAAAGGCGCTGTGCCATCTGAAATACATGGGTGGGCTACGCGGCTGCGCCCCCGGTGGCTGTGCTGGCGTTGCGGCTTGCGGATTTGCAACCGCTACCGCTAAGGCGTATTGCGAGCAACTTTACCAGCAGGCACTACGCGTCCTCGGCGGACAACTCACAAGCGCCGCGCCAATCCCCAACGCGCCTGACCCCTCTGGCGCTGGCCAGACTATCGGCAACGTCGCGCAACAAGGTTCGGAGTTGTTAGGCGCGGCGGCAACCGGCTTAGGCTACCCGCCAAAACCGACCGCTGCGTCTGTCCTCACGTATGCAACCGGCTTCGCGCCGTGGATTTTGTTGTTAGGCATTGGTGCGGTTATTTACGCCATCGTCAAAACACGGAAGTAACCCCAACATGGCTGACAAGTTCTCGGCGCAATGGTGGAACGATCAAGCGTCCACCACGCGCCTAACGAAAGCGGTAATTGAAAGCCTAACGGGCCAGGATTACGCTACGCGCTGGAACTCAGACGGTAGTATCGCCAGTTTCTGGTATACTGACGTCATCGCGCGTGCTCCCGGTTTCGCTACGGCTGGCCTCTTGCTTGATCCGGGGAGCGGGCAAGGCACGCGTGACGTTATGGCGAACGTCGGTAGCCCTAATTGGGGCGACTGGGCGTTTTTCAAGTCGCCCGTTGGCAACGTCGCTCCCGGAGCGACCGACGCGTACAATCCTACGCTGTCGGAAGTGTACACGCCGCCAGCGATTAGCGGCCCGTTGCCGGTCAATCCGACGACGGCCATTACTGGTACGCCGAGCGCACTGCCGCCAACGGTTGTAGACGTCACCAAAAACCTGTCAAACACCTCTGGCGCAACACAAGCGCCAACCCTGACGGTTGATCCTAGCACGGCAAAGAGCAAAACGCCGACGCCGACGAGTCTCCTGCCAACCGACGAGGAAGGCAAGCGCCGTATGCTGTTTGCTGCCGTCGCGTTGGTCGTGCTGGCCGTCGTGCTGTATCAGGCGCGCAAATGATTTCCGTCCCAATGGTAGGCGGCGGCGTCGTGCCTAACGTTGGTGGCACGTATCCCGGTGATATGTACGCGCCGGTTACCATTCCAACGGCCACGCCTTACGCCATACCAGCGCCGAGCACCAAGCAACCGGACCAGGTGGCGTACTCGGCGCACGTAGTTCCGACCAACGCCTATATATCGCCGCTCGTGGCGGCGTCGTCGTCACAGTCGTTAATCCCAGCGCCCGCTGATTGCGGCTGTGGCGGCGGTTCACTCAAGTGGTATGAGGTTGTGTCTGCCGTGGCGCTCATCGTCATTGCCTTTGCCGCGTTCCGCAAATCGTGAACAACATTAACCTTGTCGGCGTCACGTCCTCAACACCTGCCCGTAGTGGCGATAAGTTTCGCGCTACATGGGTGTTCTTTGGCGCGTCTATCTTTCCATCGTTCATTTACGACGCGCCTGATACTGCCGAGCGATTGCGCGAACGGTTGCCAGGACTCGGCTTTATTCCAATTTCCAACCCGTCCGCATTGCCCGGTGACGAGGGGATTGTATATGACCTGCAACTCTCGCAAACATGGGGCACGGCACGGCCCGTTAGTGAAATCGTAAACGTATTGGCCGACTTGCCAGCACCGTTTACCAACCTCACGTTAACGCGGCTGGAAAAAATCACGGCTTTGTCCTCGGTTGATCTGGCGATACAGCAAGCGCAAGCGCACGAGGAAGCGCAAGAGGAAGCCAGCAGTAACGCGTTGTTTTCTGGCGTTGGCAATGTGTTAGGCATTGCCGGCAATACGCTCGTACTGGTGTTGGTGGTTGGCGTTGCCGTCGCTGCTTACGTTCTAGCAAAGAAGGCATAGCGCAATGCCGTTACTACCAGCGGAGCGCCTGTCACCGCATTTCACCGCTTACGAGTTAGGCGCTGATAAGCCAGAGGCTAACGCGGTGGTTATCGCCAACCTGCGACGCCTTGCCGCCGATCTGGAAACCGTACGGGCCGTCCTTGGCAACGGACGGCTACAGGTGAATACCGCCGCGCATCGGAACCGTGGATTTCGCACGGCTGACGCGCTGCCTAACGATTCGCCGACGACTAGTCACGACGATGGCGACGCCGCCGACTTTGTGCCGCTGGATTTTTCCGGCTCCAAGCTCACGGCTCACCGTCTCTTAGAGAACGCGAAGTCACAGGGACGGCTCCCGCCATTCGATCAAATCATCTACTACCCGATACAGGGACATATCCACTACGGGCGCGGTCCTCGGTTGCGTGGTGAGTTTCGGATTTACATGTATGAGGGACGTGGCGGCACGCCGCTCGTGAGTGTCGACAATATACGCAACCTCGGCGCGGCGGTTGGTACTACTGTGTCCGCGTTCGTGTCCGCTAATCCGCTGGTGTCGCTGCTAATCGTGGCAGTGATAACCGTTTATCTCGCATCAACGCTATAAATGCCAGCGCCTAGATACTACGTCCTAGACGTAGACGTGTCGGTTGCTCGTGCCGTGCCGCAACAGATCATTGCCAATGGCGAGCAGTTTGACAGCGTAACCGTGATTTCGTTTCCAGGTGGCCTTGCGGCGTCGCTGGCCTTCGGCTCGAACGCGGCTACCAAATTTGTTCCGGTACTATTCGCGTTCCAACAGCATTCTTTCGAGGACGTGTGTGGCAATCCCTTCCAATGCGACGAGGGACTATTCATTACCAACAACGCGGTAGTGGGTACGTTGCGCTTGCTCATCTCAACAGGCGGTAATCCGCCAACTTCCTAACCCATGCCCGGCGTATCCATTTCAGGTCCAGGTACCGGCTTCGCTGCCGGTAATGCGATAATCGACCTTGCATGGGAGTTTCAGGGGATTCTTTCGGGTACGTCCGAAGCCAATCTAACCATTCCCGTAGGGAGCAGCGGCCGAAATAGTTTACTGGCTGCGATGCAAGGCGCGCTACCGTTCACCATTCTAACTGGTGGCGTAGCGACATTAACAAAGGACGTTGGTAGTGGCGTCAGGGCGCTACAGATAACTAGCGGCGCTGGCTCGCGCACAACGCGGTTAATGGGATCGCCGTTCGGTGTTCCGGTTGGCGCGGCGGCCGGACAGGGCGCTGTTATTCCTGCGTGGCGTCCGAATCGGCGTTATACGGTTGGTGCCGTGCTGCGTTGGCCCGTGCGCGGTGCTACGGTTATCGAGGTAGGGTGCGTCAACTCTAATGGGTTCCTGACGTTCCTCGGTACCACTCCAGGCTTTGTACTGTCGAGCGATCCAGGCGTTAACGGTGGCCTGTGGACACCACGCGTTAGGCTGGTAGACGCTGGCGCTATCACAACGTTTGCCAGTACGGGTCTAGCGGTGCCAACCGCCACAGCACAGAAAATCGAATTGCGGTACACCGAGGGTGGCGTGCCGCTACTGGAAATGTTAATTAACGGCGTAACCGTCGCGAGTGCGGCAGGCATGGCGAGTCTACCAACCGCCCTAGTTGGCGCGTCGTCCTTTGCCTTCGGCGTAGGTTGCTCGGCGGCAGCAGGGACTACGGTAGAATACGCCGCATGGACGTACAAGGTTGAGGAACTCGTCTAGCCTCTATGGCAATCGTTCTTGCGGGCACGACAAGCCAGAATCCGGCGACACTATATCCACACCTTTATAGTAGTTGCTTCTGGAATTTTGTCACGGGCTGGACGTGCCAGACACGCGACGCGCCAGCACCAGCGCCAGCGCCACCAACCAACGGCGTTAGTATCATGCCGTTAGGCGGTGGCGGTGGCACCACGCTATCATTATCAGCGCCACCTAACGCGGGTATTGCCATGTCCGGTTGTTGCAATTGCTCTAAGGGAAGTGGCAGCGCCATTGCTACGCCAATGAGCCTAGCGACACAAGCCGCTACAGTGACCGCCGCGAGTCCGTGCGGCTGTGCCGACGAAAAGCCGGAATGGCTGGAAATCCTTACGGCTGTCGTCCTCGTGCTACTGGCGCTCGCCGCATTGCAAAAGCAATGACCACGCGCGGCAACCAGTACATTGTACTCGTGAAGCCTAACGGCCTCTTTTCGCTGACGATGTACTACCGCACCAGTGACAAGAGCAGCGGCGCGCCAAAGTTGGCAGCACAGCGCCAGCAGGCGCTAAAGTATGGCACGAGGTCAGCCGCTGAGAAACGAGCCGCACAATTGCGCCGCCAATTTCGCTGGCTGAATTACGACGCGACGGTAACCGTTGATCCTTACAATACCGCGCCATTCTGAGGACGCCATGATAACGACTATATTGCTTGCCGTGTGTGCCATTATCGTCATTGCCGCGTTAGGCGGTGCTGTCATCTCGCTGATACGGCCAGCGCAAGAGGGACGCGCAACCGCTTGCGCGACGGTCGCCATTACCGCCGCTGCCGCGTGCTGGCTCATCATCAACGTAAAGCTATAGCCGCGTGCCGCCAAAGAAACACCAAATACCGATAGCGGCATGTACGCTATGCGGCACCGTTAAGGTGTTGCACGGCATGACGACGCCAATAGCAGAGGACACGTCGTTTGGTGAGTGTACCCTGACCACGAAAATTAGCCAGTCCTGCGTCGGGGAGTTTCGGTTTATCGGCACGCTTGAAACCACAACGCCATAGCGTGCGCTGGCGTCCGTCGTTAACCGTCTGGCTCGTCGTCGTCCTCGGCGTCATCGTCTGGTACTTCCTCGTTAGGATCGTCTTGTGACTCGGACCCAGGTGTACGTTTTGGTATGCGGTGCCGCTGTGGTGGCGACGGCGGTAATTCTGGCTGGACAGGATCGCCAGCCGCCGAAACGGAAACGGGCTGAGAGTCCGCCAGCGGATCGCCCCGTTCAGGAATCCACAGTAACCGCCCCGTCTGCACCTCTTTCCACGCCGCCCCGTGAGGATGTAGTCGAACCCATGCTAACCAGCGATCCACCGCCTGAGAGTCCCACCGCATAAAGTCGGCGATATAGTCACGGTCACGCGGCTCGCTGAGATAGTACGCGAGTATATGCGTTGATTGCGCCGTGACTTCACGCGAGACGTTGCCAGGACGTTGCGTCGCGGAGATAATCGTTAGGCCAACGTGGCGGCTGCGACGGTAGAACGATTTCACCGGTTTACTCATAGCCTTGTGCGCTGTTAAGTCGGCCTCGTCGACGAGGACCGCCGCGCCACCTAACGCAATGATAGGCGACGTGGAAATATCAGGCTGTGGTACTAGCCAGCGTGCCAGATCGTCAAAACGATCGTCGGACAACGTGTATGATATTGTCCACTTGCGTTTGTGGTGATACTCGCGCAACGCGGCGGCGAACTCTGGTAGCGTATCGGTTACAATGTCGCTGTATTCTTCCCACTCGCCGGTTTGGTCGAGGATAATGCGCCTCGGCATACGCGAGAGGTACCAGCGCCACGCGCCCGTAGTCTTTCCGCTACCAGAGTTGCCCGTAATAAAAACGCGTGCCGTTGGTATCACTTACCAACCCGCAACCGTTCTCGCTCTATTCGATTGGCGCGTTCAATAACGTCAAACGCGTCGTGTAGCGCCTCGTCGGTGCTGTAGTAGGGTTCCCAGTCCACGCTTTCCGTTTCTGTCAGTCGCCTGCTTTCCGTTTCTGTCAGTCGCCTCAGGTACCAGAGAATGTAATACGCATCTTTCCTAGCTACCGCCATGAGTGCCGCGAGTTGTGCGTTAGTCATATTGGCCGTCCGGTAGCGTCGGCCTCGAAGTCCCGGCCTAGCTGTGGTTCAGGAATCTCACGCGTGACTTCTCGCATATCGCACGTTTCCAGAATCCAGCAGGCCAGCAAATACGCCGCACGGTCAAATTTCAGTCCCTCGGCGTTGCTGAACTCTGGCCTCTGGCCACCAGCGGGACCGTCACTCGCCAGTAGGCGCACGTCGCCTAACTCGGCCAGCGTCTTTACAGTGCGTGCATGGGTTACGACTTGCTCTAGTGTCATTGGAGTTGCCCCCATATTTCGTTGGCGAGTTGTTCAATATCGTCAATTGCCTTTTCCAGCCGTTCCGTTGGCCAGCGTTCGCGTTTCGCTTGCTCGTGAACGCCGTTGACGCGCTTTAATAGATACTCGGAGCGCATCTGTCCAACTTCCTTAGCGGCTTTCGCTAGCGCCCGTTCCGGATCGCTAGCGCCTTGCCACCAGCCACCACGAAAGGTTGTCACGTTAACCTCACCTCGTGAATGGTATCACCGACTGATAGAAACGACCTGTCACCATTCTTAGCCTCATACCTAACGCCACAGTTAACACAACAGAAAATTTGTACTGTGGTATTGGCGGCGCGGTCGTAACTACCGCCAATCGTTTCGCGCCAGTAGTGCGCGCCACGTCCACAATCGGGTGCGGGAGGTTCACGCATTGTAACCGTTATCCTTCCAGCCGATTGCCTTTCGGCTGGCAATGATGGAAAAATCATGCGGCTGCGCTCGCAGGATCAACACTTTATGCTGGTGGCATATCTGCCGGAATACGCGAATATGCGCCAGTAGCGTAGCGTCGGGGATTAGCGGCAAGTAGCGCCTCACCGCCGCTAACATTTCCTCGTCACTCACCGCCAACAACGTGCCTGACGCGTTAGGCGGTTTAGATTGCGGCGGCATTGGATACTCCAACGCTAGCGACAGGTGGCACGTCAGGGTTACGCGGCGGCTCGATAGGCGGACGTAGCTTTGCGTCCTCGGTAATGCGTGGCGCGACAACGCCAACCGTCGCCAGGGTGGCCACAGCCAGCGGCACGTACTTGGCGCTGGTGAGCAGCCACGGTGCTAACGCGGTAGCCCATGACTGGCCAAGCAATTGCTCGTCACCCGGCGAAATCTGCCAGTGCTGGCCACGGCTTGACGCGACGATTGCGAACATGACACGAAAGCCGACGCCTAACGCCTTGCCGATTTCGGCAATCTCACGCTCACCTAACGCCATCGGTTGCGCGTCAACCGGCGTGGTGAGTTGTGGCGAGTCTGGCGCTTGCTCAGGTTGTGGCCGACGCTTGCCGCCACGCGTGCGCTTGCGCGGCGCGCCGAAGTCTGGCGCAATGTCTGGCGCTGGCGGCTGCGAGATTTCGGCGCTGCGATCCGGTCCCGGTAACGTTGGGATAGGTATCGCAAGATCTTCTAGAGTTGGACCTGTCATTGGAGTATGGCCCTATGGTTGAGTGGTACGCCTGTCTGCATGATAGAAGCGCCCGACGGTGTGCCATACCAGCCGGTTCGCTTCACCTGTATTCCGTTGTAACGTTCCTTTAGTCGCCAGTCGCCAATCCCTTCACCTGTCGGCAACTCGTGAGGCACTAACACCTCATCTACGTAAACGTGGCAAGCATACTGCGACGCCTGCCAGACTCGCGAACGTACGCGGCCAACAATCAGCCAGCCCCATACGAAATTGGCGACGTTGTTGCAGAGGGACCATTTGTTATTCACGGACCTGCACGTTAGCTTGTCGCGGGCAATCCAGCGGCCCCAATAGGCTCGCCCTGCTTCCTTCGCGCATGGAAGCCTAACTAGCGTGTCCTCGACAAAATTAAACGGCATCCAACGGGACCACGTTACCGCACGGTGGACGCGTTCCGGCCTCAGATCATACAGCCGCATTTCCTCGGTCGACAACACGACGGGACCGTCACCTAACAACAAACGCGGGAGGTTGCGCCTCGTGCGGTCGTACTTGTCGAGACTCACAACCCACAAGCCAGGAACGTCAGGATCGAATTTCCTGTCCGACCATACCGTTACGCTAGACATATCGGGCAAGCCTAGCATTGCAGCCCAACGGTAGGCGCTGCAAATGTCGTAACGGTACCACGTCCCTGAGTGCGTGCCGCAAGTGCGCGCCTCTTGCCACGGGCCACCTGACCAAAAATCGAAGATGGCGTTAATGGTCCGCTTAACTCGCATTGTCGCTGGTGCTATCTGGTGATAACAGTCGGCGTAGCTTGACGGATGTTTGACGCCAACTAACGCCAACGCGTTTAGCATATCCTCGCTAATTGGCGGCGTGAATCGCTCGTATGATTTCCAGAGTCCCTTACCGTGATCCGTGTTTAGCTTGCCGCTTACAATGAGGCCACCCATTGACCACGTTTGAGAGAAGGCGCCAACGTCCCAGGCCTGACGCAATTGGCGCGACGTGGTATAACCGGCCTCGCCAGCAATGACGGTAGGGCTAATTATCATCGCTCCCACCAGTCACTATCGTCGTCACTGTCGTCGTCGTCGCCGTCCTCGTCATCGTACTCGTCGCCTATGCTTTCGTGCTGCTCGTAATAATCCCCTTCCCACTCGGTAGGGTCAGGTAGGCCTAGCTCATCCCAGTAATAGGCGTCGTCATAGTCGAGGATTTCGATTTCTGCTACGTACAGTTCCTCCGGATACGTGTCCTCGCTCATTTGGTGCGCCTGTCTTGCTTCGCGTACAAGGACCGCCCCATTTTATGCACGAGTGACCCTAACTCGTCAGGCGTTATGCCGCCATCGACAACGGCATGGACAGTGACCTTACGCAACGGCGCGTCTGGTGGATCGCTCCGATAGCGCACCTGTAGCGTTAGGCGGACGATTTTTTTGCGTCCGCTCCTGAGAGCGGCGGCAAGCGATGCACGCGTTACCGTGTCCCCGTTCTCATCCAGGTAATTGTTTTCACCCTTACCAACCATCTCAGCGCCAGCGTCAAACACTAGCGGGAGTTTCTTTTCGTCGTCGGGTCGCAGTTTCATTAGGTAACCCTGAAAAGGGAGAAGCGCCCAACGGATGACTACCCGTTAGGCGCTCCGGACTTCCGGCTGTGGTCAGAATGGCAAATCGTCGTCGCCATGCGGCGGCGGTTCCTGCACCGTCGCCACGCCTACCGTAAAGTCGTGAACCTCCCGCCCCTTGTCGTCAGGCAGTTTGCCGTTGTAACGCAAGTAAATACGCGTTAGCGGCTTCAAGACCGATAGCTGGTAATCGAGGGCGGCACAGCCGAACGTCTCGAAGTTGCGCCCTGTGAGCACGTCGCGGAAAACATGCAACGTGTACGCTTCTCCAGACTTCTTTGCGGTGATTTCCCGCGTTTTCAAGAACACCACTTCGCGCCCTTTCATAAGGCGCTCGTACTTTACCGCCGGTTCTTGCGGCGGCGGTGGCGGCGCTGGCGCATAGCCAGCGGGTAAGTCGTTCTGTTCCATTGCCCTGCTCCTGTATATGGGTTGGTTTGCCGTGGACTTAGTTTAGACTCGCGCCACGGCTCGCGAGTTGGCTAGACGTGGATACCGGGCCACGCCTAACATGGACTCTACAGCAGCGAATGCTTGCGCCTTGCGTATGACGGCTTCCCAATGCGTTAGGCGTTTCGTGCAGCGCGTTTGTCTCAGAATGGACAACGCCAGGACGTTAGGCACCGTGCGACTCGTCGCCGCCATGACACGCACTAGCATCTCAGGCGTCGCCCACTCGTCTAGCGGCGCGTCACCCTTGCGGCGATTACACGCCTCGCAACTCGTCACGAGGTTGTCGTTAGTATGGACTGGCGCGCCGAAGATTTCCACGCCGTCGATATGATCTAGCGTTATCGCTTGCGGTCGTGATTCACGCAAGGAAACGCCACAGTAGACGCAAGCAAAACCGTCTCGCAGATACAGTGCGAGACGGCGTGACCGGCGAATCCACTTAGAGCCGTGCGGCCAGTTCCACGGCATGGCCTACAGCGTCCAGAGGTACCACAGGAAACCGCCTAACGCTACGACGGTTGACGTGACGAGGTAGCCAAAGCCACGCGGCCACCTCTGGCGCTCCTGTATCATCGGACGGAAGTAGGGAACGTGTGACCGTGGCTGACCGTTGTCTAATGACGTTGGTACGTGTTGGCGTGGTGCGCCTAACGGGCGAATCATGGGTTGATCCTCTCGCTGTGGTGTTGCGCCCCAATGTTGGAACGCAATTAAATCGTGGTCCTTAGTATTCATTTCGCTCGCCAGGAAGTAGACCGCCATGTGGCGCACGATAACGCGCCTGTAGTTCTTCCCAAACATGAGGAAAGGCGCGACGCAATACCTCGGCGTTGTTGGTGTCAGCCTTCCGCATTGCCGCCATAATCAACGCGTAGAACGGCCAATCGTCTTTAGCAATCGCCTTGCTGGCGTCATAATCGTAAATGCTCATGAATGGGTGACCTCTGGTATGGGTTGGTTACGCAAGTTGACCCTTGCGCGTCCTCATGTTGTAGACTATCGTACCAGTTCGATAGTCACACCAAAAACCCATATCTGAGGATCGACCAATGACCGCACCAGCCAAGCCAACCGCCCCGAAGGCCGCAGCCGCCACGCCAGCGCCGAAGGAAGCGAAGCCGGGCAAGTACGACAATGAGGCACCAGCGGCCAAGTTCAAGCGGCTCGGCGGCAAGCGGCTCGGCAAGACGCTGAAGGACATGAAGGGGCTGGAAGCACTCGGCAGAGGCCAGTACGAGTACACGACCGAGCAGGCTAACAAGGTTGTGCAAATGCTGGTCGATGGCGTCGCAGCCGTG
>Ga0193738_1000989_pt1 | contig 12190 bp, 11 predicted proteins | sample L2a1metaG_FD_144927 | JGI IMG/M metagenome (GOLD analysis project Ga0193738, IMG submission 144927) | Soil microbial communities from a riparian zone of the East river system, Colorado, United States - L2a1 | ecosystem: Environmental > Terrestrial > Soil > Riparian zone | place: USA: East River...
TCGCTCAACTTTTTCCAATATCTTTACTTCACTCAAAAAAAATTTACATGCTGAAATCGATGACTGGCTTTGGAAGAGCTGAAAAATCTGTTGGTGGCAAAACATTTCTTGTTGATATAAAATCTCTCAATGGCAAACAGTTTGAACTGCAACTAAAGCTTCCTGCTTTTTTAAAACCATTTGAATTTGATATTCGTCGCATTCTTTCTTCCCAGCTTGGTCGTGGCAGCGTAGATTGTACTATTAGTTTAAAAGAAACAGGCAATGCAAAACCCGTTTCCATTAATATTGAATTGGCAAAAGCCTATTATCAGCCGCTGGCGGATCTGTCAAAGGAATTAAATCTTGATCCGTCTAATATACTAAGTACGCTGGTAAAATTACCCGAGGTTATAACACCCACCGGTGAAACTCTGACTGATGAAGAATGGAAAGCATTTCAAAAAGTGATCCTGTTAGCTATTGATGATCTGAATATTCATCGTGATGATGAAGGGAAATCTCTTGAGAAAGACCTGCTTCACCGGGTTCATAATATACTTGCACAATTAGAAGAAGTACAAAAGCTCGAACCGAATCGCAAACAGATCATCCGGGATGATATAACCAAGTTGATGGAAGAATTTGCTGGCAAAGAAAACTATGATAAGAATAGGCTTGAACAAGAACTGATCTATTACATCGAAAAGATCGATATAAGTGAAGAAATGGTGCGTTTAAGAAACCATTGTGATTACTTCAAAGTGGTGCTAGCAGAAGCAGAAGAATCAAAAGGAAAGAAACTGTCCTTTATTTTACAGGAAATAGGCAGGGAAATAAATACTACCGGCGCCAAAGCTTACGATTCATCCATTCAAAAATGCGTTGTGATGATGAAAGATGAACTGGAAAAAGCAAAAGAGCAAATATTAAATGTTCTGTAGTTAGTTTTGCAAGATGAAAGGGCTTAAAATATTCAATATTCAATATTCGATGTTTACTAGTCAATTTAAGGGATTGCTCATCATACTCCTGGCTTCATTCATTCTTACTTCCTGCACTACCGTAGATCTTTATGAGAAAACGGTTTCATTACCGGGTCACGAATGGAAAAGCACCAACAAACCTGAATTCAATTTTACCATCACAGATACAACCACCCTTTACCAGGTTTTCTTTGTAATAAGACATACTGAAAAATATAACTACAATAATATTTGGGTAAATTATTATTACCAGCCTCCCAATGATAGTTTGCACAAAGAAGCACGGGAATTCCAATTAGCCACCAATGAAAAAGGCTGGCTTGCTACCGGCATGGATGACATTTATGAGCATAGGATCAAATTGGCTCCTGACGCCGGAAAATTAAAAGCAGGGACTTATAAGTTCATTCTTGAAAATATTATGCGGGAAGACCCGCTAAAAGAAGTGTTGAATGTTGGCGTCAGGGTTGAAAAAGTTAAATAACTTTCCTTATGCCAAGGTCAGCAGGAAAAAGATTCAGATATATCATCGTTGTTTATTGGTTATTGCTTTTATATATAGTCGCCGCTTTGGTATGGTGGTTTGTTTCGTTGGAGAAGCAAAACCAGGATTTAACCAATCTTCGCTTGAGCGAACTTAACTCCCAAAAAGCAACTCTTGATCCTAAAAAATTTGCAGAAGAAAATTTTAAAATTGAGGACGATTCAAAAAGGAGTACTAATAAATACGTTGCCGAGGGTGTTACTTTTCTCGTCTTAATATTCGTGGGTGCTTTTTTTGTTTACCGTTCAACCAGTAAGCAGTTCGGAGTACAGCAGCAACAACAGAATTTTATGATGGCGATCACCCATGAATTAAAAACACCTATTTCAGTTGCCATCCTTAACCTTGAAACATTACAGAAATACCAACTTGATGCAGAGAAGCAAAAAAAACTGATACGGATGACCTTGCAGGAAACTTCGAGGCTTGATACCCTCATCAATAACATTCTTGTTTCCTCACAGTTGGAAGGCGGTGGTTATGCTTCTTCAAAAGAAGAACTCGACTTCTCTTCCCTTTTTAAAGATTGTATAAAAGAAGCTAAAACCCGTTATCCCGAAAGAAATTTTATTGAAAATATAGAACCTGAAATTGAAATAGCCGGTGATCCTCTTTTACTTCAGTTGTTGATCAGTAATCTTATTGAGAATGCCGTGAAGTATTCTCCAAAAGAAAAGTCCATCATTTGCAAATTGAATAGATCTGGCAAAGATGTGCTGATGAATATAATTGATGAAGGTATTGGGGTCGCTGATACAGAGAAAACAAAAATATTTGAGAAATTTTACCGCACAGGGAATGAATCTACCCGAAAAACTCAAGGCACTGGATTGGGGCTTTATCTTTGCAGGAAGATCGCCGGGGATCATAATGCCGACATTTCGGTGACAAACAATATACCCTCCGGCACTAATTTCGCCATCCATTTTCATATTTAAGGCATGAGCAAGGAAAATACAAAAGCGTCAATATTATTGGTAGAAGATGAAGAAAACCTTCATGATGCTTTGAAATTAAATCTTGAATTAGAAGGATATGAAGTTTCTTCAGCGTATGATGGCAGCAATGCCGTAAAATCGGTGCAGGGAGAATATTTCGATCTTATAATACTAGACGTCATGCTTCCAGAAATGGATGGGATAAATGTTACTGAAACCATCCGTTTGGCAAATAATGAAGTACCGATTTTAATTCTCAGCGCTAAGAACAGCAGCGCTGATAAAGTGCTTGGACTTAAGAAAGGCGCCGATGATTATATGACCAAGCCATTCAACTTGGAAGAATTGTTATTGAGAGTACAGAAGCTAATTGAAAAGAATAAAAAAATACTGGATAAAGAAACCATCGGCAATACTTATGCATTCGGGAATAATAATATCGACTTCAAAGCTCAAGAGGCAACAACGTCCCGCGGCGAAAAGATCCAGCTAAGCAAGAAAGAAGGAATGCTTTTGAAATTACTTATTGAAAATAAAAATGAAGTAGTACCGAGAGAGAAGATATTACAGGTTGTTTGGGGCTATAATGTTTACCCGACAACAAGAACGATCGATAATTTTATCCTCAACTTCCGCAAATATTTCGAAGAAGACAGTCGTAACCCCCAATATTTTCATTCTGTTCGCGGTGTCGGTTATAAATATTCAGAATAAAGTTCATTACATGTCACCTAATTGAGGTCTCATCACAATATCTTCAACACAAGCGCCTGGTGAAAGTTGTGATGCAGCAAAAACCATTTTAGCGATATCTTCTGCTTCCATTATACGGTTAGAAGAATTATCATAATCACCCCAGGAATCAGTGAGTACAGCGCCGGGATGAATAGCAGTAACTTTTATATTGTGTGGCTTCATTTCTTCCCGCAGGTTTTTGCTAAACCCATGCATAGCATATTTGCTGATACTATATGCTCCGCCATTGTGATATGCGTGAAGTGATGCAATGGAACACATATTAAAAATATGACCTGATCTGCGTTCCATCATTTTAGGCAAAAGAGATCTTGTTAAATGATAGGCACTGCTTATATTAATTGCAAGCTGGCTTTCCAACAATCCTTCCGGTTCGTTGTGAACACTACCGGGTTCAAATAAACCTGCATTATTAATGATAATATCAGGAATAACATATTTCAAACACCAGCTTCCTAGGTCCTTTGCCTGTTGTTTATCGGACAGATCAAAGGCCTTTGCTTTTATTGAAACAGAAGGATATTTGGTCTGCAATTCTTCCATTGCTTTATATAAAGCCACTTCATTTCGACTGCTTAAAAAAAGAGTTTTTCCATTTGCAGCAAAAATTTCCGCTATTGCTTTTCCAATTCCTCTTGATGCACCTGTGATTAGAACAGTCATTAGGCTTTATTATTGATTATTTCGGTTTATTTGCAAATCTAAAATCCGAAATCGGCAATCCGAAATGAAATATAAACACCTTTTTTTCGATCTTGACCACACTCTTTGGGATTTTGAAGCAAATGCAAGAGTAACACTGCTTGAACTTTACAGTACGCTAGATCTAAAACAAAGAGGTATCCATGATTTTGATCTTTTTCATAAAAACTACCTGGCGCACAATGAAAAGCTTTGGGAACGATACAGAAATGGTTTTATAAAACAGGATGAATTAAGAATAAAAAGAATGCGATTGGCTTTGCTTGATTTTAAAATTGCTGACGAGCCATTGACCAAAAATATGAGTGACCAGTTTCTTGATCTTTTGCCTACACGAACCATTCTCTTTCCCTATGCTACTGAAATATTGGAATACTTGACCAATAAAAACTATGAGCTTCATTTGATCACAAATGGTTTTGAAAAAACACAACACAGTAAATTGAAATATTCAGGGCTGGGTAAATATTTTAAAGAAGTTATTACCTCAGAAGGAAGCAGCAGCCTTAAACCCAATAAAGAAATTTTTGATTACGCTTTTGAAAAGACAGGGGCCAATCCTGCTGAAAGTATAATGTTGGGTGATAGCATTGAGGTTGACATTATCGGCGCAATGAAAGCTGGTATTGACCAGGTGTTTATTAATCATTTGAATATCCCGATCGATATTAAACCAACTTATGTTGTAAGATCTTTAAAGGAGCTGGAAGAAATATTTTAATTTGACGATTTGTTGATCTGCCGATACGCCAATGAACTTCGGCTAGAATTAGAACATTGTCAAATTCGCACATCGGCTATATTTATTTTACCATAACGCTACTACAGTCACGCCGCCCTTCGCCACATCATCGATCTTTACCTGCACTTTTGCAGATAAGGGCAACAAAAGATCAACCCTTGAACCGAATTTGATAAAACCCATTTCATCGGTTTGTTTTACTTGCTGACCTGGCTGCAAATAGTTTACAATTCGTTTTGCCAATGCCCCGGCAATTTGTTTAATGAGCAATTCTTTACCATTTGATTTATAAACCACGGTATGGCGTTCATTTTCTGTAGAAGATTTTGGATGCCATGCAACAAGGTACTTTCCTTTGTGATATTGACTATACATAACATCACCGCTTACAGGGTTGCGGTTTACATGCACATTCAACGGACTCATAAAAATTGAAACCTGTATACGACGATCGGCAAAATATTCGTCTGCTTCTACCTCTTCAATTGCAACTACTTTACCATCAGCAGGCGCAACAATGGCATTATCCTGTACTGTTAAATTTCTTTTAGGAATACGAAAAAATGAAATAAGAAATATCAATAAGCCGAGTGTACCTATAAATATGACCCAGCTTAAGGCCGGTGAAGAATAACTGATATAATAAAATGAAACAATATTGATCACTCCAAATAAAATGGTTGCCCACGCAATACTCTTATAACCTTCCTTATGAATTGTCATGCGGCAAATATATGAAAATGAAGAGTGGCGAGTATTGAGTCGGGGTTAGATCACAAAAACAAGAAAAACATATAACCAAACCGCAGGTATTGCCAACAAGAGGGAATCAAAACGATCTAAAAAACCCCCATGGCCGGGCATGATGTTACCACTGTCTTTTACACCTGCCATTCTTTTAAGTTTTGATTCAAGCAGATCTCCGAAGGTGCCTGCAACACATGCTATTGCAGCAAGAAGCATTATATAAGTTGTAATTGGTCCTGAGTTTAATACAAAAAAAGCAATAAGCCCTACAACAACGACGCTGAGGATCATACCACCAATTGTCCCCTCCCATGTTTTCTTCGGTGAAATTTTTGAAAGAGGCCTTTTTCCAATTATTGAACCAACGATATATGCCATCGTATCATTTATCCAAATTGATATTATGATCATTAAGATCATATTACTCCTTGACGGCATAACAAAATACGTATCATGAATATGAATATTCATTTCCTTGTATAGATTCATGGCTAATCCCCAGCTTAAAGAAATATAAAGCAAACCTAATGCAGCCGTACCAAAAGGTTTGAGCTTAACATTTTTTGTTAGAATAATTCCAAGTGCAAGGAACACAAGTCCTGCAACAGCAACAGGGAATGAAAGATCTCTTAACTGGTAATTGTTTATTTGAAATATTGGTCCGCAAAACAAAAGCATAATAGCAAAACCCATAAGCATAAAGCCGATACGGGTAACCAGGTGATAAACTGTCTTATGAATTTTCTCCAACAGGTTAAAATATTCCCACCAACAACCAAAATGAATAATGGAAAACAATGCAAGAAAGCTCCATTTATTCCACAATAAACCCGCTAGCATTACCGCAGCAAAAATGATTGCTGTAAGTGTTCTTGTTTGAAATGTTTTCCAGTTAAAAGCCATGGAAGAAGGTGGGTTTTAAAAAATGATAGCTGCTGATTTATGCAAAAGGGTTTGAATCATCAATATTATCTCTTGCGTACACGGCTTCATAACTATTGGTTGATCTTTTCTTCATCAATATCACAATGATAATTATCAATGCAAGGCTAATGGCAGCCAGTAAAGTTTTATTACCAAATGAAATGGCAACACTGTCTTGTTCGGCTAATGCCGGGTTAAACCAGATCATTATAACAGCAAAAGCATCATAGGCAAAATGCGCAATGATCGCAGGCCATAAACTACCACTGTACCAATAGATCAATCCTAGTAAAATGCCGAGAATAAACCTTGGAATAAATCCATAAAACTGTAAATGAATGGCCGAAAAAATAAATGCTGCAACAAGAATACCAAGCCATGGATTTTTAAATAGCTTGATAAATAATCGCTGCAACACTCCGCGGAAAAGCAATTCTTCACCTACACCGGCAAATACAGCAACTAAAACAAGATTAATGAAAAGATCCTGCACGGTATTCCTTTTTAGCATAAACTCTATCTGCTTTGCTGCAGATTCTTCACTTGCCTTCATCCATTTCCCGATGCTTGTCGTCTCTGGTATTAAATCGTGATTAAATATTCCTGTCCAATCAACAAAAGGGAGCGCCACCAGCAATACGATAATGCCTAAAATAAAATACATAGGTTTTGCAGATGTTAAACCCAGGTATTGTGTTGGCTTTGGATCACAGAATCGTGCAAAAAGAAATACTGGAATAATATATAATGCAAAAAATTGAATGACCAGCATCCCTCGCAAAAAAGTAAGTAAAGATGGATTTGCATAATCCCATTTATCGGGATCGCTTAATGTCATTACATCAATGCCTGTAACTTTCGCAAGTATCATTGTTCCGACAAGTCCAAAGATCATAAAACACCCCATCGCCATTCCTGCAAATATGACTAGTTGCAGCATCGGGTGCACTTTTTTAAAATAAGCCATAATTAGAAAACTCCGCTTTTTGATTTGTAAATTTGCCGCTTCCCTCCGTATCGGAGGCAGGCAAAAATAACCAAATGATCAAGATAGGCAACATACAATTACCTGATTTCCCTTTACTTCTTGCGCCGATGGAGGATGTAAGCGATCCACCATTTCGTGCCGTGTGTAAGGATAATGGCGCCGACCTAATGTTCAGTGAATTCATTTCAAGCGAAGGTTTGATACGTGATGCGATGAAGAGCAAAATGAAACTTGATTTTAGTGAAGAGGAACGCCCATTCGGTATCCAGATCTTTGGTGGTGATGAAGAAGCAATGGCATTAAGTGCAAAGATCTGTGAAGCAGTAAATCCTGACCTGGTTGATATAAATTTTGGTTGCCCTGTAAAAAAAGTAGTGAGTAAAGGAGCTGGCGCCGGGGTATTGAGAGATGTTGACCTGATGGTTAGATTGACTGAGGCTGTTGTGAGATCAACTTCATTGCCTGTTACCATTAAGACAAGATTGGGATGGGATGATAATTCTAGAAACATCGAAGAGGTTGCTGAGCGGCTGCAGGATGTTGGTATAAAAGCTATTTCCATCCATGGAAGAACTAGAGCACAACTTTATAAAGGTGAAGCTGACTGGACACTGATCGGTAAAGTGAAAGAAAACCCACGTATTCAAATTCCTGTTTTTGGAAATGGCGATATTGATTCTCCTGAGAAAGCATTGGAATATAAAAATCGTTACGGTGTGGATGGCATTATGATCGGCCGTGCCGCCATCGGTTATCCATGGATCTTTAACGAGATAAAACACTTTTTTAAAACCGGCGAGCATCTCCCAGCGCCAACTATTCAACAAAGAATAGATGTGATCCGGAAACATTTATATCGTTCCATAGAATGGAAAAATCCGGTTGTTGGCATAAATGAAATGCGTAGACATTATGCAAACTATTTAAAAGGAATGCCCAACATAAAAGAATACAGGAATAAATTAGTTACGCTCAGGTTAGTTGAAGAGATCGACGAAGTGCTGAATGAAATAATAAATAGTTATGCCGGTTATGAATTTGAAAGAACAGTGATCGAATTGCCGAATTATCATGAGAAATGTTCGGCGTAATGACAATTTCCGAACGATTATCTTATTAATACAAAGCTTCCTTTTTTTGACAACTCAGGGCCGTTAAAAAATTTATAGACGCAACGCCATACAAATACACCTGAGTTTTGTTTATTCCCATTAAGTTTTCCATCCCAACCCTTTTGTATGTTATTGGAATAAAATATCTGTTGCCCCCAGCGATTATAAATTCTAAATTCATAATGTTGCAACGGAGCAGTAGCAATTGGGCCAAAGAAATCATTCAGCCTATCATCATTTGGTGTAAATGCTGACGGAACAAAGAAATTAGTAGGACACTCTTCTACCAATACAAAAACGGTATCGGAAACTGTACAGCCCGGATCCTTTTCGGCAGTCGCAATGTACTTTGTACTTATTCCGGGTTTCACCCATACTTCTCTTTTATTTGCATCTGTGATATTATAATTTGGTCGCCATAAATAATTAGTAAAGCCGGTGCTGGCAGCCAGTTGTATACTTTCTTCCTTACAAATGGTAACAGTATCTCTTCCAACTGAAAAATATAAATTCAACGGATCTACTCTAATAGTGTCTGCAAAAGCATTACCGCAATTATCAGTCACCCTTACAAAAAAATATCCCGTATCATTAACAATAATGTTGTTGCCTGTTGAATTATTCTGCCATAAGTATGCAGTATATCCCGGCGGAGCTGAAAGTGTAATCTGTTGCTGTCCGCATAAAATGGTATCCTTCCCTAAAGAAAATGGCCGGACAGCCTGGTAGATCATAATACTATCTGAATAATTGTTATTGCAGCCATTAGTTGCATTTACAAAGTAAAGACCTGGCACAGTAGCGATATATTGTGAATTGACACTACCATTTTGCCATTGATAATTTTTAAATCCTGAATTAGCAGTAATTAAAAAAGGAAATTGCTGAACACATGTATCGTTACCGATAAATAAATTTGTTGGAGGAGTTGAAAATCGAATCGTATCAGAAAAAATATTTCCGCAATAATCTCTTACTGAAACATAATATACTCCGCCAATGTCTACATTGAAATAACGACTGGAAGATCCGTTCTGCCATTTATAACTTTGAAAATTATCTCCTGCATCTAAAACAACAGGATTGCAATAAGTGGTATCTCTTCCTAGTTGTACAGCTAGTCCAGCCAGAATCACTTTAATATATAAAGAATCCGATAGCTTGTTGCAGGAACTGCTATATGCATATAAATAACCCTGCCATGATCTTTTGAAAGTTATTGAAACTGTAGTGTCGTTTATTGTTTGAATAGCTTGAATTACTGAAGTGTCAATTTTCCAATGTGGCAGTTTAAGGCATCCTTGGTTTCTATGTACAGTAAATTGCTGAATAGGATTACTTAAACATATTGTATCCGGACCAATGATCTTCAGCGAATCACAAATACTTATACTACTGCACACTTCCTGTCGTTGAAAAGTGAAGTTTTCTAAAATAAAATTGGTGTTATAAGCAAATGGACTTTCAGAACGGATAGTATCAAAGCTAAAATTGATGGGCACAATTGTATGTGGTCGGCTGGTGATAAATGAAGTATCCTTGCCAGTACAGTCAGATGTTTCGACATTATTTCCCTTAAATTCAACAACCCTTAGAACCTCCTGGTTATTTTCTTGTTGATTTACAAAGAATATAAAATCATCCTTCCTTTTGAATTCCGGCGAAAAAGAACCTGGTGATAAAACTACATTTGAAGGCATTTCCATTTTACGCTGTAACGGTACGGTTCCATCAGGCAAAAGTTTAGCGTACAAAAAATTAAGATTGCTAAATCCCCTAGTAAACAATGTTATTTCTTCAAACTGATTGACTACAATAGTTCCCGAAGTGTATGGAAAGATATGATCGTATCTGTAACATTGGGGATTTGAAAAATTATAATCTGTCTCAATTGTAAACAATGGACGGTCATTACAGGTATATATAATACCAGATATAAGTATTTTTCCATTGGGTAAAATCTGTACGGAGTTGCGATGATTATCAGAGGCTCCGAAACAACCTGCAGCAGGAATATTAAGACAGAAATATTTGACAGAAATATATGCACCAGTAGTTTGGTTAAGCTTTATTAGCCCTATTGATTTGTTATTGGCGCCAGTACAATATGAAATACCCGAATAATATTGTTGTGTAACAAGCAATACTTCATTATTAATGGTCTTTATTGCGTTTATATTACTTCCCATACTTTCATCCTGGATCAACGTTGTTTTCCAGGCAATATTTCCATTTGAAGAAATTTTATAGACATTATAATAGCTGGTAATTATTGATTGCTGATAATCTGTTTCAATATCATACGTAAGACCTATGTAAAAATTATTATCAGATGCCTCAGTTATTTCATAATTGCGGACACCTCCATTCACTGGCGGCATCGTTATGTTTTCCTCTAACCATTTCTGCCATATAATATTTCCATTTATTGTAAACCGGAAAAGATGAGGAATATTTATCAGCGAAGGGTTGTATTCCCTAACAGCCATTAATATATCCGTATTATTACATTGCAATAATTCCCATGGAGTTCCCTTAATTCCTGTCAGCTTTTTGCTAAATAATATATTGTTGAATTTATCAAGCCTGGCAATAAAAACTGATGTGTCAGTGACTGTTTCCTCCCTTATTGTACCTGCTATAAAGACTCCTGAATCAGCAAGAGCAATACTTCTTTGAATTGATATCCTGAAATTTCCTGCCTGTAATAAAAAAACAGTACTGCTATCTACACATGCAGTTTGCTGTGCAAATGATTTGCTGATGCAGTTAACAAAAAGAAGGATTAAAATTATGCGAGGAGGCACGTAGGCAGGTTAAGGTTTAAACAAAAATAAACCTGTTTTCTGGGAGATGCAACCCAAAAACCATAAACGTATTTATCCGAATTCATGTTGAGACGTTATAATGAAATACCTTAGACTAAAAGTAAAAGTTAAGCAGCAAAAAGCTTGGCAGTCTTTATCAATCCATATATAGATACAACTGTCCAGATTGCTTCCAGCACAACGAATGGCATGAAGTCGATGAGCACAGCTGCATAACAACTCAATGCGCCGCCAATCACATTTAGTATAAAAAAGAATTTCCCATTTTCGGGAACCCATTTCATTGTATTCAAAAAGTAGGCAAGCAAAACAAGCCCAACACCGATCGTTCCGATCCAATCATTATAAGTCATACAATAAATATTGAGTGAAGAATTTATTTTTTGATGGCATCCTTTACTTCCTTACCGATGGGAGAAATTGATGGATCAAAGTAATTAACAAGTACTCCCTCTTCGTTTACCAAATACTTTGAAAAATTCCAGCTTGGCTTTTTGCTTGTCCATCCATTTTTATGTTTATCTGTCAGCCATTGAAAAATTGGATTCTGTTCAGGACCGGGAATGACAGAACTTTTCTTTGCCAATGGAAATGTGACGCCATAGTTCAGCCTGCAAAACTTTTCTATATCCTCATCAGTTCCTTTTTCTTGTTCTTTAAAATCATTAGCAGGGAAGCCGATGATCACCAGCTTGTCTTTATTTTCTTCATATAACTTTTGCAGATCGTCATACTGATCGGTATAACCACAATCTGAAGCGGTATTTACCAATAATAATTTTTTTCCTTTATAGTTTGATAATGGAATGGAGTCACCACTATTTAACGCAATTGATAAATTATATAAAGACTGGGGCGGCGAAGCAGATGTTTCGTTTGTAAATACCTTACTGTTCTTACCGGTTATCTTATTAAGCCAGGTAAATGCGGGATAAACTGCTTTT
>Ga0193738_1000990_pt1 | contig 12188 bp, 9 predicted proteins | sample L2a1metaG_FD_144927 | JGI IMG/M metagenome (GOLD analysis project Ga0193738, IMG submission 144927) | Soil microbial communities from a riparian zone of the East river system, Colorado, United States - L2a1 | ecosystem: Environmental > Terrestrial > Soil > Riparian zone | place: USA: East River...
ATGAACCTTTTCAGCAGTCACCCGCCGACCGAGGATCGTATTCGTGCGCTGATGGGCGGCGGTATCCGCTAGGCAACGCCGATCCACCAATATGGAGCGGAAGGCGGGGTGTACCCGCTTTCCGCACTGTGGCTCCACGGCCACGCTCTCGTTCTTCCCGTTACTCCTCAAGCAGTTATCCAAACTCATCCACGCGCGTAAACACGGCGCGTTAATTGCTGTTTGGTGGCCAGCGAATGGGCGTTGTTCGTGGAGGGCTCCGTGGAAGACTTCGACATCCCGCAGAACAAATTGGCCGACTCGGCCGAACGCGTCGTGGACCGCGCGCTTGAAGAAGCGCGCCGCCGCGAGCACGCGCTCCTGACCAACGAGCACGTCTGCCTGGCCTTCGCGCAGGCCGAGTGGGACATGTTCGGCCAGGTAATGCGCGACCTGGAACTGAACCCGCACGAGATTCTCCAGGCCCTCGAGGAACACCTGCGGCTGCTGCCGGGCGTCCCGGGACGCGAGCTTCGCGTCGCGCCGTCAACCAAGCTGCTCTTCAAGCTCGCGCTGCTGCACGCCAGCCGCTGCGGCCGGCACGCGATCGAGGCCACCGACCTGTTCTCGGCGATCTTCGAGGAGACTCAGGGCATTCCCGTGTCGATCATCCGCCGCCATGGCATCGAGCCGGAAGCGCTGGTCAACCGCCTGGCGACGCGGATGCGCGATCACGAGCTCCGCGAGGAACGGCTGAAGAAACGGTTCGAGCTGCCGCCCTTCCTCAAGCACTTCGCGACGAACGTCAATCAGCTGGCGCGCCAGGACAAGATTCCCCCGGTGTTCGGCCGGGACGCGGAAATGGATCGCGTCCTCGAGATCCTGTGCCACCGGGAGCGCGCCAACTCCGTCCTGCTGCTCGGTGAGCCTGGCGTCGGCAAGACGGCGATCGCCGAGGGCCTGGCCCGCCGCATCGAGTTCGCGCCCGAGACGGTCCCGGTCCGTCTCCGCGACTGCCAGATCGTCAACCTGCAGATGAACACCATGGTCGCGGGGACGATGCTCCGCGGGATGTTCGAGGATCGCATTCAGAACGTGATCCGCGAGATCAAGGAGCGGCCGAATCTGATCCTGTTCATCGACGAGGTCCACACGATGATCGGAGCCGGGTCCGCGCTGGGGGCTCCGTCGGACGCCGCCAACGTGTTCAAGTCGGTCCTCGCCCGCGGCGAGGTTCGAATCATCGGCGCGACCACGCTGAGCGAATACAAGGAGTTCATCCAGGAAGACGAGGCGCTCGCCCGCCGCTTCCGCACCGTCATGGTCTGCGAACCGACAATCGAGCAGACGCGCACGATCCTCTACAATCTGCGGCCGCGGCTCGAGCGCAACTACTCGGTCCGCATCAAGGACGAAGCGATCGAAACCGCGCTCCAGATGTCGCCGCGCTACATGCGACATCTGCAACTGCCCGACAAGGTCATCGGCTGGCTCGACACGGCCGCCGTGAAAGCCGAGATTGACCGGCGCTGGGAGGTCGGTGAGCAGGATGTCGTCCAGGTGATCTCGCAGATCGCGCAGATTCCCGAAGACATGGTCTTCCGCGAGGTCAATACCCGCTTTCGCGACATCGAGTCCCGCCTCGGCTCCCGCGTCATTGGGCAGCGCAACGCGATCGACGCGGTCGCCCGCCGCCTGGTGCTGAACAAGGGCCCGCTGAAGGACGGATTCGATCGTCCCGACGGCGTGCTGCTGTTTCTCGGACCCACCGGCGTCGGGAAGACCGAGCTGGCCAAGTCGGTCGCCGAGTTCCTGTTCGGCGACGACAAGAAGATGATCCGCGTGGACATGTCCGAATACCAGGACGGCGCGGTCGCGGTCGACAAATTGATCGGCATGCCGCGCGGCATCGTCGGATCCGAGCGCGGCGGCGTGCTCACCAACCAGTTGAAGGACACGCCGTATTCGGTGGTGCTGCTCGACGAGGTGGAGAAGGCGAGCCCCAGCATGCTGAACGTCTTCCTTCAGGCGTTCGACGAGGGTTGGATTACCGACGGGCGCGGCAAGCGAGTCTACCTGAGCGACGCGATTGTGATCATGACGTCGAACATCGGCTGCGAGCTGTTCCGCAAGCTGACCAACCCGTTCGGGTTCTACTCGAAGCAGGTGGGTATCGAGCAGGTGCAGGGAGAGATCAACCGCGAGCTCGAGCGCCGGTTCTCGCCGGAGTTCCGCAACCGCATCGACGAAGTGGTGATGTTCTCGCCGCTGTCAAAGGACGAAGTGCGGCAGATCGCGTTGCTGCAGATCGACAAGATCGCGCAGACGCTGTCGAGCAGCGGCCGGTCGCTGACCGTCTCACCGGAAGCGCTGGAGAAGCTCGTCACCGACGGCTATAGCCTGGCCTACGGCGCGCGCTTTCTGAAACGGGTGATCGAGTCGAAGATCAAGCTGCCGATCAGCCAGCAGTGGGCGGAGGGCCGTTCATTCTCGGCCGACGTCGAAGAGGGGGAGTTCGTCATTCGCGTCTCCGAGGCGCGCGGCGGTTATCCGGCGCTTGCCGCGACCGCGTAGCTCGGCGAGCCCGTGCCGTTCCTTGAGCGTGTCGATCAGCGCGCCAACGGCGCGTGTGTACTCGGCCGACGCATAGGCGCCGGGATAGAGCCGCTCGTAGGCCTGCGCCATGCCGGGATGGTCGTGTCGTAGAAAGCCCATGAAGTGGTCCTTGGTCCCGCCCTTGAGATAGAGAAGGTTCGCGGCCACGAACGCCGCGTTGTGATCCGCGCAGGCCTTGATCGTCGCGTCGAGCTTCGATGACTGCGTGGTGAATCCCGGGACGACCGGAGCCATGAGGACGCCGGCGTTGACGCCCGCGTCGCGAAGCGTGCGTACCGCGCGCAGCCGCTGCAACGGGTGCGCAGTCCCGGGCTCGAGCGTGCGCCACGCCTCCTCATCCACCGTCGGAACACTCAGGCAGACCGTGCAACTCGCGACCCTGGAGAGTTCCACGAGGAGTTCCGCGTCGCGCACGATCATCGGTCCTTTCGTGACGATGCTGACCGGCGTCCGCGCAGCGATTAACGCTTCGAGACTGCGCCGGGTCAGCTTGTAGTGGCCTTCGATCGGCTGATAGGGATCGGTGGCTGTACCGAGCGCGACCAGCTCGCGCGTCCACGACGGCTTGTCCAGCTCGCGGCGGAGCACTTCCGCGAAATTCACCTTCACGAAGATCAGCGACGAGAACTCGTCGCCGGGACCGAGCTCGAACTGCGTCTGGTAGCGCCGCGCGAAGCAGTAGTGACACGCGTGTGTGCAGCCGCGATAGGGGTTGAGCGTCCAGCTGAAGAACGGCATCCCCTTCACGGGATTGAGCGCCGAGCGGCACGTGATTTCCTGGTAGCGAGCCTCGTCGGCGCGGCGCTGCGCCTGGTCGAGCGAGCCGGCGCCATGGTCGCGCACTTGTAGCGCGATCATCTTTGTTGTTGGGGGTTTACGGCCGAGGTCGAATAGAAGGCTCATTAGTGTTTCGCCTTTTGTTCGCCACTATATCAGAGACGGCGACGGCGCAGCAGAGGAGCCCAATTACGAGGAAGTAGTAGTTGCAGAACGCCTTCTTCCCGAACGCGAAGGTCGCGAGGGTGACAAAGGCGAGTGAGCCCGCGACCGAGGCCGCACTGTCGTCGCCGCGTTTCATGACGATCGCCAGGGCCACGAGCAGAGAGCCCACGGTCCACAGAGCCGTGGGCCTGCGGACCTTGAAGGTTTCCGCGATCCACACGAGATAGCTCAGCGCGTCCCCTCTGAACGGCTCGCGCACTTGCAGGAACACGAGGTCATCGAGGAACGGGCGTGGTCCCCACGCGAAGAACACGGCGGTGATGATCGTCGCCGGTAGCAGCGCCAGCGCCATCGCCTTCCACGGATTCGCGACGCGTCGTTGCAGCACTCGCCACAGGAGTGGCAGGCCGAGGACGAGGTACTGCTTGGACGCGATGGCCAGGCCGGCGATCCAGGCGGCAGGGCCGGGACGCCTCGCCATCAGGAAGATCGCCAGGCACACGAGCAGGAGCGACACCGGCTCCGACCACCCTTGCTCGAGAACGAAGAACACGCGCGGGGTCGTAAGAAAGAGCACCGCGGCGAACTGGGCGACCCGCGACGGGCGGGCGTAGGCGATGAGGCATCCCGAGCCGACGATCGCGGCGAGCAGCGCGTAGCGGTAATCGCCGAACAGGAACCCGGGTATGACCATGAGCAGCGTGACGGGTGGGTAGGGATACCCGAACTGGACCCGTCCGTCGGCGATGCTCCCCGGTGCGTAGAAGCTGGATCCTGTCCCGTAGATGTCGGCGAACGTAATCGCGTACGGATTGGCGCCATGGCGCAACGCGTTCCACGCCTCGTTCGTGACCGTCACGACGTCGATCGTTGGTGACGGCGAGGCGTGAATCAGCCACGTACCGAGCGCGAGGTGAACGGCGGCAAGGATCGGGAACCACAGCGCCCGGACCCGTGTGATCGAGATCGCGCCGGCGGTCACGAGCAGGGCTTCGAGGCCGATCCCGATCCGGAACGGCGTGAGGTCCCTGGTCTCGAGGTAGCGGCCTGGAGACGCGCGCAGCAGGGTGGCGAGCTGCCAGGCGATCCCGACCAACAGGATCGGGATCACGATCCCGCGCCAGTCGCGCGACGTCTTCGGCACCGCCGTGCCGGCCGCCGCGAGGGCCAGCGCCAACGTCAGCCATGCCAGAGGCTCCGGGCCGTAGAAGCCGCTTCGCAGCTCTATCGCGTGCCCGAGGGCGATCGCAGCAGCGGCGAAGAAGGCGGCGGAGCGGGTCACAGGAGGTATGCGAGGGCGAAGCCGACCTGGGCCACGAACATCATGCGATACATATGCGCCCACGAGACGTGGTTCTCTTCCACGGCCAGATCTTCCGGCCGCCGCAGCATCAGGTAGCAAACGTAGAGGCCGTAGGCCGTCATGACGGCGGCCAGCACGTTCAGCAGAATGAAGTTACCGGTCAGCACTCCGGTCCACGCGCCGACCGCGATCATCACGAACGGGACGACGAACGACGGCGAGATCATCCAGGCCGCGCGCTTGACGCCGTAAATGATCGGGAGCGTCCGGCAGCCGCCCCGCGCGTCCCCTTCCATGTCGGCGAAGTCCTTTGTGGTCGAGGCGCCAAGCAGGAAGAGCCCGAAGATGGCGCCGATGTACCACGGCTCAGAGGCCATCACCGTCTTCACCGCCGACCACCCGGCGACCTTGAGCAGCACGCCGCGCGGGATCGCGATAGTCACGTTCGCCCAGATGCCCAGGCGCTTGGTGCGCGCGGGAGGAACGGAGTAGAGGAAGGTGATGATGGTGGCGATGAGGACGATCCAGAAACACTCGTGCCTGCCGCCCGGCGCGACGAGCCACGCGAGCACGAGCGCGATGGCGTAGGTCACCCACGTGAACGCCCAGGCCTCGCCGTGCGTCAGGCGCCCGGAAGGCAGCGGCCGTTTCGGTTTGTTGATCCGGTCGATCTCGAGGTCGTAGATCTGATTCAGCGCGTTCGACGCGCCATTCAGCACAGCGGCCATCGTCAGGCCGATCAATGGATAAACGATCAGATCGGAATGCCACGCTTCGCGCGGCACCGCGCCGTACGCCGTCGCCGCGCCGGAGGCGAAGCCGAGCGCCGGCGCGACCAGGGTGAAGGGACGCGAGAGTTCCAAGTAGATGGCGAGTTTCTTCACGACAGCCAGTCCGCGAGCGCCACCGCAATCAGTGCAGCCGATCCGGTGTTGATGAAGTTGAGCATGTCGTTGTTCAGGATTCCCGGCGCTTCGAGCGTCGCGCCGAGCCAGCTCTCGATCAGCGACCCCGCCGTCGCCGCCGCGACGATCGTCACGAGCAGTTCGGCGGGAACGAGGCCGAGCCAGACGCCGGCCGCGCCCAGCACCAGCGCGCCCGCGATGCCCGCCGCGGTGCCCTCGAGCGACATCGCGCCGGAGGTCCCGGGCGGCACCTGACGCAGCGAAGTGATCGACAGCGTATGCCGGCCGAACGCCTTGCCGATTTCGCTCGCAATTGTATCGCTGCCTCCAGCCACCAGGGCGGTCACGAACGCGAGCCGCGCGAGCTCTTCCGACGAGCCGGCGATCGCGAGCAGCGCCGCAATCGCCGCCACGCCGGTGTTGGCGATCGCATTCCCCGGTCCACGTCTGCCACCCCGGTCCTCGGCGATGCCGAGGACTATCTTGCGCGTCAGGCCCATGCGCGATGCCGCGGTCGCGGCCGCGAAGGCGGCGAGCAGCAGGATCCAACCCTGCCAGCCGGTGCACGCGTAGATGGTGATACCGATGAGCGCCCCGGTCAGTGCACCCGCGATCGTGACGGTCCTGCCGAAATAACCAGCCGATGCGACCGAAGCGTTCAGGGCCAGGGCCGAGGGCAGCCGGGACATCGCCAGCGCGGCAGCGTCGGGGAGTCGCGCGAGCACCACCAATGAGCCGAGCGCCATCACGCCGCCAGCCGTGGCCGCGACCGACAGGTTGTCGTCGAGGCGCACGGGCATCGTCTCAACCAGTGCCGCGACCAGCGCCGCCACGATCGGGGCGACGAGGACAAAGGTTGGCGAGGGCGGCGGCGACGCCGCTGGGCGGCACCACCAGGCGAGGAGCACCCCGGCGGCCGCGCCGAACAGTGCAAACGCCACACTGCCGCTGACCGTCTTCTCACGGTTCCACGGCCACCGCGGTCCGCCGATCGCGCGGCCCGCCAACGTGGCGATGCCGTCTCCCGCCGCGAGGATGCCCCAGGCCGCCGCGACGATGTCGGGACGTCGCGGGAACGCAAGTAAGAGTAAGAGCACCGACGCCGGGTAGAAGATGATGCCGTGCAGGCGGCGTGCCTGATCGCCAGGACGATAGAGCTGGGGCGCGACACGCGGCAGCAGGAAAATGTTGAAGAGCACGGCGCCCGCGGCGAGCGCGACCCCCTGCCACCACGCGAGATACCGCAGCAGGAGCGCGAGCGCGCCCATCGACATGTGAACCAGTTGCCGCGCGGTCTCCGACGGTGTCGTCGCCGCCGGACGGTTCATGACGCCGCTTGGGTGCGCCAGTAGTCGAGCAGGTCCGAGAGCGTCTGCTCGATGGGAATGGTGGGCGTCCAGCCCGTGTCGCGGGTCAGGCGCTCGTGGCTGCCCAGGATGATGGGGTTGTCGCTCGGCCGCAGCAGCGCCGGATCGACCGCGATATCGACGCGGACTCGCGCGAGCGAGAGCAGGATGTCGAGCAGGGCGCGCATGCTGTGAGCGCGTCCAGAGCAAACGTTGTACGGACGGCCAGGCTGCCCGCGCTCGGCCAGCGCTTCGTACGCACGGACGGTGTCGCGTACGTCCGTGATGTCGCGCCGCGCGTCGAGGTTACCGACCTTGAGGGTCGCCTCTCTGCGGCCGGACTCGATCTCGACAATCTGGCGGGCGAATGCCGAGGTCGCGTACGACGGCTGCTGTCTCGGCCCGGCGTGGTTGAAGGGCCTCGCCAGCAGCACCGGGAGCGGCGAGTCGGCGGCGATCATCTCCTGCGCGAGCTTGCTGACGCCGTAGGGAGTGGCCGCGCCGACCGGCGTGTCTTCGGTGACGGCGCCGGTCTGCGGCTTGTAGAGCATCGCCGAGCCCGTGACCAGGACGCGGCACTCGAGCCCGAGGTCTCTCGCGCTCTCGAGCAGGTTGTGCGTGCCGAGGACGTTGGACCGGAGCGCCGCCGCCGGAGCGCGCCACGCACTCTGCACGTCCGCGGCGCCGGCGCAGTGGTAAATGACCGAGGGCCTGGCATCACCGAGCGCCGCGAGAACCGCGGCGCGATCGAGGAGGTTGACGGCGTTCCAGGTGACTCGCGACTGGTGCGGCGGCGCGTCAGGCCGCGCGGAGCCCTTGTGCGACCACGCGACCACGGATCCACCGCTCCCGACGAGCCGTTCGAGCAGGTGGCCGCCCGCGAAGCCGGTTGCCCCGGTGATGAGCGGAAGCCCAGCCACGTCGCTCGTCAGCGGTTCCCGTACTGGCCCTGGTAGTACTTCCGGTACTCGGGATCCTCGTCTTTGATCGGGCGCCACCACCACTCGTTCTCGCGATACCACTGCACGGTCTTGGCGAGCCCCTCGTCGAACCGTTCCAGCGGCTTCCAGCCGAGCGACTCGAGCTTTCCGGTGTCGAGCGAATAGCGGCGATCGTGGCCCGGCCGATCCGCCACCGGCTTGATCAGCGACGTCGGCTTGCCGACGAGCTCGAGGATCCGGTGCGTGAGGTCCACGTTCTTGACCTGGTTGCCGCCGCCGATGTTGTAGACCTCTCCCGGCACGCCCGTGTCGATCAGCAGATCGACGCCGCGGCAGTGGTCGTCCACGTGCAGCCAGTCGCGTTCGTTCTGGCCGTCGCCATACAGCGGCACCGGAATGTCGTCGATCAGGTTGGTGATGAAGAGCGGGATGACCTTCTCGGGAAACTGGTTCGGCCCGTAATTGTTCGAGGCGCGGGTCACGATCACCGGCACCTCGTAGGTAGCCCAGTAGCTGTAGGCGAGCCGGTCGGCGCCGGCCTTGCTCGCCGAGTACGGGTTGCGCGGCCGCAGCTCGTCGGTCTCGCGGCTCGAACCCTCCGGCACGCTGCCGTAGACCTCGTCGGTCGAGATCTGCACGAACTTCCGCAGGGTCTTGTTCTCACGCGCCGCTTCCAGCAGCACGAACGTGCCGTAGACGTCGGTGGTGATGAATTCGCCCGCGTTCTTGATCGACCGATCGACGTGGGTTTCGGCGGCGAAGTGCACGACCACGTCGGACTCGCGCACCAGCGGCGCGGCGACGGCGGCGTCGGCGACGTCCCCTTTCACGAAGCGATGCCGCGGGTTGTGCTCGACGCTCTTGAGGTTCTCGAGCCGTCCCGCATACGTCAGCTTGTCCAGCGTCGTCACCTGCCAGTCCGGGTGCGCGTCGATGGCGTAACGGACGAAGTTCGAGCCGATGAAGCCGGCGCCGCCGGTAACGAGGACCTTAACCATCCTTGCGCGTCCAGTCGTAAGGGAGCGTGCCGTGCGGGTCGAGCCGGTACTCGTCCGGATCGGCGTACTGATACAGCTCTGTGGTGACGTTCACCACCAGCGACGGTTCCAGGCTGATGCACTTCCAGCCGTGGTACACGAGGTTGGGCACCTGGACCAGCGTCGGGTTCTGCGTGCCGAGGAAGAACTCGTTCACCGCGCCGTTGGTGGGCGAGTCCTCGCGTGTGTCGATCAGCACCAGCTTCACCATCCCGGCGACGCACGCGAAATGGTCCACTTGCTTCTTGTGGTAGTGCCACGCCTTGACCACGCCCGGATATGTCGCGGATACGTAGGTCTGGCCGAACTTGGTGAACAGCTCCGCTTCGTCGGCGCGGAGGATCTCCATCAACCAGCCGCGCTCGTCGGGCATGACGCGGAGTCTCTTGGTCTTGACGTCGTGGATCGGGACCCGTGACGAGGTCGCGAACTTCGCAGGACTGGACATAAACCTCTTCTTACCAGCGTATGCCGACCTCGGAGTTATCGCCAAGCATGAAGCGATAGGCCGAGGGCTTGACCGGCATGCGGATGATCTTGCAGTTGCGGCCGATCAGGCTGTCTTCGACCCGGTTGGCCAGGTCGCTGATCACGCTGCCTTCCAGCACGATGCTGTGCTCGATCTCGGAGTCGCGGATTTCGACGCGCGGGCCGATCGACGTGAACGGCCCGACGTAGGCGTGGATGATGCGCGCGTCGGCGCCGATGACGACGGGGCCGCGGATGACCGAGCGCTCGACGACGGCGCCGGCCTCGATCACGACCTTGCCCTCGATGCGGGACTCCTTGTCGACCGTGCCCTCCACCCGGCGCGACACCGTGTCGAGAATCAACCGGTTGGCTTCGAGCATGTCTTCGAGCTTGCCGGTGTCCTTCCACCAGCCCTCGACCAGGTGCGGCCGGACTTCGAGGCCCCGGTCGATCAGGTCCTGGATCGCGTCGGTGATCTCGAGTTCGTTGCGAAAGCTCGGCTTGATTCGCTTGACCGAGTCGAACACCGCGGCCGAGAACATGTAGACGCCGACCAGCGCGAGGTCGCTCTTCGGCTCCTTCGGTTTCTCGACCAGCCGCACCACGCGGCCGTCCACCAGCTCGGCGACGCCGAACATCTGCGGATCGGGCACACGCGTCAGCAGGATCTGCGCCGCCGGCGCTTCGCGGACGAACTCCTCGACGAAGGCGGTGATCCCCTTGTTCAGCAGGTTGTCGCCCAGATACATCACGAAGGGATCGCGACCGATGAACGGCTCGCTGATCAGCACCGCGTGGGCGAGGCCGCGCGGCGCGTCCTGCGGGATGTAGGTGATCTTCACGTTCCAGCGCGACCCGTCGCCGACCGCGGCGCGGATTTCCGCCTGGGTGTCGCCGACGACGATCCCAATCTCGCGGATGCCGGCGGCGGCGAGCGACTCGATGCCGTAGAACAGCACCGGCTTGTTGGCGACCGGCACCAGCTGCTTGGCGCTGGTGTAGGTCAGCGGCCGCAGGCGCGTGCCCTTGCCGCCGCTCAGTATCAAACCCTTCATTCAGTAACGTCCCTGCTGGCCGCCAAACGCGCCGAAGAGATCGGAGAACGTTCCGATCCCGGCAAGTGTAAACGACAGGTTGAAGCGGTAGTCCGTGGGCACGCCGACGGTGCCCGACCGCGTGCCGAAGTTGAACTTCTGGTACTCGACCGCCAGACCGCAGCACTGGGTGTTGTAGTGCGCGATGATCCGCTGGTTGAGGAAGCCCTTGTTCCTCATGTCGTAGTTGAAGGCGTAGGTGCCGCTCCAGCCGTTGCCGGGCCTGCGGATGATCGCCGTGGCATTGAGGTAATGCTGCAGGGTCGTCACCTCTTCATCGACCTTCGCCGGTGTCGAGCGGATGACGCTCCAACCCGCGTTGACGATCGACCAGCCGCCCGCGAGGCCGCCGTTGGCCGAGATCGAGCGCATCGAATGGGTGTGCGTGTCGTACTCCGTCCGGACGGTGGCGTCGGTCGCGGGTGTCGGGCTGGCGTGGATCTGCAGCGCCAGCGGCGAGAAGTGGCTGGGCGGCAGCAGCCCGTTGGTACTCTGGTAGCTCCAGTCCACCGTCGAGGCGTTCTCGTCGGTGTAATAGGTCTGTTGCAGGGCGACGTTGAGGATCTCGCGCGAGCTCTCTTTCTTCGCGTAGAAGCGGTTGGCTACTCCATACGTGTAGTCGGTGTGCCCGCCCGCTTCGTAGTCGGTACCTTCGAGACGGATGATGTTGGCGGCGTTGTCGATCTTCGTTTTGCGCGAGATGCGCAGGCCCGGCTCGACGACGTGCTTGAACTTCTGCGCGTAGCCGCTGCCGGGAGTGTTGAAGATTTTCTGGAAGACCGGCCCGGTGATCATCGTCGACAGGTCAAAGTAGCGGCGGTGGAGGCTCTCCTTCACCCGCCTGCCCTCGTCGTCCAGGCTTTCCGACCAGAAGGTTTCATGGAGGCGCACCGAGGAGTTGAAGGTCAGGAACTGCAGCTTCGTGTAGGGGAAGCGCACGGTCGGCACCACGTCGATTCGGGTGAGGCCGAGCGGCGTCTCCCCGGAGACCGTCTTGCCCGTTCGCAGCAGTTGCACGTACTCGCTGGTCGCCCCGACGTAGACCGGCAGCCCGGCGATCGCGGTTTCCGAGCGCGTGTAGTTGATGCGCGGTTTCGAGCCGTTCAGCGTCGAGTCGGTGTCGTTGGTGAACGTTTCGTTGCGATCGAGCGTGCCGCTGACGCTGTTGCCGCCCCAGTTGCCGGCGAGGTTGATGCCGAAGTTCCGGGTGCGGTTCGTCGCCGCGTAGAGATCCTGCTGGTACCGCTGCTGCGCGATCAGGCTCGAGAAGTAGTTGGCGCTGCCAGTCAGCCGCAGGTTGGCGGGCAGCGACTGCATCACGGTGCCGCTGATGGTGTAGCTGTCGATGCCCGGAACGACGTTTTCGCTCCCGTCCGCATTCTCGTAGGTGGCTTCGTGCTCACGGACGACGGAGGTCTGGAAATTGCCTAAGGAGCCCGCGGACTGCACGTAGCGGTACTCGCCGCCGAAACTCTGGCCGGTCTTCGAATAGAAGCTGTGGTACAGCGTTGCGTCGTTGCTGCGGTTGATCGCCCAGAAAAATGCGTTGCGGAT
>Ga0193738_1000991_pt1 | contig 12180 bp, 10 predicted proteins | sample L2a1metaG_FD_144927 | JGI IMG/M metagenome (GOLD analysis project Ga0193738, IMG submission 144927) | Soil microbial communities from a riparian zone of the East river system, Colorado, United States - L2a1 | ecosystem: Environmental > Terrestrial > Soil > Riparian zone | place: USA: East River...
CTGAGGTGACGCAGCCACCACGCGGCGTCGGAATGATTGTCCGCGGGCTCCTTTTTCGGTTCGTCGGCGGCGGGAATCACCACACCGGCGGCCATGATCGGGCGGGTCTGCAGTGTCTCGCTGGCCGTGCGCTGCATCTGGATCTTGCTGACGTCGGCGGTCGTCGCGGCATTGACGCGCACGCCGTCACGTCGCGAGGTCACGAAACCGGGAAGATGCACGCGGAGCTGGTACTCACCGGACGGCAACGGCTGGATGACGAAGCGCCCGCGCGCGTCGGTCGTCGCCATCAGCGTGGCGGCCCCGAGCGCCGAGACCATCGCGCCCGACAGCGGTCCGCCGCGATCGTCGGTGACCACGCCCTGGATGCTGCCGAGCACCAGCCGGGCCTGTATCTGCGGCTGCGCCTGCACCCGCGGCGCGGTCGCGCCCGTGCTCTGGGCAGACGCCGCCACCGCCGTCATTCCGACGAACGCCGCCGACGCTAGGAGCCCGGTCAGGCGTGGCATGACTGTCCTTTCCTACGGCGTTACCGTGAAAGTCACGTTCTGCGTCAGGACCTTGGCGCTGAGTTTATCGGTGACCTTGATTTCCAGGCGGTAGGCCCCTTCCGGAAAGCTCTGGAGAGGAACGCCCTGCCCGGCCTGGATGCTGCTGCCCGACGACGGATCGAATCCCGGGCCCATCGGATCGGCCGTGAGTGTCTGGGGTTCCGTGCTGTTGAACCGCTTCTCGCCGCCGCTCTCCTGGCGGTAGAACGTGTAGGTCGCCTCGAGATTGAACTTCTTCTCGGGCGTCAGCGTGGGGTTGTAAATCTGCATCAGGACGATCAGTTCCTGGGACTTCTTGAACTTCTGCTCCGGCGACAGGACGATCTCGGTCTGGCCGAACGCATAGGGATGCTCGGTCTGTTGATCCGGCGTAATCGGGGCCGGCAGCTGGTCCACCCGCTCGGCCAGAATCACCGTGCTGGTCGCGAACTCGCCATTGGAGTAGTTCGGTACTTCGATTGGCTTCTTCAGCACGGACGTCTTGCCGGCCGTCGTGGCGCCCGCCGCGCGCTCGTGCATGACGATGTAGAGGTCGTAGCTGCCCGACGGCACGCCGATGCCGCGCGCGATCCGAATGGGCTGGCCGGGCGCGATCTTCGCGTCGAAGAACGAGACGTCTTCGAAGGGATACGAGGGCGCCGGTGCCGGGATCGCGTTTTTCGGGTTTTTCTTGTCCTTGTCGGTCGGGGGCGGCGGCGCCGCGGGAACGGTCATGCCGCGCGGAACCACCCGCAGGTAGAGGGCCATCCCCTGACCTGCAACCTTTGCCGGATCCATGGTCAGGGTGATCGGCACCCAGACGCGGTTCCCCAGCGCCTTCAGAAAGTCGTTCCGGAACTGGATCGGGAAATCTGCGGGAGCGGGCTGGCCGCTCATCGCGGCGTCGGCAGTCCGTAACAGGGACTGAATCTCCTGCTGCTGGGCCGCCGCCACGGCCTGGCTCGCCGCGTCAGGCTTCTGATCCTTGGCCGGCTGGGGCCGCTGATCCGCCAAAACGAGCGTGCCGCAGGCGACCGACAACACGCCGGCCGCCAGCACCTGCAACCCGACCCTGCCACCCGGCAACGACGCCATCAAATTAATGACTCCTCAACTCATGGATCATAAGCCTCTAAACGGTGCGAGTCAAAAGGACTTGGCCCTCTGATAAGATGCCCGGTCTATGCCCCGTCCGCCGCGCCTGCTTGACGTGAGCGTGCCGCTGACCCCGGGCATGCCGGTCTACCCGGGAAACCCCGAATTCGAGTGCACTCCGGTCAGCCGCATCGCCGACGGACGCAACTCCAATCACTCGAAGCTCACCATGGGGACGCACTGCGGAACGCATGTGGACGCGCCGCTGCATTTTTTCGACGGCCGTCCCGGCGTGGACCAGATGTCGCTCGAGCTGCTCATCGGCCGGTCTCGGGTCATCGACTTGCCGCATCGCGGCGGAATCACCGAAAAACACCTGGCCGCTGCCGGGTTGCGTGAAGATCTCCGCGTGCTCCTGCGCACGCCCAACTCCGCGCTCTGGAACGCCTCCGACGGCTTCCACACCGACTACACCTACATCACCGAGGACGGCGCGAAGTTCCTCGTTGACCAGGGGGTCAAGGTCGTCGGCGTCGATTACCTGTCGGTCGAGCAGTTCAAGAAACCGGGCGCGCCCGCGCACAAGGTTCTTCTCGGCAACGGCGTCATCATCATCGAAGGCCTCAATCTCTCGGACGCCGACCCGGGCCAGTACGAGATGTACTGCCTTCCCTTGAAACTCATCAACGGCGATGGCGCTCCCGCCCGAGTCGTCTTGAAGCGCTGACATGCTGGACGACGTCGTCGTCATGGTGCTGGCGGGAGGCGCCGGCGAGCGCCTGTCGCCGCTGACGAAGGAACGGGCCAAGCCGGCCGTGTACTTCGGCGGGCCCTACCGCATCATCGACTTCACGCTCAGCAACTGCCTCAACTCCGGGCTGCGCCGGATCTTCATCGCGCTGCAGTACAAGTCGCTCTCGCTCACGCGTCATCTCCGCTTCGGCTGGAGCGTCGTCGCGGACGAGCTCGGCGAGTTCGTCGAGGTGCTGCACCCGCAGAAGCGCGTCGGCGAGCACTGGTACCAGGGCACGGCGGACGCGGTCTACCAGAATCTCTACTCGATCCAGCGCGAGGGCCCACGGCACCTCATCGTCCTCTCGGGCGATCACGTCTACAAGATGGACTACGCGCGGATGCTGCGCTTCCACCTGGAGCGCGGCGCGGGCGCGACGCTGGCGGTCATCGACGTCGGATCCGAAGACGCGCACCGGTTCGGGATCATGCAGGTGGACGAGCAGGATCGGCTCACCGGCTTCCTCGAAAAGCCGCGCGATCTGCCGCCCGGAGAAGTGCACCTGGCGTCGATGGGGATCTACATCTTCGACATGAACGTGCTGGTCGGGGAGCTCGAGGAAGATGCGCGGATGCCCACGAGCCACGACTTCGGCAAGGACATCATTCCGGCGCTCATTTCGAAGGTGCCGGTCTACGCCTACCGGTTCACGGACGAGAACAAGAAGGCGGCGAAGTACTGGCGGGACATCGGGACGCTCGACGCGTATTACGAGGCCAACATGGACCTCTGCCGCGTCAACCCGGAGTTCAACCTCTACGATCCGGAGTGGCCGATTCGCACCCACCAGGTGCAGGCGCCGCCGGCGAAGTTCGTCTTCGCCGACGAGGGACGCCGGTCGGGCCAGGCGCTCGACTCGCTGATTTCCGCCGGCTGCATCATCTCGGGCAGCACCATCCGCGGCAGCGTGCTCTGCCCGAACGTCCGCGTCCACAGCTTCTGCCGGGTCGAGGAAAGCATCCTGATGCCCGGCGTCCGGGTCGGGCGGCACGCCCACCTCCGGCGGACGATCGTCGATCGTGACGTGTTCATTCCGCGCGGCGCGCAAATCGGGATCAATACTGAAGAGGATCGGCGCCGCCACACCGTCACCGAGCGGGGCATCGTGGTGGTGACCAAAGAAGACGAGCCGTTCATCGGGCAGATCGACGACTACTCCTTGCGCATCGAATCGGAATTCGACGCGCGTTAGATTTGGAAATCTGGAAATTTGAAAATCTGATGCAGATAACGAAGGTTCACGGACGGGAAATTCTCGACTCGCGCGGCAATCCAACGGTCGAAGTCGAAGTCACACTGGACAATAAGATCACGGGGCGCGCGGCGGTTCCGTCGGGCGCGTCCACCGGCGTGCGCGAAGCGCTGGAGCTGCGCGACGGCGACAGCAAGCGCTATCTCGGAAAGGGCGTGAGCAAGGCCGTCGCGAACGTCAATGGCGAGCTGGCGAAAGCGCTGGCGGGCCAGGCGGCGGACCAGCGGGCGATCGATCGGCAGATGATCGCGCTCGACGGCACGCCGAACAAGGGCCGAATGGGGGCCAACGCGCTGCTCGGCGTCTCAATGGCGCTCGCGCGGGCCGGCGCCCTGGCGGCGGGCGTTCCGCTCTACGCGCACCTGGCGCGACTCTATGAGAAGAAAGACGGCGCGACGGGGTCGGTCCTGCCGGTGCCGATGATGAACATCCTGAACGGCGGCGCGCATGCCGACAGCAGCGTGGACTTCCAGGAGTTCATGGTGATGCCGGTGGGCGCCAGCTCGTTCGGCGACGCGGTCCGCATGGGCGCGGAGATCTTCCACGCGCTCCGAGGCATTCTCAAGAAGCAGGGCTACTCCACCGGCGTCGGCGACGAAGGGGGCTTCGCGCCGAGTCTGAAGTCGAACCAGCAGGCGCTCGACGTCGTCCTCGAGGCGGTGAGCAAGGCCGGCTACAAAGCCGGTGAGAACATCTACCTCGCCCTCGACGTCGCGGCCAGCGAGCTGTGGAACGAGGACGGCCGGAAGTACGAGTTCAAGAAGTCAGGTGAGAAGACGCGGACCGCCGACGAGATGGTGAAGATGTACGAGGACTGGGTCCGCCAGTACCCGATCATCTCGATCGAAGACGGCCTCGGCGAAAGCGACTGGGACGGCTGGAAGACGTTGACCTCGGCGCTCGGCGGCCGCATCCAGATCGTCGGCGACGACCTCTTCGTCACCAACCCCGAGATCCTGGCGCGCGGCATCAAGGAAACGGTCGCCAATTCGATCCTGGTGAAGTTGAATCAGATCGGGACCGTCAGCGAAACGCTCGACGCGGTCGCGATGGCGCGCGATGCCGGCTACACGAGCGTGATCTCGCATCGCTCGGGCGAAACCGAGGACACGACGATCGCCGACCTGGCCGTCGGCACGAGCGCGGGCCAGATCAAGACCGGTTCCGCCAGCCGCACCGATCGCGTCGCGAAATATAACCAGTTGATCCGCATCGAAGAGGAGCTCGGCGGATCCGCCAAGTACGCGGGCCGCGCGGCTTTGAGGCAGCTCCGTGCATAAGGTCGTACTGCTCAGGCATGGTGAAAGCCGGTGGAACAAGGAAAACAGGTTCACCGGCTGGAAGGATGTGGATCTTTCCGATCAAGGCGTCGCGGAAGCGCAACACGCCGGTCGGCTGATGAAGGATGCCGGTCTTGTATTCGACGTGGCCTACACTTCGGTCCTCAAGCGCGCGATCAAGACGCTTTACCGCGCGCTCGACGAGATGGACCTGCTGTGGATTCCGGTCACGAAGCACTGGCGGCTGAACGAACGCCACTACGGCGCGCTGCAGGGACTGAACAAGGCGGAGACGGCTGCGAAACACGGCGAGGACCAGGTGAAGATCTGGCGCCGGAGTTACGACATCCCGCCGCCGCCGCTGTCGAAAGACGACGAGCGGTATTCGGGGCACGACCCACGCTACGCCTCGTTGAAACCGGAAGAGATCCCCGCGTCGGAATCACTCAAGGACACCGTCGCGCGCTTCCTCCCCTACTGGCACGAGGCGATCGCCCCGGCGATCAAGGACGGTACGCGCGTGCTGATCGTGGCGCACGGCAACAGCCTGCGCGCGCTGGTGAAGTACCTGGACAACGTCGGCGAGGCCGAGATCGTCGGGCTGAACATCCCGACGGGGATTCCGCTGGTGTATGAGCTGGACGGTCAGCTCAAGCCAATCCGTCACTACTATCTGGGGGATGCCGACGCAGCCGCGAAAGCCGCGGCGGCCGTCGCGAGTCAGGCGGCGAAGAAGTAGCCGTTTCCTGTTTCCCGAGAAAACGAAGGCCGGCGAAGAGCCGGCCTTTCGTTCGGGTAACGGGTAACGGGTAACGGGTAACTGGCTATTCGACTTCTTTTTCCTGAGCCTCGTCCGACGCGATGCGAAGCGAGCGGAGGAAGCGCTTGTCGTTGGCGCTGATCTCGAACTGGCGCTTCTGGGCGGCCGGCAGCGCCTTCTGCTGCGGCGCGGCCGCGCGCGCGAGCGCGCCAGGCTGCGTCCGGTTGACGAAACCGATCACCGCCTCGAGCGAGACGCGCATTTCGAACCCCGCCGCGCGCGCGCGCTCGCGACAGGCCTCGACTCTGGCATCCTCGGCAACCGCGGCGGCAATGGCGTCGGACAGCTCTTTGGCCATTCGATTCACGACGTCATCCATTCGAGACCTCCTCAACAACGATGAGCGGGCCGCCGGAGCTGGGAAACCGGGGGCATACAACGGACAACGCCAGCCTGGGGGAAGGCGGCAGTGGCCGAGCGCCAAAGTTAATCATATGAAGGGTTTGTGGCGTGGGAACGCTAGGAACATTGTAAACTCATGGTCCGATCGTGTCAATGGATGAACTCCCGGGAACCTTCCCGTTCACCCGCGGCATCCAGCCCACCATGTACCGCGGCCGCCTCTGGACGATGCGGCAGTACGCCGGGTTCGGCACGGCGGCGGAGTCGAACCGACGCTACCACTACCTGCTCGGGCAGGGGGTCAGCGGGCTGAGCGTCGCATTCGACCTCCCCACACAGATGGGCTACGACTCGGACCACGCGCTGGCGCGCGGCGAAGTCGGCCGGGTGGGCGTCGCGATCGACTCCCTGGCCGACATGGAGGAGCTGTTCTCCGGCATTCCGCTGGGCAAGGTCTCCACCTCGATGACGATCAACGCCACGGCGATTGTCCTGCTGGCGCTGTACGTCGCAGTCGGGCGGAAACAGGGGCTCGACGGGGACACGCTGCGAGGGCTGTCGGGCACGATCCAGAACGACATCCTCAAGGAGTACGTGGCGCGCGGAACCTACATCTACCCGCCGCGGGCGTCGCTGCGGATCGTGACCGACATCTTCGCGTATTGCGATCGCGAGCTGCCGAACTGGAACACCATCTCGATCAGCGGCTATCACATCCGCGAAGCGGGCTCGACGGCGGTGCAGGAAGTCGCGTTCACCTTCGCCAACGCCATCGCCTACGTGGAGGCATCGGTCGCGGCCGGACTCGACGTCAACCGCCTCGGCCAGCGGCTCTCGTTCTTCTTCAACGCGCACAACGACTTCCTCGAGGAGATCGCCAAGTACCGGGCCGCCCGCCGCCTGTGGGCGACGATCATGCGCGACCGGTTCGGTGCCACCAACCCGCGCGCGCAGCAGCTGCGCTTCCACACGCAAACGGCCGGCAGCACGCTCACGGGCCAACAGCCCGACAACAATATCGTCCGAGTGGCGATGCAGGCGCTCGCCGCGGTGCTGGGCGGCACGCAGTCGCTGCACTGCAACGGGCGCGACGAGGCCCTGGCGCTTCCGACCGAGGAGTCGGCCGCCGTCGCGCTCCGGACGCAGCAAATCATCGCGTTCGAGAGCGGCGTGCCGAACACGGTCGATCCGGTGGGCGGCGCCTGGGCGATCGAAGATCTGACCGACTCGATCGAGCAGGGCGCGCGCGCGATCCTCGATCGCATCGCGGCCCTCGGTGGCACGCTCAGCGCCATCGAGGCCGGCGTCATCCAGCGGGAGATCCAGGACGCCGCCTACGTCGCGCAGCAGAAGATCGACTCCGGCGAGTCCGTCGTCGTCGGCGTCAATCGTTACGAGACGCAGGAAAGCGCGGCGATCAAGACCTTGACGATCGAGTCCTCCATCGAGGAGCGCCAGGTCGAGCGGGTGCGGCAGGTCCGCGCCGCTCGCGACCAGCTCTCGTGGCGCGCGGCGCTCGACGCCGTCACCGCCGCGGCGCGTGGCTCCGACAACCTGGTCCCGCCGATCATCCGCGCCGTCGAAGCGCACGCGACCGTCGGCGAGATCTCCGATGCGATGCGGGCCGTTTTCGGCGAGCATCGGGAGATACATGACTGAGCGTTCGCCGCTGCTGAGCGTCGAGCGTCTCTCAACCGTGTTCGACGTCGCGGGCGGCGCGCTGCCCGCCGTCAACGACGTGTCTTTTCATGTCGACCCGGGCGAAACGCTGTGCGTCGTCGGGGAATCGGGCAGCGGCAAGTCGGTAACCGCGCTCTCGATTATGCGGCTGGTGCAGCGCCCGGGACGGATCGCGGGCGGCCGGATCCTGTTCAAGGGACGCGACCTGCTGTCGTTCAGCGAGCGCGAGATGCAGAAGGTCCGCGGGGCCGAGATCGGCCTCGTGTTCCAGGAACCGATGACCGCCCTCAACCCGGTCTTCACCATCGGCAACCAGATCGAGGAAACGCTCGCGGTGCACGGCATCGCCCGCGGTGCCGCCGCGCGACAGAAAGCCATCGAGCTGCTCGAGGCGGTCAGCATGCCGGAACCCGCGCGCCGCATCCGCGAGTATCCGCACCAGCTCTCGGGCGGCCTGCGCCAGCGCGCTCTGATCGCGCTCGCGCTCGCCTGTAACCCGTCGCTCCTCATCGCCGACGAGCCGACGACGGCGCTCGACGTCACGATCCAGGCGCAGATCCTCGACCTCCTGCGCGACCTGCAGAAGCGCTTCCAGCTGGCGCTCCTCCTCATCACCCACGACCTCGGCGTCGTCGCCGAAATGGGCGACCGGGTCGCCGTGATGTACACGGGACGGATCGTCGAACAGGCGGCGGTGCGCGACCTGTTCCGCGGTCCACGGCATCCGTACACGCGGGGGCTCCTGGCGTCGCTGCCCGGCGGCGCCGCCGGGTCGAGGCTCCAGGCGATCCAGGGCACCGTGCCCCCGCTCGGCAAACTGCCGACCGGCTGCACATTCGCGCCGCGCTGCCCGCACCGGTTCGAGCCGTGCGAGAAAGCAGTGCCTGGGTGGACGATCGTGACACGAGGTCTTCCGCCTGAAGGCGGAAGCCACCCGGAGATCTCCACAGCGACGTTAGGCGGCTTCCGGCTTCAGCCGGACGATCACCGCGCCCGTTGCTACCTCTACTCCCGCGCCATCGATCCCGAGACGCTTCCCGAGGAGCGCAAGTAGATGCCGCTGCTCGAAGTCAGTCACCTCGTCAAGGAGTTCTCGCGCAGGAAGGGCCTCTTCGGCAAGGCGTCGAGCGTCCGCGCCGTGGACGATGTGAGCTTTGCGATCGAGAAGGGTGAGACGTTCGGTCTCGTTGGCGAATCGGGAAGCGGCAAGACGACGACCGGGCGCTGCATTCTGCGGCTGATCGAACCGACGTCCGGCGAGGTGAAGTTCGACGGGCGGGACGTCCTCAAGTTGTCGCGCGGCGAGCTGCGCGCGGCGCGGCGCGACATGCAGATCGTCTTCCAGGATCCGTACTCGTCGCTCAATCCGCGCATGCGCGTGGCCGACATCGTCGAGGAGCCGCTCGTGATCCACAAACTCGGCTCGAAGGCGGACCGCGCAGCGCGGGTTACGGAACTGTTCGGGCTCGTCGGCCTCAATCCCGATCACCTGCGCCGGTATCCCCACGAGTTCAGCGGCGGCCAAAGGCAGCGCATCGGCCTCGCCCGGGCGCTGGCGCTGAATCCGTCGCTGATCATCGCCGACGAACCCGTCTCGGCCCTCGACGTGTCCGTGCAGGCGCAAGTGGTCAACCTGCTGATGGAGCTGCAGCAGCGGCTCAAACTCACCTACCTGTTCATCGCCCACGACCTGCGGCTCGTCGAACACATCTGCGGGCGGGTCGCGGTCATGTACCTCGGGCGGATCGTCGAGATGGGCGAGACCGGGAAGCTGTTCGCAGCCCCGCAGCATCCGTATACCCGCGCCCTGCTCTCCGCGATCCCCGTCCCGGACCCCGACGCGCCCCGGCAGCGAATCGTGCTCGACCCGAAGTCGTTCGATCGAGCGGCCCCGCTCCGGCCGGTCGCGGACGGCCACTTCGCCGCCGTCTAACCCCAGAAGGTGCCATAGCGGTGCTATAGCGGGGTCAGACCCGGGTCTGACCCCGCTATGGCACCTTTTCTGCCCACCGGAGGGGTGATCCGCCGAAAACCCGGCGGGCACCTACCAAAAATGTTCTCGGAGGTCCGTTTTGCGGCACGTGCGCTCGCCAGGTGGCGGGGTGGCTTCGCCGTGGCCGTCGGCACCCTGGCATTCGGGATCGGAACGGCGACCAGCCTCTACTCGCTGATTCCGGTCCTGCTCGCGGACTTCTCAGGGGTCCCGGCGGTGGAGCAGGTCGCGCGCGTGTACGCCGCCAGCCCGGCGATGGGGGTCGAACGGGCCCCGGTGGCACTGCACGAGTTCGACAGCGAGATCTCGTCAGTGGCATCGTTCGGCGCGACGGGCGCCTACGCCGCGGCGGACGCAACGGCCGGGGGCTCAGCCGACGCGCGGGCCGTCACCGCGGCCTATGCCTCTCCGGGCTTCTTCAACGTCTTCGGCGTTGCGCCCGCCCGTGGCCGGACTTTCACTGACGCGGACCTCGATGCCGGCCGGCCGGTCGTAGTCGTCAGCCACGCGTTCTGGACGAAACAGTTCCCGTCAGGCGACCTGGCGACCGCCCGGGTGCTCATCGACGGTATCGAGCGTCTGGTCATCGGGGTGATGCCGCCGTCATTCGCGTATCCCTTCGTCGGCGTCGGAGCGGACGTGTGGATGCCGCTCGGCAAGGCGTCCGCGACGATGCCACCCATCGTGAACGCGTTCGCGCGCCTTCGGCCCGGGGTCACCTGGCCCGAGGCCACCGTCGAACTGGACGCGCGGGCACGCGGACGCGCGCCATGGACGTGGCGAGCGATGCCGCTCGACGCGGACGCGCGGACGCGCGCGCTCGGCGCCTACGGAATGACACTGGGTCCCGCGATCCTCGTGCTGCTCATCGCCTGCGTCAACGTGGCGTGCCTGCTCCTGGCGCGGGGATCCGCGCGCGAGCACGATCTCGCGGTAACGCGCGCGCTCGGTGCCAGCCGCGGACGCGTGATGCGGTCGCTGATGGTCGAGCATCTGACGCTCGCCCTGGTCGCGGGAACTGTCGGGGCCGGGGTCGCGGCCGTGATCCTTCGCGCGATCGCGCGCGCGTTCGACGTGGTTCAGCCCGCGTTGGCCGCGCAGGTTACCATGGACATCGGGCTGCTGCCGGTCGCCCTGACGATCGGCCTGCTCGCCTGCGTCATCTTCGGCGTCATCCCGTCGGTGCGCCTGTCGGGACGAGACTTCCTGGCGTCGCTGCACCGCCGAACCCCCACGATCCGCGCAAAGGCCGGAGACTACCGGGCGCGCGACCTCGTGGTCTTCGGCGAAGTGGCCGCGGCCGTCGGCCTGACGGTGTGGACAGCTATGCTGCTCACGCTGTTCGCCCAGCTCCGCTCGATCCATTTTTCGTTCGACGCGGATCGGATCGTCGCGATGCGCGTGCCTTCCAGCGACGCCGCCGCGGCGGCGGAGCGGGTCGCGGCAGTGCCGGGCGTCAGCCGGGTGGCCCAGTCGTCTGGCATGCTCGGCGGCGGCGATCGGATCCGCGTCGAAACGCCTCCCGGACGGACCCTCGTCCTGGCGCGCGTACCAGTCGGGCCCGGCTTTCTCGAAACGCTCGGCGTCCCGCTGCTCCAGGGCCGGAGCTTCACTTCCGCCGACATCGACGAACGCTCGTCTGCCGTCATCGTCAGCGAAACCGCCGCGGCGCAACTGGATCCGCGCGGTGGCGCGCTGGGTATGCGGCTGCGCACCAACATCCCCGGCGCGGCGGACGCCGTCGTGATCGGGATCAGCCGCGACGCCGTCGAGCACGGAGTGCTCTCACGATCCGGGGTCGTCCCCGCCGAGATCTACGTGCCGATTGCGGGTCACGCGGCCGAGACCGTCGTCCTCGCGCGCGTCGAGCAGGATCCGCATGCCGCATTGCGCGCCATCGCGGCCGCCGCCGACAGCCGTCCGGGGACGCGTCCCGCGCGCGCCGTCGTCCTCGCCGACGAATTCCGCGACCGGGATCGCGACAGCAACGCCACGGTCGCGAAGCTGCTCGGCGTCTTCGCGGCGCTCGCGTTGCTCCTCGCGGCTGGCGGCATCTTCGCCGTCATCGGCCAGTCCGTCGCCGAACGCAGGCGCGAGCTTGGCATCCGCATCGCGATCGGCGCGGCGCCCGGTGACGTGTGGAAGATGGTCCTGGCGCGGGAAGCGCGGCTCATCGCCGTCGCGTTCGTGGTCGGCGTGGCCTTCTCGCTGGGCCTGACGCACGCGCTCTTCACCGAACTGACGACGATCAGTGCGATGGCGCCGGCGGCGTCGATCGGGGCGCTGGTGGTGTGCGGGACGGTCTCGGCGCTGGCTTGTACGCTCGCGACCTGGCGCATTATCCGACTACAGCCCGGTACGATCCTGCGCGGTCTGTAGTCGCGTCAAGCTGGGC
>Ga0193738_1000992_pt1 | contig 12179 bp, 15 predicted proteins | sample L2a1metaG_FD_144927 | JGI IMG/M metagenome (GOLD analysis project Ga0193738, IMG submission 144927) | Soil microbial communities from a riparian zone of the East river system, Colorado, United States - L2a1 | ecosystem: Environmental > Terrestrial > Soil > Riparian zone | place: USA: East River...
GGCCGGAAACTGTGCCCAGAACCCTTGTGTGGCGACCAAGATCCGGGATGATGTGGCGCGCACCCGGATTCGCCCCTGCAGAGGAGTTCTCGTGGCAACCACACCCGGCTTCGCGGAGCTTCCGCTCTATCGCAAGCTCGCCATCGGCGGTGCCGTCCTGCTGTTCATCGACCTGTTCCTCCCCTGGTTGTCGATCTCCGTCGAAGATCTCGACATCAGCGCCTCGGCGAACGCGTGGGACAGCGGCCTGGGCACGCTCATCGGCATCCTGCTCATCGTGCTGATCGCCTGGGAAGTGTTGCGTCTCACGGGCAACGCGCCCGAGTTCGGCATGAAGCACGACCTGGTGACGGCGGTGCTCGCCGGCGTGATCGCGCTTCTCACCCTGTTCCTCTTCTTCGACGTCCTCGGCGACACCGGCATCGGCGCCTGGCTCGGGCTGATCTTGCTGATCGTCATGGGCTACGTTGCCTACCTCGCGTTCGCGGCTGCCGGCGGCCGCGAGGCGATCGACGAGACCAGGGTCCGCGCCCCGGACACCGGCACGGCAACCGCTCCGCCCCCCGTGGCCGAGCCCGAGGTCGCCGCGCCTGCCGCGGCACCGGCTGCGGAGCCCCAGATGGAAGCGCCTGTTACGGCCCCCGAGCCGCCGGCGTACCCCGCCCCGCCCGTCGCCGACCCGTTCGCCGAGTCACCGTTCACCGACCCTGCTGCCCGTCCCGAGACTCCCGCCGCCGAGCCACCGGCATCGTCGCCCTACGCCGCCCCTGAGGCTCCGGCAACCGAATCGACGCCCGAGCAGCGCCCTGACGATCCACCCCGCGACCAGCCTCCTGCCGTTTGACGTAGCCGCTGGCAGCGGTGGTGGCATGTACGAGACCGAAGCCGAACTCGCGGCGCTGCAGGAGCTCATGGATGCGTCGCTGGGACGCTCGACCGAGCATCTGCGATCCATCGTCACACCGGGCAGCCACACGCTGACCGCGGCACAACTGATCCGCGTGCTGTCCGGAATGTGCACGCTGTCCGCAGCCACGGTCACCGCGCGGCACGAGCCGCGGATCAGCGGGGTGGACGGGCACTTCCTGCATGCCCGCTGGGTGTTCACCACGGCCGGCACGGCAGCCAAGGCCCGCCACCTGCGCGCTCGCCCAGCGATCAGCGTCGCTCATATCCGCGGCGACGACCTCGGCGTGTTCGTGCATGGCGAGGCCGAGTTCCTGGCACCCGGGCACGCCGATTTCGACCCGATCGAGGAGCACCTCGTCGCCCACTACGGCAGCTCGCCGTCGAGCTGGGGCGACGAGATCGTCTATCTGCGGGTCCAGCCCACATGGATGATCGGATACGCCTTCGAGCCTGCCAAGCTGCTGGCCGGTGTCGACGCAGATCCCGATTAGAGCGCTGACGGCTACCCGGCCGGCGCAGCGGAGACCACCCGGGGGTCGATCAACCGGTGCAGGCGGTACGCGAACGCTCGGAACCCGCGACGCGGCCAGAACACCGAGGCGGTGAGGCTGGCGGCCCGCCAATCGATGACGCACGCCTCGATGCCCTGCGCCGCAGACTCCGCGAGAGAACGTTCGCAGAGTGTGCGGCCGATCCCGGTGCCGCGGGCCTTCGCCAGTGTAGCCGCAACGATCAGCTCGACCGTGCCGGCGGGCTTGAACATCGTGCCCTCGGCCGAGGGCACGGGTCGGACCGCCACGAACCCCAGGACGTCGGTGGCGTCCTCGGCGATCCAGAAGCCGATGGTCTCGTCCTCGAGCGTCTCCAGGATGCTGGGGCGGAGATCGTCGTAGAACGACTGGTCGACATAGGCGAACACGGGCGAGGCCATGTTGGAGTCGGCTATCAGCCGAGATACCGGCTGCACCGCGTCGAGGTCGTCCGGCCCAGCCAGCCGCACCGAGATACGCGGATCGAGGCCGTCGGTACCGGGTGCGCGCCGGGCCTGGCCCGTCACGCTCGAGTTCGTCGGGCCCAGGGCGTGCACCTGCTCGTGGCCGAATGCGAGGGCGAGCCACGGTCCGAGGTCGGCTGCGGGGACGACGGTGTAGTGATGGATTCGTCCGTCGGCGACCCATCGTGCGGCCAGGTCGGCGTAGAGGTGACGGACGACCTCGGGGGCGTCCGGTGCACTCGCATGGTGCTCGAGCCCGGACCACACGTGGCGGCCGCGCAGATCGTCGCCCGGAATCGCGAGCTGGTAGCCGACGAGGTGGTCGCCGTCGAGGGCGACTGCGCCCTCAGCCTGCCGGTCGAGAGACTCACTGATCAACCGAGCGCAAACCTGGGGATCCTCGTACTGCGCGGCCAGCGCCGGCTCGGCCGACCGGTCGCGCTGGTGGCGTGCGGCCAGTAGCCGGCCGCAGGCTCCGACGTCGTCCACGCCGAACGCTCTGATGCGCATCTCAGGACAGCCGTGCCCGTTGCACCCCCGCCAGCCGGTCGAGGTGCCTGGACAGCCGGACCGAGCGGCGGGCCCAGCGCTCCATCCGCCGCGCCCGCAGGACATGCAGAGCGGTGCGCTGGCGCTCGGCCGCATCGTGGGCCTCGGCTCGGTCGTCGTGACGCAACCCGAACGCGTCGTAGGTGTGGGGCAACATGTCTCCTCCTTCGTACTCGCCAACCTAGAGCGAGGCACTGACAGCCAACGGCTACGCGGCTCGCGTGATCGTGATGTCGCCGCTGGCCGTCCGGACGATGACGAAAAGACGGCGGTCACTGTCGGCCGGTGCCTCGGCCGGCTCGAGCTGCGAGCGCACGCTGCCGCTCGCCGACCAGCACTCGAGCTTCGTGGCGGTGCCCTCGGGCACGCCGACGACGACGTCGCCCGAGGCCGTCGACGCGGTCAGCTCGCCCTCCGCGGCACGCCGGAAGGCCAGGTCGCCCGAGGCCGTCTTCGCCGCGACCGTGCCGCTGGTCGAGCCGAGCTCGACGTCGCCGGAGCTCGTGGATACACGCGCGTCACCGCCCACCTCGCCCACGCGGATGTCGCCCGACGCGGCGTGCAGTTCGACGCTGCCCACACTGCGGCCGATGGTGATGTCGCCCGAGCCGGACTTGACCGACGCAGCCCGAACCTCGTCGATGTCGACACTGCCGCTGCCGGTCCGTACCCGGACGTCGCCGCAGCTGCCGGCCACAAGGTCGCCGGAACCGGTCTGGACGTCGACCGCACCGACCGATCCGTCGATGCGGATCCCGGCCGACCCTGCCTCGGCGTCCACCGTGGTGCCGGTCGGCACCGTCACCCGGACCAAGATGGCGGGGTTGCGGCGGAAGACGCCGGAGCCGGACGAGCGCGGAGTCTTGATCCGTAGCTCATTGCCCCGGACCTCCACCCGGGTCTCCTCGATGGCCGCGAGCGCGGCGCTGTCGCCATCCTTCATTGGCTGCAGGTCGACAACGGCCTGGTCGACATCGGTGGCCGTGATGAGGCACTCGCCCGCCCCCACGCGGACGGACAGCGACAGCGGGCCTGCGACCGGAAAGGTGCGCGGGTATTCGGTGGTCATGGGTGATCTCCTTCAGGTTGCGTTCAGCGCATCCAGCCGGTCACGTGCCGGCCGACGCGGATCGACACGCCGGGTGGGGTCCCGTCGAGGGTCTGGGTCACAGCACGGACCAGCCATGCGTTGACAGACAGGCCCTCGGCGGCGGCCGCGTCCTCGACCCGGGACTTCAGCGACTCGGGCAGGCGGAACGAGATCCTCGACGTCTCCTCGTCGGGCTCCGGGACCGGAGTGGCGCGCGGGGGTGCGGCCATGGACTCGCCCGGGTCGTAGACGACCAGGTCGGCATCGCGGCCACGCAGCCGAACCTCGACGACCGCCGTAGGCAGCTGCGCGGACACCTCTGCGGCGGCACTACCCAGCGCGTCCAGCAGGAGCAGACGCGCCGAGGGCTCGAGGGCGTAGGACAGGCGCTCCGCGGCGTCGCGCACATCCGCGGAGGCAGCCTCCCCGGCCTTCGCGAGGTCATGGCGGAGCGCGTCGACGAAGGGCGTGAGTTCCATGACGTCATGATGACGCCATTGATGGCGTCATGTCAAGCCACGAACGACATAAATGTGACGGCGCTTCGGCACCTACCTGGCGTCGACCGGCTCCTGCGCGCTACTCGGCTGTGACCGGGTCGGCAGAGCCGCGCCTGACTCCCGCGCGGAGGAGCTGGGCCACGTCGAGGACCTCGACGCCCTCGCCTTGGCCGGTTGCCTGTGCGGCGGTCAGCCCGTCGGAGAGCATCACCTGGCAGAACGGGCATCCGATCGCGATCGCCTCGGCGCCCGTGGCCAGTGCCTCCTCGGTGCGGTCAATGTTGATGCGCTTGCCGATCCGCTCCTCCATCCACATCCGCGCGCCACCGGCACCGCAGCAGAACGAGCGGGAACCACTACGTGTCATCTCGCGAAGCTCGACACCCGGCAGCGCGCCGACGAGCTCGCGCGGCGGTTCGTAGACCTGGTTGTGCCGGCCCAGATAGCACGGGTCGTGATAGGTGACCGGACGGCCCGCAACGGAGCCATCGGCGGCCGCGACCGGCGTGAGCCGTCCGTCCCGGACGAGGCGGTTGAGCAGCTGCGTGTGGTGGACGACCTCGAGGTTCAGCCCGAGCTGCGGGTACTCGTTCTTCAGCGCGTTGAAACAGTGCGCACAGGTGGCTACGACCTTCGTGGCCGTGCTCTCCCGCAGCACCTCGACGTTCTGCAGGGCCAACTGCTGGAAGAGGAACTCGTTGCCCGAACGGCGCGCAGGATCGCCCGTGCACGTCTCACCGTCGCCGAGCACCGCGAACGAGACGTGCGCCATGTGCAGCAGTTCTGCCACGGCCTGAGTGGTCTTCTTCGCCCGGTCCTCGAATGCGCCGGCGCAGCCGACCCAGAACAGCCATTCGACCTCGTCGAGCGACTCGACGTCGACACCGACCTGACGGACCTCGAACGGCAGGGCGGCCGCCCACTCCATCCGCTTGGATGCGTTGACCCCCCACGGGTTCCCGGACTTCTCCAGGTTCTTGAACAGTCCCCCGAGCTCGGACGGGAACTCCGTCTCGATCAGCGTCTGGTAGCGCCGCAGGTCGAGGATGTGGTCGACGTGCTCGATGTCGACCGGGCACTGCTCGACGCACGCGCCGCACGTCGTGCACGACCACAGGACATCCGGGTCGACGACGCCGTTCACCTCAGCCGGACCCACCAGGGGCCGCTCGGCCTCCGCGATGGCCGCCGCGGGCACGTCGGCGAGCTGACCGGGCGTGGCCATCTCTTCGCCGGCCGGATCCTTGCCGCCTCCGGCCAGCAGGTAGGGCGCCTTCGCGTACGCGTGCTCGCGCAGCCCCATGATCAGCAGCTTCGGCGAGAGGGGCTTGGCGGTGTTCCAGGCCGGGCACTGCGACTGGCAGCGGCCACACTCGGTGCAGGTGGTGAAGTCGAGCAGTCCCTTCCAGGAGAAGTCCTCTACCTTCCCCACGCCCATCGTGGCATCCTCGTCGAGGTCGTCGAGCTTCTCGAAGTCGACCGGATCACCCTTGATCATGAGCGGCGTGGCGGCGCCCAGCGCCGTCCGCCCGTCCGCCTCCCGGCGGAAGTAGATGTTGAAGAACGCCGTGAACCGGTGCCAGGCGACCCCCATCGTGATGTTGAGCGAGATCACGATCAGCCACGCCATCGAGATGACGATCTTGATAGCCGCCACGACGTAGACGAGATTCTCCAGCGTCTCCGTCGAAAGCCCGCCGAGCGCGTCGCCGATGAAGAACGTCATCGGGAAATGCGACTGGCCGCCAGCGCCAAGCGCGTACTCGAGCCCGCGCAGCGCGAGGATGCACAGCCCGACACCGACGACGGTGGCCTCGACGTAGTAGCCCTGCCACATCGTCGAGCCGGCGAACCGGGACGGCCGTCCGATGCGTGCGGGGTGCGACCACAGCCTGATCGCGATCAGCAGGCCGATGCCGACGAGCATCGCCCAGGTGATGAACTCGGCCGCCCACTCGAACGGGTGCCAGTGCCCGATCAACGGCAGCGCGAAGTCCGCCTCGACGAGTTGGCCGTAGGCCGTGACCAGGGTGAAGAACAGCAGCCCGAAGCCGATGAAGACGAACCAGTGCGCTGCGCCGACCGCGCTCCACTTGAGCATGCGGGTATGTCCGAGCGTTTCGCGCAGCATCGTCGCGGTCCGTCGGCCCGGCCGGTCGGAACGACCCTTCGCGGGCTGCCCGATCCGCACGACGCGGACCATCTCGCCCACCGCGCGGGCCGCCAGCGCGATGGCGACGATCGTGATCGCGAGCGAGACGACGATCGCGGCGGCCTGCATGCCTGTCGGGCTCCCGTCCTGGTCGAAACGCCGTTGCCGACAGGCTACGCGGCTGTCGCCGCCCCGCGACCCGTGTCGTTGATCACGTTCACCATGCTGATGGACGGTTCACCAGGTTCCGGACCCTGGTGAACCGTCCACTCACCTGGTGAAGTGCGGCGACCTCAGACGTCGATCCGGTCGAAGTTCAGGTAGGACCGGCTCGGCGTCGGGCCGCGCTGACCCTGGTAACGGGAGCCGTGATGCTGCGACCCGTACGGGTGCTCGGCAGGGCTCGACAGCGCGAAGAAGCAGAGCTGGCCGATCTTCATGCCGGGCCAGAGCTTGATCGGCAGAGTCGCCACGTTCGACAACTCGAGCGTGACATGCCCGGTGAACCCCGGGTCGATGAAGCCCGCCGTCGAGTGGGTCAGCAAACCGAGCCGGCCGATTGAACTCTTGCCCTCGAGCCTCGCGGCGACGTCGACGCCAAGAGTGACCGTCTCGTACGTCGATGCCAAGACGAACTCGCCGGGGTGCAGGACAAACGGCTCATCGCCGGCGGCCTCCACCAGCCGGGTGAGGTCGGGCTGCTCAAGCGCCGGGTCAATGTGCGGGTAACGGTGGTTCTCGAAGACCCTGAAGTAGCGGTCCAGCCGGATGTCTATGCTCGACGGCTGCACCATCGCCGGGTCGTACGGCTCGAGAACGATGCGCTTGGCCTCAATAGCGGCCCTGATGTCCCGATCCGAGAGCAGCATGCGCCGGACACTACCGATCCGGCCGAGCCGGTGACAGCCGAGCGGGGCTCGCCAGCAATACCGCCGCCCGCGGGCGAGGCCGGTCCCACGTTCCCGTGTGGGGCCGAGCTCGGTCCAGCCTCCAGGTATGCTCCTGCAACGGTCGCCGTCCCTTCCCGGGCGGCCATGCGGGTGTAGTTCAATGGCAGAACATCAGCTTCCCAAGCTGACAGTGCGGGTTCGATTCCCGTCACCCGCTCCACTCAGCCTCCTGTTGTCTGCCGGAGCCGCAGACGGGCTACCTCAGGCGGATCCGCGCGATCAGACCGAGTCCTCGACCGGCCCCGCTCGAAGCCGAAGACCGATCGACCCTGATGCGCATCGGGCGCCCTCGCCAGCACCGGGGAGGGGCGTCGATCATCGTGCAGGGAGACCACAGGGACACCGTGTCGATTCTCCTGCGTGGTCGCGTCAAGGTGACGCTCGACACCCTCCGACGGCTACGAGATCGTTTCTCTCGGTGCTGAGGCCGGGTGAACTTCTGGGCGAGTTCGAGGCGGTCGATTGGGATGGCGGTCCGCGCACCGCCGGCAACGTCGCGCTCGAGCCTGTCGAGTGTCTCGTTCTCACCGGTCAGGACTTCCGCGACTTCCTCGACGCGCACCCGCGCGTTTCGGTCGTGCTCCTGCGGGCCCTCATCCGCAGACTGCGCGCCGCCGACAAGCGCCGGATCACCGTCCGTGACGTCGACAGGCTCCGGCGGCACACGCCGATTAGTCCGGCCGAGCGCATGGGGCTTGTCAACAGGCCAAGGTCACGGACTGTTGACAGCCGCATGAGTGGTCTAGGTTCAGAGCGAACTGAGATCCGAACACAGGAGAGGTTCCCCGCCGTGACAGACACGCCACCTCCTGCTGCCGACGATCAGCAGCCCAAGATCGACACGTCAATTCCCCACTCGGCCCGAATCTGGAATTACTGGCTGGGCGGCAAGGACAACTTCGCGATCGACCGCCAGGTGGGCGATCAAGTCCTTCTGATCTTCCCGGACATTGGTTACCTGGCTCGCTCGGTTCGCGCCTTTCTAGCCCGCGTCGTCACGTACCTCGCCGCGGAGGCGGGGGTGCGGCAGTTCCTCGACATCGGCACCGGCCTGCCGACCAAGAACAACACGCATGAGGTCGCGCAGTCGATCGCGCCGGAGAGCCGCATCGTCTACGTCGACAACGATCCCCTCGTCCTGACCCACGCCCGGGCGCTGCTCACCAGCACCCCACAGGGCCTCACCGACTACGTCGATGCCGACGCGCGCGACACCGGCAAGGTCTTGCAGGAAGCCGCAAAGACGCTGGACCTCACGAAGCCCGTCGCGATCACCCTGCTCGGTGTCTTGGGGCACATTCTCGACGATGACGAGGCCAACGCGATCGTCGACCAGTTGCTGGACGCCGTACCCTCCGGCAGCTATCTGGCCATCACCGACCCCACTCACAGCGAGTCGATGGATGCGCTTCTCCAGCAGTGGAACCAGTTCGGCGAACCCAAGATGACCGCCCGCGATCCCGAGCAGATCGCGCAGTTCTTCGGTCGTCTGGAGTTGGTGGAGCCAGGCATGGTTCCGGTATCGAAGTGGCGGCCCGATCTCGGCGATGTCAAGGTCAACGGCGAACCTCGTCCCGAGGCGGATCCGCTGGGTGCCATCGGACGCAAGCCCTGACGGGACTACCCGCCACGTCGGATTGGTAGGCCGCGATCACGAAGCAGTAGACGAACCCGACGACGACCAGCACTCCTCGCCGGCCGTGACGGCGACCATGCCCTCGTCGAGCGATGCCAGCCCACCAGCGGTCTCGCCGAGCCCGATCAGCGCCTGGCCCCGGCCGATACCGGCAAGAGTCACCAGGTCCGGGTCACCGAAGCGTTCCCCGACCTCGGCGATCCGTGCGAACGTGGCGTAGGCGGTCGCGTTGTCGCCCTCGTCCACGTTCTGGAACGCACGGAGTACGAGGCGGTAGCCCTGTTCGACACAATCGCGCTGGCCGTCGAGAAGCCGCTCGGCACGCGCCAACCAGCCGCCGGTACGCGCCGTCTCGCCGGTGAGCTGAGCACGAAAGCCAGCCAGAACGCGCACCGGGCCGCGCGGTCTACCTGCCCCCTGTCGAGGCGGTCGTGGTACGCACGTGCCCAGGTACCCGGTGCTGTCGGCGTCCCTCCCCAGCAAGAAGGCGGCCGTCGCGAGGCGCTCGAGGTCGTCGGACGCGAGCGGCGCCTGCCGATCGGCGGCCGACAACTGGGCGTAGGCATCACCCCAGTTCTGCCGACCGTACGAGTCCCGGCCCTGAGCGAGTGCGTCGGCCGCCGTCATCTGCTCTCCTCGCGGTAAGACCCTCACGGTGGGATCCGGGTCGCCCGCGCAGGACGCAACCTACCGAAGGGTCAGCAGCACCCGTCGGCGCAGGCCTCGGGGGGACAGTCCAGGTCGTCACAGCAGGCTCCGGACACCACCAGGTCATCAGTCACATCGTTCACCTCCCTCCGCACACCAGGTACCGGGCAACGGATCGGGACAGTCCGCGTCGGGCAGCCGGGACACCATGCCGACGAGCTCGCTCCGCAACGTCGACAAGCGCGTCAGTTCGGCGTCGATCTCGTCGATCCGACGGCGGAGAAGCTGCTCGGCGGGTTCGCACGGACACTCGCCCGTGTCGCGGACGCTCAGCAGATCCGAGATCTCTCTCAGACGCAGTCCCAGACGCTGGCATCCCTGGATGAACCGGAGCCGGTCCACCGCGCTCTCGTCGTAGAGCCGGTAGCCGGCCGGACTGCGCGGTGGCGCGGGCAGCAGGCCCGAGCGCTCGTAGTAGCGCACCGTGTCCCCGCTGATGCCGGCCTCCGCGGCGAGAGCCGCAACCGTCAGCGGGGCGTCGCGAGGCTTGCTCCGTACCTGCAGGCTCATGCCCCGACGTTAAACCTTGGACCACGGTCCAAGGTCAAGACCCGCATCACCGGATGCGCAAGGTCAGCGTCTACGCCGGAGGACTTCACCTGGGCCGGGTGATTGTTCTTGAGGCCATGGGGTAGGTGCGACTGGTGGTGTAGACGCATCTAGGAGGCATCAGCGATGTCCGTCACGGCCTTCCAGGACCTTCCCCTTGCCGACCGTGATCGGGAGTGGGACGGGGACGCGGCCGAGAGCAGGGTCCGGGCGTGGGCGAACGCGCAGGACGAGCCGAACGAGGACTATCGCGACGCACACGTCTGGTACGACAGCGGGAAGAAGAGCAACTTCACGGCCTACAAGTTGCTGATCGCCGACGTGGTGAATGACCGCCTGGTCGCAGTCCCCCGCGGCGTCATGGCTGCGGCGGCCGTCATGCGGGGCTCCCGGGGAGGCGTCGACCTGCCCCGCGGTGACGTGGATCGCGTCAAAAGCCACCTGGCGAAGTACTACGCCAAGATGGACGACACCGCTCCGTGGGACGAGAACTGACCGGCCGTTCCGGTCATTTCGCTGTTCCGCGCGAGCGCCGGCGCATCACCGTCCACACGAACACTGCCGCGGCGATGAGCCCGGGCAGCATGTGCACGGCGAGCACTCCGGCGAGGCTCGGACCACCCCAATCGTTGCGGTAGGTCGCGGGATCGGAGAAGTCGATGACGAAGGGCTCGGCGATCGCCCGGATGATCAGGAAAATGCCCAGGACGACGCCGAGGGCCGCGGCAACTCTCCTCACGAAGCGCTCCTCCCTCCTGGCTGGGCACGGAAGGATCAAGCCTAGGGCGATTGCCTGACGCACATGCGCCCACCGGAGCTATGCATGAGTACCGTCGTTCGGTATGTGGCCCCGCGTGGACGACCTACGGACTCTGTGCCTAGGCACACCAGGTGAGATGCGTGCCGAGCTCAATTCGCTCGTCCTCGACAGCGCCAAGACAGCGACTGCGGGGCTGCTGGCCGAGTACGAGACCGAGGGTGAGGAGCTCGAGCGCGTCGGCGAATACCTCGCCCTGGTCGACGACCACGACGCACCCGTCGGCGTCGTCGAGGTGACGGCGGTGAGTGTGGTGCCGTTCGGTCAGGTGCCGTGGGAGTTCGCCGACGCGGAAGGCGAGGGATACACCTCTATCGAGCACTGGCGGGACTCGCACGCACGCTTCTGGGCAGGGCAGGGCGCAGCCGTCGACGACGACACCGACGTCGTCTGCATCCATTTCGTCCTGACATGGGCCGGGCGTAGCGGCACTGCCCGCCGCTTCAACCGGGCGGCGGTGGGCGGCCATCTACGATCGCCTGGTGACCGTTGAGGCAGTGATCTTCGACTGGGGTGGAACGCTCACGCCGTGGCACACGGTCGACCTGGCCGAGCAATGGCGGGTCTACGCGAGGGTCGTCACGCCCGATGACGTCGATGCTGCGGCACTCGCGCTGTTCGCCGCCGATGGGCAGGTGTGGGAGGCGGCCCGTCTCCATCAGCGGTCGGCGACGTTCGCAGACGTGTTGTCAGCGGCCGGCGTCCGGTACGACGACGAGGCCGCTCGCGCGCTGCGCGAGTTCTGGGAGCCGCACACGTTCACCGACCCGGACGTGCCGGACCTGTTCGCCGGTCTGCGGGACCGTGGCGTCCGGGTCGGCGTGCTCTCCAACACGATCTGGCCGCGGGCGTGGCACGAGGATGTATTCGTCCGCGACGGTGTGCTCGACCTGGTCCACGGCGCCGTGTACACGTCCGAGATCGCCCACACGAAGCCGCACCCCGAGGCCTTCCGGGCTGCGATGTCGGCAGTGGGCGTCTCTGATCCCGGCCGCTGCGTCTTCGTCGGCGACCGACCGTACGACGACATCTCCGGTGCACACGCCGTCGGCATGCGCGCGGTGTTCGTGCCGCATTCGGAGATTCCGGCCAGCCAGCAGATGCCGGTGGACGTGTCGCCGGATGCCGTCATCGACCGGTTGTCCGACCTCGTCGCGCACGTCGACTCCTGGCGCGATGCGGCGTGAGCCACTGGGCGCAGTGGCACGTCGACTACGACAGCCCCGGCTCTGGACTGGCGCGGCGGCTTCGGGTCGTGCAGGAGTTGCTGGGTCGCGCCCTCGACGCGGCGCCGCCCGGCCAGGGTGCGGCTGCTGATCCTGTGC
>Ga0193738_1000993_pt1 | contig 12177 bp, 7 predicted proteins | sample L2a1metaG_FD_144927 | JGI IMG/M metagenome (GOLD analysis project Ga0193738, IMG submission 144927) | Soil microbial communities from a riparian zone of the East river system, Colorado, United States - L2a1 | ecosystem: Environmental > Terrestrial > Soil > Riparian zone | place: USA: East River...
AAAGTGGGCTACATATTGGTTACCTCCAGCTATGAAAATTATGAGAATATGGAGGAGCTTGTTATTAAAAACTAAAACCATTATTCATTATAAAGTATAGCCATGAAAAAGAAAACATTTTATTTGATCGCTCTGATCTTTTCGATCAGCTTATTTTCTTCTGCAAAGAAGTTAAGAGGCGATTGCGGGAATGAAATATGTTGCGAATTGATGAGCTTAAAAGCCACAAATGAGGCCGAGCTAAATTTTCCATCGCTCGGGTTATTCCTTTTCGATAATTAATCTTTCACCTTCACTTTAAAAAATAAACAATGATCAAGATCGCAAATCTCGAAAAAACCTATCGCACCGAAGAAGTGGAAACAGTAGCGCTTAACAAACTTTCTTTTGAAATAAAAGAAGGAGAGTTTGTGGCAGTTATGGGTCCATCAGGATGCGGTAAGTCAACCCTGTTAAATATTGTAGGCCTGCTTGATGATCCTGATGAAGGAAGCTACCAGTTCAACGGAATTGAAGTAGCAAAATTCAATGAACGTAAAAGAGCCGATCTGCGCAAAAGAAATATCGGTTTCGTTTTCCAAAGCTTTAATCTTATTGATGAGCTTACTGTTTTTGAAAATGTTGAATTACCTCTAATTTATACTGGCGTAAAAGGAGCTGAGAGAAAAAAAAGAGTAGAAGAAGTGTTGGATAAAATGCAGATCATGCATCGCCGTAATCACTACCCGCAACAATTATCCGGTGGACAGCAACAACGTGTAGCTGTTGCAAGAGCAGTTGTAAATAAGCCCAAACTTATACTTGCGGATGAGCCTACAGGTAATCTTGATTCACATAATGGTAGTGAAGTAATGCAAATGCTTACTGATCTGAATGAGCAAGGAACCACCATCATTATGGTAACACACTCTGAGCATGATGCCCGTTACAGTCATCGTATCATCCGCATGCTGGATGGACAAACTGTGACTGAGAATATATTAGTGTAAACCCCCTGTCGCCTTAAAGGGGTGACTTAGTCAGGGGTTTTCCTGAATAAATTGAATAGTTCTTTTAAGCTAGTTGATGATGATGTTATCAGCATTAGTTCCGTGATTGGACCTTTGTTGCGACGCTCCATTCATCGTTCTCTTTTTAACCCGACATAGTGTTGCAGTTCAAAAACGAACGAAGTGATCGGATTCTTCAACTGTATAAATATTGAAACCTGTTTAAAATCTAAGTTCCTCCGCCGCGGCGGAGACAGGAGGGTATAGCCATGATTAAAAATTATTTCAAGATCGCTTTCAGGAGTCTTTGGAAGAATAAAGGCTATAGCACAATAAATATATTAGGACTGGCTGTCGGGTTGGCCACTTGCCTTGTTATTATATTATATGTAGTAGATGAACTAAGCTACGACCGGTTCTACAAAAATGCCGGTAATATTTATCGTGTCAATTCGGATATCAGGTTTGGCGGTTCCGACCTTCATATCACACAGACCTCTGATATGATGGGACAATTGCTGAAGAAGGATTATCCTCAGGTGGAAGAGTATGCCCGCATTTATAATAACAGCGGCGGCAAATTAATAAAGAAAGGTGCAGATTTTATAAATGAACAAAGAGTGGCACATGTCGACTCCACTTTTTTCAGGATATTTAATTTGCCAGTAATTGACGGCGACACAAGAACTGCTCTTGATGAACCAAATACTGTTGTCGTATCAGAGTCCGCAGCAAAAAAATATTTTAATGATATACATGTTGTCGGAAAAACTATTGAAGAAAAAGATGGGCAATCAACACGACCTTACAAGGTCACTGCTGTCATAAAAGATATCCCTCATAATTCACATTTGAATCTTGAATTCTTTTTTTCCATGAAGAATGTGAATTATCAATGGGAACAGGCTACCAGCCATAATTTCCATACTTACCTTGCGTTGCAACCAGGTACAGCGTACAAGACGTTTCAAAAGAATTTTACTGCCTATATTGATAAATATGTATTACCTGAGGCGAGGGCCTTTATGAATATTAGCAGCATGGATGAGTTCAGAAAGGCCGGCAACCACCTTGACTACAACCTGATCCCATTAACGAAAATTCATTTGTATAGTGATTACAATTTTGAAATAACTCCCCCGGGAAACATACAGTATGTTTATATTTTTGGCGCGGTTGCTTTATTTATTTTATTAATAGCCTGTATCAATTTTATTAACCTCAGTACGGCAAGAAGTGCTAACCGTGCAAAAGAAGTAGGTATACGTAAAACATTAGGCACAGATCGAAGAACACTCATCACTCAATTCCTTGTTGAATCAACTCTTACAGTTGTTATTTCCTTATTGATCGCTATCGGGATCACCTGGATGATGCTGCCATTTTTTAATAATGTAGCGGGAAAATCGATCCAGGTCAATGAGATGCTTGATCCAAAAATTCTTGCTGTTATTGTATTGCTTCCTTTTGTTGTAGGTCTATTAGCCGGAAGTTATCCAGCTGCGTTTCTTTCAAAGTTTAATCCTATTACGGTTTTAAAAGGGAACTCAAATACAAAGTATAAGAAAAGTACTTTGAGAAATGTGCTGGTTATTTTTCAGTTTACAACTTCCATCATTCTTATTATTGGGACCATCATTGTTTATAAACAGCTTAATTATATCCAGACAAAAAAACTTGGATTTAGTAAAGACCAGGTGCTGATAATAAATGGAACAGGCTCATTAGGCAATAATGCAAAGGCATTTAAAGAAGATGTATTGGCCATGTCAGGAGTAAAAAGCGGGACACTTAGCTTTTTTTTGCCGGTTACCTCTTCATCAAGAAATGATAATACGTATTCGAAAGAAGCAGTGATGGATTCCAAAAACGGGATTGGTATGCAGACGTGGACAGTAGATCACGATTATATCAAAACCATGGGCATGGAGATCATTAAAGGAAGGAATTTTTCTAAAGAGTTTGCAGATTCAAATGCGACGATCATCAATGAAACCACCGCAAAGTTTTTAGGATATGATGATCCGATCGGGAAAAAGATATATACGTTTACAGATAATAATGGTTCTAAAATTTCTTTTGATATTATCGGCGTAGTAAAGAATTTTCATTTTGAATCGCTTCGTCAGAATGTGGGGCCATTATGCATGCGACTTGGCACCGACCGGGGCCTTGCGTCATTTAAAATTGATGCGACAAAATCAAAAGACCTGATCACTCAAATTGAAGGGAAGTGGAAATCAATGGCTGCTGGCCTGCCATTCAGCTATCGTTTTCTTGACGAGTCATTTAATGACATGTATCGTAATGAACAACGTGTTGGCCCATTAGCTATTTCATTCGCTGTACTTGCCATCTTTATTGCATGTCTCGGTTTATTTGGTCTTGCCACTTATATGGCTGAGCAGCGAACAAAAGAAATTGGCATCCGGAAAGTGCTGGGAGCAAGTGTAGGGAACGTAGTGAATATGCTCAGCAAGGATTTTATCGTACTTGTATTGATCGCATCTGTAATTGCATTTCCGGTTGCCTGGTGGGCCATGAATAATTGGTTACAGGATTTTGCTTATAGAATAACTATCGGTTGGTGGATATTCCTTGCAGCTGGAGCTATTGCTTTTTTGATCGCATTTATAACAGTTAGCTCACAAGCGGTCAAAGCGGCGCTTGCAAATCCTGTGAAGAGTTTAAGAACAGAATAAAAGTATAAAAGCCATGATCAAAAATTATTTTAAAATAGCGTGGAGAAATCTTCTGCATAATAAAACTTTCTCTCTCATTAACATTTTCGGTCTTACACTGGGAATGACCTGCAGTCTTTTAATTATGCTTTGGCTGAAGGATGAGTTGAAGAGAGACAAGTTTCATGCAAATGATAAGAGATTGTTTCGGGTGATGGAGAACCAGTATTATTCCGGCGATATTTCAACATTCCCTTCTTCACCGGGTATATTGGCTGAAAACATAGTGAAAGATGTGCCTGAGATTGAAATGGCAAGCCAGATGCTCTGGGAAGAACAACCCTTATTCACAGTAGGTGACAAGTTTGATAAAGAAAAAGGCCGCCATGTGCAGAAAGATTTTTTGAAAATGTTTTCTTTTAAACTGGCAAAAGGTGATGCGGCTACAGCGCTTGCCCGTCCTGATGCTGTTGTGATATCGAAAGGTCTGGCCAATAAATATTTCAAAGGGGAGGATCCCATCGGGAAGATGATAAAAATTGACAGCAAAGAAAACGTGGTGGTTACAGGTGTGCTGGAGGAAATTCCTGAGCTGTCTTCTTTGAAATTCGATTTCCTGATGAGCTATGATATCTGGTTCAAAAAAAATGATTGGGCTAAAGAATGGGATAATAACGGGCCACGATGTTATGTAATGCTGGCCGCGAATACTTCAGTTGATAAAGTAAATGCGAAGATCAAAAACTATATTAAAACAAAGAATAAAGACAGCAACGTAGAATTATTCCTGCAAAACTATGGTGAATCTTATTTGTATTCGAATTGGGATAATGGAAAACAAAAGGGCGGAAGAATTGAGTATGTAAGAATATTTTCTGTTGTTGCTATTATCATTTTATTGATCGCCTGTATCAATTTTATGAATCTTGCTACGGCCCGTTCTTTAAGAAGGGCAAGAGAGATCGGCGTTCGTAAGGTGGTCGGTGCTGGGAAAAGACAATTAGTAGCGCAGTTCATTGGTGAATCAATGTTTGTTTCCTTCCTTGCTCTCATTCTTTCATTATTGATAGTTGCGTTGATACTTCCTTCCTTCAATACATTAACTGAAAAACACCTGGCGATCAATTTAGCTGATCCTTCTTTCCTATTAATTGTTCTTGGACTAACGGTGGTTACGGGTTTTATTTCCGGATCGTATCCCGCATTATTCATGTCTACTTTAAAACCGATAGTTGTTTTAAAGGGGCTCCTTAAGTTTAAGCCGGGTGCAACTTATTTCAGAAAAGGTCTTGTTGTATTTCAATTCGCCCTCTCTATTTTTTTGATCCTTGGTATGATAGTGATCTATCGCCAGATCAATTATATTCATAATAAAAATCTTGGTTTTGCAAAAGAAGATCTCTTATATATACCCCTTGAAGGTGAGTTGCAAAAAAACTTCCTGACTTTTAAAGAAGAATTGCTTAAGCAACCCGGCATTAAATATATTTCAAGTGCACAAAGTAGTCCGTTGGAAGTGGGAAGTTCCACACAGGGTGTACGCTGGCCGGGAAAAGATACAACCAAATTGATCTTATTCAGTCAGAATCCTATTACATATGATTATGTAAAAACAATGGGAATAGAATTGATCGGCGGCAGGGATTTCGATCCTTCTTATAGCCTGGATAGTGTTAACTACCTGGTCAATGAAGCTGCTGCAGGAAAAATTGGCTATAAAGATCCGGTTGGAAAAGAATTAACGATGTGGGGTGATAAAGGAACTATCATAGGACTGATGAAAGATTATCATCACAATTCATTGCATGTGCCAATAGAACCCTTGATACTTCGATTGTTCAGGAAAAGCTGGAATTCTTATTGGGGAAATGTGATAATCAAAACAGAGAAAGGCCAAACGAAACAGGCACTGGCAAGTATGGAAAAGGTCTATAAAAAATTCAATCCCGGCTTTCCATTCAAATACTATTTTACTGATGATGAAATAATGAATAACTATAAAGCAGAATATACTGTTAGTAAGCTGTCACGTTATTTTGCATTCCTGGCCATATTTATTTCATGCCTTGGATTATTTGGATTGGTAACTTTTACTGCAGAACAAAAAACAAAGGAGATCGGTATCCGCAAAGTACTTGGCGCATCAGTAACAGGAATTATAGGAATGCTTTCAAAGGGTTTTATAAAACTAGTACTTATCGCAGCTGTTATTGCTTTTCCGGTTGCGTGGTGGATGATGCATAAATGGCTAAGCGTTTTTGAATACCGGGTTAATATAGGATGGTGGGTATTTGTTGTGGCGGGTGTCGCTGCATTACTGATCGCATTATTAACGATAAGTTTCCAATCTATAAAAGCGGCAATTGCCAACCCTGTGAAGTCACTACGAACGGAGTGAGTAGTGACGGAATCCCGATTATTTCGGGGTGAAATCATTGCGGACAGAATGAATAGAAGCTGCATCCTATGGATGAGGTTTTTATTTTGAAGTTCTTTCACTCAACACAAGCTACTATTAACAGGGATCTTATTAAAAGATTAAAGTATAGTTATGATCAAAAACTATTTTAAAATTGCATGGAGGAATTTATCCAGGAACAAAGGATTTTCTGCAACGAATTTGTTGGGGCTTACGATCGGCATCACTTGCACTATTTTAATTTCCCTCTGGGTAAAAGATGAGCTTACTTTCGATAAGTTTCATGCTAATTACAGCAGCATTTATAAGATATATGCCAACCGTGATTTCAGTAACCAGGTTTTTACAGATCAGAACATGGTATTACCGCTTGCCAGTTCGATCGAAAAACAGATCCCTCAAATAAAAAACGCTGTAGTAACTACACACCGTCAGCCACATATTCTTACTTACGGGGAAAATAAATTAAAGAAGGAAGGTCATACCGTTAGTGAAGGTTTCTTTGATATGTTTTCATGGAAATTTATTAAGGGCAGGCCTGCAACGGCTCTTCCTGATGCATATTCTATTGTATTGACACAATCGACAGCGAAAGCGTTGTTTGGCAATGATGATCCAATTAATAAAGTAATTAAGGTAGATAATGAATATGATGCAAAAGTTACAGCTATAGTTGCTGATGTGCCCGGTAATTCTTCCCTTCAATTCGACTTTGTAAATGCATTTAACTATAACAATGATTTCTTAAAAAGGGCCATGACCAATTGGCAAAATTCCTCATGGGATGTTTTTGTACAGGTAAACCCGGGAGCAGATATGACGTTGGTCGAAAAAAGTATTAATGGTATAAAATACCAGCATGATGAGAGTGATAAAAAAATAAGCACGTATTTCGGATTTCCAATGAGCAAATGGCGGTTGCAAAGCGAATTCAAGGATGGAAAAAATACAGGAGGAATGATCGAGTATGTTCGCCTGTTCAGCATCATCGCAATTATTATTTTATTGATCGCCTGCGTCAACTTTATGAATCTTTCCACCGCCCGTTCTGAAAAAAGAGCAAGAGAAGTTGGTGTGAGAAAAACATTAGGTTCAGGTAAAAGGCAGCTTATATTTCAATTTTTTTCTGAGTCGATCATCCTGGCATCGATCGCTTTTGTTCTTTCAGTTCTTACAGTTTATCTTCTACTGCCCTTTTTTAATGATCTTGTTGATAAACATCTTTCACTAAATATTGTACAGCCGGTTTTCTGGGTTGCTGCCGTAGCATTGATACTTTTCACGGGTATTGTTGCCGGTAGCTATCCTGCCTTATATCTTTCATCATTTAACCCGGTAAAAGTTTTAAAAGGGACTTTCCTTTCAGGGAAAAAAAGTGCATTGCCAAGACATATCCTGGTGGTGGGCCAATTTGCGATTTCCATTCTTCTTATTTCAGCTACAATCATTATTTATCAGCAGATACAGCATATAAAGGATCGTGAGATCGGGTATGATCCAAATAATCTTATCATGGTACCTGCATCAGAGGATACACAAAAAAATTATGCAGCAATCAGAGATGAGTTATTAAAAACAGGGATGGTCAGTTCCGTGAACAGGTCTTTTTCTCCAATAACAGATATATGGTGGAGCGCACCTGCACCTGATTGGAATGGGAAACCTGCCGGTGGGGAACTGATCGTTGCACGCATGGCAACTGATATTGACTATACAAAAACAATGGGTGTGAAAATTATTGAAGGAAAAGATTTTTCCGGGGTGCCGGCCGATTCGGCGAACATGCTGATAAATGAAGCTGCCGTAAAAGCTATGCAATTGAAAAACCCGGTCGGCACGCAATTAAGATATGGCACCTATAAATTTAACGTGATCGGTGTAACAAGCGATGTTGTGATGGCATCGCCTTTCAAAGCCGTTGATCCAATGTTGGTTCATTTTAGTTCTAATAATATAAACTCGATAAACATCAGGTTGACTGCTTCCTCCAAACCACAGCAGGCAATAAAAGCTATTGGAGGAGTGTTTCAAAAATATAATCCTGCTTATCCATTCGATTACAAATTTGTCGATGAAGAATTCAAGAAGAAATTTTTGACAGAAGAAATGATCAGCAGGATCACAAACATTTTTGCGGGACTCGCCATTTTTATTTGTTGTATTGGGCTGGCAGGTCTTGCTTCATTTACCATTGAAAAACGGATCCGGGAAATTGGTATTCGAAAAGTAATGGGAGCAACGTTGCAGCAATTGCTTTTACTTATTTCAAAAGATTTTCTAAAGCTGGTATTGATCGCATTTGTTATTGCTACTCCTGTTGCATGGTGGTTTATGAATAACTGGCTGGAGAAATATCCAGATCGCATTACTATCAGCATTTGGCTATTCGGCGCTGTCGGACTATTGATCCTTTTACTGGCACTGGTTGTTGTTAGTTTGAATACAATGAAAGCGGCGATTTCAAACCCGATAAAATCATTAAGAACAGAATAAAAAAATTGTAATGATCAAAAACTATTTATTATTAGCCATTAAACATCTGAAGAAACAGAAAGTATTTTCTGTCATTAATATATTAGGACTAACTGTTGGTATTACCTGTTGCCTGATGATCTTTCTTTTTATCATGAATGAATTGAGCTATGATAATTTTCATAAGGATGGAAAGAATATTTACAGGGTATTGCGGGTGGGCAATAATAATGGTGAAAGACGTGAGATACCTTATTTGTCTCCTCCTTATGGCCCTACCTTAGTAAGTGACTATCCTGATGCGATTCAAAAGCAGGTAAGGATCATGAAGGATAATAATCTTATCAGTTACAATAATATCTCATTCAATGAAACGAATATTTACCTGACCGATAAAAACTTTTTTAATTTTTTTGATTTTCACCTGGTCAAAGGGGATACTGCTACTGTATTACAAGATCCTAATAGTATTGTATTAACCCAGGCCGCCGCTAAAAAGTATTTTGGAAATGATGATCCTATAGGAAAAATCCTTGAGTTTAATAAGGAACAGCAATTAAAGGTTACCGGGATAGCTGCAGATATTCCAATAAATTCTCATTTGCAATTTGATATGGTTATACCGTTAGAATTGTATCGTCCTATGAATCCTGGTTGGTTCAATCAATGGCCCAATAATGGATTGTTCACCTACGTTCTATTAAATCCTGCGGTTGACCCAACGCAATTATCGAAACAGTTTCCTCTTTTCATGGATAAATATTTGGGGGAGTTTTTTGCAAGATCGGGGTTTAAAATGGGACTTGCTATTCAACCACTGAAGGATGTTTATTTCGCTACCGATGCTTTGGATAATGTGAAGCATGGGTATAAAAAAATGGTATACATCTTTATGTCTATTGCCATTTTGATCCTGCTTATTGCCTGTATCAATTTTATCAATCTTGCTACTGCAAGAGCTACAGACAGGGCAAAAGAAGTAGGATTGCGTAAAGTTTTAGGAGCTGTACGAAAACAACTTGTAAGTCAGTTCATGATGGAGTCTATTTTGTTCGCAACCACTGCTTCTATACTTTCTTTTGGTCTTGTACAAATATTGATGCCTGCTTACACTAATTTATTAGGATACCAGTTACCATCTTTTTGGAATGATATACGGGTATATGGGTTTATAATTGGTGTTATAATAATTGTGGGATTATTAGCGGGAAGTTATCCTGCATTTTTACTTTCATCATTTACACCGATCGAATCTTTAAAAGGGAAATTAAAGACTGGTTTGAAAGGCGTCTTTTTTAGAAAGGCCCTGGTCGTTTTTCAATTTGGAGTATCCGTGCTGCTGATCGTAAGCGTCATTGTTATCATGAGCCAGATGAATTATCTGCGTAATACTGACCTTGGCTTCAACAAAGAGCAATCAATGATCGTACGATTCGATAACCTTAGCATTTCTGCGAAGAAAAAACAATTTAAAAATGAGCTGTTAAGTATTCCGGCAATAAACAGTGTGTCATTAATGTCGGGAGAGCCCGGTGGTTTTCATGATGGTTATTCTTTTGAGTCGCAAGCAAAACCTGATGAGAAGATGATGTTCAGTACCGAATTCACAGATCTTGATTTTGTCAAAACACTGGGATTGAAAATAATTGCCGGAAGAGATCTTTCAGAAAATTTCTCCACAGATTCTGCGCAGGCAGTGCTTATCAATAGGAATGCTGCCAATAAACTTGGCTATACTCCTGAGCAGGCAGTTGGTAAATGGATAAGAAATGTTTCAAGAGATAGTCTTCGCAGGACAATAGTCGGCGTAGTGGAAGATTATCATTATGTTTCTTTGAAAGATCCCATTGGTCCGTTGGTCATTTCGCCCGGCAGGGACAGGCGCTTAGCATTGATCAGATTAAAAACGGATCGAATGCAATCAACAATTGCCGGCATCAAAAAAGTATATACTGCTGCAGCTCCTGATTATCCATTTGAATATAAATTTTTAGATGAGCAGTTTGACCGGCATTATAAAACAGAAGCAAAACAGCAGTCAGTACTGGGTATCTTTTCTGCCATTGCAATTTTTATTGCATGTCTTGGCTTATTTGGTTTAGCTTCTTATACAGCAATAAAGAGAACCAAAGAGATCGGCGTGCGAAAAGTGCTCGGTTCTTCAATTAAAAACATTTGTTTTTTATTATCAAAAGATCTGCTGCGTCCTGTTTTATTGGGAACCTTACTGGCAACACCAGTGGGTTATTATGCAATGAATAAATGGCTACAAAGTTTTGCATACCGGATCGATCTTCATTGGTGGATGTTTGGAGTCGCTGTTTTTACTGCCGTGGTTATTGCATTATTAACGGTAGGTTCCCAGGCCATAAAGGCAGCACTTGCTAATCCAATAAAATCTTTAAGAACCGAATAATTAATGAACTAAAAACCGAGATCATGAAAAAGTTTTTTTTCTTAACACTCATCACTGCTTTTAGTATTTCCGTTATTGCACAAAATAAAGAGCCTTACATGACCAAATCATTAAGCAGTGAATCAGTAAAAAGCACGGAAGTGCAAACGTCAGGTGGCAGCATATCTGTATCGGGCGTCAACGCTGCTGCTGAAACAAAGGTGGAAGTATATATTTCTTCAAACAATGGTAAAAATGAAATTTCAAAAGAAGAAATAGCAAAGCGTCTTGAACAATATGACTTGAACGTATCGGTGAGCAATAACAAATTAACAGCTATTGCAAAACCAAAACAACGGGATATGGATTGGAAAAAAGGGTTAAGCATCTCTTTCAAGGTTTATGTGTTAAAGAGTATTTCAACTGATCTTACAACAAGTGGAGGAAGTATTAGCTTGACCAATTTAACAGGTAATCAAAAATTTGCTACAAGCGGCGGCGGATTACATATTGATAATGTAGGAGGCAATATAGATGGAAGAACTTCCGGCGGTAGCATAGAAGTGGAAAATTCAAGGGATGATATTGACCTTACTACAAGTGGTGGAAGCATTAAAGCAAATAATTGCAGCGGTAAACTTCGTCTTACTACTTCTGGTGGTTCATTGGATCTAAAAGATCTTAAAGGCGATATAAGAGCTACAACAAGTGGGGGAAGTGTTAAGGGAAGAAATATCAGTGGTGAATTAATTACGCATACATCAGGCGGAGGTATTCATCTTTATGATCTTGCTTGTAGCCTTGAAGCATCAAACAGTGGTGGCAGTATTGATATTGAAATTAAAGAACTAGGAAAGTATGTAAAGATATCAAACTCGGGAGGCGGTATTGATCTGCAACTTCCAAAAAATAAAGGTGTTGACCTTGATCTCAGTGGTGGCAGAATTAAAACTGATCAGCTTGGAAATTTTGATGGGAGTATCGATGATGACAATTTACAGGGAAAATTGAATGGAGGTGGAGTGCCTGTGAAGGTAAGATCATCAAGCGGCAGAATTAGTCTTGCTTTTAAATAATAGGTATCACAGGTGACACGCCTGCCTGCCGGTAGGCAGGGATTTGCATAGACTGGTTTCTGTGTGATCTGTGAAATCAGTGAGAACAAAAAAGTTGATAGCAAAGATGAATGCAGAACGGAACGTAGAAGAGTGCTCTTCGGTT
>Ga0193738_1000994_pt1 | contig 12168 bp, 8 predicted proteins | sample L2a1metaG_FD_144927 | JGI IMG/M metagenome (GOLD analysis project Ga0193738, IMG submission 144927) | Soil microbial communities from a riparian zone of the East river system, Colorado, United States - L2a1 | ecosystem: Environmental > Terrestrial > Soil > Riparian zone | place: USA: East River...
GCAACAGCCGCCATGGTAGTTGCGGCCATAATGCCTTTGGTAGCTTCTATAGGCAGATCAGGTTTCAGTAAAGCTTTGTTATTAGGTGTATCTATAGCAGCCACTGTGGGTGGAATGGGTACCATTATCGGAACTCCGCCAAATGCAATTGCCGCAGGTATATTAGAAAATTCAGGCCATAAAATTGATTTTTTGAGCTGGATGAAATATGGAATGCCGGTAGCAACAGCACTCACTGCGATCAGCTGCTTTGTTTTACTTAAAGTGTTTGTAAAAAAAGCTGGTCCCGTTTCGTTTGAGTTTATGAACAAACAAACAAATGAAACAACAAAAGAACCAACTACTCAACGCAGGATCGTTATGGTTGTGATAATTGTTACAGTATTGTTTTGGCTAACAACTTCTGTTCATGGAATTACTGTTGCTGCAATTTCTGCAATTCCAATTGTGGTGCTTACTCTTACAGGTGTACTCGACAATGCCGATATAAAAAAATTACCGTGGGACACTCTTCTTTTGGTGGCAGGTGGATTATCGCTTGGTGAAGCGCTTCAATCCACAGGAATAATGGATCATTATGCAAATCAATTAAGGACTTTGGATGTTACTACCACAGCTTTCATTTTTATTCTTTCCTATGCGACTATGATCTTTTCAAACATCATGAGTAACTCGGCTACAGCTACTGTGTTAATTCCTTTGGGAATGGCTATTCTTATCGGTTTTGAATCACAGGTGGCCTTAGCTATTGGCTTGGCAACTTCTACAGCATTATTTCTTCCGGTATCCACACCTCCTAATGCAATTGTATACAGCACAGGAATGCTGGAACAAAAAGATTTTAGAATTGGAGGTGTATTGATTGCAATACTTGGACCACTGCTGGCCGTTTTGTGGGTATTATTCCTTAATAGATAATTCGAAATTCTTCACAAGATCAAAAATCGACACTGAATGAAAGAGCCAGGAAATTATCATCTGCAAAAGGGCTAAAATAAAAAATGCCTGCCCTGAATCTTCCAAAATAATATTCTCCTAAAACTCCATACTGGATCTCCCTGTCAGATTCATATAATCTTGTTCTTTGTGCTAGTATACCCAATCTTAATTCCTTGATCGGATTTACAGCTAATTCGGAATACATATAAAAGAAATTATTTTCCTTACCGGCAAAATCAAATACGTGTTCACTTTCTGAATAGAGATCAAATTTTTTATACTCAATGTCTATCTCAAGTCCTGTGGCAATACCATCTGTACTTCCAAAAACTATTCCTGCCATTGGAGTAATTTCAAATTTCACAGCTTTTCCGAAATTGAAATTCCAGCCTGCAAAAATTGAAGCTGTATTCATCGCTTCATAATTATACCTTCCCTCCAGGTGAATTGATTTTCCATCCGCATAGAAAGTAGGATTAAAAAAACTTTCTCCATTTGGAACTATAAAATATTCAGCCCAAGCTGAAAATTTCCATTTTGAATTTGAGGAATCAGTTACTGTTTGCTGAGCAAATAGTTTAATAGATATAAATCCAAGCAGCAGTAGAAAATATTTTTTACGCATTATCAACCTCCTAAAGCGATAGTTATTAAAACCAATACAATTCCAATTAAGGTCATTCCTAAACTCATTAACCATTTATTGGAACCGACATACTTCGCCAACGACCATCCGCATAAAAACATCAGCACAATAGCGATCATGTTCGAGATACGTAATGCCAATTGAGTATCACGAATAAAAATAAATGGTATAATAATTGGAAAAGTAGAAATAAGCATCAGGAAAAAGATCATCACTGATCTTTTAAGATCCCTTGTTGTTAGTCTCACTTGCGATGCTGAACCTGGTAGATTCGCTAATTTATTTCTTATTTGTTCCAGATCCTCCGCTTCCAGTACCGAAGCTATAGAGGCAGGTAATGAATCAGAAATATACTTTCTCGCTTTATCTGCATCCGAAGTTGTTAGAACAGAATTCAGGATGCTTTTGTTCCTGCTTCGTTGCACAATTGTACTAACTATATAACCTATTGCATCCACTAATCCCCATGCGATATTGCAGCTGATCGCCGCTATTATCAATTGTCTTATTTCTGTATTTTTTGCATTAGCAATACCAATAGAACATGTAAAAGTGAGGGTCATTATTATGCCGAACAAGATCTCAGAAACCCTGTCCATTGTATTTAATAAAGGCTTTGGTTTGGAAATCTCCATAGAAAAATTCAAGTTTTATTTAAGATAACTTATTTTCTATTTTTCAAAGACTCCGGATTCACGAGGTTTGGAATAAAATTATTCTTATAAAACTGAATGATATTTTCTGCCGCCATTCTTGACATTTCATTTCTTGCTTCAATTGTTGCGGAACCAATATGAGGCAGGATACAAACATTTTCCATTTCTAAAAGTGGATTATCCTTCTTCATTGGTTCAGGATTAGTGACATCAAGACCTGCACCCCAGATTGTGCCATTATTCAATGCATCGATAAGATCCATTTCATTATGAATTCCTCCTCTTGCAGTATTTATAAAAATTGAAGTGGGTTTCATTTTGTTGAACGCCTCTTTATCAAAAATTTCTTTGGTTTCTTTACTCATAACTGAGTGAACAGAGATCACATCGCTTTGCCGTAACAATTCAGCAAAACTCACATGTTTAGCACCATAAAGTTTTTCGGCATCAGGATTTCCTTTTCTATTACAATAAATAATATTCATATTGTAAGCTCCTTTACAACGACGTGCCATTGCCAGACCAATTCGCCCTAATCCGAATATGCCAAGTGTTTTATTATTTAGCTCGACTCCAAGGTGTGCATTTGGTTTGAAATAGGTCCACTCCCCTCTTAAAATTCCTTTGTGCATATAAAAGAATTTTCTTGCTACAGCTATCATTAATCCAAAAGCAATGTCGGCTGTTGCTTCATTCATTGCTCCGGGAGCATATCCAATAGGTATTCCAAGTTTTGTAGCAAGAGGAACATCGATATTATCATAGCCCACAGCAAACTGGGAGATCATTTCAAGATGTGAACAGGTATTAATAAAATCTGTACCAATATTATCGGCACTTACACAAAGAATAATATTGTGCTTTTTACCCTCAGCAATTAATTCCGGGTCCGTCATCGGCCTTTCATGCGGCCATGCTGTAACGGAAAATCCTTCTTTACGCAGCATGTCAACTCCAAGAACAGGGATGTTGCGAGTAACCAGGATCTTTATTTCATCAAACTTTCGTTTCATTCTTTTATTTACCGATTCCCTGTCAATGTTACTTTTTTATCAGGAGCCTTAAAACTGTCGAGCATATCCACAGATATTTTATCACCATCAAAATAAAAAGTCATGATCTCTGTATGGGGACTATCAATATACCTTAATTGCATTTGCAAAGTATTAGGCCCTTTCCATCTATAACTTCCAGCTACCTGTGATGGGGGCAATCCTTGAAAATGGTTTTTTGCTCCTGCCACTAGTGAAGGACCCAACAAAGTGGTCTTCCCCTCGATCCAATTACCATTCCCAAAATTCAGCGCATAAGAGTCCATATTTGTTTTGATCGTAAGTGTAATGCCTGTGCCCTTTTGAACAAATGAGATCTTTTCTATCTTTTTTTCATTAGAATCTATCTTAAAACTTTTTCCGGAAACAGAAACTATTTTAAAAACGCTATCTGGTTTTGAGGGCAATGGAAGCTTCAATTGTGTTAATCGTTTTTTAAGAACGGCAGCATCATTTTTATTTAATGTTGACTGATCAACCTGCATAGCTGGCAATAAATATTTCCATACAAGATTTAATTCTCCCTGCATATCCATAGTTTCAGATGTAATAGCTATTACCACATCTTGTTCAGGTAACACCAACGCATACTGTCCGAACGCACCATCACCACGATATGAATTATGACGGCTGCGCCAGAACTGGTAGCAATAGCCCTGCTTCCAGTCACTGGAATCTTTTTTGGCCTGCTCATCATACGGAGCATTATCGATCTTAGTTGTTGTTGCTTCTTCCACCCACTCTTCTGGTATAATTTGCTGATCGTTCCATTTTCCTTTTTGCAAATAAAGTTGTGCGAATTTGGCAATGTCTTCAGTTTTTATTCTAAATCCCCATCCACCTACATTAATTCCTGATGGATCAGTTTCCCAATCCATTCCTACTATGCCTAATGGCTTAAATAAACGTGGAGTGAGATAATCAATTATTTTTTCACCTGTAACTTTTTGCACAATTGCAGAAAGCATATATGTGGCAGCAGAGTTGTATAAGAAAACGGCGCCGGGTTTATTAAGAACAGGAGTGGCAAAAAAAGATTTGATCCAATCATCGGTTACAACAACTGGCCCAGTAGGATCCGGATGTTGTCCTGCTGTCATCGATAACAGATCCCTGACCTTTAAGTCGGATAAAAGTGGAGTAATAGTTTTCGGCAGTTTACCCGGAAAAAAAGAAATGACTTTATCATTTACACTTAATTTTTTTTCAGTGACAGCAAAACCAACTGCTGTAGAAGTAAAACTTTTACTAAGAGAATACAACGTGTGTTTCAGATCAGGACGATAAGGATTCCACCATCCTTCAGCAATTACTTTACCATGCCGAAGGATCATAATGCTATGCATTTCATGTTTTGTTTGTGCAATAGCATCAAGAAATTCCATAATTCCTTTGGAAGAAACTCCTTCAGTTTCTGGTGTGCTACGTGGAAGCTTAACTATTTGCGATGTTCCCTTAGCTGTTTGAGAGCTTGCCTTAGTTGTTTGGGAACTTGTCTTACCTCTTTGAGAATTTACCTGGAAGTTTAAAAAAAGAAAAAGTAATGCAGTTATAAAAGAAGCTTTCCTGATCATCATTTTTAAAAATTGTAGAGATGAAATAAACCAGACTGTAATATAATCTACAATTTAATGAAATAATGAAAAGGTCAAACACAAAAGGCCCGTGCTAAGACAGGCAAAATATACAGGTAGTAAAATTGTTCAGGCTTTCTCTTCTCTTTCAACTGTAATGCTGCATTCACCTATCAATGCTGCTAATGCACCAACAGCTGCAAGCACAGGAGCGAATACTGCCCCTACTACACCCAGGCTTAATGGAAAACTCATTAATTCCCTGCCATCCTTCTCATGAATGCTGATCTTTCTAACATTTCCTTCTTTCACTAATTCCTTTACTTTATTCAGCACTTTTTCTCCCTGAACTTTGAAAGTTTCTTTTGTTATTGTTGCCATAAACTTTTCGTTTAATTTATTAAGATAAAAATGGTGCCAGTTTGCGAGCAGAGGGGGAAGATTAGGCATTAAAACAAAGGCAATGAGGATTAATTTTCACTTCCCCCTTCATCATTATCATCATCACGTTCAATTTTTTGCTGGTTTATCCTGAAGTTTAGAGTAAGATTTATTTGCCGTGGCCGCCACAAATTATTTGAACTGGAATAATAGTCGGGCAAGTCAACTATCGACCTTCTTCTGCGAGAATTCATCAGATCTCTTACATTTAAAGTGAGTGTGCCTTTTTCTTTAAAGACATCTTTTGCCAGCCCGAGGTCAATTGAATACATTGAAAGGTCTTTACCCTGCGTATTATTTCGGGGTGACTGATAATTTATCGATGTCTGGAAATCCAGCTTCTTAAAAAAAGTCATCCTGGATACTCCGCGTCCCGTCCATGATACAGTTTCGCTTTCAAGTATATCGCCATTATATTCTCCTGCTGCATTTGATTTGAAAAAATTAAAACTTCCATTTAGTTTCCACCAATCAGCCACTGTCAGGTAGAGGGTAAATTCCAGCCCAAAATCATTTTGAGTTGAAAGATTTACTGGAATTATATTCGTGATTCCTGTAAGCGTATCCAATATCCTGATCCGCTCGATCACACCTTTTTTATGGCGATAATAAACCCCGGCAAGCATAGAACCTTTTTTCCAATCAGTTAAGTTACTTGCTTCCAATGAATGAGAATATTCGGGATCAAGATTGGGATCGCCGACAAAAAATACTCTTGGGTCAGAAAAATCAGCAAAAGGTGTAAGATTTCTGAAGTTGGGGCGATTAATGCGATAACTATAACTTAATTGCAGTGAATTAATATCGCTCAGCTCGTAAGAAAAACTACCCGATGGAAACAGGTTAAAGTAACTGCGTGTATTGATCTCATTAGTTTTAGTGAGTCCTGTACGAATATCAGTGAGTTCTCCACGCAAGCCAAGCTGGTAAGAGAACTTCTTGATCGTATTCCCGATCATACCATATGCGGCATACACTTTTTCTGTAAACTCCATATTGTTATCGAATCCTGGTAATGTAACCCAAGTTCCTCCGTTTGTTTGTTCTTCCACCAAGTATTCATTTCTTATTTTACGAATGGTCCCTTTAAAACCTGTTTCAAATTTTCCTTCTTTACCAAAAGAAGTAATATAATCTGTCTGCAATAGTATATTGTCTTCATAGGCAGGATTAGCGGAACGTTGTACCAGTTTCCCTCCTCCGATCATATCATCCTGGACGTAATCAGAACTTTCCGTTTCACCACTGTTGATCCATTTAAAATCGGTGGTCCATTCCTTGTCATTATTACCGGGAAATTTTTTTCGCAAGCTCAGCGATACTTCCGTATCTCTTTCTTTGGCAGTTTCATCATCTATGCGTAATGTATTATTGACGAGCTGACCGTTTCCATCATAATCCTGGTATAAAATTGTATTCAGATTATTTTCTTTTCCTGCATCAATAAGAAATGTACCCGTTAATGTGGTATTCGTATTTAAATAATAATCAATCCCAGTCATAAGCTCGAACGAAAAATCTTCACGGGTGCGATCAGTTTTTTGGTTATAAATAAAACTTGTATCTGATCCTTTGTATTGCTGAGTAGAAAAGCCTTCTCCTTTATTCTTACGATAATTCGTTCCAAAACTTGAAAACAAATTCATCTTCTGAGTACGATAATTAATACTATAGGCACCGCTGAAATATGAAGGATAACCGGCTGTTCCGGTGAAGTTTCCATTAAAACCTCTTGTCTTATTTTTCTTCAATACAATATTAATGATCCCGGTTTCCCCTTCAGCATCATAACGGGAAGATGGATTTGTAATAACCTCTATGCGATCGATCAGGGCGCCTTGCAGATTGCGAAGTACATCTGTACTCCTCGTACCGGTTAATGCAGATGGCTTGCCATCAATTAATATTCGAACGCCCTGGCTTCCACGGAGACTAACATTTCCATCTACATCCACTGTAACAGAAGGGATATTCTCAAGTATCTCGGATGCATTTGCCCCTATATTACTCACATCCTGGCTTACATTGTAAACCCGCTTGTCTAATTGTAGTTCCATTAATTTTTTTTCTGATGTCACTACAACTTCACTCAAGACTTTGGCTGATGCTTGTAGAGAAACAGAACCGACATCAACATCTTTATCATTAATAATTATTGCGGGTATTATTTTTTCTTCATGAGAAAGAACGGACATTTTAATATAATATGAACCAGGAATTACGCTAAGATCAAATTTTCCTTTTTCGTCTGATACAGTAGCAGACAGCTGGGAGGAATCGGTCGAATTGTAAAGAAGAATATTGCAATTATCGATCAGCTTGCCTTTTTCATCAGTCACAATACCCTTGATAGAATATTTCTTTTTCTCATCCGTCTGTGCAATTAGCTGCAGCGAGAAAAAAGTTTGCAATAATATTACTGCTATGAGCCTCATTGTTATTTAATTCAAATCGCAATCGTTGGTTTTAAAAGACCTGCAATTTAGCCAATTTATATGACGTGATTTTCTTGCAAACCTCCCGTGATTTTGATGAAAATTATTTATTCTATCATTTGAAAGTTTTTTGGAAAGGCTTTTGCAGTATAGTTTGAAATTTAAAGAGCTATGGCTTTACAAGCCAATCAATCTGCGCAATTACAACACTTTTTCAATCATTCTAAATTTGAAGAATGTGGCGGATTAATTACAGACCTTGATGGTACAGCCATTCATGAATTCGAAGGCCGTTACAGCATTCCCCAATCAGTTCAATTAGGTTTAGATAAAATTTACGATCTCGGGAGGCCTATCGTTTTAAATACACTTCGGTTTCCTCTATCTGTTATCAGAACCTTTGGACAGGAATGGTATAAAATTTCTAATGCGCCAATACCCACTGTTTTAATGAATGGAAGCCAGCTTGGCTATATCATGCAAAACAATGAGGGTAATTTTCTCTACAATGAGATCGATGCTTTTCCACTTGAACCAGACGAAATAGCCGAGGTTTTGCAAATAGTCACAAGCTTTATTAAAAACAACGATCTTGATCTGCTTGTTTTTTATTACCCCCGTGATTGGGAGCAAGGTGAAATTATATGGACACCGCTTACAGATAAAACTGAAGCAGTTCAAAAAAAATATCGGAGTGCATCTAAAGTATATTCTTCTTCGTTGGAAAATTTACAATCCGATCTTCACGCCCAGGAAATATGCATGATCTTTTTACTGATCGACGTGCCACAAGACAGGCTTATGGCCTATCAGCATACAAAACGAAATAATTTTTTTACACATAAAGGAGTGGACAAGAATTTTGGTGCGCAAAAAATAGCAGATCATTTACAATTCGAATTAAAACATTCGATAGGTGCCGGTGATTCTGAAATGGATAATTTTTTACGTTCAGTAGGACTTGCTATCCATGTAGCCAATCCATTACTGTCTTATGAGAGCCTGTTACCACCGATCAAAGTGAAAAATTCTTCGGAATTTGGAGAAATACTTTTTGAATTAGCTGCCATGCAGCGAAATGTTATTGGATAAATTTTATTATGCCTGCATACACGCCATCACAAATAAAGTCGAAAACAGCAATGGCCAGGAAAGTGGTGAAGCATCACTTTGGCAAGTCATTGGAAAAAATTGAGTTTAAGCCAGCCGGCAAAACCAATTTTGTTTTTGATGTAGTTACAAAAGAAGGAAATTTTATTGTTCGCATAGCCAATTCCCGGGCAAAGCTCAACGATTTTATGAAAGAACAATGGGTTACTCAAAAGGCATTGGGCATTGGTGTACCAGTTCCTGAAATTTTAGAAGTAGGGCATGAGATCATTCCGCTTCCTTATATGCTGCAACAAAAAATAGAAGGAGAAGAAGCCGTAAATCATCCTGACAGGTTGAATATCCTACAAGATCTTGGTAAATATGCCCGCATGATCCATTCAATACCTACGACTGGTTTTGGGAAAGTATTTGATTGGTCAAAAAATAAATTATCAAAGAAAAAAACCTGGGCGGAGTTTTTAGAAAAAGAACTCCGGGTTGATGAAGGTTTCAAATTTCTCCATGACAATGACATCTTACCTAAAAAGAAAATAAACAGGCTCAATGTGGAGTTTGCAAAATTAAAAAGATGGAAAGTCACTCCTTGCTTAAATCATTGTGATCTTCGTTTGAAAAATGTAATTGTGAATGAAGCAGGAGAAATAAAAGCGATTCTTGATTGGGAAGATTGTTCGTCTAACTGTGCCCCCTATTGGGATTTTTCTATAGCACTTCATGATCTGTCTATTGATGGAAAACAAAAATTTTTAGAAGGCTATGAGCCGGATGTTGAAGAATTCAGCAGAAGGGCTTATGCACTTACAGTCTTTAATATCATTAATTATATCCCCGCATTACAAAGAATGATAGCTAAAAAAGACAAGAATGGGTTAGCATTCTACAAGCTACGCCTTGATGGCGCAATGGATCTGTTCTCTATTTAAGCTTTAAAAAGTTCAACAGAAGACGTGATTCTGTCTTTAGATTTTTTTCATCCTGTTTGAAAGTAGAATTTATTTAGTTAATCAATATATTTAGGGCCTTAAAATATTGATATGCTAAAACTCACCAGCTTTCTTTTTTTCATTTTGCTCTTTATCCAAAGTTTCGGACAACAAAAGTTAGACAAATTAACTGTTGAAAAGATCATGAGGGATCCCAATTGGATCGGCACCTCCCCTTCCAATATTCAATGGAGCAATGATGGGAAAAACATTTATTTTAATTGGAATCCTGAAAAGTCACTTGCCGATTCACTTTATTATATAACACTGAGTAATAAAACCCCGGTTAAAGTAACCCCTGCTGAAATACGGGTCATCCGGGCAACGGGAAACTATGTGTATAATACTTCACGCTCAGCGTATGTACTTGCAAAAGATGGAGATATTTTTTACACAGAATTAAAAACCGGTAAAACAAAACGAATTACTCAAACTGCTGATGGGGAAACCAACCCGCAGTTTTCTTTTAATGATTCAAAGATCGCTTATACACGTAACCAAAATCTGTATGCATGGGATATTATGTCGGGGGAAACCATGCAGCTTACTAACCTGCAAACTGGTGCCGCCGCTGCTGCACCACCCACTACTGGTTTTGCTGGCAGAGGAAATAACCAGGCAACAAGTAATAGCAACGCAAGCAGTAATCCGCAGGAAGACTGGCTAAAAAATGATCAGCTAGCATATTTTGAAGTATTAAAATCAAGAAAAGAAAAAAGAGACAAAGGGGAAGCTTATAATAAAACAATACCGAAGGCAAAAGAGCTTCGAAATATTAATATAGAAGATAAAGCCTTACAAGGTCTTAGCCTAAGTCCTGATGGTCGCTTCATCAGTTATCGTTTATTTAAAACAGCACCCGCTGCAAAGACTACGATCGTTCCAAGTTATGTAACTGAAACAGGCTTTACCACTGACATCCCAGCCCGGACCAAAGTTGGTACAGTACCGGGTACTTCAGAATTCTTTATTTATGACAGGGAAAGAGATACAGTTTTTGCGGTAAAGATCGATTCAACTTTCCCGGGCATAAGAGATCTGCCGGATTATGTAAAAGACTATCCAAAACAATTGGAACGAAGAAACAGAAGACCTACAAACAGAACAGTGACGTTTAATTCATTTGTATGGTCCAATAACGGCGCAAATGGAGTGCTTGAAATTCGTTCAGCAGATAATAAAGACCGCTGGTTGATGCTATGGGATACAGCAACTCATACATTAAAATTATTGGATCGCCAAAGAGATGAAGCATGGATCGGCGGACCGGGTATTGGATTTGGTCGTAATATAGGCTGGATCGATGATAACACAGTTTGGTTTCAATCAGAATCATCTGGTTATTCTCATTTATATACAGTTAATATAAAAACAAATGAACGAAAAGCATTGACCGAGGGTAAGTATGAAGTGCAGCAAACACAGCTAAGCAACGACAAGAAATTCTTTTATATCATCACCAATGAAGTGCATCCGGGTGAGCAACAGTTCTATCGTTTAGCAATTGCAGATGGTAAAAAAGAACGTATAACCACAATGACAGGTGCTTACCAGGTCACTGTTTCACCTGACGAAAAATATCTTGCTGTTCTTTATTCTTATTCAACCAAACCATGGGAATTGTATTTGCAGGAAAATAAACCAGGAGGAAAAATTGAGCAAATAACAAACAAGGCACAAAGCGACGAATTCAAATCATACTCATGGAGAGATCCTGAAGTAATAACATTTACTGCCGCAGATGGTGCACAGGTTTATGCAAGAGTTTATAAACCAACAAATCCTCATCCCAATAAACCGGCTGTTTTGTTTGTACATGGAGCAGGTTATTTACAAAATGCTCATAAATGGTGGAGCAGTTATTTCAGAGAATTTATGTTCAACAATATGCTTGCAGATAATGGTTATTATGTGTTGGATGTTGATTATCGTGGCAGTGCAGGCTATGGAAGAGATTGGAGAACGGGGATCTATCGTTTTATGGGTGGCAAAGATCTAAGTGATCATGTGGATGCTGCAAATTATTTAGTAAAAACTTATGGAGTAAATCCACAGCATGTCGGTTTATATGGTGGCTCTTACGGAGGATTTATTACGTTGATGGGAATGTTTAATAATCCCGATGTATTTGCTGCAGGTGCCGCATTAAGACCCGTTACTGATTGGGCCAATTATAATCATGGTTATACAGCGAATATCCTTAATGAACCATTCAATGATAGTCTTGCTTACAGGAAAAGCTCACCATACTATTATGCTAATGGATTAAAAGGGAATTTACTTATTTGCCATGGCATGGTAGATGTGAATGTGCATTACCAGGATGCTG
>Ga0193738_1000995_pt1 | contig 12157 bp, 8 predicted proteins | sample L2a1metaG_FD_144927 | JGI IMG/M metagenome (GOLD analysis project Ga0193738, IMG submission 144927) | Soil microbial communities from a riparian zone of the East river system, Colorado, United States - L2a1 | ecosystem: Environmental > Terrestrial > Soil > Riparian zone | place: USA: East River...
ATCAGGGAACGAAAGCTGCCACACAAGAATATGCCAGAGAACTCCGCAATAGGACAACAGAAGCTGAACAAAAATTATGGTCTTTATTGCGCAACAGGCAATTGAAAGGAAAAAAATTCAGAAGACAACATGCAATAGCAAATTATGTGGCTGACTTTTATTGTAATGAATCCAAGCTTGTTATTGAACTTGATGGGAACTTTCATACAATGGCAGAAACAAAAGAATATGATAAGTCCCGGACTAATCTACTAAATGAACTTGGCATTACTGTTTTAAGATTCTGGAATGAAGAAGTAATAAAGGACCCGGAAAGGGTGCTAGTGAAGATCTCGGAGTATCTCTAGTGCGTCTTTATAGCTATTTATCGATTTCAAATAATTAGCCACATGTCGATTCTCTTCGGCCCTTTTTTTCATGCTTAATATGGGTTGCAGCTTATTTTGATGAATAACTAAACCAGTTACCTCAGGCATATACGTTTTATAATAAACTTTTTTATGGTTTAGATAAAATTTATCTTCTTTTAAAATTTTCAGAAGTTTATAAGTAAGTTGTTTAAAGTCTGATTTACAAGAAAAGGTTAGATCATCCAGATAACTTGTAAATGTAATTTGGTAATTCTTAATTGCCTCCATTAATTTTTTTCCTGTTTCTACAAAAACAAGGTTTGAGATGATCGGAGATGTTGGCGCTCCTTGTGGTAAACCTCCTCTATAGGTCGTCAGTTTTGTAAGTACGCTAGAAGCAGCTGGAGAAAATTTATTTTTCAAGAACATTTTGAAGACTTGATGATGCGTGATGTTTGAAAAAAAGTTTTTAAGATCTACTGAAAAGAAATATTTGTTTCCTATATGCTCTCTAGCGTTAAGAATATTGTTTGATTCTTTTACAGATCCATAAGCATATAATGGCAATTCAAGCCTTTGAAGTAAAAAATTGAGTTTTTGTTGCATTCCTTTTAAAGGATACATACTAGGAAGAAGATCTCTATACCTAATGCTTTTTTTATCTTTCTGAGGCTCGCCATACTTAGTTTTGGGTTGTCGTTTCTCATAATAGTAGTTATCAATATTATCAAATACCTGATAAAGTGTTTTAGGTCTTGTGTCAAGCATCATTGCTATATGTCTAATTGTTTTACTCATAGATTTGATAAAAAGAAAAACTAGAGGCAGAACATTATTATACTCATTAGTTTTCTCAAAAATTTTGCGATGAATTTTAAAATCCCCGTCAAAGGTTTTAATAACTCCCATTTCCGGGTTTTTGTGATCTTTGATTGTTCCAGGATCACATTTACTTCATCCAAAATCCAATGATCTTTTCGGGACAAATTGCAATGAGCCTTTAACCTGACTTTTCTGACTCCCCTTTGCAGGCGAGAGAAATGCTTGCTTTTTAAATTCTTTTTCATTTTCATTTTTTTAGTTGTTTGGCATTATTGCCCCCGCAATTCAAAAATGCTCAACAACCCATATCATTGCAGTCCCTTAATCACCTCTAATTTTTCTTGCTTTAATTTTGCGCCCCGCAATGGAACTAAAAAAATATACTTGTGCAACATTGTTACACTTTACTATACTTGGGTTGAGAAAAGAATTATCCATCAGGTTAAAGAACTACTTGAAAGTTATCAATTATGAAAATGATATTTTCATAATTTTTTTCACATTTTGCCATATTGCATGTGCAGAAAACTGAAAAATGAATCAGAAATGGCGGATAAAATAACATGAAATGTTATTGCTTATTGACAACAGCTTTCTGTGCTATTTCAACATCCTTTGCTACATCCGGCCGGATCCCTTCCCAATGAAAAGTGAGATAAAAATTCTCCCTACTTTCTTTACCACCCTGTTGGCTTAAATGTACCAGCGGCATGTTTTTATATAATGGTTTTGCAATACTGATAACATTATCCCAATGCGTTAATGCCGTTTGCAAATGCTTTATCGCATTCTGTTTATTGGTTTCGCCTCCACGAGTTCGATACGTTTGCAAAGCAATACCCCCTTTTATTTTTTCCGCCAGGTGCAAGCCAAGATAAGACCATGCTTTTATATCAGCTACTTCATAAAGCAAGGCTTTATCAACTGATGTATTTATTTTGCTGACAAGTTTTAATGCCTTGTTACAGTCTTTCTCCAGCATCTCTGCAAGCATAGTTGGAGTGATCGCCTTTTTATCAAAGATCGCTTTAGACTCTGTTCGTTTTACATATTCAGCAATCGAAACATAACTTGTATCTAGTGGTGGCTGTTTGATAAGACGATCAATAGAAATATAATCAACCCGCTTGCTTGTATTATCTAACGCCATCATCCCTTCACTGTACAAAGTAAAATCCCATCCGCAATCAAAATAAGAAGCTAATTGCAATGGGGTGTTACCGGCTAATGAAGATGCAATCAATAATTGCACACCAGCATTTCCATAACGCCGGGTAAATTCTTTTTTAAATGCATCATCATCAATGTTTGGTTCATACATTAATCTTCCCCAGAGTTTATAAAACAACCATTGCCTTTCGAATGCATATTTCCAGGAAAGATGAACCGTGTCTTTGGTAAAATAATCTTTAGCAGGAATGTATGTTTCAGAGCCAATGATATAACCACCGGAATATGATCTCTTGTTTTGTACGATGTGGTCACGAACAAAAGATGGAACACCCCAGCGAAGACAAAAGAAATCTTCATTGCGGGCAGTCCATACAATTTTATAGGCAGTTGGTTCAGGTTTGAAATAAGTATCATATAATTTTCCGCCATGCACTTTAATTAGTTTTGTTGTAGAGTGTGCATGTGACCAATTAAATTTCAGGTCGGCCCATATTGGCCCTTCAGTAAAACCCATTGCTGCTTCTCTTTCTATCCCTTGTCGTGTCAGTTGTTCAGTTTCAATACTTGTAATACCTAAAGAACCCGTGGTACTCGAAAAGGGGATACGATGAATGAGTTTTGATTTTCGTTTTGCTAGTCGCATTCCTTCAAAAATGGTTTCCTTCATCCAATTTTCCCTTTGCTGTGGTGTCATCCCGCCCATGCCTTCTCCCAATGTAAGACCCATACCTGTAAGACCAGGATATTCCTCAAGCATTTGCGTAACGCATTCACGTGTATATCTTTTTATAATTGCTGAAGTGTCGCCATTTACAAAATATTCATGCGTTAAATTATCCATCGCCACATTATGTGCTTTAGCAAACTCAGGAGTAACAAAAATGTTGAAAGGAATAATGTAAGTTTCAATTGCTCTTTCTGTTGCCATGTCGATGATTGAATGAAAAAGTTGTTGCCACTCTCTCATCTCTGCTTCATTCCATGGACTTGCTTCAGGAAAATTCTTTGGCTTGATCAAAAAATTATAAGGATGAAGATTCCAGAGTGTAAGAGTATTGAAACGATTTGTTGCCATCATATCGAGGAAAGCTTTCCAATAACTGGTATCGCGGCAGGTTTGATCATGCAATTCCAGTGCATAGCTATGACGGTACGTATCCCATGGAAGATCATATTTGATGGCACGAAAAGCAAGAAATGGTTTTTCATTTTTTGTTTTACAGTTGTTTAGAGAAATACCGTTACCGATATCTTCTGCCAATGAAAGACTACCGTAAATTAATCCTCTTTCATCGCCACCGATGATGTCAATTGTTTGTTTTACTTTTTTTATTGAAAAAGATTCGGAACCAAGTTTGGACTGCAGTGAAAGATTAATTTGAAATGCTGCAGGCATAAGAGATAATTTATATCCTTTTTCTTTCAAAGCATTTTCTATCCGTAACACTGCATAACGCTGCTGGGAAGAGGTCTTATCAAAATTTATAGCAACTGTTTGAGAGCTTACTGTTTGAATAAAAGCAAGGAATAAACAATAAAGCAGGACGATCTTTTTCATTAGATGAATTTATGAAAGAATTTTCTCTAAGAAAGTTATTAATTTCATCATCCTATGGATGCATTCCTCATTATAATTTCTTCGATGGCTGCGGCCGGATTACTTTTTATTTTTCTGTTCAAGGTTAAAAAGAAAACAAAAGTAACTACTGTTCATGTTGAACCGATACATGCTTCCTACAGGCAGATGCTTTCAGAACAAGTACCCTTCTACCAGCAACTGGATGAAACAAGAAAAAAAGAGTTTGAAAATAGGGTTCAGCGATTTCTTTCGCAAACAAAAATTACTGGGGTAAATACTATTGTGGAAGACCTTGACAAAGTATTGATAGCTGCAAGTGCAGTCATTCCTATTTTTAATTTCCCGGGTTGGGAGTATATACATCTTCATGAAGTACTGCTTTACCCTGATTCATTCAATCATGAATTTGAGCAACAGGGAAGTCGTCGTGATGTATTGGGTATGGTTGGCAGCGGCGCTTTAAATCATGTTATGATCTTATCACAGCACCAGTTACGACAGGCGTTTATTAATAAAACAGGAAAAGAAAATACAGCGATACATGAGTTTGTGCACCTGGTTGATAAAACGGATGGTGATATTGATGGCATTCCGGCATTTATCCTTGAAAAAAAATATATTCAACCCTGGTTGCAGCTTATGCAGCACGAAATAAGATTGATCGATGAAAATAAATCAGACATTGATCCTTATGGTGCAACTAACGAAGCTGAATTCTTTGCTGTAGTATCAGAGTATTTTTTTGAAAGACCAGAGTTGTTAAAAGAAAAACACCCAAAGTTATATGAATTGCTGGTGAAGATTTTTTGCAAACAGTCCGAAGCATAACAACCGTATTTTATATATCAACTTGCTTTTGGCAATGAGAAAGAAAACGTACTTCCTTCGCCGGGTTTACTTTCAATATAAAGCTGTCCTCCATTTCTTGCCATGAATTCTTTACAAAGTTTTAATCCCAGTCCCGTTCCTGATTCATTGGCCGTTCCTTTTGTTGAATAAAAATCATTGCTATTGATTTTTTTCAATGCTTGAGGACTGATACCGGTCCCAGTATCCTGTACAAATACTTCAACAAGTGTACAATTTTCATGCACACCAATTTTTATGATCCCTTTTTCTGGTGTAAATTTTATGGCGTTTGAGATAAGGTTACGTAACACAAGGTTCAGCATATCCTTATCCATAAAACCGAAGACACCTCTCTTACTTTCGCTTTCAATAATGATCTGCTTGGTTTCTGATTGCCTGCGCAATAACTGCAATGTTTCTTCTATTGAATTACCAATATCCACCCGTTGCGGATAAACAGCATTGGATTGCATTTGAGCTTTTGACCATTGAAGCAAATTATCCATTAAACTGGTCGTATAAGTCAGGTCATTTACTACTGCGGGAATCATATTTTTTAATTCCCGGGCCGACATATTATTTTGCTGTACTTCGCCGAAGAAATTTCGCAAAGCATACATAGGTGCTTTCAGGTCATGGGAAATAATACCGAACAATTTATTTTTTAATGCATTTAATTCAGTTAATTCTTCTGTTTGCTTTTCAAGAAGGCTGGCATCTTTTTTAATTTTTTCCGATTGTATTTGTATCTGGACATTCTTTTGTTGCAGGGTATTGTTCTTGTCAAGAATGCTTAGCTGGTAAATAGTATTTTCATTTTTGACCAGGTATAAACCATAAAAGATAAATACGATCGCAACTCCTTCATTAACGAGGTACAGAACTTCATTAATATTCTGGAGCTGGTAAAGAAATTGATTCAAGACTACAGACAGCACAAAAAAATTGACCATCGAAAAAGCAATGGTAAAGACCATGAAGGCCAGGTCTTTCAAAAAGAAAACAGCGAGAATCCCATATAAAATAAAATAAAGGTCAATGCCGAGATGCATACCGTTCATGAAAATAAAGCTGGCAGCAAGAGGATGCAAAATAAAATAAGCAATCAGAGCAGATTTGTGTTTATACTGACTGTTCAGATATAACACAAGAAAGCTAACAAGCAAAGGCATGGAACCTAATATATAAATCCAGCCTGAAAATTTTTCATGATAAAAAATGCAGGTAAAAAAAATAAATACCCCTGAAATAAATTGAAAAAAATTCAATTGATTAAAAATTCCCAATTTGCGCAACTCATATTCTTCCATTGTTTCTTTATAACCGAGTGTCTTGATTCGCTGCAATAAAGAGATCAGATTCTGTTTCAGGAAAAAACTGGGTTTGCTTACTCGAGGTGCTTTTAATTTACCCAGCAGGTGGTGAAGGCGGTGTTGGCTTAGTTCCATAGCTTTTTATTGGATAGTGGATTACGACAAATACAAATTAATAATTTTTTGTAAAGGTTGCTAGCCATCACTTGATTTATGTTTAAAATAGTAATTCTCCATCCTCATCTATAGTAAGTCTACTGAGAGTTTTTCTGTTAACTCATCACCTGATCTTTTCAAATTCGTAGTTAGGTTTTATATGTTTGTTCAGGAACTCACCTTTTGAAGAAGCAGCTCTCATATCCTTATAAATTTTTTCTGGCACATCCTTATAATCATACACACTGCCGGAAACATAGATCACCCGGAGTGTTGATGTAGTAGCATCGTATTTTATTGCGGCCACAACTGATGACGGCATAACATAACTGGTTGATCATTTTTTATAAAATAAAAATGATGCCAGTCCGAATAAATCTAATAGAGATCCGAATGATGAAACAAGCTTTAGATAAACTCAGGATAAGCAAAGAAGTTTATTAGAAGAGTAAGCTGACTATTATATATACAATAAGCTTTAAAAATTATATCCAACACTTGCTGCAGCAAACGCCTGGATATACCCATTTCCGATTAATGGGGTAAATCCCGCCCGCCACGAAAATCCTCCATTGATCGGCTGACGACGATACATAAAAGCAAATGTTCCGAACAATTGTGTTCTGTGATCCTCATTACCATAATAATCAAAGTTCATGATGTTAAGTTTTTTGGTCACATAAGTTAGACCACCTCCTACTTCAAAACTGTGAGGTGAATTATTTTTTCCGAAAATATAATTGAGCTGAACCGGCAAAGTGATCGCAGATTGTTGATCGCCTCCATAATAATTTCCGGTTACCGGATCATAATAGTCGTCATAGGCACTGACGAATCCAATACCAATTCTTCCACCTAACCCTAAACGTGATTGCTTAAATCTTGTATCATAATTTGCTGAAAAAGCGATACCGGGACCACCAATCTCAGCGATAAAAGAAGATTTTCCTATAGATGTTTTGGCATCTGGCGAGCTATTCTGTGAAAAAATAAATGGCGAAAGAATAAGAAACAGGCATAGTGAGATTGTAGATTTTCTCATAATAAAAGTTTAGGTCAATGACTATTAAAAATTGAAAGTAAAAATTAAAATCCAAAAAGTTTGTTAAGTAAAAAAAGTAAAATGTGAAAATTATTGAATGTCTTTCAACTTCATTAAAGCAAAGAACCGTTTGGCAGAAATAAAAATTTCTACTTAAATAATTTTTTGCCGGCTACAAATTTTAATACCCGTTAAAAACGGGTATTAAAATGGTTTTATTCTGTAGGGATCTTTTCTTGCTGTTATTGATTAACCAATTTCTCCTTAAAAATAATATTGCCATTCTCATCTTTTACTGAAAGCATGTAAACACCTTTACTAATAGTTGATGGCAGCTCTATTGTATGAGTAATGGTTCCTCCATTGTGTATAATTTGTTGCTTGAATATCTCCTGCCCGTTGGCGCCAAATATGTTTAACTTATAATTGCCGCGACCAAGATCACTCCCCTGGAGTAAAACAGTTCCATTCACAATAGGATTTGGATAAAGGCTTAATCCTTTAATGGTTTTATTCCTGTTTACTCTTATTACAATGCTGTAAGCTGATTTACCATCCAGGTCATTATTTTTTATTCGATAATAACTTGTACCCGAAAGCGGGTTGGCATCAAAAAATCCATAGACACCATCGGCAGTATTATTATATAAAGCAGGTAATGATCCAACAGAAGTGTATGAGCGGCCATCAGCTGACCGTTCGATCTCATAGCTCTTTACTTTATTTTCTGAATAAACTTTCCAATCCAGTTGTATGCCGTTTTGTTTTTCGTAAGCTTTTATTGATCCGAACTTAACAGGAAGAACTGCTCCAATATCTGCTACACCAAATACTCCAAATGCACTAAAATTTGCTGTAACAACATTAGTAGTATTATTTCCACTAGTTTGAATGGCAGTCAACCAAGAGGTACCATTATGACGACTAATGCCGATCGATGCATCACCTAAACCAGTAAATGTGGCTCCTTCAAGTCCAGCTACCCATTGAAGGGTTAGTGCTGAATTACCAGTACCAACGGGCCTGTCAATAAACCACATTGCATTTACAATTCTTAATAAAGTAGCAGCAGGAAATGCTGGACCACCTACTGTCGCACTTTGAGCTGCCGGAGAGTAAACACTGACTGCAAAATTGCTCGTACCTGCTGCCGTGTTCACAATTACCGGCATATAATCAGTAGGCGTACCCACCGGGAAAGTATAGTTAGTTGCTGCAGCAAGATTTTGGCGGATGAGACGCCCCCCTGCTATGCCCGAAGCATAAACATATGAAGTAGCACTTCCACCCGTTAGCTGAGTGGCGGGTACTGCATTTGAAAGAGTCAATAGGTTGGCACCTATATCGATTTTGCCGGCCGTAAGTGTAAGTGTACCGGAAACGGTTACATTTCCATTCATATCCAATATGGATCCGGCACTATTCATTATTATATTACCCGGCGTCATAGGGTCTGCATTTATCGTGCTGGTACCAGCAGCACCAATAACAGATATTTGTCCCCCGATGAGAGAACCGTCAACATTTAATGTACCTCCGCCACCGTTAAAAATAATTTGAGTTCTTTGATCTAGGGTAGGGTCAACGGGCATAGTTAGGTCACCAGTTATATTGACTGTACCCCCACCATTAAATTGTACAGTTGCGAGCTTATCATCTGCGTTGCCGGGAGTCAAAGTTAAAGATGCAGCATTCACTACTGAACCGGCCCCGTTCATGATTAAAGATTTAGTAACACCGCCAGGCCCAGAGACAGCTCCTGTGATCACTATTCCTCCCGTTACATTCAGGGTAAAGCCAGGAGAGACAGTCAAGCTGTTATTACCATTGCCAACTGCAATAGCAAGTGCACCGATAGGATTGAGTGGGCTTACATTTAATGTTACTGCAAAGCCAATTGGAATTGTTACTGTAAGTGTCCCTGCAGCCGCACCGGGATAAACACCAGCTGCGGTGCCCCATGTGGCATTATTATCCCAGTTTCCGGATGCAACAGCTGTGAAATTTTGTGCGGATAAAAAATTGCCGATAAGAATTAGGCCTAAGCTAAAGGATAAAATTTTTTTCATAAAATAGACTTAAAGATGAGTGAATAAAATTATTAATGGTGCAGGATAATGGACGAAGGATATTAGGATAAGGGCAGGAGTTAATTCAAAAGTATCAAAATTATTATTGACAAAAAATAATAAAATTTTTTGGGGAATCTTTACCCCATCATTTTAAAACCATCTGATCGTACTGAAAATAATTTTCCATACAGAATACTAAAGAAGTAGACTTCCCGGAATTAATATTCTCTGTTCACAAGTTTTGTTCCCTTTCCACTTTCATCGGAATGAATTACACTAATTTTTTATCCACACCAAAACTCACATAGATTTTGCTCGAAATAATAATAATGAGCAGGATAGTCAATATAATATATAAACAAGATGTTTCAATAATGATACGCTGCATTAAATGATAGCTGCGAGTACAATTTTCTTTACCTGGTCAATAGAAATCCGATCCTGTTTCATCGAATCCCTGTAGCGGATAGTAACAGTATTATCTTCCTTGGTTTGATGATCAACCGTAACGCAGAATGGAGTACCGATCGCATCCATACGACGATAACGTTTACCGATCGTATCTTTCTCCTCATAGAAACAACGGAAAGAAGACTTGCAATCATCCATGATCTTTCTTGCAATTTCCGGCAACCCATCTTTTTTCATTAATGGAAGAACAGCCAATTTCATTGGAGCAAGTTTAGCTGGAAACTTCATCACAACCCGGCTATCTTGTTTTTCAGGTGTACTTAAATCCTGTTCTTCATAACAGTAACTAAATACAGCAAGAAACATTCTATCCAAACCAATAGAGGTTTCAATTACATAAGGAATATAATTGCCATAAGGTTTACCAGTTGCCGGGTCAATTTCGTTATCGAAATACTGTTGTTTCTTTTTACTGTATTCCTGGTGGCTCTTCAGATCAAAATCAGTACGACTGTGAATACCTTCTAATTCTTTAAATCCTATTGGGAAATTAAATTCAATATCACAGGCCGCATCTGCGTAGTGTGCTAATTTGATATGATCATGAAAACGATATTGCTCTTTTCCAAAACCCAGTGCCAAATGCCATTTCATTCTTTCTTCTTTCCAGTACTCATACCATTTCTTCTGTGTGCCCGGCTGAATGAAGAACTGCATTTCCATTTGCTCAAACTCCCTCATGCGGAAAATAAATTGTCTTGCTACAATTTCATTACGAAATGCCTTACCGATCTGCGCAATACCAAATGGAATTTTCATCCTTCCTGTTTTTTGCACATTTAAAAAGTTGACAAAAATTCCTTGCGCGGTTTCCGGTCTTAAATAAACTTTATTGTCTTCATCATCGCTTGAAACTGTGGAACCAAATTCCGTGGAGAACATCAAATTGAATTGACGGATATCTGTCCAGTTACTTGTTCCACTAACCGCACATTTTATTTTATTGTCCTCAATTAATTTTTTTAAGCCTGCAAAATCATCTTTTGCGAGTAATGCATCTATTGCTGCCAACAGATCATCCGCTTCTTTTTCTTTTCCGCCAGTTTTTAAAAGTTCTGCATGACCCTCGATCAAATGATCAACCCGGTATCTTTTCTTACTGTCTTTATTATCGATCATCGGGTCATTGAAATTATCAACGTGACCGGAAGCCTTCCATGTTGTTGGATGCATGAAGATCGCTGCATCAATACCCACAATATTTTCATACATGCGGGTCATACTATCCCACCAATAATCTTTGATATTTTTTTTCAGTTCACTGCCCCACTGACCATAATCATATACCGCCTGCAATCCATCATAAATTTCGCTGCTGGGAAATACAAAACCATACTCTTTTGCATGAGAAATAATTGCCTGGAACCTGTTCGAATCGTTTGCCATAGTGGCAAAGATAAGAGGCGGATAGTAATTGAAGATTATGACTTTTCAGTCTTCGCTTCTTGCACTTTTTCTTCTTCTACTTTTTGTCCATCGGTTGTTTTAGGTAACGGTTGCCTAGAATCTACTTCAATCATTTCCACCCATACCGCATATTTATTCGGATAAATGTTAGACCCCATTTCAATAGCATATTGCCTTGTAAATGCTGCGCCGAAATAAAGGATCATTGCTGAACAATAGACCCATAGCAATACTACAATAATAGAACCCGTAGTCCCATAGGCAGTTGTCATTTGACTATGACCGAGATAATAACTTATCAAAAATTTACCCCCCATAAAAAAGAATGCCGTAGTAAAAGCGCCTACTCTAACATGCCTCCATTCGATCTTTGCATCGGGCAACACTTTAAAGATGATACCGAAAATAAAAGAAGTAATAAAAAATGTAAGAACGAGATTCGCTATATAAATTGCTACTACAGTAAGATCAGGAAATTTTCGCAACAACTCATTTAATAAAAGATCCATTGCACCGTTTATAACCAGTGAAACCAGCAAAATAAAACCCAAGCTTACAATTATTGAAAATGAAAGAAGACGATTAATTATTAATCGCAACCAGCCGCGGCCTTTTTTAGGTTTTGATCTTAATTTCCAAATTAGATTGATCGAATCCTGAATTTCACCAAACACGGCTGTGGCTCCGATGATAAGTGAACTAAGGCCAATAATAGTAGCCAGCTTGCTGGAATCAGAATGCATTGTTGATTGCATTGCCTCCTGGATACTTTTTGCAGCCCCTAAACCTACAAACCCCTCGATCTGTTTATAGATGGTGCCTTCAATAATTTCCCGTCCATAAAAAATAGTAGCAAACCAGATAATGATGATCAATAATCCCGGCAATGAAAAAATAGTGGAAAAAGCAAGTGATGAACTTAG
>Ga0193738_1000997_pt1 | contig 12149 bp, 10 predicted proteins | sample L2a1metaG_FD_144927 | JGI IMG/M metagenome (GOLD analysis project Ga0193738, IMG submission 144927) | Soil microbial communities from a riparian zone of the East river system, Colorado, United States - L2a1 | ecosystem: Environmental > Terrestrial > Soil > Riparian zone | place: USA: East River...
GCGAGTTGACACGAAGTAGAAAAGGTTCACCGCCATAGTTGCCGGTAAATATCAAGCCGCTGTCATTGGTCACTGCGATTGAATTACAACGTTCAATATAGATACCCTGACCGCTATAATTATATTCCATGATAATATTTCCATTAGGGTCCAGTTTGATAAGTGACATGAAAGAACTAACCATGCTGCCCTGGTTAAATACAACTACATAATTACCATCAGGCATTTCAAGACAACGCATTTGTATTGAATAATCCATGCCTGGAAGCCCCAGAAATTTTGACCAAATAACATTGCCCGATGGATCAACTTTTACAATATAACTTTGATATATAGTTGTCCCATCAGGATAACCGCAGAAAAGATAGTTTCCGTCAGTTGTTTTAGAAACAGATCTTATCCAGCTGTCATGGCCGAAATCAAAATAAAGACGTAACCATTGACCATTTCCAATAGAATCAATTTTCAGAAGTGCACATTCATCTATGAGAGAACTGATTGTATCGCTCCGCATCTGACCCCCGATGAGGTAACCATTATCCTGGGTTAGCACGAAATCCTCTGGTGTCTGGAGCCATCCGTGACCAGCCATGAATGTTGTTTGAGCTTTGATCGAAAAAGTGATGAAGAGACATACTAAAAAGGTGAGGAGTTTCATGTTATTAAAATTGCACTCGATATTAATTAATTATTTTTCAAAATTGCCGAGACTTCTTCGTACCTTCCATTTACATCCTAATAAATGCAACGGTTGACTACTCCAAAATTAGTGTTTCAAAGGAGCGGATTGCTTCCTGCGTCGCAATGACTACTATAAGGAGGCTGTTGTATGGTTTTTCTTTGTCAATCCTAACGGTTTTATTCCCAATAATTAAAAACTCGCAGTGACTACTTCTATTGGGGGTTTTTCTTTCCCCCTTCGGGGGTTAGGGGGCCGGGCCGTCTGTTCTCACGCCGCATCAACCCTGTTCACCGTCAGTATCCCATGAATCTCCTTCAGCTTTTTCATCAGCTTGGTGAGATGTTCTGTGTCATGAACAAAAAGCATAATCGTTCCGTCGAAAATTCCATCGTTGCTGTCGATACTGATGCTTCGCATATTCACCTTCAGTTCGCTGCTGATGACTTTTGAAATTTTGTTTACGATTCCTACTTCATCTATTCCTGTCATCCTGATGCCTGCAAGGAATGCAAGCTGCTGCTGGTTTGTCCATTTTGCTTTTACGATACGGTAGGCATAGTTGCTCATCAGTTGCAAAGCATTCGGACATGAAACACGGTGTATTTTAATTCCTTCGCCTACTGTCACAAATCCAAAAACGTCATCGCCTGGAATTGGATTGCAGCAGGTGGAAAGTTTGTAGTCAATGCGGTCAAGGTTTTCGCCGATCACAAGCATGTCGCTGGTTCCGCGAATACTGCGCACCATGTGTTCAAGCGATTGCTGTTCCTGCGGCCGCGGAGCCTTTGCTTTGATCTGTCCTTTTTCTTCGGCGAAATCTTTCAGGTCATAGATGTCCAGGATGCCTTTTGCAATACGGTAATAAAGATCAAGCGTGCTTGGAATTTTATAGTAGGCGAGGAGCTCGTTGATATTTTCGTTATTGAAATTTATTTTCAGGTGACGGAATTTCCGCTCGAGGATTTCTTTTCCGTCTTCGGCTACCTTTTTCTTTTCTTCCTTCAGCGCATTCTTGATTTTCGATTTTGCCTTTGCAGTAACCACGAAACTCAGCCAGTCTTCTTTTGGCGTCTGCTTATTCGAAGTAAGTATTTCAACCTGGTCGCCGCTGCGCAGCTTGTGGCTCAGCGGAACAAGCTTGTGGTTCACTTTTGCGCCAATGCATTTGCTTCCGAGCGCACTGTGAATTTCAAATGCAAAATCGAGGGCTGTACTTCCGCCGGGTAATGATTTCAAATCGCCGCCCGGTGTAAATACAAATATCTCGTCGCTGAAAAGGTTCAGCTTAAAATCATCGAGGAAATCGATTGCATTACTTTCAGGATTCTCCATCAGCTCGCGGATCTTTGCAATCCATTCGTCAATGGCACTTTCGGCTGCACTCTCTTTATACTTCCAGTGTGCGGCATAACCTTTCTCTGCAATTTCATCCATGCGCCTGGAACGTATCTGGACTTCCACCCATCTTCCACCCGGACCCATTACTGTTGTATGCAGAGATTCATATCCGGTGCTTTTCGGTGTTGAGATCCAGTCACGCAACCTGTCAGGATTCGGATGATAAAAATCGGTGACAATGGAATACACCCTCCAGCACAAAGCCTTTTCATCTTCCTCATTCGCTTCGATGATGATCCTGATGGCAAAGATGTCGTAGATCTCGTCGAACCCGACGCCTTGCTTTCTCATTTTCACCCAGATGGAATGCACGGATTTCGGCCGGCCTTTAATTTCGCATTTGAGTCCCTGCCTTTCAATTTCATCCCTGATCGGTTCAGTGAATTCGTTGATGAAGCGCTGCCGCTCGCGCTTTGTTTGCTGCAGCCGTGTATTGATGTCTTCGTATATTTCCGGATCAGTATACTTCATCGCCAAATCGTCGAGCTCTACCTTGATGGCATACAAACCCAAACGATGTGCAAGCGGTGCATAGAGGTATGCTGTTTCGCTGGCGATCTTCAGTTGCTTGTCGCGTGCCATGTGATCCAGCGTACGCATGTTGTGCAGGCGGTCGGCAAGTTTAATGAGGATCACGCGGATGTCGTCACTCAGCGTAAGTAAAACTTTTCTGAAATTTTCTGCCTGTGGAGTTGTGCCCTGTTCAAAAACACCTGAGATTTTTGTGAGCCCGTCAACGATGCTGCCGACTTTCTTACCGAAATTTTTTTCGATGTCGTTCAGCGTAAGATGTGTATCCTCTACTGTATCGTGAAGCAATGCTGCAATGATCGCAACTGTGCCGAGGCCGATTTCTTCTGCAACAATCTGTGCGACGGCAAGCGGATGCATGATGTAAGGCAAGCCGCTTTTCCTGCGCATGTCCTTATGCGCTTCCAGGGCCATGTTAAAAGCGAGGCGGATTTCTTTTTTCTCATGCTTCGTAATGCCCGGCCTGCATGCACGCAGCAGCGCACGGTACCGGTTGAGGATTAATTTTTTTTCCTCACTTGTATCAAAAGTTGAAACCGGGTGATCCATTGGGTACTAAATACGAATAGATACGAATGTACAAAATTCAAGGCTAAAGGTAAAAGGCACAAGGCAAAAGTCACAATTCACAAGACCAATACCTTAATTAACCAATCAACTCTTCTTCAGCGCCAGAATAGAAAAGTCTGTTTTTTCCTTCCTGATTGTATTGGAAAGTTTTCCGAGTCCATCAATTTCCATTTCGACAACGTCATCCGGCTGAAGCCATTGTGGTTTATAGTTTGGATCGTTCAATAATCCTGTGCCGTTGAGTTCGAGAAAACAACCTGTGCCTACGGTTCCGCTGCCGATCACATCGCCTGGTAAGATGTCAACTCCATATGCGCACCGTTCAATTATTTCGGCAAATGTCCAGTCCATGTCGCCGAGATTTCCTTCGCTGACTTTTTTTCCATTCACGAAACATTTCATGTTTAACCTGTACCTGTTTCCGACATGATTTTCGCCGGCAGCAATTTTATAAGGCTCAAGTTCATCAGGTGTTACAAGCCATGGTCCGATCACCGTTGAAAAATCTTTTCCCTTTGCAGGCCCCAGGTTCAGCAGCATTTCTTCCATCTGCAGTGTGCGCGCGCTTAAATCATTCATGATCATATATCCTGCGACGTATGCGTCCGCATCTGCTGCACGGATGTTCCTTCCTTTTTTTCCAATCACGATTGCCGCTTCAAGTTCAAAGTCAAGTTTCTGAAAATGATCGGGCATGCAATAAATTTCTCCCGGACCCTGAACAGCATTGTGGTTGGTAAAATAAAAAATCGGGTACTGGTCAAATTCCCTGATCATATCCACCTTCCTGTTTCTTCTTGCCGCGGCTACGTGTTGACGGAAAGCATAACCATCGCGGCATGAAGTAGGATGGGGGACTGGTGCTATCAGCTTTACCCCGGATTCAATTTTCAGGTCTGCATTACCGCCGGAAATAAGTCGGTTGATTTCCTTCGCAGCTTCCATTGCTGCTTCGCCTAGCTGTAAAAATGAATGCATATCGTCAGGGAGACTTTTATCTCCAAGCGCTTTTGCATTGTCTGAAAGATTATAAATTTTTTCTGTATGGAAGATTCCCAACCGTTCGCGGGAATCTTTTATATATGAAACTAGCTTCACAATGTTCCGTATTTCATGTGATAAAAGAAGGAAAGAAAATGCTGCAGGTTAATTAATAAAAGAAACCTTGAATACCTTGTTGGTTTCTGCACCCGATACTTTCAGAAAATAAATTCCGTTTTCAATTGATGGTACATGATTAATCAATCTGCTCCCGGTAATTTTTCCGGAAAAAATTTCTTCGACACGTTTTCCCTGCAGGTCATAAAGGCTCACATCGAAGTTGGCTGACTTCGGTGGTTTTATTTCAAGCTTTATTTTGCCAAAGGCAGGATTGCCATGCAAAACGATATCAGCAGAATTGCTTTTAGATTCAATGCCTGTTGTGTTTGCAGAAAGAATCCAGTTGATGATAGAAGTATCGAGCGGATTTACAGATTCAGGCCAGTAACGATCCCAATGACCTGCTTCATCAATTCCAAACTTGTTGAAGTTCCAGCTCACATTCGCATTGGCCACTCCATTTCTACCTTCAAGCTGAAGCCATTTGTAAACCTCGGCGGTGTCAGGTGCAGTAATTGAAATCTTCGCCATGAGTTGATAGCCTACGCGGTAATTGCCTTGATAAAAAGAGAGAATCGTGCTGTCGTCAAAAGGTTCTTGTCCGCCGAAATCATTACAAGGAAAACTGATGATGTCGAAATTCGGTCCGCCATAAATAGAATCCAGATCCCTGAGGTCTCCAAGCTGGTTTGTGTAACCACAGAAAGAAGCTGTATTTACAACCAGCACTTTTTTACCTGCATAGTCACTAAGGTGTAATGTATCATGCAGGATGGTGAGCTGGCTGAAGTCATGGAAAGTTTCGTTCTGTGCATTGATGCCGAATGAAATCAAAAAGAAAACAGCAGTAAGAATTTTTTTCATTGATTTTGAATTAAGTATTTGCATGGGCTTTTGCAGCCTGGTTCTTCATCCATCCTGTTGTAACCGAACCCGGACGTTCAAGCGGATGACCAAGCGCCCGGTCCCAAAGCAGGGAAGCAAGAACTCCGAGAGACCGCGATACTCCGAAGAGCACGGTATAAAAATCATATTCTACCAGACCATAATGGATCAGCAATGCACCGCTATGTGCATCCACATTCGGCCATGGATTTTTAATCTTCTTGATGCCGGAAAGAATTGGAGGAACTTCTTCATACAGCATGCGCACAATCTTGCAGTTCTCGTCTTCAGGCATGTATGTTTTTGCAAACTCCATCTGCGCCATAAAACGCGGATCTGTTTTCCGCAATACTGCGTGGCCGTAGCCGGGAACAACCTTACCTTCTTCGATTGTCTTCAGTACGTATTCTTTTATCTGCTCCTGTGATGGAAGCGCACCGTCGTAATAATTGCGGAGGTCCATAATCCAGCGCACCATTTCCTGGTTCGCAAGTCCGTGCAGTGGTCCGGCAAGTCCATTCATGCCAGCAGCAAATGCAAGATAAGGATCACTCAATGCAGATCCAACGAGGTGTGTTGCATGCGCAGAAACGTTTCCTCCTTCATGATCGGCATGAATAGTAAGGTAAAGACGCATGAGCCTTTTCATGTTATAATCGTCAAAGCCAAGCATGTGTGCAAAGTTTGCAGCCCAGTCAAGCTTTGCATCCGGTTCAATGTGAATATTGTTTTTATAAATACGGCGATAGATGTATGCCGCAACGCGTGGAAGCCGTGCAATGAGGTTCATGACATCCTCGTACATCGCATCCCAATAATCTTTTTTATTCAGTCCTTTCCTGTACGCTGCTGCGAAAACGCTTTCTGTCTGTAACGCCATGATGGCACAGGTAAACTGCGTCATCGGATGTGTGGTAAGCGGAAGCGTATCGAGCATGTCAAGTACATGTTTTGGTACGTGGCTTCTGCGTGCCCATGCATTGCTGACGTTATTCACATCTTCATCGGAAGGAAGTTCACCGATGAGCATGAGATAAAAAATTCCTTCCGGAAGAGGTTCGGTATCATTTGATGCCTTCGGAAGTTTTTCCCGTAATTCAGGAATGCTGTAACCGCGAAAGCGAATGCCTTCATCAGGATCCAGCTTGCTGGTTTCCGTCACCATTCCGATCATACCCTTCATGCCGCTGTATACCTGTTCGATCGTGTAAGAGCCGATTACATGGCTCCCGTTTTCCCTCACGAACTCTTTCATTTCTGAAGCAAAAGGCAAAGCAACTTTGGCAAATTTGTCTTTGAGTTTATCAGTCTTCACTTTAATTATTTAAGTTTATTATTAAAACAGGAAAAGCAATATCTTGTTTTACCTGCGCTGTTTAGTATAATTTTGATTTTTCGGATTGTTCTGGACTGACATTTCAGGTACTATGATTACCAGGCTTACAAGAAATGCAATGATAAGCAAAGCCCACAAAGCCATCCTTGAATATTTTTTTACTTTCCTTTTGGAGAAAAATCCCGATTTTTTCCTTGTACTTATTTTTTTTCGCAGCCGGCCGCTATTCGGAGATACCGTGTAACCTTCACGCAACAATTGTTCGAGCTTTTCAGGTGAGAGGTCTTCGGGATATAAACCTGGCTGGCGGTTGCTGCTCATTTTTGGGGATTTCTATCGCGTGTTAAAAATAAATAATGATTCGTGATTATGAGAAAACTTAACAAAATAAATACTTTTCAGGGCTTTAGGTACTTAAATCCCATTCCTCCGAAAGTGGCTCTTTCACCTAACATTTCTTCAATTCGAAGCAGTTGATTGTACTTCGCAACCCTGTCGGAGCGCGATGGTGCACCCGTTTTGATCTGTCCGCAATTCAATGCAACTGCCAGATCGGCGATGGTGCTGTCCTCAGTTTCACCTGAACGATGGCTCATTACACTTGTATAACCGTTGTTTTGCGCAAGCTTTACTGCGGCAATCGTCTCTGTAAGCGTGCCGATCTGATTTACTTTTACCAAAATAGAGTTTGCAATCCCTTTATCAATCCCCTCTTTAAGACGTTTTACATTTGTTACGAACAGGTCATCACCGACCAATTGGATTTTATTTCCGCAGAGACCTGATAGACTTTTCCATCCGTCCCAATCGTCTTCAGCCATTCCGTCTTCAATCGAGATGATTGGATATTTTTTCACCCATTCATTCCAGTAGTCAGCAAGTTCTGCCGAAGTCATTTCATCTCCGGTAGATTTTTTGAAAACATATTTCTTTTTTGAAGCATCATAAAATTCCGTGGTTGCCGCATCCATGGCAACGAAAATATCTTTGCCTGCTGAATAACCAGCAACACCGATTGCTTCCATTACGCACTGGATGGCTTCCTCATTCGATTTAAGATTGGGAGCAAACCCTCCCTCATCCCCGACGTTCGTACTCAGGCCTCTTTTCTTAAGCACAGTTTTGAGATTGTGAAATACTTCCGCACCCATTCGCAGGGCTTCTGAAAATGTTTTCGCCCCTAAAGGCATGATCATGAATTCCTGGAAGTCAATTCCATTGTCGGCATGAGCGCCGCCGTTCAGGATGTTCAACATCGGAACAGGAAGCAGCGTTGAATTGTCGCCTCCCACGTATGCATACAGTGGCTTGTTTTGTTCTGCTGCTGCTGCTTTTGCACAAGCAAGCGAAACGCCAAGAATAGCATTCGCCCCCAGCACAGATTTATTTTCAGTACCGTCAAGATCAATCATCGCCTTGTCAATCATTGCCTGGTCTGAAATTTCCTTGCCCTTAAGCTTCTGATAAATTTTGCTATTCACATTATCTACGGCCTGGATTACGCCTCTTCCGAGGAATTTTGATTTATCTCCATCACGCAATTCTACTGCTTCATGTGCGCCGGTGGATGCGCCGGATGGAACTGCCGCTCTTCCAAAAGAACCACTGGCGGAAGTAACCTCTACTTCAACGGTAGGATTGCCTCTTGAATCAAGAATTTGTCTGGCTTTTATAGTTGAAATTGCACTCATTTTCGTGTATAAATTTTTGGCCTGCCGCGCGCTATCGCTATGGCGCAAGCGTCCGAAGCACAATCAAACGCCAGGGTAGGCAGGCGCGCTAAAGTATAAAAAGAAGTTGTTCTGCCCGCCAGCCCCCGACCCCGAAGGGGAGAAAAAACCAAACATTTAAGCACTTCGCGCTTTCGCATTTTTATCTTCGCCGCGATGCATGAAGTTTTTCGCATAAAGGAATTTTTAAAATACAAATTATCATCGGGGAATGAGCATGATATACACTCGCCATTCCTGTACGACCTGTATACAAATGTGATATGTGATAACAGCGCATATTATGCATTTGAAAAAATAGAATCGGTGCGTGCAAAAATGCTTTTGTCGACTGAAAAAATTCCTGTCACAGATTTTGGAACGGCTACTGTCACTTGGATTCATTGCCAGGAATTATGCAAAGCCGGCAAAGGATGCAAAGCTTTTGTTCAGGCTGGTGAATCACTTCAAGCCGAATACCATACTTGAGCTTGGAACCTCGCTCGGTATCACGACTCTTTACCTTGCGGCTCCACTCAGCTCAAGCAGGGTGATCACACTTGAGGGTTGTGAGAACACCGCCGCTGTTGCACGTAAAAATTTCGAAAGGACAGCAACAAAAAATATTCAGCAGGTGATTGGTGAATTCAGCAAAAGTCTGCCGATGGCACTTGCTGAAACCGACCAGCTTGACTTTGTTTACTTCGATGGAAATCACCGGAAGCAACCAACGCTGGACTATTTTAATGTATGTCTCCAACACAAGCATCCAGGTTCCGTTTTTGTGTTCGACGATATTCACTGGAGCAGGGAGATGACTGAAGCCTGGAAAGAAATTAAACGTCATCCATCTATTACAATGAGTGTAGACCTATACAGCATGGGTATTATTTTTTTTCGTGAAGCTTCCCAGGTGCAGCATTTCAAACTAAAATTCTAATTAATAATTTCGAATACCGAAGCACGAATCTCGAAAAAATATCAAATAGAGAATAATGAATACCTGAGCTTATAATTCATCGTTAGTCTCGATATTTGATATTGGATATTTTGGCTGTTTATTTTTTCGAAATTCGGTATTCGGTATTCGGTATTCGCTATATGGTATTCATCCCGTACATTTGGCTTTTCCCTTATGCCGGTAATCGAACTCAACAACATCAGCCGTAAATACCAGATCGGCACCGAAATCATTCATGCATTGCGAAGCATTACGCTTTCCATTAATAAAGGCGAGTACGTTGCATTGATGGGACCTTCGGGTTCAGGTAAATCAACATTGATGAATATCCTGGGATGCCTTGATACGCCTTCCGGTGGAGAATACATTCTGAACAACAATGTGGTGAGCCAAATGAAGGACAATGAACTTGCCGAGATCAGGAATCATGAAATCGGTTTTGTATTCCAGACGTTCAATCTTATTCCCCGCAGTACTGCCCTTGACAATGTTGCGCTTCCGCTGGTATATGCAGGTTTCAATAAATCGAAACGGAATGAAAGGGCCACAAAGGTGCTTTCAGAAGTTGGTCTTGGCGACAGGATTACTCATAAGCCGAATGAACTCAGCGGCGGGCAAAGGCAACGTGTTGCAATTGCAAGAGCATTGGTGAATAATCCATCAATTATTCTTGCCGATGAGCCGACAGGAAACCTGGATTCAAAAACTTCCGAAGAAATCATGACATTATTTGAAGATATCCATGGACGTGGAAATACGATCATCGTTGTGACGCATGAAGAAGATATTGCGCAGCATGCACACAGGATTGTGAGGCTGAAAGACGGCCTTGTTGAATCGGACGAGGTGAATAGAAATATCAGGAAGGCAACGATGGCTTGATGTTGATCAGTTGTTATGAAAATCTATACTAAAAAAGGAGATACCGGAACAACGCAGCTGATTGGAGGAATGCGGGTTCCCAAGCACCATCACAGGATTGAGGCTTATGGTACCATTGACGAGCTCAACTCCTTTATCGGACTTGTGCGCGATCAGGAAATCAGGGACCAACACAGAAAAAATCTTATTGAAATCCAGGACAGGCTTTTCACTATCGGATCCTCGCTGGCGACAGATCCGGAGCATGCGGGGGCTAAAACGCGTGAAAGAATTCCCATCCTAAAGGAAGAGGACATCGTATTCCTTGAGCATGAAATGGATCAGATGGATGAAAAGCTACCGGAGATGAAATCGTTTGTGCTTCCTGGCGGCCATCCAACGGTTTCTTTATGTCATGTTGCGAGGTGCGTATGCCGGAGAGCGGAACGCCTGGTGACTTCACTTTCAGAAAACGAATTTGTTGATCCGCTGGTGGTAAAGTATCTGAACCGGCTATCAGATTATCTTTTCGTGCTTTGCAGGATGTTAGCCCACGAATTGAATGTTGAGGAAACTCCATGGAGGCCAAGGGTATAGTTCAGCTTAAAACAAGCCTGGGAAATTAAAATACGGCAGTTAATAAATTTTTTGCCCGCCGTTGGCCGGTACAATATTTTTTTACTTTTGCAACCCTTAAAACGGGAAGGAATAAAATCTGATCCCGCAAACGAAATACTATGTACTGGACCCTTGAACTTGCCCAACATCTTGAAGATGCGCCCTGGCCTGCAACCAAGGATGAGCTAATTGATTATGCCATCCGCAGCGGAGCACCAATGGAGGTGATCGAAAACCTTCAGGAACTTGAAGATGAAGGCGACACTTATGAAAATATTGAAGAGATCTGGCCGGATTATCCGACAAAGGATGACTTCTTCTTCAATGAAGACGAATATTAATTTCTAAAAAGTATTTATAATTAAAAAAGGAACCGTGTGGTTCCTTTTTTTTTGATTTTGTCGTATTCCCGCTCAGGCATTTTCAACAACCCGCGGAGCTGCATTGAGAATTTCTTCACTTGCGAATTCTGCATACTGTGAGAAATTTTTTACAAAAGACGCAGCGAGTGAATTCGCTTTTATATCATATGCATTTTTATCCTTCCAGGTATTGCGTGGGTTCAGGATTTCCACCGGAACGTTCGGACATGTAGAAGGAAAATTAAGTCCAAACACCGGAAGGTTTTCGAACTTTACTTTTTCAAGTTCCCCGTTGATAGCTGCAGTGATCATTGAACGCGTATAAGCAAGCTTCATGCGCGAACCGACACCGTAAGAGCCACCACTCCAGCCCGTATTTACAAGCCACACGTTCACTTTATTTTTCTTGAGTTTCTCACCGAGCAGCTCTGCATATTTTGTAGGATGTAAAGGAAGGAATGCCTTTCCAAAACATGCGCTGAATGTTGTAGTAGGTTCTGTGATGCCAACTTCGGTTCCGGCAACTTTTGCAGTATAGCCACTGATAAAATGGTACATGGCCTGGCCTGCATCGAGCTTTGAGATTGGAGGCAAAACACCAAAGGCATCGCATGTTAGAAAGAAAATATTTTTTGGAACACCTGCTACGCTTGGTTCGACAGCGTTTGCAATGTGATTAATAGGATATGCTACCCGGGTGTTTTCTGTTTTTGTGATGTTGTCGTAATCGACTGTAGTTGATCCATCAAAGAATTCTGTGTTCTCGACGAGCGAACCAAAACGGATCGCACTGAAAATCTCCGGTTCTTTTTCTTTAGAAAGATTCACGCATTTCGCATAGCATCCTCCTTCGAAATTAAATACGGAAGTCTCAGCCCATCCATGCTCATCGTCTCCGATAAGGCCGCGGTTTGGATCAGCACTCAACGTAGTTTTTCCGGTACCGGAAAGTCCAAAGAAAATAGCTGTATCTTTTTCTTTTCCAATATTGGCGCTGCAGTGCATGCTCAGCACATTTTGATCATGCGGGAGTACATAATTCAGCACTGTAAAAATTCCTTTTTTGATTTCTCCGGTATAAGCGGTTCCGCCGATGAGGATCATTTTCTTTGTGAAATTGATCATGGCGAAATTT
>Ga0193738_1000998_pt1 | contig 12141 bp, 19 predicted proteins | sample L2a1metaG_FD_144927 | JGI IMG/M metagenome (GOLD analysis project Ga0193738, IMG submission 144927) | Soil microbial communities from a riparian zone of the East river system, Colorado, United States - L2a1 | ecosystem: Environmental > Terrestrial > Soil > Riparian zone | place: USA: East River...
GTCGTCACGGAAGCCGCAAGAACCGGCGTTCCGCCTGCTCCGTCGTCCGTGTAGATTTCGACCGTCCCGATGGTCGTGGCGTGCCCGGCCACGTTCGCATCCACGTTCACGGCGAAGCGAACGAGCTGGACGGGGTACGAGTACGGGTTACTCCAAAACTTGGTGTTCGCGAGCGTGCTCGCGGCGTCACCGTCGGCCACGAGGCGTTCGGTTTTGTCGAGGTCGTAGAGCTGGCGCATCGCTTCGCCGGGGAAGCCGCCGCCCTCTTCGATTCCCAGGGTTCCGGCAAGCCGGTCCAGGAGTGTTTTCTGATCGCTCATGATTCAGGCCCTTTCACCACTTGCCCACGACCCACTCGCCGGGGTTTTCTACCCAGAAGTTGCCGTAGGCTCCAATGCGACCCTGCCGCGCGTCGGCGGTCGGGAGCAGCATCGTGTTTCCGAAGGTCAGATCCATCGGGCACTCGCCCGCGGTTCCGAGCGTGAGGTTTTCCGCGTCGCCCATCCAGAAGTAACCGAGCTTGACGAACGGCGAGGAGTGAACGACGACCGGGCCCGTCGCGACGTTCACGACGATGCGAGCGAAACCGATTTCGCCGGTCGAGCCTTCCTGAACACGCTGACCACCGAGCTCTTTGCCGATGTCCTTGAAGTTCAGCGAGTTGATAAAGACGTGCTTGGGAGTGAAGCCGTTGATCTGCGCTTCGACGCCCGCGTCCTGGATCGTCTCTTCCTTCGGCTTGCCGAGACCATCGACGCGAACGCCCGAGAGCTTCGCGATGTCTTCGGTCCGGTCCACGCCAAAGAACGCCGTCGCGCTCGGGTCGGCGATGGGTTCCCAGCCTTGGATGCCGGTCATCGCGTTGCCGAAGTCGCCGTAGCGGAAGACGTAGTCGTTCGCGGCAATGCCGGAGATGGTGTCCAGCGTCGCGTTGAACGTGATCGTTCCCTGGTCTCGGTCGATCGCCGTGACCTTCAGGGGGCCGCCGGCTCGCACCGAACCGGGCGAGGTGCCCGTGCCGTCGGTGTCGTCGAAATCGACGAGCGTGTTTTTGTACCAGGTGCCGACGATGTCGGTCCTGTCCAAAAGCGTGACCGTCGTTCCGGTTGCAGTGATCGAGGTCGGAAGCCGACCGATCGAGCCGCCGCCGGGACTGTGCGCCCTTCGGCAAATCGCCTCGTCGAACTGCTTCTTCGCGCCGCCCACCTGACGCTTCAGGATCTCGACGATGGCAGCCTGGTTGCCCTTGCTCGCCTCGATCGCCTCGTTGTCGATCGTGTAGAGCTGATACTCACGCTTTCGCGTGATGGTGAATCGGCGCTCGACCGTCGCCTCTTGCGCAGCGACTGCCGCAGCGAAGCTGGCGGAACCACCGGCGGTGGGAGCAATCGCGACCGTAATCGCCTTGTCCTCGCCGCGGAAGTTCTGGTCCTTCTTGCAGAGCTCGAGAAGCTTGTCGCGCTTGTAGGTCGTTTCGGCGACCTTCGAGCCGTATAGCCGCTTCAGGAGCGGGGTATGTGCAGACGTTGTTGAAAGTCCCATGGGAGCCCTCCGCGACCTGCGGAAAGCCCCCGAACTCAGCCGCTACTCAGAAACCCAAGTAGCCAAGCAGGTTCGGATCCTTCGCGAGGTCTTCGGCAAGCTCGGCTTCCGTCTTGTCTCGAACGGAACCAGCCGAGCGCGTTTGTGATGGCGCAATCCCCGCAATTGGGAGATCGTCGGCACTCACTGCCGCAGGGCTTGCGGGCCTCACGCCCGCTGGACTTGCCGGCGTCGCGCCGGCTGGGAGCCTTTTGAGCTCGGCCTCAATGTGAGCGAGCGCCCCCGCATTGTCAAGATTACGGCCCGCGCGCTTCGCCGCCAGCTTCTGCTTCACGAGCTCGGTGACGATGCTTTCGCCAAGTCCGAGCTTCACGTAGCGCGCAAGCTCGGGAAACTTCGTCGCGTCGCTCGCGGCGGAAATCACGGCCTGCTCGCGCTCTTTCAGTCCCGCGCGGAGCTGCTGCTCCTGTCCGCTTTCCTGCGCCTCCGTCTCGCGACGCTCGCGATCGGTCAGCAGGTTTTCGAGCTGTTCGATCTTCGACTCGAGCCGCTGAATCTCGACGGGCGCAGCTACGGGCGCGTTTTTGCCCATCGAAATAGCAACGCGCGCCATGTGGTCCCAAACCTCGCGGCCGGTCTTCCCGCGGATTCTGCCGAGGGTTTCGAGCATCTCCTCGATCGTGCCGTTCGTGAGCTTGTCGTCGATGTGCCGGATCGCTGCGGCGCGCTTGCGGTCCGTGTCGAGTTCGGCCTGGGCCGCTTCGTACGCGGATCGGATGGTTTCTTCCTGCGTTCGGAGAGCCTCGGCTTTTTCAGCGAGGCGAACGTCGATGCCGTCGAGCTTGCCTTGCCGGCGACGGAAGTAGCCCTTCGCTTTTTCGATGCCCTCTTTCGTTCCGAGTACGCCCTCTTCGAGAAGCTCCGCTTCGACATCGTGCCGCGTCTTCTTTTCGCCTTCGGGCTTCTTCTCGGGCTCTGTTTTCTCGGCGGGCTTCTCGGTCGCTGCTTCGCCCGCGGCGGCGGGCTCCGCTACGCCCTCGAGCGGGATACTTGCGAGCGCATCGAGCAGCGCGTCGCCCGTGCTGGCGACCTCGGTGGTCGCCGCTTCGGTCGTCGCTACGGCGGGGGTTCCAGGTGTCTGAACGGCTGCCATTGGTCACTCCTAAGCGGCGACTGCCGCGGGTAGGCTTCCTTGGGGCGCAGGCGCGCCGGGCGGCGGCGCGGGAGGCGGCGGCGCGCCGGGCGCGATGCCCTGCTCTGCCGCTGCCTCTTCGGCGCGCATCGTGAGGCCGACGCGCCGCGCGGCGTCGTAGAAGTCGCGTAGGTTGTCCACGCGCTCTTCGGAGACGCCGTCTCCCTCGCGTTTGTTGATTCGCTCTTTCGCCATCTGCATGCAGAGCGCCGGGTCGTTGTAGGGAGACGGCATCGTCTTGTCCGTGAGCCCGTCGCGCTCGACCTCGTCGAGTAGTTTCGCGATTCGGCGCGGGATGGCGTTCGTGTCGCCGAACGCGGCGCGGGTGTCCGGGTGGTCGAGCAGCGTTCGCATTCGCTGCGCTTGCGGCGTATCGTCGAGGGCGCCGCCTTGCGCGAGCTCGAGCACGCGGGAAATCTTGGCGCCGGGAGTGCTCGGAAGGAGCGCAGTCGGGAAGGCGCGGAACATGTACTTTCCACGGCCCAAATCGACCTCGTCCCACTTGATGAGCTTGAGCTCTTCGTCGTCGCCCCAAAGGACCGAGAAGTTTTTATTGTACTCAGCGAGTGAGCGGAACGCATCGACGACGGAGCGGCCTAGCTGGAGATGGAACTCTTCCCATCCGCGATGCGCCGCCGTGTGGCGAATCGATTCCGTGTCGGCGAGGTGCTGCATTCCGGGCTCGTGCTGAATGCCGGCGGGCTTTTGAGCAAAGGCGCTCATCTCGGAGATGCCGCTCTCCTGCATCGCGAGCTCGTCGAGCTCTTGCTCGCGGCGAAAGAGCTCCGCCGGCACGGCGCCGGGCTGGAGGTAGTGCATCGCTGCCGATGGAGAGCCGTTCATCTCGATGATATCGGCGAGGTCGTTGGTGATCTTCGACGTGTTCACCTTCGCGCGTCGGTCCACGCCGAGCCGGGGCGTCGAGTGAAGGTGGATGATCGCGCGGATGCGCTTGCCGAGCTTGATGAGCTCCATTTGGATGCCTTGCAGCATCTCGGGAAGCGACATCGACCAGAAGCCGAGCGGGTCGGGCTGCGGAAGGTAGAACGCGAGCGGCGGATATTCGAACGGGTAGGGACGATCGTAGAGAGTCGCTTTTTCGATGCAGATGGTTGTCCGTCCGTCGTGCCCCGGGTCGATTTTGGGGCTGAACTTGCCGGTCTTCGGGTCGATTCCGAAAGACTCGCGCTTTTCGAGGTCCACCGTCCCGCTCGGGACGTGCCAAAGGTGCCAAACGGCGATGAGGTCGCTCGTTGCTGCGCTCGAAAGCTCGTCGAGCACCTTCCAGTCATCGGGCGCGCTCGGTGCTTCGGCGATTTCCTTCTTGAACTTCGGGAACATCGCCGCAGCTCGCGAGCGGTCGATGAGAATGCGTCGGCCGTACTGCCACGGAGCTCCGGCGCGGGCCTCTTCGGCGGGGACGTAGATTTCCCACGGAAAGACGCGCTCGATTAGGACGCGATTGTTCTCCACGTCGGTGATGACCTGCGCGCAACCGCCGTCGAATGCTTGGCCGTCCTGGCAGATGCGGTAGCCGAGCGTTCCGTAGATGCCGCTCGCCGCAAATTGCGCCTCGACCGCGCGCGTCATGCCCTGCGCCTTCTCCTGGTCTTCGACGTTCGCGCCGTCGGTGAGGAAGAAGCAGCGGACCTTGTTCCGAAAGATAAACGCCGTCTTCGTGTTCACGCATTTTCGGATCACGTTGCGGAACGGCGGATCGTTCGGCGCGACCGTGCTCGCAAGCGAAGAGCCCCGGAGACCGGAACGCGCGGAGCCGTACATGAAAAACAGCGCGGCATCGGCGACGGCGCGTCGTGCCTCGCCCTGCTCCTCGTGCATCTGCTCGCCGAACGCCCATGCGAGCTCGTGTGGCTCCTTCGGCTCGATTTCTTGCTCATCGTAAACGGATCGAACGCCGTCCCTTACCCACCAGCTCATTTTCGCCTCCGCCCTGTTCTGATTGCCCAAATCGAGGTGCGCTGAACGCCGAATCTGCGCGCGAGGGCGGCCGGCCGCTCCGTGCTCTCACGAATCGCGGCCACGTCCGCATCGGATAGGCGTGCGTTCGGGTTGCGCTCACCGCGACACTGTCGCCCCTTGGCGACCATGTCCGCGGAATTGTCGGCAACGCTTCCCAGGAAAAGATGGTCCGGCCTTACGCAGCCAAGCGCACCGCCGTCGCACTTGTGCAGAACGAGGAGACTCCCGGGGTCTGCGCCGTGCTCCAATTCCCAGGCAACGCGGTGCGCGCGCCTGGTGTTGCTGCTTTTTCCGCCGCCCCAAAGCTTCCCGTAGCCGTCGGGCGTCTTCGACGCTGCCCAGGTCCAGCAAGGCCCGAGATCGGGACGCAAAACTGGGCCGTCTTTGGAGACCTTCGACCAGAAACGCTCAGCAAGAGCCATTAGTCAGCCCCTTTCTTTTCGAACCGTCGCTGGCGGAGTTGCGCAAGCGCGGCTTCGTAGTCCTCGGTCGCCGCGAGCGAGGCATCGGCGGGAATCGTTTCGCCGGTCAAGCCGTCGGCAGGGTCCGCCGTGGGCGGTTCGCCGCTGAAAAACTCGACCGATAGGAGGTCTTCGCCTTCGAAGCGCGCGCGCTTCACGCCGAGCGCGCGCAGCAGTTTCAGTGTTTCGTCGGTGGTTTTCATCCGAGTCCCTCCGCAGCTTGCTCGTAGGCGTCGCGGTTCAGTTGCTCGAGGTGCTTCTCGAGGAACGGGTCTTCTTCTTTTCGCTTCGTCTCGGGAAGCGCGGCGTCGGGTGGCTCCGGCGGATAGAGCAACGCGAGACCGAGCACCGGGAAGAAATCGCAGTGGCGCTTTCCACCCTTCAGGACGATGGTGACGCCGTTCTGCGTTGCCTTCTTGCGCACGCGCACGAGGTCTTCGCGCATGTCTTCGTTCGGCGGGAGCTCGAGCTCCTTGTCTTCCAGCGCCGTCACCATAAGCTGCGCGGCCTTCCAGCGATTCTCGAGGCTCCAATCATGGACGAGCACGGAGAGCCCGCGCGCGTCGGCGAGCGCGCTCGTCGCTTCGATGCCGTACTGGTCGCTCCACACGTCGGTGATTCCGAACCGTTTGCAGTCCTTCGCGACATCGTCCATCACGACGCCTGCATCGAAGGCGCCCTGAAGGTCTTTCACGAATTGCTTCGCGACGGCGACGCGGAATCCGTGATCGAGAGCTTCGAGGATGAGGAACGTCCAGGCGCTTGCGCGTCCGCCCGGATCCATCGTCGCAACGTAATTGTGACCGGGCGTTGGCTCGAGGAATTCCGGCGTCGTGCGCATCGCGCGCTCGATGTGCGCGCTCGGGAGCAGCGCTCCGGATTCGTCCGTGAACTCCGCTTCCACGTCGGTGCGATACGCGCGCGGGTTTCGGCGCTTGAGCTCGGCACAACGCTCGGGCGTCCAGCGCGTCGGATTCATGTCCGGGCCGCGAGCGCGAATCACGAGGCAATCGCCGTCCGGCTTGCCGAAGCGCTTGGAAACTAGCTTGTAGACGGGGCCGAGCGGCGCGTGAGGCGAGCCAATAATCAGGATGCAGCCGCCCGGGAGAATGCGGCCTTCGATGGCGTCGAGCGAATCGTCGAGGTTTTTCACGGCGCCGTCGTCTTCGCCCTGAACGCGGGTCGCTTCGTCGAAGATCACGCACGGGAGGCGGCGCGAAATCAGCGTGGTGCCGGCGCGCGACATCGCGGAGATCGTGATCTCGATGGGTCGCCCCGTCGGATGGACGATGTGCCGATAGCCCTGGACGGCCTGGTCTTTCCCGGTCGCGAGGACGGGGATTCGGACTTCGTCGCTCGGGAGCAGGCCGCGCACGTCCACGAGCTGGGATGAAACGATGGCCTTCGCTGCAGCAAAGAGCGTCTTCCCGCTCCAAATGCCGGCGACGATGCAGATAATGTGCGGCGTGACGCCCTCGGGCGGCTTCTCGCCTCCGAACGCACGCCGAACCTCTGGGCGGTCCCACAAATCGCCGATCGCACGACCGTCGATCGCTCGCGCGATGGCGCGCTGCAGCGGCGTAGCGGTCACGACCCCGAGGCAGTCGGGGGACGTGAAGACGTGCTCGGTCGTCCACTCCACGACTACGAGCCTTTCCGAAGGAGAAGCACGGCTTCGACGGCGAGCGGAAACAGGAGAAACGCGGCGACGCCGTAAAGAACGACGGTGCCGATCGCGTTTCTCACGCGACCTCGGGAGCGAGGCCCGCACGCTCGAAGTAGACGTTCCGCTTTTTCAGAATCTCGCGCGCGACGGCTTGGCCCATTCGGGTCACGAGGTCGCGGCCGGTGCCGCCGACGGTTTTCGCGAGCTCAAGCCCGTAGGAGGCATCGAAAACGCGGCCTTCGCGGTCCGTCGCTCGGAGCGCATACTCTCCATCCTGAACGACGCCGAACGATTCGCCGTAGCCGGTCTCGATGCGCATCCCGAGCGACTCGAGCGCCCGGCGCGCCTCGGAAGCGACCGCCGCCATGAGGTGGCGCTCTTCGCGTCGCGCGCGTTCCTCGTCGGCCCGGGGCGCCGCGTGCTCGGAAAAGTAGGAGGAGCTCGGCGCCGTGTGCAGCTCGTCGAGCTCGCGCTCGAACGCCTGGCCGAGCACGCGTTTCGACGCAATCGAGTCCGGGTCGGCAAGCGCCGAATTGACCTGGCGCGACACGTCGTCGATCTCGCCGGCTTCGGGCTCGTTGACGTGGAGCGTCGTCCAGCCGTCGTTGATGTCGCGACCGTCGGTCACGGCTTCGCCTCAACGGGCTGCTCTATCAGCCCGCGATTGCGCATCATCTCGGCGCACGCCTCGGTCGCTATGTAGCCGTCGAGGATTGGGCCCTGCTCGCCGGGTGAGTCCGGGCCGCTTGGCTCCATCTTCAAGAGATCCAAGCCGTCGAACGAAACGACGCCTGGTTCGACGAAGAGCGGCATCCCGCGGAAGTTGCCGACTCGTCTCACGTCGGCACCCACGCGTCCTTCTCCGCGCCGCCCCACGGCTTCCGCTCTCCGCCCATCGCGAACGGCGTCCGGCCGAAGTGCACGACGGGGACCGCGCTCGTCGCGAGCACCTTCAAGCCGCGACCCGAAAGCGTGAGCGACCAGAGCCAGTCCTCCGGCATAACGTGCGCCTGGAACTTTCCGTCTTCGCCCTTGCGAATCTCGTCGCCCGTCGCGAAGCACACGTCCTCGATCCACGGTTGATCGGCAAAGCGGCAGACCCAGAGGCCCGTGTTCACGAGCAGCACCGAGCGCTCGGGGTTGATCCCGAAGAGCGCCCCGGCGTCGGCGCCGTCGAAGACCGGCGGAAGCTTCGAGACCTCGGTCACGGTGAGGCGCCGGCGGGCTTTCGTTTCGAGGTCGAGCACGGCCGTCGATGTCATGCCGTCGAAGCTCTTGATTGCGACGACGGCGGAAACCATGTCCGCCTTTTGCTCCTCGAGCGTGTCGATGAGCACGTCGATCCAACCCGGCGGCGCCGCGATGTCGCTGTGGTGCATCGCGAAGTACTTCGGCCGCTCGGGCAGATTCAGCGCCGTCGCCCAAAGCTGGTTGAAGTTCCGAACGAGCAGCGAGGAGCCCTGAGCGTCGATGGAAACGTCGAACCGACCGCCCGACGCTTGGCCGATGCTCACCATCGACTCGGGGCACATCGAGCCGGAATGGGGGAGGGCTAGGAAAACGACGGGGGTTTCCGTCGGCGAGCCGTCAGGCATTGGGAAACCTCTCGCGCTTGTACTCGGCGTAAACTTCCATGAAGACCGGGTGAGGGATGCCCTCCGCGGCCTTGAGGCGGGCGTCCGTTGCATCGCGTTCGGCGTGCAACGCGGCCTTGAGTGCCGCCAAATGCTCAGGCTTCACGCGCTCGCGCTGGAGCTCCAGCGCCGCCGCGCCAAGCCTCTTGCGCTCTGAGGATCCGAAATCGACCGTGGAGCCGCACACTCCGTCGCCGCCCAGCCAGTCGGCGACGCCGAGCGCTCGAAGCCCGTCCGTGTCCAGCGCCGCCGCCGCCTCGATGACGGCCCGTTCGGCCTCCGTGAGATCACCCATCGGACGACCTCTCCATCTCGTCCGCTGCCGCCAAAATGAAGGCCGCGTGCTCGCGCGCGGCGGCGACCGTCATGGGGTGGCTTCCCACGTAGACGCGTCGGTCGCTGTCCCCGCCCAGGAAGAGAAAGACCCCCGGCCAGTCCACCCGCGTTACGCCTGGTCGGTGCTCTCGACGAATCGGGTACGCCGGCTCGGTGTCAGCCATCGGAGTACTCGATCTGCTGAACCATCGTCCACGGCACGAACGTGAGCTTTCCGTCCTTCCGGAGCTCGACGCCGTGCTCGACCTTCGTCACCTCGTAGGCGCAGTGCCGGCCGACCTTCCCCGTGAAAACGTAGGAGGTCGTTATGCTCTCGATGTGTGGGTACGGCCGAACGAAGCGGACTACTTCGACCTTCGGCGCAGAGGAAGCTTTCGCCATCGCGCCGACCCTCTCCCGACGAGGGCGGCCCTGGAAACCTTACGGTCGCTCGACCTCGAGCGCGATCGGGCAAAGAGACTCGCCAGTCTCGGGATTCCAGCTCTCGATTCGGTACGAACTCGCCACCGTTTGCGGGATGAACACGAGGCAGCCATCGGCACGGCGGCAGCCGTCCTCGGAGTTCGCCAGGCGCATGGGCGGGTCGGAAAGGTGAGCCGTCGGGGCGACCTCGTCGAAGGTCGCCAGGATTCGGGAGGCCTCTCCCTCGACGACGAGCAGCCCGTCCACGCAGGCCGGCGGCTCCTCGGCAACGGAACCGGCACAGCCGAACGCGAGCAGCGCGAAAAGGAAAGCCCTCATGCTTTGATGGTGCATCGGAAGGGAGTGACTTTCAAGCGTGGTCGGGTTCCGCGAAAGCGTCGCGCATCTGTTTTGCAGCGGAGCGGTACGCGCCGGACTTCGAATCTTCGAGCCACCGAAGACACTGCTCGCGACCCTCGGTCCGGGCGGCTTCGAGCGCGGCAGCAACTTCGGCGCAGGCACGCGGCGCGCTCTCGGAGAGCAGGCAGTACGAGACCTCTTTCACGAGGACTTTGGCGCGCTCGGAGTCGGTCATGGAACCCCCAGGCTCGGTCCGGCGGTTTTTTTGGAGTGCTCGCCTTGGTGGCACTCCCGGCATAACGGCTCGACGTTCGCCCAATCCCTCAGGTGCGCGAATCCGGACAGGTGGTGTAGCTCGACCTGCTCCACGGACCCACATCGCGCGCAGTTCGCCGCCTCGGGAAAACAGCCGAGCCTCACCGCGTACCGGACCAATCGACGGGCATGACGCTTGATGTTCGACGAGGACAGCCGAGCCTCGTTCCGGAGTTTTGATGCGGCTCGCGTCTTCCGGAAGTTCCTCGCGCGACACGGCTCGCACCGTCGGCAGTGGAACACCGGGCGACCCCCGCAGTCCGGGCACTTCCGTGGCGGACGGTCCGAACGGTGCTCGCGTCTCTTTGCAGCGCGGCACGCTCGGCAGTTCGTGTCGAAACCGCCCGCCCTCTTCGACGGGTCTCGCGGGAAAGCCTCGGGCGGCTTGTGCTCTCCGCACGCTGTGCATCGCAGCATCCCATCGCGCCAACAGGTGTTCTTTCTGAGTTCAGGCAGCACGCCATCACATCGCCTGAATTCATGGGTGTGCAAAGGATACGGCGGTTTTCAAAAAGGGGACCCTGGGAAGAGGTACCCACCCCCCGGCTCCGATGGGAACGGGGTACTGGAATGTAGGCGAGTGTCGCACCTCGAACGAGTACCGTGCGAGTGGACGGACATGAGCGCTGGCTTTTGTAGCCGCGTGTTCCAGCGGGAAACAGGCTCGATTCGCGTTCGCTGTAGCGTCGTTGTGCTGCCCAACCTGCTCGTTACCTTGCGACCCATGGTACTGTCGAACGCAGTGGAGACAGTTAGGGGGAAGAACACACGCGGAGCAATGCTTCGCAAGGCTTTTACGCGCGCGCGGGGTCGGGAAATCACTTCGCTGAGCGCGACCCATCTTTGACCTCCGGTTGCTGCCGCTGCTCCTCGAACCAAGAGAGAGCGTGACGCTGCTTCCGCTTGCGCCTCTCGGGCTTCGCGCTTTGCATCGCCCGGATGCAGTCGTGAGCGTAGCGGGCCGCGTAGAGGGTGCGGTTGAATCGCGCTGTTTCCTCTTTCGTGAGGGGGTCTCCGGCTGCTTTCCGGCTCTCGAGGATGTCGAGAAGCTCGTCGAGGGATTCGGCGATGCTTGCGACCGAGGAGCGAGCGAAGGAGATGAGGTCGTCGGGGGTGGCGTCGCCGACAATCATCCAAGCTTGCTCGCGTGCATCCTGCGAGCCTTCGCCTTGAGCGTCTCCCAGGCGATGTCGCACATCTCGAGCGTGATGCTCGGGTCACTCATCGCTGCCTCTCGGAAGAGCAGCCAAGCCCGCAATTCAAGCCGCTCCGCCTCGACGCCAGCGATCAGAACCGCCAGGATAGCTTCGACGCTCTTATTCATCGTCCTCGTCCTTCCACCCGTCGAGCAGCGCCGCGAGCTTCTTGGCGCCTTCGTCTTCAATCTGCCGAGCTCGCTCGCGCGTTACGTTCAGCATGCGGGCGATGGCTTGGAGGCTCGTGCCGCCTTCGTCGGCGATGTCGAGCGAGCAGGAATGCTGGAGCTCGTCGGGCTCGAGGTCGGGGCGGTTCAGCTTGATTGAGCCTGTTTTCGCTTTCACGTCGAGGTACAGGTGATGGCGACACGAGACCCAAGGGCAGGGGCGGGGGCCGTCGATGCAGTCGCCGCGGGTCTTTGGACGGTCGGGGTCGGGCTCGATGGGCGGCGCCACGATGCGCAGGTGGGAGCGCCGCGCCACGCGGTAGACGACGGGGCGGACCTGGTGCGGGCGGTCGTCGAAGCTCATCATCGCTGCCTCGCTTCCGCATCGATGGCGTTTGCGCGTTCGATGAGCTCGACGGCGATGGCCGGGTCGAGCGCCGAAAGTAAGCGTGCGTGGCGCACGAGGCGCGCGGCGAGCGCTTTGCCGCTGTGCCCCTTTTCGCGGTAGCGCGCGACGATGAGCGAGGCGTGAGCGACGGTTCGGACGGCGTCTTCGTCGGTCGCTAAGCGCGCTGCGCGCGCCCTGTTGGACATCACGAGGTGACTGCTCACGGGTACCGCCTTTCCGAGTCGTCCTCGGGCACGACGCGCTTCAAGCGGTCGTGAATGTCCTCGCCGCGCGCGCCGGCCTTCACCGTCTCGAGAATCGATTCAGCGGGGTCGCCGGGGTACGGCTTGCCCTTCTCGGCGTACCAGCGGCGCGCCATGGCGTCGTAGCGCTCGGCGCTCGAGAGCATGCGATTCACGCGCAGGCCCCATTCCTGGGGCGACGGGAAGCCGTTACCGGAGGGTAGACGAGGCGCAGCGCCTACGGCCTTGTCTCGAGCGCG
>Ga0193738_1000999_pt1 | contig 12137 bp, 9 predicted proteins | sample L2a1metaG_FD_144927 | JGI IMG/M metagenome (GOLD analysis project Ga0193738, IMG submission 144927) | Soil microbial communities from a riparian zone of the East river system, Colorado, United States - L2a1 | ecosystem: Environmental > Terrestrial > Soil > Riparian zone | place: USA: East River...
TTTTTTGAGATCATTCAAAGAAAGGGGGCCAAGAGCTTTGGAAAAGGAAATTTTAAAGCCCTGTTCGAGGCTATTGAAAGAGAGCAGGGAGAGAGGGGGAATCTATAGTTAGTCAGCAATTTGCAGCTCGTAATTATAATTGTTTGTTAGGAGTCCGTGGTGAGGAATTAGTCGCAGTCTATATAATTAACGAAGTATAATTTCCTGTGAAAAGGGGCGGTATTGCTTAGTTGTCTTTGGATTTTATGCTTATTTTTACAATTAGTTATAAACAAACGAGTAATAAAGCTTTTGAACTCAGCGTTTCTTAACCTAATGAACCGTCAATGAAAAACCTATTTTTCTGTACAATCCTGACTTGCTTCGCTCTCTCCGTTTCGGCTCAAAATGGGTCGGGCGGAAATTCTGTTTCTGCCGTTTCTTCTTTCATGGACTTTCAAAAAACAATGCAGCGTCCTTCTGATGCACTCAGCAAAAACGAGGCGGTGCTGAAAAAACAATTTGAGGATAAGAAATTAGTGTGGCCTGCCAAATATGTCTATATCCGTTCTTTTAAATACGATAGCCAACTGGAGATATGGGTAAAGAATGACAGGAAAGATCCTTACAAACTTTTCAAGGCCTATAAGGTTTGTGCATTGGCGGGTACGCTCGGCCCAAAAAGAATGGGGGGCGACTACCAGGTGCCCGAAGGATTTTATTATATCAATGAATTTAATGCAAGAAGTAATTATCATTTATCGCTTGGGATCAATTATCCGAATATCTCCGATAGAATATTAAGTGATGCTTCGAACCCTGGTGGTGATATCTATATTCACGGCAGCTGTGTGACTGTTGGTTGTATTCCTTTGACCGATCCAATGATCGAAGAAGTTTATATTATTACTGCCCATGCAAAGAACCAGGGACAGGATTTCATCCCTGTTCATATTTTTCCGATACGTTTTAATGTAAAAAGAAGTATTGATTTTCTTGGTAAGCTTACAAAAAATGATGAGCAGTTAAAAGATTTTTCTTTACATCTTGAGGATGCTTTTAATTATTTTGAAAAGCATAAGCAAGTTCCTGTTGTAGCGGTATCGGATAAAGGTGAGTACTATGTAAATGATGCGCCAGATAAAAAAGTAATGTATGCGCCAGCCACCGAATCTGCTAAGCCAATACCAAAAAGAAAGAATGTTCAACACAGGACAAGAGAAATTACTGGTCTTGTAGAGGCGGTTCATCAATGGCCTAAGTACCAGGATGGGGGTGATGACTTATTAAAATATTTGGACAAGCTGGGTAAAGAAATGAGAGACTATTTACCCAAAGCCAACCGGAAAGCATTTGTACAGTTAGAATTTATTGTTGATAAAGACGGAGTGCCTGTAAATTTCAAAGTGATACGAGGCGGCGTAAATGCAGGCTTTAATGATGAATTGATCTCAAGGATAGAAGAAACTATGGGGACATGGCAACCTGCTTTGCTTAACGATAAACCGGTACCTAAGAAAATGGTACAAACAGTTACGATAGAGATCCTGGAACCAATGGAGATGTAATTTAGTTTGAAAGCATATTTTATAAGTGGGTTAGGGGCTGATAAAAAGGCTTTTCAAAAGATAAAACTTCCGGCCGCATACGAACCTGTTTATCTGGATTGGATACCTCCGCAAAAAAATGAATCACTCAGCAATTATGCACGTCGTTTTTCTTTCCTCATAAAAAATGATGATGCTTTTATTTTGATCGGCCTTTCCTTTGGCGGCATGCTTGCTTCAGAGATCGCAAGGCTGCGCATGCCGATGAAGACGATCATCATTTCAAGTCTTGCATCATCGAATGAATTGCCATGGTATTTTAAAAGTGCCGGAAAAGTTGGCTTGCACAAAGCGGTACCCGTAAATTTTTTAAAAGCAGGATCAATGCTTAAGAATTTTATGGGTGTCAGATCAAAAGAAGATAAAGCCATCATTTATCATTATGCGAAGAATGCCGACCCTGTCCTTGTTCGCTGGTCGATCAATGCAATCGTAAATTGGAACTATCCGGATCGTTTACCCGGTATTGTTCATTTACATGGATCTAATGATCGTATGCTTCCCCTTAGATATACTCATCCGGATTTTGTAATTAAAGGTGGTGGTCACCTTATGATATTTAATAAAGCTGATGAGGTGAATAGGATATTGAATGAGGTGCTTACCGTGAATTGAGTTTTGTGCTTGTAAGCCATGTGATTGTTGAATAGAGAGTGATTAACTGATTTTCACTCTACTTCAAAATCAGCGATTATATAAATGTAAGAAGCGACATTTTTCCCATCCTTGGTTGCAGGTTTAAATTTCATTTTCGGTGCAACTGCCAAAAACTCGTCTCCGTTTGTCATGTAAGCCGATCTGAATTCAACATTTGTAACTTCTCCTTTTTCATTTACTGATAGCCATAAGCAAGTTGATCCTTGTACATCCTGATATTGTGGTTCAAATAAACTTTTTGGGGGCTTAATTATTTTTTTGATCTCAGCTTCATTTATACATACAGGGTATGTATCGGTTGTTGGGAGGTCTGCTTGTTTAAGCCATTCTTCTTTCATTAAAAATTGAAATGTTACCTTCCCAATAGGGTTTTCTGATTTTGGAAACAATTTTGTCGAAACTACTTCTCCATTTTTATAAAATTTTTCCTCCTTGATCTTTCCATTCCTGTAGTATGTTCTTGTAAAACCATGTTCCTCACCATTCTCCATTTCCTGATAAAGTGTCAAAATATTGTTTGTGTACGACCTTTGCTGTCCATGCCGTTTATAATTTTTATACTCTTGTTCGTTGCGTTCAACTTTATTTTCAAACATTGTGTATTCATAAACATATAGCCCCGTTCCATTTTTTAGGGTTTGGTCGCCATTTTTACTCCAATGATTATTTAATAGGAAGTTGCCATTTTTAAATTCTGCTTCTACTTTTTTGCTTCCATCCTCATAAAATTCAAGCCACTCACCATCTCTCTCATGATTGGAAATATAAGTTCCGGTTTCTGAAAGTTGACCATTTTCATACCACTCTTTGTATTCACCTATTCTTTCGTCTTTATCAAATTGTTTGTGTTCTAATTTTTTTGCTTTTCCATTTTCGTAATACCAGGAATGTTCAAACAGTTTTCTTGCGGTGTCTTTACGAACAGAGTATTTCTTGACACCGCTTTCATAGAATTCTTCTCTTTCTCCGGTTTGTTCTCCAGTTTGATATTGAATTTGCTCTTTAAGATTTTCATTTTCATAATAACTTTTGAATTCGCCATTAATGATACCATTTTGTAGAAAAAATATTTCTTTGACTTTGTTTCCGGGATAATAAGTTTTACACTCACCTGAAAATTTCATGTCGAACTCTTTGCCTTCTTCATCCACACAAATTTCATTTGGGTTCTTTCTTATATATTTTTCGATTTTTGTCATTGTTTTCTCGTTGAAGTTGTAATACTCATCGTCTAACGTTGACAGTTCTTTAAGTTTGTCATACAGATCACTTCCAAATAGATCCTTTTCCCTGGCCTTGTCGATTGATCTTTTATTCTTTTGATAAATATTTTCTGCCCTTTGTACCAGGTCAGCCATTTTTTTGTCACCAATATGTTCAAGGCTTTTAATAATTGTCGGGACATAAGGACCGTAGCCGTTGTAATAGAATTGTACAAATCCACCATTTGTTACCTGTGCATCTACATACCACCAGTAATAAAGTGCCTTTTGTCCATAGGAAAGAGACCTGCCTCTTTCTATTTCATGCTCTTTGTCTTTAACAAAATTTGATAACGGTTCAAGTATAAACCATCCAAAGTCAAATCCCGTTAATTTAAAAAAATCACCTTTATTGAGTTTGGGTCTAAAATGTTTTGTTTTGTCATATTCCCAATAAGGGTCATTTTTCGGCTTTTCCTGTCCGAATACTTTTAGAATTGACATCGATAATATTATTATAATAAAATGTCGCATTGACAATGCAAAAGAAATCGATCAGAATGTTTTATTATACTGTGCTGGCTGTCCTGGTTTGGGTAAGGTTTTTAAAATAAATTCCCGAAGATCATTAGTGCTGGTTTCGAGGTCTGGTTTGCGCAGGTACATCATATGCCCACTTCTATAGCCTTTAAAACTTATTCGTTGTTTCATTTTACCAGCAGGATCCAATTGCCACATATTGTACTTGGCATTAAAATAATCACAGGCGCCATCGTAGTATCCGCTTTGAACCATCACATGCATAAACGGATTTTCTGCCATAGCAAGACGAAGATTTTCTCCTGTGCGGTCGCCGGTGCGATCCCATGGTGACACAGGCCCGAACATATAATACTTGAGATCAGTTTTATAATTCAAGTGATCACGTAGATAATGATTCATGGCAGGAGAGAACGCATGGTTCCATGAAACTATCTCAGCATTATAATCAACCGTATCACCTGCATCCTGTTTATCAATACCCAGATACCGGCTGTCTAATCTTCCAACACTATATCCTTTATCACGCAACAGCTCTTTCCAAAAAAATTGAGCAGGTATAAACAAGTTGCGTTGGAGGATCACTTTTTCTTTCAGCCCGCAATAGCGGCTCATCTTTGCTGCAATGGCTTTGCGTTTATCATCCTCCAAAGATCCGCCACGGGTTATTGCCGGTATCAATTCATTGATCGTGAAGTTCTCTACTTCAGGTAATAGATCGGTAAGATCTTTGCTTTGCAGATCTGCGGGCAGCATTTTATGATACCAGGCAGTCGCGGCATAATAGGGTAGCCGCGATGCCATATCAACCGGGCCAGTTCTTTCGATGCCCATGATCGTCGGTGATACCAATACAACGCCATTTAAAAACATCCATTGGCGGTTTTGCAATTCTAAAGCAAGACCCGACACCCGATTGGTCCCATAACTTTCTCCAATTAAATATTTCGGAGAGGTCCAGCGGCTATATCGCGATACAAAAGTGCTAAGCCATTCAGCCAGGTATTTGATATCGGCATTCACCCCAAAAAATTTTGAAGGAGGCGCATTGCCGGTAATGCGTGAGTAGCCAGTGTTCACCGGATCGACATATACAATGTCAGCCATATCTACGAGACTAAATGGATTTTCTTTGACCCCATAAGGTTGTACAGGATAACCCTCATCATCTATATTCACCAGTCGCGGTCCTGTATAGCCCATCTCCATCCATACTGATGATGTGCCTGGGCCACCGTTAAATGAAATGATCAATGGCCTTGCGCTCCGGTCTTTTATATCTGAACGTTCATAGTAAGTAAAGAACACACCAGCGATCACTTTTCCCGAATCACCAAATACTGGTAAAGTACCGGCAATTGCTTTATACGGGATCTTATTTCCTTTGACGGTTACCGTGTGTTCGGTGGTTACAACCTGGTCGGGATTTAATGTTTGCCCGGTTTGAGCAAACAAATGAAACGTTGTAAATAATACAAACAAAAACAGAGTTGATAGCTTTCTCATTGCAGTTTGGTTTTCTATAATGAAGATAAGAAATGAGGAGGAGATGGGTGAATTGATATCTTAGATTGACAGTTGTGATTATGTTACACAAGGCATTGATGACTATTTGCCAAGATCTAATGCTGTTGACGAGTTTACTATTAAACTAAAATTATATTGTTATTTGGAGAGAGGTGTTTTATAAATTATGCCTTGTTTCATCACGAATACGACTTGTTGTAACGCACCAATATTAACGATTGGGTCGCCTTTGACGGCTATAATATCAGCAATATAATTTTTTTCAACGGAGCCCAGCTCATTGGATTTACCGAGAAGTTCCGCAGCATGAAGTGTAGCCGTTTTAATGGCATCCATGTTTGTCATTCCTGCTTTTGTCACATAATACTCCAATTCTTTTGCTTGCTTAACCGTCCATGGATAACCGCCTACATCAGTACCGCAAACAATTTTTAGTCCTTGTTTATAGGCACGGTTCAGCATTTCATATTTTCCTGGTGCAACTCTGCCATAGAATATTTCCCAGCTAAGCGTAGGGCACCAATAGACATTGTGCTTTATTGCCAACTGGATAAGCGAATCATCAAACTGATCTCCATGTTCAATGGATCTTGCGCCATAAATGATACTGTTACGGATGCCTTGTTTTGATTTGGCATGTGCAGCCACCGGAAGCGGCCAGCGTTTCGCATCTTCTATTATTGCCTGAATTTCTTCTTTGGAAAATGTTGGATCGTAGCCCCAATCACTAAACAATTTGATCCATTTTACATCCCGGTTTTCCTGTTCCCGAACAGCTTTTAAACATTCGGCAATGCCGGATACGTATTGTGTGGCGGCTGGCAGATCAAGCTCCCAGTTTTGTTTTCGGGGACGTGGAATATAGCTACTCGTGGCAGCTATTCCTCTGCCTGCCGGAAATACACGGGGGCCAACAATAAATCCGGAGTCAATGGAGCGGCTAATGTCAACATCTGAAAACCCGGCACCTTCGGTACCCAGATCCCTGATTGTAGTAAAACCGTTCTGCAAAGAAATGTTTAGATGGCCGACTGCTCTCAGGGAACGATAAGCGGAAGAATTCTCGTACAGGTCAAGGGCGAAGTCATCACCATTTGAAAGAAGATGTGTGTGCATGTCCATAAGACCAGGCAACAATGTAAATCCAGTCAGGTCGATCAGTACAGAACTGTCAACTTTAGGTCTACTGGTCAAAACATCCACAATTTTACCATTCTCAACAATAACAACAGGGTGTTCTATCAGTTTGTTTCGTTTGGGATCGATAAGCTTATCTGCAATAAGAGTATAACGTTGGCAAAAGGCAAATTGAAAAACAAGCAAGCTTGTAAATAACAGTAGACTTTTCATATTAATCTGTGGATTATAATAGCATATAATGCCCACCCGGTTTGGGTTTGCGGTGGGCATGTTATTCGTAAGCCGGAAGATAGAGCAAAAGTTCGATTACCAACCAGGGAGGAAAAATTTTAGTCGTCGATTCTCTCCTTATTTTGATCGTCTTTTGTTTCTGTTAGCTTCATATCCCGTGTATTTTTTTGAACAGTAATTGCTGAAAACATACTCAATACAAAAGACATGGCATAAAAACCTTTTTCACTTTTAAGAAGCTCTGCGTTCCAAAGCCCAACAGTGAGTAGAATGATAGATAAAATAGTAGCGAACCAGGCCAGTCCATAATATAAATTGGTAACCGGAATTCCTTCGATCTGGTCTCTCACTGCTTTTTGAACAGAGATAGCTGCAAATAAACCGAACATTAATACGGTGAAATAGTAACCTTTCTCATTCAGTTCCATTTCCGCATTCCATAGCCCGATAATAAATGCTGAAATGCCAATGATCAAAGCGGTCCAGGAGGCGCCAATAAAAGCGGCTGATGGTTGTTGGGGTTGTTTTTGTTCCATTGTAAATAGATTGAAGAGCAAATCTATCAGGCAATGAAGAAAAAGCTTTTGACATTGGTCAAAAATGAGAACCTGGAATGTTAAAGCTTGCTTCTTATCCGGCTTAGCGTTTCCTGGCTGATACCAAGATAGGAAGCGATCATTCCAAGAGGAACTCTTTCGAGAATATGCGGTGTACGTTGGAGAAGGCTCTCATATAATTCAGCAGCAGTTTTAAATTGTGCATTCACAAATCTTTCTTCCAGGCGGATATAATATTTTTCGTAAGCAATTCTTACTAATCTTTCTATCTCATGATATTGATTGAACAGGCTTGTCAATTTTTCTTTTGAGATCGACCATAAAACACTCCCTTCCAATAACTGAATGTTTTCTACTGCAGGTTGCCCCGTAATGAAGCTATGAGAAGACGTAACAAAATCATTTTCGAAACCAAACCAATTGGTGATTTCTTTTCCATCCTGCAAGTAGTAGCCTCTTGTTGCGCCTTGTTCAAGGAAATATAAATGCCTGCAAATTTTTCCTTCACTAACTAAAAATTCATTTTTTGGTAATACAAGCTTTTCAAAACAACTATACAATACTTGTTCGGCATCGTTGCCCAGGGGAGAATAAGTTTTGATATACCTGATGAGCTGTTCCAATTACCGAAGATAATAAAGGATCAGTTGTTGGTGCGATCTGCAATTCCTGAACCATGCTTTAAATTTGAAGACCAAATATGACGTAATACGCCGGGTTTAATATGACCCTGCGTATTATTTTTTAAACAGAAATTTATCAGAAAGCTTTTGCAGGACTCTCTTTTGCTTTTTGTTTCAGCTTCTCTTGTTGCGAAACACCATCAACGATCCATTTCTCCGGCGTTTTGCCAAGAAGGTAATGATCAAAATACTCTTTTTGCCTTTTCTGGTAATCAATTTGATTTTCCTTTTTTGCCAACCCGTGATTTTCGTCGGCATACACCAGCATGATATGTGGCTTTTGCATGCGTCTCATTGTGCTATACATTTCTATTCCCTGGTGCCAGTCAACAGCGCCGTCTTTATCACCGAAAGCTACCAGTAGTGGCGTTTTTATATTGGCTGCCTGGTACATAGGTGAGTTACGCATATGGTCTTCCATTCTTTCATACCACGGACCATCAAAGCGGCCCTGGCTGGTTTCAAAAATTTTACTGTCAGGCGTACCGGTATTCCAGTAAATAGAATTAGACATGCTGATAAGATTGGTAAGCGGAGCACCAGCGCATGCAGCCTTGAAAAGATTTGTTTGTGTAATGATAAAAGATGTTTGGTAAGCACCCCAGCTATGACCCATCAATCCAACCTTGGTTGAATCGATCATGCCGGTCTTTAATACTTCTTCCACCGCAGGCACGACGCAGTTGACCGCACTTACACCCGGATCATTTATGTCATATACAATATCCGGCCGGAAAACAAAATAACCGCTGCTGGTAAAATTGGCAGTATTATAAGCACTGCGTTGTGAGGGGGACGCATAGGAATGAACTGTATTGGAAAGTGTTTCATAAATATACGTGATCATCGGGTATTGTTTTCCCTGCTCATAATTGGCGGGATAGAACAATGCGCCCTGCATCTTCTTCCCGTTTTTATTTGTATAAGAGATCAGCACACTCTTACCCCAGTAATAATTATTCTGCTGGGGGTTGGTGCTCGCCACTAATTTTTCGCCAGAAAAATTATCAGTTACAAATAAAGAAGGTGGTTTATCAAAGTCTTCTTTTGCATAAATAAAAGTGTTCGCATCTTTTGCTTTTGACAACCGGGTGAATAGTGCCTCTTCAAAAAGAAGCTTATCGAGTTTGTTCTTTTCATATTTAAAGTAGCCAAACTTTTTTGACTTGTCTCCATATGCACTGAACAGAACAGCTTTGCTGTCATCAATAAAAGGATCTTCAAAATCAGTACGGTAAACACGATACATCGTTTCATCCTTTTCTCCATCGGTCAATTTTCTTGCACTCGTTCCATCAGGTTTTACTGCCCAAACATTATATTCATCATACAATAATATTGCTTTATCGCCTTTTATCCAGCCACCGCTGCCAACTGCGGGCCTGCTGGCAGGGTGATCATCTCTTGTATTCCAGAAATTAGTTTTAATATTTTCGGTGATGTTGGTGTTTTGTCCTGTTTCTATATTATAGGTCCACCAATGTTTGTCTTTAAAATAAGCCAGCCATTTTCCGTCTGGTGATGTACGGGGGAAAGTATTAAACCCTGACATTGTTTTTTCAAATGCAAGTTTTTCTACACCTGTCTTCACATTTACCAACCAGGCATCTGCAAGATCTTCTTTGAAAGCAGGTTTATATTTTTTATCGGTATATACTACTGCATATTTCTGGTTACCGGTAAGCTGTGTCAGAGGGGCTTCTTCTTTGGCCAACTGAAAAAATGTATTGTTATCCGTATTCCATACACTTAAATAGCCACGGGTGGTGTCCTGTCCCAACGTGATCTTCTGGCGTGGCTGAATCTCCGGATCCTTCCAATGCCACACATCTACATTCGCTGTTTTAGCAGGTGGGGTTTCTTTCTTAACCGCAACTGTTGATTTGCTTGAATCTGTTTTCACACTATCTTTTTTCGGTGGTGGTGCATTATAGGTCCATTTATCCAATGCAAAGAAAACAGAGGTCATATCATCGCTCATGCTCACTACAGCTTTATTTGAAACACGCATACCGGCCGGAAATGCTTTGGCTGTTTCCGGGTCAAATGTTTTTAATAAAGGTGCTTTATAAATGTCGGTGTAAGAATATATCACTGCATTTTCTTCTTCATATCTATCTTTCTTATAAGATTTAAGAAAGGTAAGCCCGTCACCTTCTTTTTGCCAGGTGAGTTTGGAAAATTTTAGTGTGTCACTGGCCAGAATCTTTAATGAGTAATTCTGCAGGTTGAAAAGCTCTACCGAATTACCCGCAGCATTGGCTGACTCAACAACATAAACGAGATAGTCACTTTTTTTATTAAAACTATATTCTGTTACGTTACCGATCGTACGTGTTGTTCCATCTGATAAATTCTTTAAAAGCAATACCGCGCCTTTATCTTTATTTTCTTTTGGAGGAGTGAGATAGGCAACAAGAAATTTACCATTACGGGAAAAACCAAAACTGCCAATGTTTTGAATTGATTCTTTTTTACCGGTAACAAGATTCAGTAATCCCATTTTGTATTCGATAGGTTTTGTTTGTTCCCGCAATTTCTCGGCTTCTTTAAAAGGAATACCAATGCGGTAAGCGAGCCACTGGTTGTCTTTTGAAAATTCCGGGGATGAAGCAAACTCCAGCTTATAGCTGGTTTGCGTTTGTTTATTAATGACAAACAAAGTGTCATTATCCTCCTGTACTGTTATTTGATATGCCACCCATTCGCCATTGGGTGAAATAGCAGTGGCACCCAGGCTTTGCCATTTTCCATATTCATCTGGTGAAAGATATTTTTTTGACTGTGCAGTTGATACAGAAGTAAATAAACAGAACAGGCACAAATAAAAGAAACTAATTGTGTACTTTCTCATGACAATAGAATTTGTATTAAGGTAAGAAAATAAAAACTCATTCAGTTTAGAATTATTATAGCCGGTGAATTTATTACGCCATCGAATGGTAGGTCGCATAGGTGTTGTGTAAGGCATACCAACAAACGATGTTTATCTCAGTGAAACTACAAAAGTAACAGGCTGTATGCGATAAGCCTTTACCTTTCGTCCATATTGAACAGCGGGTATCCATTTTGGACCTTTCGTAATGACACGGATAACTTCTTCCTCCATTCCATGCCCGAAGGAAGTTTCGGCAGAGATATCTGAAATACTTCCATCTTTTTGAACTATAAATTTTACGCGGACATTATAAGTGCCGGGTGGTGCTTTTTTATTTACAGGAACATTCGGATTTAGGTTTCGTTCAAGGTAACTCCGCCAACCTTTTTCCCTACCTGGAAACTCTGCTTCTTTTTCTTCTCTGGTGAACACTGAATCTGTTACGATACCGTTGTCGGTAAAGGTTTTTACAACACCTTTCTGACCCTGGAAAAAAACTTCACTGCTTTTTATGCCTTCTTTAGTATAAGAGACGCTACTATAAGTATCCGACAGGCTGTCTTTTGTTGCAGAGTAACTAAGCGCTCCATTCTTGTAGTAGGAGAAAGTTGTCGATTGAACAGGTTGATCCTGTAAGTAAATAGTTGAATCCGATTTTCTTTGAAGGCTATCCCATTTTTGCCAGAGACCTTCCTTGCTTCCATTTTTATAGATGCCCTCTTCCTCTTTGTAACCGTTAAGATGAAAACTCGTAAATAAGCCATTAAATTCTGAAAGGGTAGAGTCAGTGCAATAGGCAGTTAAAAACAATTTATCCCTGTTAATAGAATAGCAGTTTAGTCTAAAGGAGCCATTTTCATACGATCCCTCACCTAAAATCACCGCTTTTGATTTTTCTACTGAACCTAACGTGGCATCCAGATAATAAACATATCTCTTATTTGACTGACTTTTAGCGACAGAAAAAAGCATACAGAAGATATAGAGAAGTAAAATTTGTTTTTTCATAATTGAAACTAAAATAGGTTGAGTTTATGAATTTAGCTGAAGCTATTTCAAACATAGCACACAACACATGAATATACTTTAAACTTAAAACATTAACAACGGGGTAAATAGTTTCAGGCTTGTTCTTT
>Ga0193738_1001000_pt1 | contig 12110 bp, 9 predicted proteins | sample L2a1metaG_FD_144927 | JGI IMG/M metagenome (GOLD analysis project Ga0193738, IMG submission 144927) | Soil microbial communities from a riparian zone of the East river system, Colorado, United States - L2a1 | ecosystem: Environmental > Terrestrial > Soil > Riparian zone | place: USA: East River...
TGCAGCGCGACGCGACTCTTGATGAAGCGGCTGTCGCCGAGCGGGGTCTGATACTGCTGCTTCTCGAGCCATTCCTTGAGGCGGTCGCGGTTGGTCGACTTGGTCTCTTCGACAGCCAGCAGCGCCAGGATTGTCGTCGCGTAGTAGCCGACCTCGAGGAAGTCCGGCGATGTCTTGTATTTCTCGAACCACATCTTCTCCCAGTCAGCAGCGGACGGGAAAAGCTTCGGCTCCTTCTTGTCGGCCGGGTAGTTCAGCCCGGGTACCCATGTGGTGACGCCGGTCCAGCAAGCCTGCGACTCGCCGGTCGCTTCCTGCCATTCGCGCAGCTGCGTCTGCGCCGTCCCGACGAGATAAGGCACGTTGAGGCGCGCTGCATGAATCTGCTTGGTTAGCTGAATCGCATCGTTGGTCTGCACGAGGACATAGAGGATGTCCGGTCGACGCGCACGAATTTTCGCCAATGTGGGATTGTAGTCGGCAGATCCCTCGCGGACCAACTCGTCCGCAACGATCTCGAAACCGGCTTCTTTGAGATAAGAGCGGGCGTCCTCGATGTGCGCGCGTCCGTACGCGCCGTCGGAGTAAAGGAGCGCAACTTTCTTCTTGGGTCCGAGCGCCTTCAGCGCGTTCACATTGTTCTCATGGTAGTAATAGGACCACGCATACGTGTGGAAGAAGTACGGGTCCGGCCCGACCTCCTTCTCGATAACGTCGGACGATCCGCCGGGCATGAACCAGATCGGCCGGTCTTCCAGTTTCTTCCACGGCGGGACCGCCGCTGCCGCGGCGTTCGAGCCGTCCGGCCCGATAATGATGTCCACCTTGTCGGTCTGAATGTAGGCGTTCATCAGCGACACGGTTATCGCGTTGTTCGACTGCGTGTCGCGTAGAATGACCTCGATCGGCCGGCCGGCGACCTTGTCGCCGCGCACCTTCTTCCACATCTCGACCGCGGTCTCGATCCCGTTCTTCGCTTGCGTTCCGTAGGCGACGTAACGCCCTGATGTCGAAACCGGCGCGCCGATCTTGAGCGGCTCCTGCGCACTTGCCGGAACTGCGCCGAGCGCGAGAACCGCAAGGCCAGTGCACAGTAGCGAAATTGAACGATGCCTCATGTGGGGCTCCCCGGGATTATTTCACTCACGATCCTGATTTTTATTCACTTTCGCATGCAACATCATGAGCGTCAATGCACCCAATGCGCCGATGATACGCGAAGCCCATATGGCCGCACCAATGCGAGTTCTCCGCACCTGGAAGGCACTTTTGAGGGTGACGGGCAAAGTCACAATGGCGACTGCAGCAGTGCCCTCCCACGATTGCGTGCTATTTTGCATCCAAAATGGCTGTTTGTGGTTGAGAACGACGTACGGATTCGGTAATGGTTCAGACGGCATCTGGGGCACGCTCGCGCCGGCGGGGAAATATGGCCGCGCCACACGGAGCGAAACGGACACGAACGAGGGACGCATGAAGGCTCAGTATGAGACCCTCAAGCTCGAGCGGATCGACGAGCATCTGCTGGTCGTGACCTTGAACCGGCCCCACGCCGGCAATTCGACCAACACGCAGATGGGGCGCGACTTCCTCGATCTCTGGACCGGCCTCTACATCGACCAGGAGGGCATCCGCTGCATCATTCTGACCGGCGCCGGCGATCGCATCTTCGCGGCCGGCGGCGATCTGAAAGAACGCAACGAGATGACCAACGAACAATGGATGATGCAGCACAATCTGTTCGAACGTGCACGTCAGTCACTGATGCAGTGCCCAATTCCGATCATCTGCGCCGTCAACGGCGCGGCTCGCGGCGGCGGCACCGAGACGGCCTTGAGCTGCGACTTCATCTTCGCCGCGGCGCGCGCGACCTTCGCGCTGACCGAGGTCAAGCTCGGCATCATTCCGGGCGGCATGGGCACGCAGAACTTGCCGCGCGCGGTCGGAGTGCGGCGCGCCAAGCAGATCATCCTGACCGGCGAGCCCTTTACGGCCCAGGAGGCTTACGAGTGGGGCATGGTCAACAAGGTCTGCAAGAATGACGAGTTGATGAACGATGTACTCGCGGTGGCGCGGACCATGTGCGAGAACGCGCCGCTGTCGATCTATCAGGCCAAGAAATCGATCAACATTTCGACGCAAGTCGACCTCTTCAACGGCTTCGCCTTCGAGATCGAAGCCTACAACCGCCTCGTCGGCACGGAAGACCGGCTCGAGGGCGTGAGAGCGTTCAACGAGAAGCGGAAGGCTGCCTTCAAGGGGCGTTGAGAGGCGTGAAAATGGACCAAGCCGTATCAGCTCAGCCGGTCACGTTCGATGCTGGCGACGACTATCCCGAGCTCAGGGAAGGTGTTCGTGAACTCTGCCGCCGCTTTCCGACCAAGTACTGGCGCGATCTCGAAGGGCAGCCGCCGTCGTCGAGCTATCCGACAGAATTCGTCCGGGCTCTCACGGATGCCGGATATCTTTCCGCGCTGATCCCGAAGGAATACGGCGGCTGGGGCATGCCCATCCGCGCCGGCTCCGTCATTCTGGAGACGATCCATCGCAGCGGCGGCGCCGCCGGCGCGTGCCACGCCCAGATGTACACGATGGGCACCATTCTGCGGCACGGCAGCGTCGAGCAGAAAGTGCAGTACCTGCCGCGGATCGCCAAGGGCGAGCTTCGCCTGCAAGCGTTCGGCGTGACCGAGCCGACCACCGGCTCGGACACCACCCAGCTCAAGACCCGCGCGGTCCGGACGAACGAAGGCTACATCATCAATGGCCAAAAGGTGTGGATTTCGCGCGCGGCGCATTCCGATCTGATGCTGCTGCTGGCCCGCACAACACCGCCGGACCAAGTCAAACGCCGCACCGAGGGCGTCTCAGTTTTCCTCGTCGATATGCGCGAAGCGAAGAAAAACGGCATGGAGATCCGCCCCATCGACGCGATGGTGAATCACAACACGACCGAAATCTTCTTCTCGAACGTTCCAATTCCGGCCTCCTCCTTGATCGGCGAGGAAGGCTTGGGCTTTCGCTACATTCTCGACGGCATGAATGCGGAGCGTTGCCTCGTCTCAACAGAAGCGATTGGGAATGCCTGGTACTTCTTCGACAAGCTGGTTGCCTATGCGCGCGAGAACGGCATCGCCGGACACGCGGCGGGCAGCGCCGGCGCACTCAATCTGGCGATCGCCCGCGTCTACGCACAGATACGATCCGCCGACCTGATGGTGCGCAAGGCGACAGCCATGTTCGACGCCAAGCTTCCGTGCGGAGCGGAAGCGAATATGGGCAAGTACCTCTCGGGCGAAGCGGTGTGGGCCGCTTCGAACTTGTGCTTCACGGCGTTTGGCATCGATGCCCTTGATCCGCTGATGGATGTCGAGCGCAAATGGCGTGATACGCGCATGTCGCGCAATTCGCCTGTCTCGCCGAACATGATCAAGAATTTTATCGGGCAGCACGTTCTGAACCTGCCTCGGTCTTATTGATAAGGATGGCATGCGCGATGATCCCCGAAAAAATCGAAAGCGTTGAGATCGGGATCGGCCACTCCGACGACGCGGAAATCTTTCGGACGCTGGAGTCGATTTGCGAAGAGTTTCCCTCGAAGTACTGGCGCGATCTTGAGGATGCTCCGGTCGCGGAGCGATATCCGGCTGCGTTCGTCACCGCGCTGGAACAGGCAGGATTCCTCGGGGCTGGTCTTCCCGAGGATCATGGCGGGATCGGCCTCCCGATGGGGGCACTGGCTCGCATCGTCGAGACGATCCATGCGGGCGGCTGCAACGCGGATGCGATCGCCGAGCAGTTCGCACTTTCGCTGTTGATCGTCCGCCACGGCAGCGACGCGATGCGGTCTGCGATCCTCACAAGGATCGCAGAAGGCACGAAACTCCAGACCTTGGCGATTTGGGAGCCGGCGAGCGGCCAGGACACCAAACGCATCCGGACCTCCGCGACCCGTCGCGACGGCGGGTTCGCACTCAACGGCAAGAAGCGGTGGGCCCGCTTCGCCGACACATCAGACCTGATGCTGGTCGTCGCCCGCACGGGCGAAGGCCCGGACAACCTGTCTGTTTTCTTGGTCGATCTTGCGGCGAACCGTGGTCAGCTTTCCGTGACGCCGATCGAGGCGATGAACAATTATTGCGGGACGGAAGTGACGTTCGAGAACTTCATCGTTCCCGCCGATAGCCTGGTCGGCGAACTCAACGGAGGGCTCGTCTGCCTGAAGGAGTTGGAGGCCATCAACGGTATCCTCGCCGCCGCTGCAGCAGGCGGGTGCAGCCGCTTCTTCAGCCGCAAGGGCACCAACTACGCCAACGAGCGCGTCGTCTTCGGCAACCCGATCGGCAAATATCAGGGCATTCAGTTCCCACTGGCTCAGACCTATATGGAAAGCGAGGGAGCTAAACTGCTTCTCGATCTTGCCGTCGCGCTCTACGAGGCGGGACGTGAGTGCCACTCCGAAGCGCTGATCGCGCAGCATATGGCGGCGCAGGCCGCCTGGGATACTGCCGATGCAGCCTTCACGACACATGGCGGCTTCGCGTTCGCGCGCGAGTACGACGTCGAGCGCAAGTGGCGCGAGGTTCGGCTGATGCTCAACGAGGCTTCCAACGCCCTTCCCCGCTTCGCTGAGGACGCGCTCGGCCTGAGTACCCACTGAGCGAAAACTCGTCCCGCCTGATCGCCGGTCAACGGCGCATGCGCGTGCGGCTTCGAGCAGTGACGGCCGATAACGCATGTGCAAGGAGGCGAGTTTGACACGCGCAATTCAGATTGACGCGTATTGCGGGCCTGACGATCTGAGGTTGGTGGACGTTGCTGTCAGGCCGCCGGGGCCCGGCGAGGTGCGAATTCGCGTGCATGCAGCCGCAGTCAATTTTGCGGACTCGCTCATGATCTCGAACCAGTACCAGCACAAGCCGCCCCTGCCGATCATTCCCGGCATGGAAGCCGGCGGCGAAGTCATCGAGGTTGGAACTGGTGTCGATCATCTGACGGTCGGCGATCGGGTCATCGGGTACGCCCGATTTGGCTACTTCGCCGAGGAAGCGACAGTTTCGGCGGCGCAAGTCTTCAGGATGCCTGCGAAGATGAGCTTCTTGCAGGCCGCCGCGTTTCCAATTTCTTACGGGACCGCCCACGTGGGCCTTCAGCACCGAGCGCGGCTCCAACGCGGCGAGATTCTGCTCGTCACAGGTGCCGCGGGTGGCGTCGGGATTGCGGCGATCGAAGTTGGCAAGGCGCTCGGCGCGCGCGTTGTGGCTGCTGCCAGCACCACCGAGAAGCTCGACCTCGCGGCGCGCCACGGCGCCGACTACCTCGTCAACTCGCGCGACGAAGACATGATTGCGAAGATCAAGTCGCTAACGGGCGGCGTTGATGTCGCGTTCGATCCGGTCGGAGGAGATGCGTTTCGGGCAGCGCTCAAATGCATGAACTTCGAAGGCCGTATTTTGGTCGTCGGATTTGCGGGCGGCGAACGCCAGATGGTTCCCGCCAATCATGTTCTGGTGAAGAACTGCGACATCATCGGACTGTCATGGAGCTTCTACCGCGAGAAGAAACTCGACGTCGACCAACGAGCTTTTGCTGATCTTTGCCGCATGTATGAGTTGGGCCGGGTGAACCCGCCAGTGACGGAGACCTTTCCGCTCGCCGAAGCCGGCAGGGCTCTTCGGCGACTGGTCGATCGGTCGGCGATGGGCAAGCTCGTCCTTACCGTCTAGCAGACGACTTGCCAGCCGGAGCAATACCGGACCGGCGCACACGTTCAACGATTTCGTCGGTGTTCGCGCCGAGCAGAGGCGTATCGAGCTTTGGTTCGCTTGGCTCGTCGCGGAAGCGGATAACGGGCGCGATGTGGCGGCGGTCGGCCCCATCGCGCAGGATCATGCCGCGCGCCAGAACGTTTTCGTCTTCGAGCGCCTCGGGCAGCGTGTTCACGCGTCCGAAGCAGACATCGAGGTCCGCCAGGAAGGTCGACGCTTCGTCGGCTGACATCTTGCCGAAGGTGCTCTTGAGAAAATGGATAACCGGCTGCTGATGGGGTCCCGGCCCGCGCAGACAAAACGCGATGAGGTCCGGCCGAGCGAGTGCGTTCAGGAGATTGCTGACAAACTTCGTCTCCTGTCCGGCGAGGACGATTTGCCGCCCGTCACGGGTCTCATAGAGTTGATAGAATGCCGACCCGCCGGTCGAGCGTTCATGCTTTGCGATCGGCTGGCGGCCTTGCGCCATCACAGGGCCAAAGAGGTTGCCGCAAGCTGCCAGCATCGCATCGTGCATCGCGATGTCGACGTAATCGCCACGGCCCGTCGATTCACGACGGTAGAGCGCCATCAGAACGGCAGCGAGACCTTGCAACGCGCTTAGCTGGTCGGCAATCGGAATTCCTGGAATGGCCGGCTTGTCGTCGCTGCCGAGCGTCATGCTGAGAACGCCGCTCATTGCCTCCAGCGCGAGATCATGTGCGGGCCGACTGCGGTATGCGCCCTCATGCCCGAAAGCACTGATCGAACAATAGACGAGCCGCGGATTGCGTGCACTCAGGGTGCCGTATGAGAAGCCGAGGCGATCGGCAACGCCTGGACGGAAAGTCTCGACGAAAACGTCGGCGGTGTCGCAGAGCGCAAGCAGTAGGTCACGCTGCTCGGCCGCCTTCAGGTCAAGCACGACACTCTTCTTGCCGCGATTGAAGTTGCGAAAGAACACTGTTACCGGCCCGTCGGAGAGGCCGATATTGCGCCCTGGATCGCCCTCGCCAGGCGGCTCGATCTTTATGACCTCAGCGCCGTGGTCTGCCAGTGTCATCGTAAGACATGGCCCGGGCAGGAATGAGGACAGATCGACGACGCGTAGACCCTTCAGTTTCATATGCTCCTCCGCGCCTTCGGGTTATCATCCCACGTCTCATCTTGCCCGCACAACTTTTGCATCGGTGGCCGCGAGCTCTCAGTGACGTGGGCACAATCGGCCATGAAAGACACCGTTCCGTTCATCGCGCCGAACGCCTTGCGTTCGAGCGTGCCGGCATCGGCGATGGCTCCTCGCCGCTGGTGAGGTCCAGCAAATGCCGCGCGCGGTCACGCAGTCATGCCTTGCATCAGTTCCGCAAGACGCGCTTCGGAAGGAGCAAATTCTCCAACTTCCATTCGCCGGATCATCGCCGCTAGCGCGGCGTGAGTTGGCGCGAAAACGCCGCGCGCGCGTCCTCGCTCGGCGATGTATCCGTTGAAATAATCGACTTCGGTGCGCCGACGCTTGATGATGTCCTGCAGCGTGCCCGAAACGCCACCCTCGACCATTGAGTTGCTTTGCGCCGCCATCGCGCTCATCGCTTCGGCAATCGCGTCACGCTGTCCCGCGCCCGCTGCTTGCCAGCGCTCAGGCGAAACGCCGAACACCGGACGGAGGCCGAACCCAAGCTGATGCCCGACTGCCAGAGCCTCCGCAGCGAGCGTGATGGCAAGGCGCCGCGTGTCCTCGCGCCGATAGACGTCCAGGAATGTCAGTCCGCCCACGGCGGATAATCCAGTCGTCATGGTGTTGGCCACGAGCTTTGCCCATCGCTCGTCCGACAGATGCGAGGTGATGGCCGTGGTGTCGATCTTGGCCAAGAGATCCGCGATCGCCCGCAGGCGCGGCGTCTTCCGACCGCTCAGCTCTCCGATCTTGAAGACAGGCTTTTCAGCCCCGCGCCGCCGGGCACGGCGGACCGTGCCCGGCGCCATCAACGCGACGTCGAGTGTTCCGGCAATCGCACCTATCGTGCGATCCCGGCCAACAATGCGCGCCACGTCTTCTTCGACAAGTGCGTTCTGCATCGTCACGATCGGGATACCCCCAACGATGTCGTTGAGGAGCGTCACGGCCCAGTTTGTATCGTAGAGTTTGACACACAAGAACGCCAAAGCAGCCGATCGTCCGGCAAGCTGCTGCGCGTCGCAGATGTGAAGTGCGCGCGGCCGCGCCTTAGTCGTTCCCTCCGGCGTCTCGATGATCAAGCCGCTTGCGCGGATCGCTTCAACGTGGCCCGGCCAGGCATCGATCAGGACGACGTCGTCGCCAGCAGCGCTCAGCATTCCGCCGACATAGCTTCCAACCGCGCCCGCGCCCATAAAGACGATCGGCCCGGCGTCGAGCATCATTCAGCCTGGATTCCAGCCCGCTTCACGAGGTCGGCGAGCTTGTCCTTCTCCGAGGCGATGTAGCGCTGAAACGCTTCCGCGCCGAGCTCGCCCGGTTCAAGACCCATTTCTAGGAAGCGCGCCGCGGTGGATGCTTCGCGCAGATAGGAGACGGCGACGCTTTCCGCGCGCTGAACGATGTCGCGCGGGGTGCCAGCCGGCGCGACCAAGCCCCACCACGAGCCGACATCGTAGCCCGGCAGCCCGGCTTCGGCGACCGTCGGCACATCCGGCAGGATCGCAGACCGCTTTGCGCTCGCGACCGCGAGCGCGCGGATCGCGCCGGACTTCACGTGCGGGACGGCGGGTGCCATCGACATGAACGACATCTGAACCTGACCGGCAACCAGATCCGTCAGCGCCGGCGTATCTCCGCGGTAGGGAACGTGCGTCAACTTCACGTCGGCCATCGAGGCGAACACCTCGGTCGCCAAGTGTGGTCCCGCTCCGACGCCGGACGACGCGTAGTTGAGCTTGCCGGGATTTGCCTTCGCGTATGCGATAAGCTCCGCCATCGTCTTCAACGGCACCGAAGGGTGAACCGCGAGGACATACGAGCTTCGCGCCGCCAGCGCGATCGCGGTGAAGTCCCGCACCGGATCGTAGGGCAACGTCTTGCGCAGGCTTGGAGCGAGGACCTGAGCGCTCGACATCATGTAGAGCGTGTATCCATCGGGCGGCGCTTTCGCGGCGGCTTCGGCGCCGATCACGCCCGCAGCGCCGGACCTGTTATCGACAATGAACGTTGCGTTCAGCGCTCTTTCCATCGCCGTCGAGACGGACCGCGCAACGAGATCGTTCGCGCCGCCAGCCGGATAGCTGACAAGCATCTTGACCGGCCGGTTCGGCCACGCGTCTGCCGCGCGCGCGCCGCACGCGATTCCAAGCATCGGGAGTGCGGCAACCTTGGCTAAAAATCCGCGACGGGTCGGTTCAAGGCTCATGCTCGTGCTCCGGATGATGGCGCACCGCGGCGCCAGCGCAGAAAACGTAAGAACGTCATCGACGTAACAGTCAGACGCGCCATCGCAGATTTCATGCGGCAGCCTGTGCGACGATTGCGGCTGCTGGCCATCAGGCGTGGGGCATTTGCACCAGCTCGACGAGAAATCCCGAGGTGGACTCCGGGTCGATGAAGGCGATCTGTGAATTGCCGTGGCCGGTGACCGGCGTTTCGTTAAGAAGCTTGGCGCCTTTCTGCTTCAGTTCGCGCAGCGCCTCAGCGATGTCATCCACCTCAAAGCAGATGTGGAAAAGCCCTTCACCCTTGTTCTCGATCCACTTGGCGGTGCGCGTATTGGCGTCATCGCTCTGCAGGAGTTCGAGTGAGCTCTCGCCGACTGGAAACATCGCAAGTCGAATGGAGTTGATCTGCTCCTCATGCTCGAGTTCGAGACCGAACAAATCGGTGAGCATCTTCTTTGAGCTCTCCAGATTCTTCACCGCGATGGCGACATGCTCGATTCTTTTGATTTTCACTGTTGATGTCCCTGCGCGTCAGTTGAGGGTGCTCGTTTCAGTCTGGCAGACCGGCCGGGTCAGTCAAGGCGATCAATCTCTGCACTGGCCGCGTTGTTTCTTGGCTCCTCCGATCAACCTCGCGTCGCGTGCAAGTGGCGCGACAGCAACGCAAGCTGCGCCACCGCCATCAGCGCCAGCTGAGCAGCGATGACCAGGAACGACAACCGATAACTGCCGGACCATGACACGAGTAACGAAAAGATCGTGGGCCCCGACATGTAGCCGAGGAAGACCATGACGGTGCTGCTCGATGTAGTCTCTGTGATGAGCTTTGCAGGAGATAGGCGCACGATTTCAGCCATGTAGATGCCGTTCCAGCTCGCCGCGAAAAAGCCGGCTGCGCCGCAAACGACCGCGACTGTCGCAATCGAGGGTTCCTCTGGGAGAAATCCGTACAAGACCACCATGGCGGCTGCGATGAGAGCCTGCACGCTCAAATTCAGCGACGGGCGGCCGGTTCGGTCCGCGAGCCATCCAAGGAAGACGCGGGCGAACACGCCGGAGAATTGCATCGCCGCGTAGGCAAAGCCCGCCTGCGTGAGCGGCATATGACGATCCAGCGTGAGGTACGTGACGGAGAAGGAGAACAGCGAACCTTGGACTGCCGCGAACGAGAATGCCAAGCCGGTCACGATCAACAATGAGGGGCTTTCCTTCAGCAACAGAAAAGGTGCCGCCACGCTGCGTGGATTGACGAGAGCAGACGGTCCGATCGGGCGGTCAGGCTCGCGCTCGAAATTCAGCCGGCGTGCCGTCGGCGTGATAATCACCGCAGCGAGAACGCCAATCGAAATCGAAATCGCGAGCGCCGCCTGCCAGCCCCATCCCACGGCGGTTGGCGCAAGAATGACCCCCGCCAAGGCTCCGCCGAGCGGAGCGCCGGCCTGTTTGATCGAAAAAATGAGGCTGCGATGCCGCGCCGGCACGGTTGCCGCAAGAATACGATTGCCTGCCGGAGGGGACGGCCCGTAGCCCAATCCCATCATGATTGCCGCGATCACGAGGAGCGGCCACCAGCCGGTTGCCGCGACCACCAGGCCACAAACCGCCGTCAGGGCGCCAATCTGGAGCATTCGGACCGGTCCGAGCCGCGCCAGAATCGGCCCGCCGAACACGAGGAACAAGATTACCCCCAACGCGCTGAGCGAAGAGATGATGCCGATCCGTTCGGGCGCGAGTCCGGCCCTGGCGGTCAGTAGCGGCGCGATGATCGGAAGGCTTTGATCCAGGAAGGAGGCGACGCTCTGCATTCCGAGCGTTGTCGACAAGGCGAGGCCCCAGAGAGGAATCTTCGACTCGATTCCGGAGGAAGTCGAATGAACTTTCTCGTGTTTTTGAGCGGACGATTTCATGCGACGCCTTCGTGAACACAAGATCGTCCACGCGCGTCGGCGTCGATCAGGCGGTCGACATGCGCCGTGGGGCGAATGACCAGGCAACTCTCTCTAGGCACCGGATCGGCCCTCGCGAAGGACGCGTCGGGAGATTTTACCCGATGGCGTGCGCGGCAAGTCACTGACGAATTCGATCTGCCGCGGATACTTGTAAGGTGCGATCTCGCGCTTGACCAAATCCTGGAGGTCCTTCACGAGCTGGCCTGAGCCTTGCCGATCGGGCCGCAGGACGATGTAAGCCTTGACGATCTCGCCGCGCGCGGGGTCGGGGCTGGATGTGACGGCGCACTCCTGCACCGAAGGATGGCGCATCAGGGCGTTTTCGACTTCGGTTGGCCCGATGCGATAGCCTGACGAACTGATGATGTCGTCTGAACGGCCAACGAAGAATAGATTGCCGTGCTCGTCAACGTAGCCTGAATCGCCGGTCATGTGCCAGCCGTCGCGCGCAAAGGCGGGGACGAGGGCGTTTTCTTTCCAGTAGCCGAGCATCAGGCCGGGATTCGATCCGGCGAACGCGATCTCGCCGTGCACGCCTGGTGCGGTTCGCCGCCCGTCCGCCAGCACGGCAATGTCGTTGCCTTCGAGTGGCACGCCGATCATGCCGTTGACGCCTTCCCGCGTCGGATCGGTGAGGGTCGAGGTTGCGGTTTCGGTCTGCCCGAAACCGACCACCAGCGGCCTGCCCGAGAAGGCGGTCCAGTGATGCCAAAGCTCGGCGGTCATAGCCTCGCCGGCCGAGATGGTGCAGCGGAGTTTCGGGAGCGGCTGCGGGGTCGCACCGGCGATGATCTGGCGCAACTCGGTCGCGACCGCGCCGTAGAGCGTTACGCCGTGCCGCGCCAGCATCTCGACCTTCTCGGTGGCGGACAGATTGCCTTCCACGATCAGCGACGTCGCACCGTGCATCCACGCGCCGAACAGGAGACAACTCGCCGCGCGCGTCCAGCCGGTGTCGCTGGTCGTCCAGATCACATCGTCACTGTTGGTGCCGAGCTGGACCCATGGC
>Ga0193738_1001001_pt1 | contig 12108 bp, 6 predicted proteins | sample L2a1metaG_FD_144927 | JGI IMG/M metagenome (GOLD analysis project Ga0193738, IMG submission 144927) | Soil microbial communities from a riparian zone of the East river system, Colorado, United States - L2a1 | ecosystem: Environmental > Terrestrial > Soil > Riparian zone | place: USA: East River...
TGTGCTTTGATACCCTGTGGTTTCAAACTTAATCCTTCATAATTGTCCGCATCGTAAGCAGCAAGACGATGATTACGCATTACACGCAGCATTTCCTCACGGTTCTCTTCATATCTTGGGAAAGTGCCAAGTACCTGCGCCATTTCGGCTGATGTTTTATAAGATATACCTGTCATGATCGCAGTAAGAGCTCCTGCAATTCCTCTTGCCTCTTCGCTGTCATAAGGAATGCCGCTTACCATTAATAAAGTACCCAGGTTTGCATAACCCAAACCAAGTGTTCTGTATTCATAACTAAGTTGAGCAACTTCTTTACTTGGGAATTGGGCCATTAAAACAGAGACTTCCAATACAACTGTCCAAAGGCGGCAATTGTATTCATAGCCTTCAACATCAAAAATGTTCTTTTCTTTATCAAAAAAAGTCATCAGGTTAGCTGACGCAAGGTTACAGGCCGTATTATCCAGGAACATGTATTCGCTGCAGGGATTAGATGCATTGATGCGACCACCTTTGGGACAAGTATGCCACTCATTAATAGTAGTATCATATTGTGTACCGGGATCAGCACAACGCCATGCAGCATAAGATATCTGGTTCCATAATTCTCTTGCAGGAATTTTCTTCATCACTCTTCCATCCATTCGTCCTTTTAATTCCCACTCACCGTCTTCCTGCAATACTTTGAAAAACTCATTAGGAATACGGACTGAATTATTTGAATTCTGACCACTTACTGTTTTGTATGCTTCACCTTCATAATCGCTGGCATAACCAGCAGAGATCAACGCCCCAACTTTCTTTTCTTCTTCTACTTTCCAGTTAACAAACTCTACGATCTCCGGATGATCAAGATCGAGGCAAACCATTTTAGCGGCACGACGTGTTGTACCGCCACTTTTAATAGCACCAGCAGCACGGTCGCCTATTTTTAAGAAACTCATTAAACCAGATGATGTACCACCGCCGCTCAATTTTTCACCTTCTCCTCTTAAATGAGAAAAATTGGTACCAACGCCGGAACCATACTTGAATATCCTCGCTTCACGAACCCAAAGATCCATGATGCCACCTTCATTCACTAAGTCATCGCTCACACTTAATATAAAACATGCATGGGGCTGAGGACGTTCATAAGCTGATGTTGACTTTTTTAATTCCCCATCATTTTGGTCAACATAATAGTGACCCTGAGGTTTTCCTTTTATCCCATAGCTTTCATATAAACCGGTATTGAACCATTGCGGGCTGTTTGGAACACACATTTGATTCAATATAGAATAGACCAGTTCTTCATAAAAAACCTGTGCATCTTTTTCTGAAGCAAAGTATCCATAACGTTCACCCCACACTTTCCAGCAATTCGCCATGCGGTGTGCAACTTGTTTTGCTGAAGTTTCACGACCAAGACTTCCGTCCGGTTGTGGCACACCTGCTTTACGAAAATATTTTTGGGCAAGAATATCGGTCGCGATCTGGCTCCATTGTTTGGGAACTTCCACGTTGGTCATTTCAAATACCACTTCACCGCTCGGGTTACGAATTACGGAAGTACGATAGTCATATTCAAACATGTCAAATACGCTTACATCTTCACGAGTGAAGCGACGAGGGAACTGCAAACCGCTTTTAGCGGAAGCTTCTTTTTTAATGGGCATAGTAAGTAAAGATTTTGTCGGTTCTTGGTTGACACCCCTCCGGAGGGGAAGGTGATTACGAAAATATTTTTATCATCTTGTATTTCAAACGTTCAAATATCAACACTCTGTGGAAAAGCGAAGTGGAAAATTTTCTAATGCAGCGTAGTAGCAGGTTTCAGGATTTTTGCACAGATGATATCATTTTTCATTCAAAAAAAGTTTTGGTAAATCAATGCAAGATATGTAGCAATTCATTTCTCCTATGAAAACAATAATTTTTATGAATTTCAAAAAAATATACGATCTCAATTCTCCAATGAAATGATCAGTTTTTTAACTGCTGTTAAGCCATTTATTGCTGTTTTTCCCTCGTAAATCTATTATTATTAAAAAGCATAAAAAGACAAAAAGTTTTTGCATTTTTGCATTTGTAATAAGCCCGAATGAAGCAAGGAATTTACCAATCGCTGCAGCTGAGAAAAAAGGAAGGAAAAAAATCTTTTGCCGTTCTTATTGATCCGGACAAAGTGAATACTTCCACGCTCGATGAACTGATCGATCTGTCACTTGCTGCCGAAGTAGATTATTTTCTGGTTGGCGGCAGTTTGGTTATCAGCAATCATCTTGATGAAGTTGTTCAATACATAAAAGCCAATTGCAAAATACCGGTGATACTTTTTCCCGGTAGTCCTAACCAGGTAAGCAAATATGCAGATGCACTTTTATACCTCTCCTTGATATCAGGAAGAAATGCTGAGTTATTGATCGGGCAACATGTAGTATCTGCTCCTTTTGTAAAAATGAGTGGCCTCGAGATAATGCCAACAGGTTACATGGTAATTGATGGCGGAGCCCCTACAACTGTCTCTTATATCAGCAATGCTTCTCCTATTCCTTCTGATAAGAATGAAATTGCTATGTGCACAGCAATGGCTGGTGAAATGCTGGGCATGAAACTGATCTATATGGACAGCGGCAGCGGTGCCAAAAGAGCCATCAACGAAAGCATGATCGAGTCAGTTGCAAAAAATATTGAAGTGCCTCTTATAGTTGGTGGTGGTATCACCAATCCTGAAAAAGCTTATCTCAATTGCAAATCCGGCGCTGATGTTATTGTTGTTGGTAATGCGATCGAAAAAGACGCTTCATTAATTAAAGAAATGGCGGCTGCAATTCATTCAGTGCCCGTAAAAATTTAGAAAGATAATTTTGTTCCCGGCGTTAGTTCCCTGATTCAAACTTTGTAGCGTCGCACTCTTGTACTTTATCAAATCTATTCAACAATTATCTCAATTCATCCACTCTCACTCTACATAGTGAATCCTTCCCGGCCTAATACAATTGGTTAATACCATTCTTCTATTATTCTGCAAATTTCATTACTTTTCAATATGCCCCGAACCGGTCTGATATTTTTATTACTTGTTTCGTCTTACAATATATGTGGGCAAGGTCAATCAGCAAATTCTTTAAATGACAATATTGCCTTCAATCGCCTTACAACTGAGAACGGTCTTCCCGGGGATTATATCAGTTGCATACTGCAGGATAAAAAAGGATTCTTGTGGATCGGCACATCTAACGGTCTTTGCCGTTACGATGGCAGCAGGTTTCGTTTATTTAAAAACGATCCGGCGGACTCTTTTTCTTTAAGCGATAATGCTGTAATAAGTCTTTCATTAGATGACAAGGGTAGAATATGGGCAGGCACTTACTGGCAGGGAATAAATATGCTTAAAGAAAATGTTCACCAATTCGATCATTTTAAAAACGAGCCTAATAAAAAACCCTTGTTTGCCAATAATTCAGCGCCTTCGATCAATCAACTTGACAGCACACACTTGGTTATTAACCAGGGAGCGTTATTAATACTCGATATAAAAAATAGAACTACTGAGTTTATTGATCTGCCGAAAAACACCTGGTCTGAAAAAATTACAAATAAAACTGCTGACATATTCAACGCAGATAAATTATTCATAGATCATCAAAAAAAATGGTGGCTTACAGGAGAATCTGGTATTGTTCAATATGATCCGGGGTTAAAAAAAATGAATCTGTTTTCCTTAAGAGATGATATTCCCATAGCATTTAAAAATACAAGCACCTGGAATTGTAAAGAAGATATAAATGGTAATATATGGGTAGCAAGTGGCGCTGGCTTGTTCGAATATAACAGGAAGAAAGATCAATTTATTGAACATTATCCGACAAAATTTTTACCTGCTGACTCTAAAGCAAAATGGGTGAATACGATCCTTTGTCATACCGATGGAACTATTTGGTTTGGTACGGGCAATGGGTTATTTCATTATTCTCCGGGATCAGGTAATTACTCGGTTTACAGGACCAATCCAAAACATTCTTTATCGATCAGTGATAATACTATTACCTGCCTATATGAAGACAGGCAACATATTGTTTGGATAGGAACTTCTAATGGCTTGAATGCAGTTTATCCTCAAGAATCTGCCTTTAATGTTTATCAAAATATTCCTGGTGACAAAGAATCTTTGCAGAGCAATCTTACTCATGATTCATTTAAAGATATTGAAGGGAATATTTGGGTAGGTACAAGTAAGGGGTTGGAATGTATAAATGCAGGTAAACACAAGGTGAGTCAATATCTTTTTTTTGATCAACGTTTGAAAGACCCCATTGAGTATAGTGTAATGGCTTTACTTCCTGATAATGCTGGTACATGTTGGGTGGGCACCTGGGGAGCCGGCATGCAACTTTTTGATACACGGAAAAGAAAATTCATTGAATCATTTGTACATTATTCAAATAGCCCTAACTCCATAAGCAGTAACTACATAAAGTCATTTTGCAAAGATGCTGCTGGTAATCTTTGGATCGCTTCATGGAACGGTGGCATTGAAAAATTTGATACAAAGAAAAAAACCTTTGAGCATTTTAATACGTCAAATAGAGAAAATGGTGTAACGACTAACTATGTAAATAAAATTTACTTTGCCGATCATACCATATGGGCGACTGTTGTTACCGGCTTGCTCAAATATGATAGTGCCACAAATAAGTTCAAAGGATATCGGATAACTAATGATACAACAAATGCGATGGCTGCAGGAACAGCCGCCATTGCCGCCGATAGCAGCGGAAACTTATTTGTCGGTTCAGGCAAAGGCCTCACAAAATTTAGCATTAAGACTAATCAGTTTGAAAAAATACATATTCCGGGTGATGGCGGCGTAGCAGGAATCTATTTAGACAGGCGCAAGAAATTATGGCTGGCAACAGAAAGCGGATTAAAACATTATGACCCAATTACTGGGATCAGCCATGTATATACATTAAAAGATGGATTACCTATTAGCTATTTCCCGGTGGATTGTTATATAAATGCTTCTGCAGATAGTGAGATAATGATAAATTCTAATAGCGGGTTGATCCATTTTTATCCCGAAGCTATCAATCATAACAAAACAAAACCTGATCTCCATATCACATCTTTTAAGATCGAGAACAAAGAATTAAAAACAACTAAAGACATAACTGAACTAAATGATGTTTATTTGAGGTATGATCAAAACTACCTGGCAATAAGTTTTGCTGCGCTTAATCTAATTAATCCATCTCAAAATCAATACGCCTATAAACTGGAAGGCATCGATAAGGATTGGGTCCAATCCGGTAATCGAAATGAAGTGATCTATACCAATCTTCCCCCCGGAAATTATATTTTTAAAGTAAAAGGGTCTAATGATGCTGCCGTATGGAATGAGGAGGGCATTTCATTGAAAATACATATCAGTACACCTTGGTGGAAGACGTGGTGGTTCTATGCCCTCTGTGTGATCGCAGTTAGCCTAAGCGTTTATACTTTGTATCGTATAAGGATCGATCGCATCCTTGCAGAGCAGAAGCTTCGGAATAAAATTGCCAGGGATTTGCATGATGATATTGGCTCTACACTTAGTGGCATTAAGCTATTCAGTTCGATGGCGCAAAACAAGTTACAGGAGGAAAATTCTGGAGCCTTGGATATTGTTGAACGCATTGGTGAACGTTCAGAAAAAATGATAGAAGCGATGAGCGATATTGTATGGAGCATTAATCCTATGAATGACTCGCTGGAGAAAATGCTCGTAAGAATGAAACAATATGCAGCTGAGATGATGGAGCCAAAGAATATCAACTATAGTTTTTCGGTAAATGAAAACTTGAAAAAAGCCAAAATGGACCAGGCGATCAAAAAAGAAATATATCTGATCTTCAAAGAGATCATTAATAATGCTGTCAAACACTCGCAATGCACACAGGTAAATATCGAACTATACCTGTCAGCCAAAAATTTCGAAATGATCGTCAGCGATAATGGTATTGGCATTGATCTTTCAAGTCTTAATGGAAACGGCAACGGCTTGAATAATTTCAAACAGCGGGCAAAGGAAATAGGTGGAGAAATAAAGATGACTTCAGAACAAAAAAAAGGAACAACGGTCAGGTTAATTGCTCCCGTCACCTGATAAGGTGATTGGCAAAACAGAATAAGCCGGATAACTTAGCTAAATTAAAGGCTCTATTGGTTGCAAATAAATCCATAAAAGTTATTTTGTATGAGGATAATCCTGATATGCGGGAAGGCCTTTCTGCTTTTTTAGCATCTACCAAAGGATTTGAATTGGCTGGTTCATTTGTTAATTGTACAGACAGTGAAACCCATGTGCAGGCTTTGCAACCTGATATTATACTAATGGATATTGAAATGCCGGAAGTAAATGGGTTAGAAGGCATTCAAAAAATAAGAGCAACAAATGGTGATGTGAAAATAATTATGCTGACTGTTTTTGAAGACAATCAGAATGTATTTAATGCGATCTGTAGCGGCGCGAATGGCTATTTACTCAAAAAATCTTCTCCTGAACAGATTATTACAGCTATACATGAAGTTTTAGCAGGCGGCTCACCCATGACGCCAAGTATCGCAAGCAAAGTATTGAAGTTACTTTCCGATTCCAATCTTTCATCCCGCCAAAAACAAGACTATGGTCTAACACCAAGAGAAAAAGAGATATTGCAATCACTGGTAAATGGCAACAGTTATAAAATGATATCTGCAGAACAGAATATTTCTATTGATACTGTAAAGACACATTTGAAAAAGATCTATCAAAAATTACATGTACATTCTCAAACGGAGGCAGTAGCCAAGGCCTTAAACAATAAAATTATATAATCGATCTTCTTTTGAAATTAATAAACAGGGTACAATCTTAGGAAGCTTTGTATTTACCGGGAAGATCTTTATCACTCACGCAAACTTAGATCGGAAAACACATAGTTCTTAAGTTGGTAATACGATATTACCGTTTGAGATGTAAGAGATATCTTAATACCAGGAATGAAATTTTCTCTCACGGTATTTTGAAAATGCATTGCTTGTCCGCAAAGAGTGATCTTTACACCAAAATCCTGCAATTCTTTCAGCAGCGGAATATTTGGATTATCAATGCCAAATTTCTGTTTATATTTTTCATTGGTAAAAAAAGCATTTAATGCCGGCCCGTGTACTGCTAATACCACATCAATATTTTCTTTTGGTACGCCGGCCCCAACATGCAGGTTGATGGTACGGGCCACACTTCGTAAAGCAAGGTTCATGTCTTTACTGGAAACCGAATCCTGCTCTTTAGGCATGCCAAAGGAAGTTAGCTCCATCACAAAATTATAATGCTGTTTCGGGTCCGGTATCTCATCTATGCTTTCCACCGGTACTACACCTCCCCATGTGTTGCTTTTTATTGCCGGGAAACGGGTCTTATATTTTGGTTCATTTATATAAGGAAGGAGCAGCGGAAAGATCTTGGGATAGACCAGATACTCCCTGTAAAAAGAACAAAAGTTTTTGGCCTCTTCAAGGGTAATGCTATCAGAGCTATTTTTTTTTAGTTCAGCTATCCAATTCTTGTAACCCGTGTTAAGCCCTTGTATATACCCGGAATCCAGGGCGGCTGCTTCCACTTTTTGATCAAATGAATATTCATTATAAGCAGCGGCAAATTCTTTTTGAAAAAACTGCCTGAACAAAGTCCCTTCTGAATTATCCTTTATCTTAGCTTCTGCATATGTTTTAAAAAATGTTCTCCAGTAGGGGTTATTCTCACCATTGCGAACTGAATCAATGGCATCCGAAACTTTTTTATAATCACCTGTAAGTACGAGATAGTTAGCGACCTGGCGCTGATACGAAGTTCCTTTTTGGGGGAAACTCGCCAGCACCTGCTTTGCAATTCCAGGTATTGCTTTTTCCAGGGCAGTTGCATCATCAAGCAAGGTAGCAGGTAAATAAAGCTTTTGCTGTGGTTCTGTTTTTTGTTTGTTTATATTGTCTCCCTGGCAGAAAGCAGAGAAGCATTTAAAACTTAACAGAGCGGTTATTAAAAGAAAACGGTTCATACAAATTATTTAGAATAAAAAAGATTTCAATAATTGCATTGATATGATTGGCAACATTTCTATGTTTAATAAGGAGGTTTTGCGCGTGCACCCATTAGATTAAATGTGATCAGAAAAAGAAAATAGAACCTGTGAGTTTCTTTTCAAGACGTTCTTTTCCTGCATCTATTTTATTTCGGAACTGAACGAGCAGTTCCATTAAGCTCACGAATAAATTTCATCCCAGGTGCTGCTTTTTCTTTGCCTCTTCCGCAAATCTCCACTTCTGTTTCGTTTATGTAAATCATAGCCCCGGGTCTTATTGCCGCATTGTTATCATCGCAATCATCCCCACTTTTAATGACGCCATCATTGCACCTGTTAAATGATTTAATATCATAATGACCATCACGATCCTTATCTACTAACTCAAAATTGCAATCGCAATCTTCATCATGTCCATTTGCATCCATTTTCTCAACATTGCCCGGAAAACGGGTGGCATCCTTATCATCACAGTCGTCGCCACCTGCATCTATTGCCCTATGGCCATCACCATCCATATCAAATCTTTCTCCGGGTGCAAATTCTCTCAGCGAAGTTGCCGATCCCGTAACATCACCGAAATTCCAGGCCGTGAGTGGTTGAGAAATACCAGTAAACTTTGCGAGCGGTTTTGAAGTGTTTCGATTTTGTGCGTCAAATGGATCATTTATCCAACTATTAATGGAGGTATTATTTTCCAATCCGAGAAAGCTTTGTGTACCGGGATGGTAAAAACTTAATCCTCGCTTTTCCGTGCGGCTAAGGCCATACAAAATAAACTTAATGTTCATGGGATCATAATTGCTGGCAGGACTTATCAGTTTACTTGATATGGTAGTTCCGGTTGATGCTTTCTCTAAAGCTAAATATGAATTATACCTGAGATTCAACAGACTGAATGTTCCATCACCCCAGGTATCAATACGCCACCCCATTTTTTGATAATTCGCAGGATCTTGTACGTTTATGATTTGTAAAGCAGGCTGTCCAGGAGCAGTTATATATCGAATAGACCCCAGGTCGATTGGGGTAAGATACTGCAGTCCATATTCATCCTCCACCTGCAATGGATAAAGCATAAAAAAAGTTTGAGGTATAACCGCCATGCTAAATTTCCATGGTTCATTTAATTTATCAAGTATCAAAAAACCTGTAAACCCATTTCGTAACCATGGGCCTGCAGCAATTACCCAACTCTGATTCATATCAGATCGTAGCCATGAAGAAGGAAATCGGAGTTTGCTGGCAGCATTTATAGGCGCAGGCATGGCTACAGGAGATGAGGTTTTTACCTGGCTCTGACTAGTGGTAAGAACAGGTTTTGCCGCAGTCTTTACCGGTACCTGTGAGTACACAAAAAAAGTGCATAATGAAAAAATCAAAAGGGAATTTATTTTTTTCATATTGAAGTATTAAAGTTTTTCAATTTTTACAAACAACTGATTAATTTAAGGGTTATCAGTATTTATTTTAACCTGATCATTTGTTTTGTTTCGATCACTTTCCCATCTATTAATAATGAATACTGGTAAATTCCTGATGCCAGCTCAGATGCTTTTAGATCTATCACTCCTTTGCCGGAAGCATTAAGTTTTACTGACTTCAACACCACACCTGCAGATGAGTAAAAGTTAATAAAGGCATTTCCTTTATTATCCGGTAATGAATAATGAATGGCAGTATTATTAGTAAATGGATTTGGTGTGTTTTGTTCCAATACACTTATGCTCTTGAGTTCAACGATCTCCGAACTGTTTTGAATTTTAATGTTCGTTGTTGCACTATTACTCTTTATAAGTTGTTTAAGTTCATCGATCTGTTTTTGGAGATCTTTAATGGCAGCATCTTTTTCTTCATTTGTTTTACTGAGTTCCTGCATTCCTTTAATCATGATGGGGATCAGCTCTGTATAATTCACTGCTTTGAAATTGATCTCTTCATCTTTGTTCAGTACAGTTTTTTTTGTGTTTTCATCATACCCGCCTTTGATTTGCCTAACAACATTCGGGTCAAATGTTGTTTCTTTTATTAAACCAGGTAAGACTTCCTCTACTTCTTGAGCTATCAAACCATAATGATTCCCTTTTGGCAAATTCATTAGCTTATAGTTACCGTCCTGTCTGAATTCATACTGCGTGGGATGAAGTTTATTGATAATACCCATTGCATTTGAAAGATCAAGTATTTTTTGTTTTAATTTTTTATCCGAACCCTGATAGGTGCCGGTACTAAAAACATTTCCAGCAAAATAACCTGCATAACGATCGGCAACAAAGTCTGGCCCTACTATCCCCATTATACCAGTATTATTTTCGCTATATGCAATTATCCCAATTCCGAAATCTGAACGGCAACCTATGCCTTCGCCAGACACACTACTTGCAAATATGCCCGTGCCGCTGGCTTGATTTCGGCCAGAAATAACCGTACCCCCGTCCGAGTTATTTGCTAAAAGAACACCGGTATAAAGATTTGCAACTTCTATTGTCGCTGTTTTTATCTCGCCCACATATGCCTTGCGCCAATATGAACCCAGAGAGCCAAGGTCGCTGGTGCCGGCAGACTTTGGGAGCAGGTGAGTATTTATTTCGGTTGTACTTAAGTTGGATAAAGCCTGATTAGCCCCACTACTTGATCCAATTTGTCTAACTGGTACCCAATCAGAACTATTTACACCATTATTATAATAATATCCGGGAGCCTCACCATCGGTTACAAATACTAATAACCCTCTATCCGGACCAACTATATCAAGCATATTTTGTTTAAGCATTCGAGGTGGCAGAAACCCTTGTGTTGTTGATTTCATTTCAAGAAGAGAAGAAGAATGCGGTGTTATTGTTCCAATACCCGCACTTCCGGTTGATGGAAAAATATTTGTCTTGGCTGGTTTTTGTGCAAAACCGTTTTGCATAGATCCTAAGATGAACAACATCAATATTGCAAGCGATGGAATGGAAGAATTTACCTTTCTCATAAACTAAGTTTTAGTAACCAAACTTAGTTTTTCAAATAATGCAAGACAATCGCCTGATGGGGTGATATAAAATAGAAATGGCCCGTATTTGTACGAGCCATTTCAAAATATGTTTAAATAAATAGAATCTTTATCTCAGGTCTTGCACTTTTAGAAAGGCCTTACATCATCTAGCTTTACTCTTGTCGGAGTATCCTTGCCTGCAACGATACTTCTTGAAGCCAATGCGATAGCTTTTATGATCATCGCCATGTTTTCCATGTCAAGCGTTTCTATATGATCGGTTACTTTATGATAATGTGGTTCCCCGTCCATTTTGGCTGTTGAGATAGTATGGGCAGGAACACCAAGTCTTGCCAGTGTTGCATTGTCAGAACGATAAAAAAGATTTTGAGTAGTATACGGATCGGGATAAAAAGTAAAACCGGTTCCTTCTAAATTCTTTTGCATGATGGCGCCCATATCTGTTTTCTCATAACCGGTGATGTACGCAGAGTTCTTCCCCCACTTACTTTCTGTTCCGATCATTTCAATATTGAACATGGCCATTACTTTTTCAGGATCAAATTGTGAAGAGAAATAACGGGAACCATAACCACCACTTTCTTCTGCAGTAAAGGCAGCGAACACAATGGTTCTTTCATTATTACCTAATGCTTTGAAATATTTTGCCAGCATAATAACCGCAGTAATTCCAGCGGCGTCATCATTTGCTCCATTATAAATTGAATCACCATTAACGGGCTGTCTTGATATGCCAATGTGATCATAGTGACCGGAAAAGATCACAAACTCATCTTTTTTTCCTGCCTGTCCGGCAGACAGGGATTTACCTGGCAATATACCAACTACGTTTGCAAGCTTTTGTTCGGTTATTTCATGCCTTGCTTCAACAGTATATGTAGCAGGATTCATCGTTGTCATTACAAACACAACACTGTTATCCATTTTGAATAATCCGCGTTTAATATTAGTAAGACGACTATAGTTTTTAGAATAACTTGTGTCAACCAGGACAAGATAATTTTTACCGGAACGAACAAATTT
>Ga0193738_1001002_pt1 | contig 12086 bp, 8 predicted proteins | sample L2a1metaG_FD_144927 | JGI IMG/M metagenome (GOLD analysis project Ga0193738, IMG submission 144927) | Soil microbial communities from a riparian zone of the East river system, Colorado, United States - L2a1 | ecosystem: Environmental > Terrestrial > Soil > Riparian zone | place: USA: East River...
TCCTACGGCGAGTCGATCCTCGACGACCTCGTGCGGCGCGACTTCACCGTCAACGCGATGGCCGTCCGGCTCCCTTCGCACGAGTTCGTCGACCCGCACGGGGGCCTCGCCGACCTGACCCGCCGGATCATCCGTACCCCGGCGACACCGGAGTCCTCCTTCTCCGACGACCCACTGCGGATGCTGCGGGCGGCCCGGTTCGCATCGCAGCTCGGCTTCCGGGTCGGGCCCGACGTCGTGACCGCGATGGCGGAAATGGCCGACCGGATCTCGATCATCTCCGCGGAACGGATCCGCGACGAGCTGGCCAAGCTCCTGCTCTCCGACCGGCCCAGGACCGGTCTGAGTCTGCTCGTCGGCACCGGGCTTGCCGCTCGCGTGCTGCCCGAACTGCCGCGCCTGCGGATGGAGATCGACGAGCACCACCGGCACAAGAACGTCTACGAGCACTCGCTCACCGTTCTGGAGCAGGCGATCGACCTGGAGCCCCGGCTGCCGGACGGAGGGCCTGACCTCGTGACGAGGTTGGCGGCCCTGCTGCACGACATCGGCAAGCCGACGACCCGACGGTTCGAGCCCGGCGGCGGCGTGAGCTTCTACCACCACGACGTGGTCGGCGCGAAGCTCGCACGCATGCGGCTTGCCGCGTTGAGGTTCCCCGGCGCAGTCGTGAGCGACGTCGCGAATCTGGTCGAGCTCCACCTCCGCTTCCACGGGTACCGCGGTGGCGAGTGGACCGACTCCGCCGTTCGCCGCTACGTCCGGGATGCTGGACCGTTGCTCGAACGGCTGCACGTGCTGACCCGGGCCGACTGCACGACCCGCAACCTCCGCAAAGCGCAGGCACTGGCGAGGTCCTACGACGACCTGGAGGAGCGGATCGCGCGCCTGGCGCAGGAGGAGGAGCTCGCGGCGATCCGCCCGGACCTCGACGGCAACGCGATCATGCAGGTCCTCGGGGTACCGCCGGGACCGGTCGTCGGGCGGGCCTACCGGCATCTGCTCGAACTTCGCCTGGACCGGGGGCCACTTGATCCAGACGAGGCTGGCGAGGAACTGCTGCGGTGGTGGGCGGATCAGCCCGAGAACGCCGGCTGAGCGGGTCGGCCACGGCGGAGCGGCGGAGTGGTCGGGTCGAGCTACTCCGCTGCTCGGTCGAGGCGGCGCGCACGTCTGCTGTCCGGGCGCTGGGTGGCGCGCTCGGAGGTCGCGCGTGCGTAGAAGAACGCCGTGAGTGCATAACCGGCAGAGACGATGCCCACGACGACGTAGGACTTGCCCGACGGCGGCAGGGTCAACGCTGCGAACGTCGCCGCGGCGACGAACGTCACGTTGAACAGGACGTCGTAGAAGGAGAAGACCCGGCCCCGATACGCGTCCTCGACGTTCTCCTGGACGAGGGTGTCCACGACGATCTTGATGCCCTGGGAGGCGACGCCGAGAAAGAATGCGGCCACCAGCACGGCAGGAATGGTGAACAGGGCACCGGGGACGATCCCGACGACGGCCGCCACGGAGAGCAGCACTGTCACCCATGTCTCCTTGCGCATCCGGCGCGCCGCGATCGGGGTCGCGAGTGCGGCTGCCAGAAAGCCAGCTCCGGAGACGCCGAGAACCAGGGCGAGCGTGGCCAACCCGGCGTCGACGTCGGCGGGTTCGTGGAAGTAGTTGCGGCATAGCAAGATCATCGCGACGGTCGAGATGCCGTAGAAGAATCGGTGTGAGCCGATCGCGGCGAGCCCCCACGCGGCCGGTTGCCGCTCCCCGACGTGCCGCGCTCCGTCGACCAGGCCGGAAAAGACCCGCCGCACCGCCACACGGGCCGACGGCCGAGCCGGATCGTCGTCGGGGCCGAGCAGGTCGCGTGCCAGGGAGAGCGCGAGCAATCCCGCCAGCAGGTAGAGCACCGCCGTGACGACCGCGAGGACCGCGTCGGAGGAGAGGGCCTGGCGCACCAGGAATCCGAGAACGGTGCCGGTCATCGCTGCCGCGGTGCCGCTGGTGGGGAACACCGCGTTTGCCATGACCAGCTCGTGCCGCGGCACGACGTGCGGAAGCGCCGCACTGAGGCCGGCGAGGATGAACCGGTTCGCCGACAGCACGGCCAGGGCGGTGGCGAACAGCATCGGGCCACCCCCGCCGCCGGCGAGTACGGCCGCGACGACCAACACCAGGCCGGCCCGCAGCAGGTTGGCCACGAGCAGGACCTGGCGACGGCTCCACCGGTCCAGCAGGACGCCGGCGAACGGCCCCACCAACGAGTACGGCAGCAGCAGGACGGCGAAGGCCTGCGCCGCCGCCGGCGCAGTGGCGTGGCGCTCGGGCGAGAAGAACACGTACGAGGCCATCGCGACCTGGAAGACGCCGTCGCCGAGCTGGCCTGAGACGCGGACCGCGAACAGCCGGCGGAAGCCTCTGCCACGCAGCACAGTGCGCAGATCGGTGACGAACCCGCCGGCCAGGCCCATTACGGCAGCCTAGGCTGCCGCCAGCAACGGCGCCGGGTTCGTGCGTCAGCCCTGGCGTACGACCGCCATCGCGTGCTCGACCAGCCGGACGAGGACCTTCTTGACCGACTCGCGTTCGCGAGCGTCGGTGACGACAAAGGGCACCTCGGCGCTGACCTGCAGGGCGTCGCGAACCTCGTCGACGCTGTGCTGCTGCACCCCGTCGAACGCGTTGATCGCGACGATGAACGGGATGTCCCGCTGTTCGACGTAGTCGACGGCCCCGAAGCAGTCGGCCAGCCGGCGGGTGTCCACCAGCACGACGGCTCCGATCGCGCCACGGGTGATGTCGTCCCACATGAACCAGAAGCGGTTCTGGCCCGGCGTGCCGAACAGGTAGAGGACCAGGTCCTCGGCAAGTGTGATCCGGCCGAAGTCCATGGCGACCGTGGTGGTCGTCTTGTCCGGGAGCATGGACAGGTCGTCGACCGGTACGGACGCCTCGGTCATCAACGCCTCGGTGCGCAGCGGTTCGATCTCGCTGACCGCTCCCACCAAGGTCGTCTTGCCGACGCCGAACCCTCCGGCGACGACGATCTTGACCGAGAGGGCATCCTGGGTGGCGCGTGCGCCACCGGAGACCTCAGAGTCGACGAAGGCCATCCCTCACCCTTTCGAGCACACTTAGGTCGCGGGCTGGCTCCACTGATCCGGCGTAGGCCACGAGTGGATCCGCGACATGGACGAGGCCTTCGACCTCGAGGTCAGCAACGAGCACCCGGGCAACCCCGAGCGGTACCCGGACGATCGCGGCGACCTCGGCCACCGACCGGGGGGAGTGGCAGATGCGCAGGATGCGCTCGCGCTCGGGCTCCGGGTCGATCCCGTGCGAGCGGCCGGCCTGGGTGGAGGAGACCAGGGCCTCCAGCGCGGTCTCCTGGACCGGCCGGGTGCGGCCTCTGGTCGCCAGATATGGGCGGACCCGCCCACCATCCGGCGCCGTCACAGCTGTGCCCCGACCACGCTGATCACCCGACGCGGGCCGCCGGGCTCAGGGCGGCGCCGACGCGCTCGACGAGCAGCGCCATCTCGTAGCCCACCTGGCCGAGTTCGGCCTCGCTGGCTGCCAGTACTGCCAGGTGTGCGCCGTCCCGGATCGCCATGACGAGCAGGTATCCCTGGGCCATCTCGACGAGCGTCTGCTGGACCCGCCCGGCACCGAGGATCATCGAGGCGCCGATGGTCAGGCTGGCGAGCCCGGACACCACGGCGGCGAGCTGCTCTCCACGGTCACGCGGCATCCCCTTGGAACCGGCCAGGTGCAAGCCGTCTGCGGAGACCACGACGGCGTGTGCGGCACCCGGGGTCCGGTCGACGAACCGCTCGAGCAGCCAGCCGAGCTCCTCGTTCGGGGCGCTGGTCACGGATTGCTCCTCTCCGGATCATCAGGTCGCTCGGGCACCCAGCCACCGGTCTCCTCGCGGCCGCGACTCACGCCGCGCTGGAGGTTGGCCAGGGTGGACGCCACCTTGGTGGCGTCCTTCTCGGGGACCTCGGGCGGGGCGCCTGGCGCGTCGCCCGTCACCTCGGCGATCGAGCCCGGCACCAGGGTGGCGCCGCGCCGGCGTACCGGCAGGCCGGAGGTGCTGTACGCAGGCTCCTCGACCACGGGCTCGGGTGCTCGCACCGGCGACTGCTCGGGGCGAGTAGCAGGTGCCGGTGCGCGCTCAGCCTCGCGGTGGGTGCGCCGGGCGCTCGCGGCCTCCTCGGCGGTTCGCAGCGCGGCCGCCGCTCGCCGCCAGCCCTCGTCGGCCGGGCCGGACCAGTCGATCGGGCCGCCGCCGCGCTTGAACCAGGCCGAGCGGACAGCCTCGTAGATCGGAGCATTTGCCTCGGGCAACGGCGGCTCGGGTGCGCGCAGCGAACGCGCCGGCGGCCGTTCTGCGTCGTCGTGCGGCCGTGGTGTCCGCGTCGGCAGACCGTTGGGCCCGGCGCCCAGCCCGTTGACGGGCTGGACCGGACGCGCCGGTGGCTTCGACTGGGACGGCGGTGTCGACAGTGCCCTGGACGGCAGCGACGGGGGGCGGTAGGACGGCTCGACCGGGCGCGGCGCCGGTGACTGCGTGACGGCCCGGCGGACCTGCTCCTCGATCGGAACGCCACCGAGCAGGGGCGCCGGGGCGTGCGGCTCCGCTCGTACCGGCGGAACGACACCGTCGGTGGTGTCGAGCGGCGAGACCACCAGGTGCGAGGGCAGGTCGACCTGTGCCAGCGTGCCGCTGGGATCGCCGGCGACGAGGCGGACGACGATGCCGTGCCGGGCGGCCAGCCGTGCGACGACGTAAAGGCCCAGCGTGCGGGAGGCGGCGACATCGATGTCGCCCGGCTCACGCAGCCGCTCGTTGAGCAACGCGAGTTGGTTGGCCGGAACGCCGAGGCCCGCGTCGGCGACCTGGATCCGTAGGCCGCCGCCGAGCAGGGGCTGGCTGGTGATCATGACCGGTGTCGACGGCGCCGAGAACTCCGTGGCGTTGTCCAGCAGCTCGGCCAGCAGGTGAGCGACGTCGTCGACGGCGGCCGGCGTCACGAGGTCGGTGGGCATCACGCCGAACTTCACCCGTGGGTACTGCTCGACCTCACCGACAGCAGTGCGGACGACGTCGAGGACGGGCGCGGCCGTGCCGGTGCGGCGCATCTCCTCGACACCGGCGAGGACCAACAGGCTCTCGGCGTGCCGCCGGACGCGGGTGGCGAGGTGGTCGATGCGGAACAGCGTCCCGAGCTGGTCGGCGTCGCGCTCGCGGGCCTCGAGCTCCTCGATCTCGCCGAGCTGACGGTCGACGAGCGACTGGGTGCGGCGGGACAGGTTGACGACGATCGTGTCGAGGTTCTGGCGCAGCAGGGCCTGCTCGCCGGCGACCCGCACGGCGGTGGAGTGAACCTCGTTGAATGCGTTGGCGACCTGACCGATCTCGTCCCTGCCCTCGGGCGTGACGGCGTTCCCGACGTTGCGGACGACCGCCGGCCCGTCACTCTGGATCCGGGACACCAGTGCAGGCAGGCCGGTGTCGGCGGTCTCGAGAGCCGCTCCGCGCAGCCGGCGCAGCGGGCGGATGATCGAACGGGCGACGGCGGCAGCCAGTGCGACCGTCGCCGCGAGGACGACGAGGATCGCCGTAGCCGTGGCGCCGGCCACGATCTGTGACCGGGTGGCCGTGCTGGACGCCTGCTCGACGACGTCGTTGGCCAAGCCGGTCTGGATGTCACGCATGACGTCGATGCGGCCAGTTGCCGCCTCGTACCACTCCTCGGGAGTGGCGCCGGGCTCCTCGCCGGTGGCGAGTGCCCCAGCGCGGATGCTGTTGACGGGGCCGAGCGTGCCCGGCAGATCGGTGTAGTAGTGCGCGCGGACCTCGGGCTCGGCGGTGGAGGTGAAGCGGGAGAGCAGGTAGTCCTGCTCACCCTGGGAGACCGCCTCACGCTGACGCTCGGTGTCGGTGAGGGGGTCGCCAGAGGCCAGGACGTGCGCGAGCAGCGCTCGTTCGACCGAGGCCGACTCCGTCGCGCGGGTCAGTGAGTCGAGGGCGTCGATCTCGACCACGAGCTCGGCGTCGGTGGAACCGGTGCCGCTGGCCTTCACGAACCGGAGCAGCGCCTCGACCATCAGGTTGTAGTCGTCGACACCGGGCTCGTCGAACGGCTCGAGGACGATGTCGCGCGACCCGCGGTAGGCGTCGAGCAGGCCCAGCTGGACCTCGGTGCTGCGGCGGGCTTCGGCGACCGCGGGGTTGACGTCGTCCGGCAGCTCGCCCATCTGTTCGTTGAACGTGGCAAGGGCCTGGTCGGTGGCGTTGCGGGCATCGGCAACCGCACCTTGACCGGTCGCGCCGACGTCGAACAGGCCCGATACGTCACGCTCGTCCTGGAGCCGCTCAGCCGTCTCGAGGGCAGCGACGGCGACCCGGGCGTTGCGCTCGACGCCGGTCGCGATGCTGGCCCGGGAGAGGGCGTCGCGGAAGAGGAAGGCACCGAGGATGAGCGCGCCCAACAGGGGCAGCAGCACCAGCGCACCGACCCGCGATCGCACGCTGCGGTCGTGGAGGAACGAGCGCCAGACCGACGAGACCCTCGGTGGGCGCATCTGCCTCGGCGTGTCGGGTTGATCAGCAGTGGTGGGGCGCTCGGTCGCGTGCGCCCGCTTAGCGACGCCGGTCTTGTTGCTCCGGTGTCCTCGCGGGTTCCGCGTCATGGGTCGGTCCTTTCCTTCTTCCCCCGAACGGGCGTCGTCGACCGCGCATGGCCACAGCTACGCCGCCGCGGCTGTGCAGTGTCACGGCATTGAGACGGTAGATGACGCTTCCCATCCGAACCGCATCCTGTCAATAGCTGGACAGTCCGTGAAACACGAGGTGGACGCTCTAGGGTGCCTGACGATGCGCCAAAGCCCCAAACCGCCCCCCCGGGAAGGGTTTGCCCAGCCGCCGATCGAGCGGCCAGCGGCCGAACGGGACCTCAGGGCTCAGCGCTCGACCTCGCCCGCGATGAACTTCTCGACCAGGTCGCGGCAGACGTCGTCCGGGTACTGCTGCGGTGGCGACTTCATGAAGTAGGACGACGCCGAGAGCATCGGACCACCGATGCCGCGATCCTTGGCGATCTTGGCCGCCCGGATCGCGTCGATGATGATGCCCGCCGAGTTGGGCGAGTCCCATACCTCGAGCTTGTACTCGAGGCTCACCGGCACGTCGCCGAAGTTGCGGCCCTCGAGCCGGATGAACGCCCACTTACGGTCGTCCAGCCACTCGACGTAGTCGGACGGGCCGATGTGGACGTTGCGCGGCGCGATCTCGTCGACGAGCTGGGAGGTGACCGACTGGGTCTTGGAGATCTTCTTCGACTCCAGCCGCTCACGCTCGAGCATGTTCTTGAAGTCCATGTTGCCGCCGACGTTGAGCTGGTAGGTGCGGTCGACCGTCACGCCGCGGTCCTCGAACAGCTTGGCCAGCACCCGGTGGGTGATGGTGGCGCCGATCTGCGACTTGATGTCGTCACCCACGATCGGGACACCTGCGGCCGTGAACTTGTCCGCCCACTCCGCGGTGCCGGCGATGAACACCGGGAGCGCGTTGACGAACGCGACCCCTGCGTCGATCGCGCATTGCGCGTAGAACTTGGCGGCCTGCTCCGACCCGACCGGCAGGTAGCAGACGAGGACGTCGACACGCGCCTCGCGCAGCGCCGCGACCACGTCGACCGGCGCGTCCTCGGACTCGGTGATGGTCTGGCGGTAGTACTTCCCGAGCCCGTCGAGGGTGGGACCGCGCCGGACGGTGACGCCGGTGGGCGGCACGTCGCAGATCTTGATCGTGTTGTTCTCGCTCGCACCGATGGCATCTGCGAGGTCGGTACCGACCTTCTTGGCGTCCACGTCGAACGCGGCGACGAACTCGATGTCGCGGATGTGGTAGTCGCCGAACCGTACGTGCATCAGACCGGGCACCTTCTGGGCCGGGTCGGCGTCACGGTAGTAGCGGACGCCTTGGACGAGCGAGGCGGCGCAGTTGCCCACGCCGACCATGGCTACCCGAACCGAAGTCATCGGCTTTCCTTTCACTCTGCGGGGCGGGACGGCAGGGCGCCGGCCCTCCTGCGGGACGCCGTGCCCCGCTTGGTTGCTCGCGCGGCGTTCTCGGTCGCGCTCGGCAGTTCCCCCCGCCACTCGGAACCTCGTGTCGTTCTCGGCTCCTCGCTCGCCTTACGGGCGACCCTGCGGGTCGACCGTTCCGTCCGCTCGTCGCCTTGTCGCTCGACGGCGATGAGTTCGTCGAGCCACCGGACCTCACGCTCGACCGACTCCAGCCCGTGGCTCTGGAGCTCGAGGGTGTAGGCATCGAGCCGTTCGCGAGTGCGCTGCAACGCGGAGCGGAACTGCTCGAGCCGCTCCTGCAGGCGGGTCCTGCGACCCTCGAGAATGCGCATCCGCGTGGCTGCATCGGCCCGCGCGAAGAATGCGAAGTGGACCCCGAACTGCTCGTCGTCCCAGGACGACGGACCGGCTTGGGCGAGCAGGTCGGCGAACCGCTCCTTGCCCTCCGGGGTCAGTTTGTAGACGATCTTGCTACGGCGTCCGCCGAGATGTGCGGCAGCCGCCTCACCAGGCGAGTCCTCGGCCAGGAAACCCCGGTGCACGAGCTGCTTGAGGCAGGGGTAGAGCGTGCCGTATGAGAACGCCCGACCCCAGCCCAGCAACGCGTTGACCTGCTTGCGGAGCTCGTACCCGTGCATCGGTGCGTCGTGGAGCAGGCCGAGCACGGCCAGCTCCAACGCTTCTGCACGCTTGCCCACAGCGGTACGCCCCGTCGGATGACTGCCGGTTCGATGTATCGAGTTGATACATCGAATTGATACGCTGAAACCATAGAGCGCCGGGTGCATGGTGCGCAAGGGCCCGCCGGACGTTTCCCCGACGTGCCCATCAAGGCAGTCACGGCTTTTGGGCCGGAGCAGGGGAAGCGTCGTAGGCTGCCCTCCGGTGCCGCGTCACCCGACACGTCCCCGACCGAGCAGAGATCCCCTGTGACCAACGAACAACGACGCCCCGCCGGTACCCGCCGGAAGGGCGCTTCGGCGTCGCGGCCCTCCACCGATCTGCAGGCGCCGCGGCGTCCCGCTTCCCAACCCGCCGGTGGCCGGCCGGCCCGCCGATACGCGGTCGACAAGGCCCCGAAGCGCGGCTGGCGCCGGTGGCTGACCTGGAAGAAGGTCTCGCTGGCGGGCTTGGGGTTGTTCCTGCTCGGCCTGCTCGGCGTGGGGGTCGCGTTCGCCATGACCGACGTGCCCGAGGCCAACGACTTCTCCACCTCGCAGGCGACGATCGTCTACTGGAACGACGGCAAGACCGAGCTGGGCCGGTTCAGTGCCGAGAACCGCGAGAGCGTCGGCATCGAAGAGATCCCCGAGCACGTACAGCGCGCCGTCGTCGCGGCGGAGGACCGTAGCTTCTACGACAACAGTGGCTTCGACCCGGTCGGTATCGTCCGGGCCGGTTGGGACAGCCTCCGAGGCGGCGAGATAGCCGGCGGCGGCTCGACCATCACCCAGCAGTACGTCAAGAACTACTACCTGACCCAGGAGCAGACCATCACCCGCAAGGTGAAGGAGCTGTTCATCTCGGTCAAGATCGACCAGCAGCTCGACAAGGACCAGATCCTGCAGGACTACCTCAACACGATCTGGTTCGGGCGCGGCACGTACGGCATCCAGACCGCGTCCAGGTCCTACTTCGGCAAGAACGCCAGCGAGCTCACGCTGGAGGAGGGCGCCGCGATGGCGGCGATCCTGCGCAACCCGGGCAACTACGACCCGACCCTGTCCGAGGAGAATCTCCAACGCTTCACCCAGCGTTTCCGCTACGTGCTCGACGGCATGGTCGAGGAGGGCTGGATCGACCGATCCACCGCCGAAGCAACCGTGCCGCCGGCGGTCCTGCCGGAGCAGAAGAGCAACACGTACGGCGGCCCGAAGGGATATCTCCTCCAGCAGGTCAAGAACGAGCTCGAGGAGGTCGGCATCGATCCGGCCGAGATCGAGACCGGCGGCTTGCGCATCACGACGACGTTCGACCAGAAGGCCCACACCGCCGCCGTCGAGGCCGTGGCGGAACAGGTTCCGACCGAGAACGTCGAGCACCTCCACGTCGGCCTGGCCGCGGTGAAGCCGGGCGACGGCGCGGTCGTCGCCATGTACGGGGGTCCCGACGCCGTCACGCAGAGTTTCAATGACGCCGTCGACTCGATCCCGCAGGCCGGGTCCACGGTCAAGCCGTTCACACTGGTCGCTGCGTTCGAGAACGAGGTCTCGCTGAAGAACCGGTTCTGGGGCAACTCGGGTTTCGAGGTCGAAGGGCTCGGCAAACCCGTGAACAACGAGAGTGACCGTGACTACGGCCGCAGCGTCGACCTCCTCCACGCGACCGAGAACTCGATCAACACCGCGTTCGTCGACCTCACCATGCAGCTTGGCCCGGAGAAGGTCATGGACGCGATGGTGCGCTCGGGTATCCCCGAAGACGCTCCGGGCATCGTCGGCGAGAGCGGTGTGGCCAACGGCCGGATCACGCTGGGCACCGCATCGATCCCCCCGGTCCAGATGGCCGACGCGTACGCCACCCTGGCCGCCCAGGGCAAGCAGGCCGACTGGTACACCGTCGCGAAGGTAACCGACCTGAGCGGAGACGTGCGCCACGAGGTCGAGCCCGCGCCTGAGCAGGTCATCGAGCCCGAGGTAACGGCCGAGGTGACCTATGCCCTGACCAAGGTGGTCGAGGAGGGCACCGGTAGCGCGGCACAGGAGCTCGACCGCCCCGTGGCGGGCAAGACCGGGCAGGCGGAGGACCTCGGGTCGTGGTTCTCGGGGTACACCCCGCAGTTGGCGGCCTCGGTCGTCTTCTTCAAGAGCGACTACGCCAACGGCGGATCGATGATGTCGCTGGACGGCACCGGGGGCGAGTCGACCTTCACCGGCGGCAAGTACCCGGCCCGCACCTGGACCGCCTTCATGAAAGGCGCTCTCGAGGGTTCCGACGTGCTCGAGTTCCCGGAGCGCACAGAGCTGGGTGAGGACCCGAGCCCGACGCCGAGACCGACGGTGGAGATCTGCCCGCCCGGCACCGTAGGCACGCCGCCGGACTGCACGCCGATCGCGCCGAGCCCGACCGAGGATCCAGAGGTCGACGTTCCCAACGTCGTCGGCATGCCACAGAACGAGGCCGAACGGACCCTCCGACGGGCGGGGTTCGACGTTGCGGTGCAGACCGCGGAGACCAACCAGGCTCCGCCAGGGGAGGTCGTCGACCAGGGACCGCCCGGTGGGACGACGGCACCGCCCGGCTCGACAGTGACCATCGTGGTCGCCATACCCGAGCCGGAACCGGGGGTCGTGGTTCCCGACGTGGTCGGTATGACGAGGGTGGAGGCCGAGCAAGCCCTGCGGGATGAGGGCTTCGAAGTCCAGGTGAACGGCGACCAGAATCCGCAAGGAGATGTGACCAACCAGAACCCCGCCGGTGGCACTACTGCCCCCGCGGGTTCGACGGTCACCATCAACGTCCGGCCACCCGGTCCTCCATAGTGCGCACCGCAGCCGCGAGGGGTCGTGATCATCGGGAGTTCGGTGTCGCTAGAGCGACACGAAAGCGCCGTTGATCAAGTCCATCTGAGGCGCCTGGCGGCAAGGCTCGCACGACGTAGCGGCTACCTTCTGCCGGGTGAGCTCGCCGATCGTGCTGCCCAGTCGCGACGATCCGTTGGTCGCCGCTGCCAGCGAAGCCGTGGGCGGGCCGGTCGGCCGGCGTGCGGCCCCCGGGCGGGGATGGTGGGGTCCGGTCAGGGTCGCGCTCGCTGCCGCCTGCATCGTGCTCGGGCTCGGCGTGCTGGCCGACGCCGGCTGCCACAACGACCGGTGGGAGCGCCGGAACGACAGGGCGCTCTGGACCGGTCTGTGCTACAGCGACGTGGCGTTCCTGTACCGCGAGCGAGGCCTCTCGGACGGGCTGGCCTACCGCGACGCACCGCTGGAGTACCCGGTGCTGACCGGAGCGGTGGTGCAGGCGTCGGCCTACCTCGCTCGGGCTGTCACCGG
>Ga0193738_1001005_pt1 | contig 12047 bp, 12 predicted proteins | sample L2a1metaG_FD_144927 | JGI IMG/M metagenome (GOLD analysis project Ga0193738, IMG submission 144927) | Soil microbial communities from a riparian zone of the East river system, Colorado, United States - L2a1 | ecosystem: Environmental > Terrestrial > Soil > Riparian zone | place: USA: East River...
CTATCTCCGGTTTATACTGAACAATAGATCCGTCGCTTTCATCCGCTTCAATTACGAGCCACTCGCCTTTGCCCACTTTTGCATTGCCGATCCTGCCTTCGCGGATAATGCTAATCAGCCCGGCGCCACTGATTATACTGGGTTGCAAACCGGCATACTCCAAAATATCAAATAGCATGGCGCTGGTAGTACTCTTGCCGCTGGTACCTCCTACTGCAATGGTCTTTTTACTGGATGCAATTATTGCCAGCAACTCCGATCGCCTGATGATCGGAATATTCATCTGCCTAGCTTTTTGTACTTCCTCAACCGTGTCTTCTACCGCTGTGGATACAACTACCAGGTCTGTTCCGGCATGGATACCACTACCATCCTGCACAAAACAACCGATGCCTTCGGCTTCGAGCTTTTCTTTCGTTTCGTTAGGCTCTCCTGGTTTAAAAAAGCGGTCGCTTCCCGATACTTCCTTGCCAATTCCCTGTAAGTATTGAGCAATGGCACTCATGCCGGTGCCGGCAATGCCAATAAAAAAGGGTCGTTGAAATTCATGGATGGACTGGATCATACTGCAAATAAAAGGAATTAAGAAGAGATATGGTAAACCCTTACAGGGTATGCAACTCATCCAACACTAGCAGCAATCCGTCGCTGACAGTCACAATTGGTACAAGCTTCGGTTTTCCATCGCGGGATAAGCAATTATCATTGCCTCCCATTAAACCTTATACTTTAAAAATTCGCTTATGCATGTTAACAACCAACTGTTCACCCAGGATAATACCTCGATAGAGGACCTGGCTGGTAAAAAAATTCTTTTTGCCAATTTCCCGGCCGACGGCCACTTCAATCCTATGACTGGCCTGGCCGTACACCTGCAATCACTGGGCTGTGATGTACGCTGGTATACTTCTGAGTACTACGCAGCAAAGATCAACAGCCTGCATATTCAACATTATCCATTCCGCCATGCAAAGGATGTAAACGGCGGCAACCTGGAAAATGTCTTTCCCGAACGCGAACAAATAAAGGGCACGGTGAAGAAGTTAAATTTTGACATGATCCATGCATTTATCCTCAGGGGACCGGAATATTATGCGGACATAGTTGAGATTTATAAAGAATTTCCATTTGACGCGCTCGTTGCGGACTGTGCCTTCACCGGCATCCCATTCGTGACTGATAAAATGAATATCCCCGTTATTTCGATTGGTGTATTTCCGCTTGTAGAAACTTCCAAGGACCTGGCACCTGCCGGACTGGGAGTTACTCCTTCCTATTCTTTTTTTGGCAAACTTAAACAGGGCTTGTTGAGGTTTGTAGCCAACAGGATTCTTTTTGCAAGACCTAATAAAGTAATGCGAAATGTACTGGCCAAATACGATATCGAGCATATGAACCTGAATATATTCGACCTGATGGTAAAAAAAGCCACCGTATTACTGCAAAGTGGTACACCTGGTTTTGAGTACTATCGCAGCGACCTTGGTAAGAATATTCGTTATATCGGGTCATTGCTTCCGTACCAGTCCAATAAAAAAAGAGCGACATGGTTTGACAGTAGGCTGAATAAATATGAAAAAGTGGTGATCGTAACTCAGGGAACAGTAGAAAAAAATACAGAAAAGATCATTGTTCCCACGCTTGAAGCATTTCGTGATTCAGATGTACTGGTTATTGCTACCACAGGTGGTACCGGAACAGCCGATTTAAAGCAACGCTACCCGCAGGACAACCTGATTATTGAAGATTTTATTCCTTTCGCTGATATTATGCCGTATGCAGATGCCTATATAACCAATGGTGGTTATGGTGGTGTATTGCTGGGCATTGGCAACCACCTGCCCCTGGTGGTGGCTGGTGTGCATGAGGGTAAAAACGAGATCAATGCGCGTATAGGTTATTTCAAACTGGGTATCAATCTCAAGACTGAATCGCCCAAACCATCGCAAATGAAAAAAGCAGTGGAAAAGGTACTTGCCGATCCAACCTATCGAAATAATGTATCGAAGCTTGCCAGGGAATTTGCCGGGTATAATCCTAACGAATTATGTGCATACTACCTGAAAGATGTGTTACAGAAAACGAGTAACTATCATTTGTCTAACCCACGGCAGGAAGAAAAAGTGTATTGAGCGCGCTATATCCATTAGATAAGGAGGAAAAGAAAGAAGGCCGCAAATGCGGCCTTCTTAAAAAAAGGATAATTAGTTACAAGTAATTAATCGTCCTTTTTTACTTTCTTCTCACCTGTCTCACCATCTACTTTCACTTTACTATCGCCATCCTTGATCTTGATATCGCCATCCTTTTCTACTTCCACTTTATAGTCATCGCCCTTTACTTCATAGGCTTTGAAATCCTTTTCGTACACATACTCATTATTATTATTAACGATCACGTGACCATTAATAACTTCACCTGTTTTACCATAGATGGTGTCGTTCTCCTTGGTGTCGACATATATGTAGACAGGCTCTTTCGTGTCGGCTGTGACCAATAGGCCTGATTTATCATCTTTTACCAGTTCAACGGTTTTACCTGTTCGCAGGTCTACATACCGATCCTTGGTATCCGAACAGGAAACGATACCCAGTAAAATGCCCATAGTCAGTGCGGAATACATCAGCTTTTTCATATAAGATTATTTACCCTGCAATAGACAATTACCGGGCCAGTAGCATTCGCATATAGAAAGCTGCAAAAGAGTTCTTGAATGGGGATATTTTTTCACACAAAGGGATATATAGGTGGGCATGCATATTTATAATGACTTATTACTTCGAAGCATCTCAGGATAGCCTTGTTTTTTTGCCAATGCAGATATTGCCATCGCAATACGCTTTGTTCGCGTTTCCTCTGTTTTGGCATCATCGATCCATTTACTAAAATATCGCTGATGGGAACCACTTAATGTTTGAAAGAATAGTTTAGCAGCTGGTTCATCTGCCAGGCATGCAATAAAATCTGTGTTGAACTTAAATGGGGCTGTATCTTCAGCCATTTGCACTTTCACCATGGCCCCGTGTTTTTTACCGATTGCCTTTCTAATTGTAGCGTTAAGCGTAAGTATGAATTTACCACCGCCCATTGGTATAATGGCAATCCCTCCAAATTTATAATCATCCAACTTGCCCTTTACACGGAAACCTTTACGGTTGCCGGGTTTCAATTTCTGTGCAATGTCAATTGGGATTTCAATATAGGTCCAGCCGGTCTTTTCACCCTGGCTGCCAAAACGGTGTATCGTCGCAGTAAATGAAGCGGTCTTGGTCAATATTATTAATTTTCGGTACTGAAATTGATTCGGATACCTAAAATACAACTGTATGAAAAAAAAATCAAACCAAAAATTCGCTGTTATTTTTGAGAAATTTGCTGGAAAGATCACAAAAGCTACCGGCAGCTCCTGGGCATTTATCTTTGCCTTTCTCATCATCATCACCTGGGCGCTGCTCGGACCACTTTTCAACTATTCTGATACCTGGCAACTGGTGATCAATACTGGTACTACCATTATCACATTCCTGATGGTCTTTGTTATACAGCATTCGCAAAACAAAGACACTGTTGCCCTTCAATTAAAATTAAATGAACTCATTGCCGTGAATTCCCATGCCAGCAACCGGTTAATAGATGTAGAGGAGCTTACGTCGGAAGAACTGGAGACATTGAAAAAATTTTATGTAAAACTGAGCCAGCTGGCCAAAAAAGATTCTGAGCTTTTTACCACCCATTCGATTGACGAAGCCAATAATGCACATAATAAGAAAATAGCTTCCCAGAAATAGGGAGTTTACGATGGTCAAAATTTAACAGGTGAGTATATGGAATTAACGGCAGGCCTTCCCTATTTTTTAATAAATAATGGGTTGCTTTACCAATATCCCCGTCTTGAACAGGATAAGCAGGCACATGTAGCCATTATTGGGGGCGGGATTTCCGGTGCCCTTACAGCTTATCATCTCACGGAAGCAGGCTGGCCATGTATTTTGCTTGATGCCCGCCATATCGGGCTTGGAAGCACTTGCGCAAGTACATCCCTGATACAGTACGAACTGGATATTCCACTTCATAAGTTGAAAACGATGAAAGGGGATAAAGCAGCAAACCGGATATATCAAATTACTGCCAATGGCGTTGGACAACTTTTATCGCTAATGAAAAAAATAAACTTCAATGGCTATGAAGAATGCCGGAGCCTGTTTTTTTCACAGCGTGCTAGAGAAAAGAAGATGATGGAGCAGGAATACAATGCCAGGAAAAATGCCGGTCTCGAAGTAAATTGGGTAGACCGGCGTGAACTGGAAAAAAGTTTTGGATTAAACGCCTATTCTGGAATTCTTTCCCGCCAGGCTGCCGGCATTGACACTTACCGGCTTACTCACCATTTACTTCAACACGCAATGAAGAAGGGCCTGCAGGTATATGATCACAGCCGTGTTGCCGCGATTAATCAACAAAAGGATCAGGTTGCACTGGTAATGGAAAACAAGCACAGGGTACATTCGCAGTTCGTGGTAAATGCAACTGGTTATGAAGTGGTCAATTTTTTGAAAAAGGGAATCGTAAATTTTGACTGCACTTATGCACTGGCATCGGAACGAATTCCGGCAAATAAGCTCCCCGGAAATGCTGATACCTTATTATGGAATACAGAGGATCCTTACTTATATATGCGCCGAACACCTGATAACAGGCTACTGGCCGGCGGAAGGGATGAACCTTTTAGCAACAAAGTAACAAGGCAGCTATTCCTGGAGAGAAAACGGAAGCTACTGGAACGTGATATCCACAAAGCCATGCCGGCTCTTGATTTCAAAACCGAATTTACCTGGAGTGGCACCTTTGGCAAAACACGGGATGCTTTACCCTATATCGGACCGTTGCACAGTGGTGGACGAATCGTGTATGCCCTTGGTTTTGGTGGTAACGGCATAACATTCAGCCAGGTTGCGGCTGTTTTCCTTCGCGATTATATCGGTGGCAAACAAAACAGGGATGCAGCCTTATTCTCCTTCGGGAGGTCGAATTATAAAGGTTAAATAACATCCAAAAAAGGCTGATTACTCAATGACAGGATGCAGCCGCAGTCTTAATTATTTACTTTTGCAAATTCTTACACTTCAGTAACCATGACTATAAGCAGGAGGATTTTTTTGGGTGGTTTTTGCCTTTTACAATTCCTTTTATTATTGCATTCACCCCGTCTACATGCACAGGACCTGCCTGTTACTATTCGAATAATCAATGACAAACGAGAACCTGTATCATTAGCAACAATTACGGTGACTAACCGGTTGGATAGTACTTTTTCCCTGAAGAAAATTGCCGATAGCAGTGGCACTGCTGTCTTCAACTTAAAAAAGAATGTTCAGTACAATATTAATATCACTTCTGTAAACTATCAGCCTTTGGACAAAGGCATACTTGTATCTGGAGACAAGGCTGTATATACTTTCCAGGCGGAGGCAGCTGCTAAAACCCTGGGTGCAGTTGTAATCAAGTCGCAAAAACCAGTGATACGACAGGAAGATGATAAAACGATCGTAGATGCCGAAAACCTTGCTGCATCTTCAACCAGCGGGTACGAGGTTATCGAAAAAACTCCCGGCCTCTTTGTTGACCAGGACGGTAATATTTACATCAGCAGCCTGTCACCTGCCACTGTTCATATTAATGGAAAGGAAATGAAGATGAGCGCTTCAGATGTTGCAACCATGCTGAAAAGTCTTCCTCCCAACTCCATCGACAGAATCGAGATCCTGCGTACGCCCTCTGCGAAATATGATGCATCAGGAAGTGGAGGGATTGTAAACGTAGTCCTAAAGAAGGGTGTAAAAATCGGTATGACAGGAAGTGTGAGTGCGGGCCTGCAACAAGGTACTTATGGAAACCAGTTTGCCGGGTTTAACCTGAATAATAACAACGGTCAGAAAAGTACCTATATCGTTCTTAATTACAGCAATCGCAATAATTATGAACGTCTTCGGACCGACAGGATGTTCAAACCGGATTCTATGCTTTCGCAGGATGCTTATACAAGGTATCCTTCGGATGTATATTATGCAGGCTATGGACTCAGTTATCAATTGAACAAGCGATGGGAAACGAGTATTGATGGCCGTATCAGTGCAAATGATTTCAATAATAATAGCAATAACGAGAGTATTATCAGTAGTATAGTTGACGGAGGCGTGAGGACTAATAATAATACCTATGTGAAAAATATCGGTTCCACATTAACCGTCAACAATACTGCTTCACTGGATTATAAATTCGATTCCCTAGGATCAGAGTGGTCAAATGATATCAGTTATACCTATTCAAGGAATGTAGCGGACCAGTTTTTCAATACGTATTACCTGGAACCTGCATATCCCGCATCTGGTGGTGGTGGCAATAGCCTGAATAAACGCAACTACCTTACATTCGAATCAGATCTCCAGTGGAAGCTGAAAAAAAAGTTGACAGTGGAAACGGGAGCAAAAAGCTCATTCATGGACTATAGAAGTGTTACTGACTATTACCGTGAATTTGGTGGCAACCGGGTTAAAGATGAAGGCAGAACCAATACGTTTGATTACAAAGAAAATATCAACTCCGTCTACCTGCAGGGTTCTAAAACTATAAAAAGTGTTGTTCTTAAAGCAGGGTTGAGAATGGAAAATACAAACATGGATGGTCGGCAGACTATACCGGGAGATACTTCTTTTAGTATCCATCGTACCGACCTGTTTCCTTATATCTATCTAAGTAAAAAAGTGATGTCGATAGCTGGTTTCGACCTGCGTGCTTATCTCGTATATCGTCGCAGCATTACGCGCCCTGTATATGAACAGCTCAACCCGTTTGCACGTTATGTAGACCCTTATCTCACTGAAATTGGTAACCCGGCACTCCGCCCCCAGTTTACTACTAACTATGAAGCCAATATAAGCGTTGATGAACGGCCCATCCTTGCAATAGGCTACAATGAGACACGTGATATATTTACAACCGTTATCTACCAGGCTGATAGCAGCCTAAGCCATGCCTATCGCACTTATGATAATCTGGGCAAGAATAAGGAATTGTATTTCCGAGGCCTGGCAGCTATACCTCCAGGGAAAAAATATTTCTTTGTAGTGGGTGCACAATTCAATTACAATATGTATGACGGTTTGTATGAAAACGCACCACTGGCATTCCAAAAGGGTACCTGGACTTTCTTTACTTACCAAACGCTCAAGCTGGGCAAGCTTTCAGTAGCTACCCTTAACGGTTTCATGCGCCTGAAAGGTCAACAACAATTGTATGAACTCAGCAGTTTTGGCGCACTGAATGCAAGTATCAACCGAAAATTCCTTCGCGAAAAACTCGTGGTGACGCTAAGCATCAACGATATGTTTGCTACTTATAAAAATGAGTTTACCCTGAACCAGGGCTCGGTACATGCGCAGGGTTTTCGCCAGTCGGATACCAGGCGGGTAGGAATCAATCTTCGTTACAATTTTGGTATTAAGAAGAGAGAGGACAATAATGATATGCTACTTACCGACCCACCAGTGAATTGATCATAGCCCCGGCACGCTCAAGCGCTTTTCATTTTAACAATTAATCTACGTTAGAATAGGAATTTAGATAATATCTTACCTGCATATTTAATATAATGCATTACGATCGGTTTCCGAGTCAGGGGATTTCAAAAGTGGAGTTAGGTTGAACCGAACAGTAATTGGAATAAATCACATGGTTAGTAAGTACAGTTTCGAATTTATTTTTTGGGACCCTAATAAAAGAACCATCAACCATTTAACCTTATCCTTTCACAAGGTACCCTGACATTAACACAAAATATTCCGCTGGTTCTGGAATTAATGCCTATATTTGCATTGTCAATTTGAGTTCGACGACAGATTGTAAGTGAACGATTTTTTCTGCTACGCATTTCCTGCTAATAGTTAGTCTTCTTTACTTTGCGTTTTTCTCAAGTATTTATTACGTTTTAATTTTTTTGAATGAACATTTATGTTTCAAACCTGAGCTTCGCAGTACAAGACGAAGATTTGATGTCTTATTTTGCAGAATACGGAGAAGTAACTTCTGCTAAAGTGATTATGGATAAATTCACTAGCCGCAGCAAAGGTTTCGGTTTTGTGGAAATGTCTGATGACGAAGCCGCTAAAAAAGCTATCGCAGAACTGGATGGCGCCATGGTTGATGGTCGCTCTATCAAAGTTGCGGAAGCAAAACCTAAAGAAGAAAGAAAGCCAAGGCCTTCTTATTCCAACAATAACCGTTGGTAATCGCCTGAGCATTATAAGCTTTTAGGAAAAGGGGGGGTTTAATACCCTCCTTTTCTATGTTAAGACGACCAATTTCATTTCGCCTTATCTTTACTCAAACTCTATCCTGACAACTCAATCTTAATTACTCTCTTGAAGTTCACCGATTTTAATTTCCAGGAACAATTACTTGAAGGTATTGCCGCCAGCAACTACGAGGACGCCACCCCCGTCCAGGAAAAAGTCATTCCACTTATTCTGGATGGAAAAGACATTATCGCGTCCGCGCAAACAGGTACTGGTAAAACAGCTGCCTTCCTGCTGCCCCTGTTGAACCGAATTCTGACTGATCATCCTACAGATCATCATATCAGCGCCATGATCATCGTGCCCACACGTGAACTGGCGGTGCAGATCAGCGAACACCTGGAAGGACTCTCCTATTTTACCTCTGTAAGCTCGATTGCAGTTTATGGTGGTGGTGATGGAAGTAGCTTTGTTCAGGAAAAACAAGCCCTATCAAGTGGAGTCGACATTGTGGTTTGTACACCCGGCAAAATGATTGCTCATATCAATATGGGATATGTAAAGCTAAAACAGCTGAAATACCTTGTATTGGATGAAGCCGATCGCATGCTGGACATGGGTTTTTATGATGACATTATGCGTATCATGAATAATATCCCGGCCAAAAGGCAAACCTTATTGTTCTCAGCAACCATGCCCCCCAAGATACGTTCACTGGCACAACGCATCCTACAACAACCAGCTGAAATCAATATCGCACTTTCCAAACCTCCTGAGAAAATATTACAACAGGCATTTGTTGTTTATGAAGAACAGAAATTGCCACTCATTAAAATGCTTCTTAAAAGCAAGCAATTCAAATCCATCATTATCTTCTGCTCCAAGAAACAACAGGTAAAGGACATGACACGGGAACTTAAGCGTGCCGGAATACCTGCAGAAGAGATCCACTCGGATTTGGAACAGTCCAAACGGGAGGAGATTCTAAGAGGCTTCACCAGCAAGCGATTACCTATACTTGTAGCGACTGATATACTCAGCCGGGGTATCGATGTAGATCATATTGATTTAGTAATTAACTACGATGTGCCCCACGACGGAGAAGATTACGTACACCGCATTGGCCGAACAGCCCGTGCCGAAACAGATGGCACCGCGTACACATTTATTAGCCCGCGCGAGCAAAACAAATTTGCAGCGATTGAAAATTTATTGGGAAAACCGGTTCAAAAAGCCGCACCACCTACACAAATTGGGCCTACTCCGCCTTATGAACCAAGGCACCGACGGAAACCACAGGGACGACGATAAGCTAAGCTGACTATTGAACGGAATAAAAAAATCCTGCGCAAAACGCAGGATTCAATATTTTAAACCAACCTGTAATATCAGGCTCTTTGCTTCGTAGCTGTTTTTCTCTTGCTTTTTTTCAGCGCTGACTCGATGGCTGCGCTAAGGTTGGCAAATGTTGGTTTGCCAGTAAATGGCTCATCATTGATGAAAAATGCTGGTAATTCCTTTACACCACGATTAATTCCTTCTTTCAAATCGTCCTGTACCTGCCAACCGTATACTCCATTCACCAGGTCGTCCAAAAACTTCTTGTTCTTGACACCGGCTTCTTTCGAATGCAATTTCAGGCTGGTTGTACCCAGGCTGCGGCGGTTACTGAATAATACGTTGTGCATTTCCCAAAACTTGCCTTCCTGGCCTGCTGCCACAGCTGATTCACTTGCCTTCAGACTACGCTGATGCACCATGGTCAGTGGGAAATGTCGGAATTGAAACCTGATCTTCCCTTCATATTCTTCCAGCAACTGCTTAACAATCTCGTTTGCTTTGGCGCAATCTTCATTTTCGTATTCGCCAAATTCCATCAAGGTTACAGGGGCGTCTTTTTTGCCCACGAACATCTCTTTGGGTTCAATGATAATTACATCTTCTTTCTTAAATGCCATGATAAACTCCTTTTTTTAGTACTTCCCCAAGCTTCGGGTCGGCGTTGTTTATATTATAACAAAAATCCTGTCAGTTGGTTGACCAGAAGCCGTTTATGTATTTCCGATAACTCACGAAGGCGTTGAAGGTAGCATTTTTTCGCTCCCGCCCTCTGCGTATGACACACTAATTTCCATTCTAGTAAATTTAGTTGTTGATTATCAAAGTGTTATCATGTTAAATTTGTAGGGTTTTTGAAGAACGGTAACAGGAAATTAACCTACAAAACCCCATCCAGGCTGATCCGGGGCTTGGCCATCATGAATTTATTCTACAAAAACATCTGATAAATAACCACTTACGAAAATATTAGCAACCTTACCCACACGCAAATGCGATGAAACATGGTTTGCATGGGCAGTTTTCCCAGTATACATTTGTTCTGGCTGATCCAAACTACGAGTTACACCACTCCACCTGCTTGGCCACTTGCCTTCAGCCAGCTTTGCCTCTTGTTTGCCCCCTCCATTGTTTGCCTGGTTTGTTTGCTTGATTTGTTTGCCTCACCGCGATTGCCCCTACATTTTTAATTACGCAAAACAGCTTTATTAACCTTTAAACATAATCATTATGAAAGCTCTAATCAATTTCCGCAATACGGCCATCGCCCTGGCAGCCGTTTTTATTACCAGTTCCGCCAGTGCCATACCAGCTAATGAAGATCCCAAAACGGTCTCTGTAGAATTCAAATTCCTGGGAAACTTCCGCAGCAAACCCGTTTTTGAACTCAACTTCTCCAACGCAAGCGTTGAAAAGGACTATGTATTGCAGATCCGGGACATTTATGGCAACGTACTCTATCGCGAATCTATTACCGGCACCACACTGAGCAAAAAATTTATGCTTAACACCGACGAAGTGGAGGACGATGTTTTGCGTGTAGAAATCAGCAGCCGCAAAAACAATCACACCGTACTTTATGAAATCAACCGTGATTCGCGTACTGTACAAAATATATCGATCAGTAAGGTGAATTAAAAGAAGACTGATACCGGCTGCTTAAGTACAGCAGCCAGTTTGCAATAACTGGTTCGGGATACCGATTGAAAAACCATGTGAGTAGAATGCGGTTAAAGATTCCACGAAGCAGCGTTGTAAGGAGATTAAATCTCCTTACAACACTTTGAAGTTTCGTGGAATTACTTTTTTGGTTTGTTAAATCATTCCGAAAAATAAAAAAATCATCTCAGCGTTAGGTTAATGACGGGATATTTACAGCCTATTAACCGCTTATGCTTAGCCGCAGTTGCCTGCTAATAACCCTGCTCTTGTTGTGCACACTACTTAACGCACAATACTATAAAATAAGCGGCAGGATCACCAACACAAAACTGGAACCCCTGGCCCTGGCCAGTATAAAAGTAAAGGACCTTCCACTGGGCACAGTCAGTAAGGAAGATGGAACCTATGAACTCAAACTGGAAGAAGGGTTATATGACGTGGTGATAACGATGATGGGTTATAAACCACAAGTTATTTCAATCGTCGTCAATAAGGATGTCGTGCAACATTTCATCCTGGAACCCGAAGATGCCAAAAACCTTTCCGAAGTAGTGGTGAGAGGAAGGGCAAAAGACCGTTCAGAAGAGATCATACGACAGGTAATTCGGCATAAAGATTCGCTGTTGGCGGCAGCAGGCCCTTATTCCTGTAATGTATATATCAAAGCTGTTCAGCAGGACTCCTCATCACGCCAACTTAAAAAAAATAAAAAACCGCCACCAGACAGCCTTGTAATTAAAGTAGACCTCGAATAAC
>Ga0193738_1001006_pt1 | contig 12045 bp, 14 predicted proteins | sample L2a1metaG_FD_144927 | JGI IMG/M metagenome (GOLD analysis project Ga0193738, IMG submission 144927) | Soil microbial communities from a riparian zone of the East river system, Colorado, United States - L2a1 | ecosystem: Environmental > Terrestrial > Soil > Riparian zone | place: USA: East River...
CCTGGAACTCACGGGACGTTGGTCGGTACAGCGCAAACGGGGCGTCCGGACCCATCATTCCCGACCGGCGACGACGACCTCTTCCTCGGTGACCACGCGGTCCACGATGCGGAACGAGCGGATCTCCACGTCGTCGTCATGACGGGTCGACACGAGCAGGTAATGGGCGGTCGGCTCTGCGGCGTAGTCGAGGTCGGTCCGCGAAGGGTACGCCTCGGAGGCGGTGTGCGAGTGGTAGATGACCACAGGCTCCTCGTCGCGATCGTCCATCTCGCGCCAGACCCGCAGCTGCTCGAGGGAGTCGAAGCGGTAGAAGGTCGGCGACCGCTCGGCGTTGGCCATCGGCACCAGTCGCTCGGGCCGGTCCGACCCGATCGCCCCGGCCACGATCCCGCACGCCTCATCTGGGTGATCGCGACGCGCGTGGGCCACGATGGCATCCACGATGTCTTGGTCGATCTTCAGCACGGCCGTCGAGCCTACGGTGCGACCGCCACGCCGCGCGGACCGGTCTCGGCGGTTGGCGGTCAGTCCAGCCCGGCCGACAGAGCGCGGACGAGCGTCTCCTGGACCCAGCCGAGCCAGTCGTAGACGTCGTGGATCTGGCGGCGTGGGTCGTCGTCGGGCAGTGCCTGCCAGTGCTCCTCGTCGCCCTCCTCCACGCCGAGCCGCGTTCCGAGAGCGAGCCGGAGGTCGGTGAGCGTACGCAGCCACGCCTGGGCCTGCTCGGCGTCGAGGTGCAGGCGCACCTTCTCGCCCCCGGAGTCAGGCGGGTCGTCGGAATCGACCGGGGCGGTGGCAGCGAGCGAGGCCAGGACCGCCGCGGCCGCATCCGCCTTCGCCTCGCGCAGACCACGTTCGGTGAATCGGCGGAACTCCGCGGCCGCCTCGTCGTCGCCTCGGTAGGCGTCCGGGAACAGGCGTAGTACGACCGGGTCGGTCGGCCGGGACGGGTCGTCACCGAGCCCGAACGCCGCTGCGAGCGGGTCGCCGGCCTGACGGGGGTCGCGCTGGGCGGGCTCGCCGCGCACGAGCTCGAGCAGTTGACCGACCAGGGATCGCAGCAGCTCGGTCTCGACCTGATGGAACGCCGCGGACACCCCACCGCCACGGGCCCGCCGGAACGCGGTGCTCAGCCTCGGTCCCCCGCCTTCTGCATCGTGGCCCACAAGCCGTAGCCGTGCATGGCTTCCACGTCGCGCTCCATCGCCTCGCGGGTGCCCGAGGACACCATGGCCTTGCCCTTCTCGTGCACGTCGAGCATGAGCTTCTCGGCCTTGCCGCGGGCGTAGCCGAAGTATGACTGGAACACGAAGGTCACGTACGACATGAGGTTGACCGGGTCGTTCCAGACCACTGTCGTCCACGGCGTGTCGGGTACGACGACCTCGTCGGACTCCGGCCGTTCGACCTCGGCGGGTGCGGTGGTCACGGCTCCATGGTGTCACCTCGCGCCCATGGCGATGCAGAGGCGACGGCTACGCTGTGATCGTGCCGGCTGTCGAGGGCCCCGGGACTGCGCTGCTCACGGACCACTACGAGTTGACCATGCTTCAAGCCGCGCTGGCACGTGGAAGCGCGCTGCGTCGATCAGTGTTCGAGGTCTTCGCGCGACGGCTCCCGGAGGGCCGGCGCTACGGCGTCGTGGCCGGAACCGGCCGGCTGCTGACCGATATCGAGCGCTTCCGTTTCGACGACGACGCGCTCGCCGATCTCGAGCGTCGTCGGGTCGTCGACGCACCCACCCTGGACTGGTTGTCCGGCTACCGGTTCGGCGGCGACATCTGGGGCTACGCAGAGGGCGAGTGTTACTTCCCGTACTCGCCCCTGCTCATCGTCGAGGCGAGCTTCGCCGAGGCGGTGGTCCTCGAGACGTTGATCCTCTCAGTCCTGAACTTCGACTCGGCGGTCGCCTCGGCGGCGTCGCGGATGACTGCGGCCGCCGCCGGACGGCCGTGTGTCGAGATGGGCTCGCGGCGCACCCACGAACAGGCCGCCGTAGCGGCCGCACGGGCCGCCTTCGTCGCCGGCTTCGCGTCGACGAGCAACCTGGAGGCGGGACGAACACACGGCGTGCCCACCCAGGGCACGAGCGCCCACTCGTTCATCCTGCTGCACGACGACGAGCGCGATGCGTTCACCGCGCAGGTCGACTCCCTGGGCAAGGGCACGACGCTCCTGGTCGACACCTACGACGTCGCCGAGGCCATCGCCCTCGGCGTGGAGATCGCAGGACCGGAGCTCGGCGCGGTCCGGCTCGACTCCGGGGACCTGCTCGTCCAGGCCCATGAGGTGCGCGCGCAGCTCGATGCGCTGGGCGCCACCGGCACCCGAATCATCGTCACGAGCGACCTCGACGAGCACGCGATCGCGGCACTGGGCGCAGCACCGGTCGACGCCTACGGTGTCGGAACGTCGCTGGTCACCGGTTCCGGCGCGCCGACGGCGGGCTTTGTCTACAAGCTGGTGGCCCGGGCCGCCGCCGACGGCGCGATGGTCGCGGTCGCGAAGAAGAGCAAGGACAAGATCAGCGTCGGCGGACGCAAGTACGCCCTGCGCCGCCGGACGGCCGAGGGCGTGGCCGAAGCGGAGGCGATCGGCCTCGGTGTGCCGCCTGCGGACGACGGCGACGACCGGGCGCTCCTGGTGCCGCTGATCAGCGGCGGCAAGGTCGTCGGCCGCGAGCCGCTCACGGAGGCCCGGGACCGCCATGCCGCAAGCCGGGCCGAGCTACCACCTCCCGCACTGCAGATGTCGCGGGGCGAACCGGTGATCCCGACCGTCTACCTGGAGGACTGACCCGCGATGAGCCGCGCCCTGATCGTCGCCGACGTCCAGAACGACTTCTGCGAGGGCGGCAGCCTCGCCGTCGGCGGTGGCGCGGACGTCGCGTTCGCGATCGCGTCCGTTCTGCACCGATGGCAGGAGGCCGAGCCCGAGGAGCGCGAGTACGCCCACGTCGTCGCAACCCGCGACCACCACGTCGATCCCGGCAGCCACTTCTCGACCCGGCCGGACTTCGTCGACAGCTGGCCGCCGCACTGCGTCGCGGGAACCGTCGGTGCCGCGTTCCACCCGAATCTCGATCCGCAGCCCTTCGACGCCGTCTTCGACAAGGGCGACTACGCAGCTGCGTACTCGGGCTTCGAGGGGCGCTCCCACGAGGGCGTCGCGTTGGCCGCCTGGCTGCGCTCACACGCAGTGGCTTCGGTCGACATCGTCGGCATCGCGACCGACCACTGTGTCCGGGCGACCGCGCTCGACGCGGCCCGCGAGGGGTTCGACACAAGGGTCCTGCTGGCCATGACCGCCGGCGTCGCGCTCGACACCACCGAGAGGGCACTCACCGAGATGCGCAGCGCCGGCGTCCAGCTGGAGGGTCAGCCGGTGGTGCGGCCGGCCTGAGCCGATGGCCGGATGCTCAACGGTGGTCGGGAATGGTGAGCCCGGACTGCACCGCGAAGACGACGAGCTGCGCACGGTCGCGGGCGTGCAGCTTCACCATCGCCCGGCTCACATGGGTACGAACCGTCGCCGGACTGACCACGAGCTCGGCCGCGATCTCGTCGTTCGATCGCCCGGTGGCCACCCACGCGACGATCTCGCGCTCGCGCTCCGTCAGCTGTTTCAGCTCCGGATGGGGTGAGTTGGCCGGCACCTCACGTCCCGCGAACTGGTCGATCACCCGTCGGGTCACCGACGGCGAGAGCAGCGATGCGCCGTGTGCGACCACCCGAATCGCGTGCAACAGCTCTGCCGGCGCGGCGTCCTTGAGGACGAAGCCACTGGCCCCACTGCGCAACGCCTCGAACACGTATTCGTCGAGTTCGAACGTCGTCAGCATGATGACCCGCACGTCGGCCAGCGCGGGATCGGAGGTGATCTCTCGCAGCGCAGCGAGGCCGTCCAGCACCGGCATCCGGATGTCCATGAGGACGACGTCGGGTCGTGCCTCGTGTACGACGTCGACGCCGGAACGCCCGTCGACGGCCTCCCCGACCAGTTCGACGTCGGCCTCGGACTCCAGCAGCGTGCGCAGGCCCATCCGCACCAGGGCCTGGTCGTCCACGACGACCACGCCGATCGGTCCGCTCGCCTCGTCGGTCATGGCGACGAACCTGGCAGGGGTGGCAGTGGCAGCCGGGCCGTGACGGCGAAGCCGCCCTCCGGTCGCAGACCGGCGTCGAGCGTGCCGCCGAGGTCTTCGGCCCGAGCGCGCATTCCACGGACTCCCGTCCCGGCGCTCGGCGGAAGGCTCGCATCAACTCTCGCCGGGCCGTCGTCGACGACCTGCACCACGACGACATCCTCGCCACGGCGGATTTGCACCCGCGCAGCCCTGCTTCCGGAGTGACGCAGCACGTTGGTCAGCGACTCCTGCAGGATCCGGTACGCGGCCACGTCGACCTCCGGTGGGAGGGCGCCGCCCCCGTCGATCCGGGTCTCGACGTCGACGCCACCGGTTCGGATCCGTTCGACGAGGACGTCGACGTCGGCCAGACCGAGTGCCGGGCGGCGGGGGGCCGACTCGCTCTCCGGCGTCCGCAACACGTCGAGCTCGACACGCAGGCCATCGAGCGACGCGCGGCTCGTCGCCCGGATCGCCTCCAGTGCCTCGCGTACCCTGACCGGGTCCCGGTCGAGGACGTGCAGGGCGACGCCGGCCTGCATCGCGATGACGGCGAGTTCGTGACCGACGCTGTCGTGTAGTTCCTGGGCCATCCGCAGCCGCTCGTCCGACACGGCTCGGCGAGCCGCCGCCGCGCGCATGTCCACCTCGGACTCACGACGCACCCGTACCGCCGAGCCGACCGCCACCGACCCAGCCACGACGGCCGCCCAGGACAGCGCCCACCCGAAGGCGCCGAGCCAGGTCCATTCGACCATGGCGTCGACGAAGCGGAAGATCGCCGCGGCCGCCGTCACGGCGTAGAAGGCCGAGGCGTAGGCGATGGCCCGCCCCAGCGGTAGGCGGATCGCGACTGCGTACACCGCGAACGGTGCGGTGAGCAGGATGGGGCCGAACGGGTAGCCAAGGCCGAGGTAGGTGGCAATAGCCGCTCCGCAGAGCGCGAGCGTCGCCTCGGGCCGTACGCGGCGCAGTACCAGCGACAGCGCAGCGAGCGTTACCAGCACAATCGCGAGGCGATCGGGGTACCTGCTGAATTCCTGGTCGTCTCCAGCCGGGCGGGTACCGAAGAACCCGATGACCAGCAGGGGAAGCGACAACCAGAGATCGTTGACCGAGAACCACCCGTGGGCGGGCCGTCCCCGTTCAGCGTTCATGGATCACGACGATATGCCGACCCTTCGGGGTCGGCATCGCCCTCCGCGCGTAGCCGGTGTGCGCAAACCTGCGTACACCCGAAGCCGATCCTGGACCGACGACTGCTGACGTCCGGTCGGGCGAGGCTCGGTGCATGACGAACACCATCGTGGTCACCGACATGCTGACCAAGCGATACGGCGATCGACTCGCCGTCGACGAGGTGAGCCTCACCGTCCGGCGCGGTGAGGTGTACGGGTTCCTCGGACCGAACGGCGCCGGCAAGACGACCACCCTGCGCATGCTGCTGGGCCTGGTCCGTCCCACGAGCGGCTCCGCCCGTGTGCTCGGACACCACCCTGGCCACCCGCAGGCCGTAGCGGGTGTCGGGGCGCTGGTCGAAGGCCCTGGCTTCTACCCCTACCTGTCCGGGCGCGACAACCTTCGCGTCATGGCCCGCTATCGGGGCATTGGTGGCACGGAGGTGGAGACCGCCCTCGGCCGCCTCGATCTACGCGAGCGCGGCGGCGACAGCTTCACGTCGTACTCGCTCGGCATGAAGCAGCGTCTCGGTGTGGCTGCGGCCCTGCTCGGCGATCCGGAACTGCTCGTCCTCGACGAGCCCACCAACGGTCTCGACCCGGCGGGCATGGCCGACATGCGCCGGCTCATCGTCGACCTGGCCATGCAAGGCCAGACGGTCCTGCTGTCCAGCCACATGCTCAGCGAGGTGCAGGAGATCTGCGACCGCGTCGGCGTCATCTCGGCCGGCCGGCTGCTGACCGAGAGCACCGTCGCAGAGCTACGCGGCGCCACGTCGGTCATCGTGCGCGCGACGCCGGCGGACGTCGCGCTGGCCACAGCCATGGGCGTGGCCGGTGACGACGCTGTCCGGCTGCTTGACGACGGCGGGCTGCAGCTCGACGTCGACCCGACGCGCACGCCGGCGCTGACCCGAGCCTTGGTCGAGGCCGGGGTGGCGGTGCACGAGATCCGGCACTCGGAGCGTTCGCTCGAGGAGGTCTTCTTCGCGATGACCTCCGGATCTGACCCTGCATCGATGACCGAGGGGGTTCTGCGATGAACGCGTTGATCTCGAGCACGCGAGCCGAGCTGCTTCGACTGCGGAAGTGGCCGGCAGTGTGGGTGATGGTGGGCGTCTGGCTCGTCCTCAACGTCACTTTCGGCTACGTCTTCACCTACATCACCTACGCCACGGGCGACGCGACGGCCGTGGGAGAGGGTGTCCCGCCCGCGCAGCTCCTGGCCGACATGATGCCTGCGGCCGTCCCGGAGTCGCTGATCGCGGGAATGCCGATGTTCGGCGGCGCGATCATGCTGATTCTCGGCGGACTCGCCGTGGGCAGCGGCTACGGCTGGGGAGCGTGGAAGACAGTGTTCATGCAGGGTCCGGGACGCCTGTCCAGCTTCGGCGGCACGCTGGTGGCACTCGGTGTCATCGTGGCCGGAGCCGTCGTGGCGACGTTCGCGGTCGACCTCGGGGTTTCCGTGCTGATCGCCTCGGTGGAGTCGCAGACGATCGTCTGGCCGACGCTGTCCGGATCGGCCGAGGCCATCGGCGCCGGGCTGCTCATCTTCGGGATGTGGACCGCCGCCGGCGTCCTGGTCGGAACGCTGGCCCGCAGCCCTGCCCTGGCCGTCGGACTCGGCCTGGTGTGGGCGCTGGTCGTCGAGAACCTGCTGCGTGGCGTCGGCGGCTTGCTCGGGCCGGTCGAGGCGGTGACCGACCTGATGCCGGGCACGGCGGCGGGGTCACTCGCCGGCGCGTTGGGCGGCACCGCTCAGAGCGGCCGTGACGGAACGCCGGGCGTGCTGACCGTGCTCGACGCCGCCCCCGCGGCGTGGCTGATCGCCGCCTATGTCATCGCGTTCGCCGTGGCTGCGCTGGCGCTCGTCAGCCGTCGCGATGTCATCTGAGCCACCAGCAACGCTGGGTGCCCGGGTCCGCACGGGACCCGGGCACCACCGGCTGTCGCGCTACTCGCAGGCTGCGGCCGCCTCGGGGAACGCAGCGTCGATGGCGTCGAAGTCGAGGTGCGAGATCGCCGGGTTACCGCCGCCGTCCTCCTTGCGCAGCGTGCCGCCGGCCATGACACCGTGCGCCTTTATCGGCGTGGCGGTGGTGACACCGGCCGCGTCGGCGAGGATCTCGATCCCCACGGGGCACAGTCCAGTGATCTCACCAGCGAGCTCCCCGAACGACGTCCACCCCTGCGAGCCGGCCATACCCTGGGCCGCCCTCGCGTTGACCTCGTTCTTGAAACAGAAGTGCGCGCTCGCCGGTGCGGCGGCGATCACAACGGCCGCTGCTGTGGCGATACCAGCCGTGGCGATCCTGCGTGCATTGGTCAGTCTCCTCAGGCCTGCGGCCCCGGCCGCTCCAGCCCGATGGTCGCGCCACGCCCCTCCGGGCTCTCGCTCGCAATCGCTCGCTCAGCCCTTCGGGCCGCGGCCGCTCCAACTCCACGCGTAGGCGCCGTCGTCGCTGTCCACTCCCGCCTCGCCGATCTCCAGCGGGCGGAACGTGTCGACCATGACGGCGAGTTCGTCGAAGTACTCCTTGCCGAGGGCGGCCTCGATGGCGGCCGGCTGCGGACCGTGCGAATGACCACCGGGGTGCAGCGTGATGGATCCCTTGGCGATGCCCGAACCCTTGCGCGCCTCGTAGTCGCCCTCGACGTAGAACATGACCTCGTCGGAGTCGACGTTGGAGTGGTAGTAGGGCACCGGGACGGCCAGCGGGTGGTAGTCGACCTTGCGCGGCACGAAGTTGCAGATGACGAAGTTGTAACCCTCGAAGACCTGATGCGCCGGCGGCGGCTGGTGGACGCGGCCGGTGATCGGCTCGAAGTCGGACACGTTGAACGTGTACGGGTACAGGCACCCGTCCCATCCGATCACGTCGAAGGGGTGCGTCGGGTAGACGACGATGCTGCCCACCAGCCCGGACGGCCCGTGCCCGCGGTGCTTGGTGAAGACCTCGACGTCTCCCTGCTCGACGACGAACGGCTCGCCCGGCGCATGCAGATCGCGCTCGCAGTAGGGCGAGTGCTCCAGCAACTGACCGTACCTGGACAGATACCGCTTCGGGGGCGTGATGTGCGAGTTGGCCTCGACGCAGTAGGCCCGCAACGGGCCCTCGCCGGTGGGCACCCAACGGTGCACCGTGGATCTCGGGATGATCGCGTAGTCACCCTTGCGCACCGTCAGCACGCCGAACATGGTCTCGAGCGTCGCCTCGCCGTCCTCGACGTAGACGCACTCGTCACCGATCGCATTGCGGTACAGCGGGGAGGACTCGCCGGCCGCGACGTAGGCGATGCGGACGTCGCCGTTGCCCAGGAGCAGCCGTCGGCCGGTGACGACGTCGGCCGCCTTCCAGTCGTTTCCCGGGAACAGTTCGTGCAACTTCAGGTGCAGCGGCTTCAAGGGATGGTTCGGGATCGTGCGCATGTCGGGCAGTTCCCACACGCGTGAGTCGACGATCGCGGACGGGACACCTCTGTGGTACAGCAGCGAGGAGTCGGAGAAGAAGCCCTCCTCGCCCATCAACTCCTCGTAGTAGAGCCCGCCGTCGGGCCGCCGGAACTGGGTGTGCCTCTTAGGTGGAATCTCGCCGGCGCTGCGGTAATAGGCCATAGCGGTTGCCTCTCAGTGTTCGATTATCGAACGCTTCTGATCGCTCACTGACACCATGCGTTACAGTCCCGAGCGTGTCAACCAGCCCTCTGTTCATGGCGTTGATCGACGACGCTGCGCTGTTCCCTCCCGGCAACGCACCGATGCCCGACGCGGTAAGCGCGCACGAGCGGCACCGGGCCGCCTGGTACGGCCCGCTGGTCGGACCGTTCCTCTGCCCGGCTTCGCGACTGGACGAGCTGGCGGCCCGCCTCCACACCCGATCCGAGCCGTTCGGCGTGACAGTGGTCGTCGACACCGGCGTCGGCGGTGTCGGGCCTGCGGTCGACGTGGTAGCCGCGGAGGAGCGGATGGTTCTCCGTGGCATCGAGATCCCCCTCCGCGGTGAGCCGCTGCCCGACCCCGCCAAGCGCACCGTGACCGCGCTCGACGCCGCACTGGGGGGGCCCGACGACGAGGAGCCCGCGTATGTCGAGATACCTCGACTGCCGGACTGGCGCGACGCCCTCGAGATCGTCGCCGACTCCGGGTACCGCGCCAAGCTGCGCACCGGCGGAGTCACCAGTGAGGCCTTTCCGCCCGACGACCATATGGCGGCATTCATCCTCACCTGTCTCGAACTCGATGTGCCGTTCAAGTTCACGGCCGGTCTGCACGGAGCCGTCCGGCACACGTCGTCCGATGGTGTCGAGCAGCACGGCTTCCTCAATGCGCTGCTGGCGGTCGCCGTGGCGCTCGACGGTGGCGACGCTGCCGGCGTAGCTCGTGCGCTCGCCGATCGCGACCCCACGGCGGTCGCGGCCCGTATTCGCGCGTTGCCGATCGGGTCGGCCGCTCGGGTGCGCACGTGGTGCAATTCGTACGGCTCATGCAGCATCGCCGAACCTGTCGACGACCTGCTCGCTCTCGGCCTCGTCACCAAGGAGTAATCGCGTGGCCACGACCTGGGTCCCGCTGCCGGAGGGCTCGCCCTTCGGCATCCACGCGCTCCCTTACGGAGTGTTCTCGACCGCGGACGAGGAGCCGCGCATCGGCGTGGCGATCGGCGAGTACGTGCTCGACCTCGCGCCCCTCGCGGCAGTCGAGAACCTCGATGGTGGGCACGTGTTCTCTCAACCCAGTCTCAACCCGTTCATGATCCTCGGCCCACGTGCGTGGTCGGCCGTTCGCGGGTGGGTCGGCGAGTTGCTGGGCGAGGAACCACACCGCGACCTGGTCGAGCCGCACCTGGTCCCGCAGGCCGAGATCACCCTCCACATGCCGTTCGACGTCGCCGACTACGTCGACTTCTACGCCTCTGAGTACCACGCCCGGAACGTCGGTGAGATCTTCCGGCCCGACTCGCCGGGCCTGCCGAACGCGTGGCGGCACCTGCCGATCGGTTACCACGGGCGTGCAGGCACGGTGGTGCCCTCCGGTACTGATGTCGTGCGACCCGCGGGCCTGCGCCGAGATGACGACACCGTGACCCACGGTCCGTCGACGCGGCTGGACATCGAGGCGGAGGTGGGATTCGTCGTGGGAGTGCCGTCGGTGCTGGGCCGGCCGGTGCCCGGCACGGCGTTTGCCGATCACGTCTTCGGCGCGGTGCTCCTCAACGACTGGTCGGCGCGTGACATCCAGGCCTTCGAATACGTGCCATTGGGGCCCTTCCTCGGCAAATCCTTCGCCACCTCGATCTCGCCGTGGGTGGTTCCGCTGGAAGCCCTCGCGCACGCCCGCTTGGCACCGCCACGGCGCGACCCGGAACCCGCCGGCTACCTCCGCGATGCCGACGGCGATCCCTGGGGGCTCGACCTGCGCCTCGAGGTGTCGTGGAACGGCACTGTGGTCTCACGGCCGCCGTTCGCGACGATGTACTGGACCGCCGCGCAGCAACTCGCCCACATCACGGCCAACGGCGCTTCGCTGCGGACCGGCGACCTCTACGCGTCGGGCACGGTCAGCGGGCCGTTGCGTGAGGAGAGGGGTTCGTTCCTCGAGCTGACTTGGAACGGTGCCGAACCGGTCACGTTGGCGGACGGGTCGGTGCGCAGCTTCCTCGAAGACGGCGACACCGTCACGATCACGGGCTCGGCGCCCGGGCCGGACGGCTCGCGCATCGGGCTCGGCAAGGTGACCGGCACGATCCGCCCTGCCTTGGTGGTCAGCTGACATCGGAGTCTGCCAGCCACGATTTCAGCCAGGGGTGATTCCGAGATCGGCCCCCTGGCCGATGTTCTGTGCTGCGCCAAGCGCGAGCGTTGGTGGTGTCAACATCGGTTCACCACCGACCTACGCAAGGAGATCGAGATGGGCAAGGTCATCGCCAACATGTCGATGTCGCTGGACGGCTTCGTCGCCGATCCGGCCGACGGGATCGACCGGCGTGGGCGCGCTGATCGCGGGCCGGCACCTGTTCGACATTTCCCAGGGGCTGGGGCGGCATGCACCCGTTGGGTGTCCCGGTCTTCGTGGTCACCCACGAGCCGCCCACCGACTGGCCCCACACCGACACGTTCACCTTCGTCGACAGCATCGAGAGCGCGGTAGAGCTTGCCCAGCAGGCCGCGGGTGAGAAGAACGTCGTGGTCGCCAGTTCGAAGACAGCCCAGCAGTGCCTGGACGCCGGCCTCCTCGACGCCATCCACGTCGACCTCGTGCCGACCTTGCTCGGCGACGGCGTCCGCTGGTTCGAGAAACCTCGGCAAGGCTCCGGTCCAGCTGAACAACCCGAGCGTCATCGAGGGTAACGGCGTCACGCACTACCCGGTCAGCCGGAAGTCCTGATCCGTGGTCGTCGCCGCCGCGACGGGTCGGTGCGCAGCTTCTTCGAAGACGGCGACACCGTCACGTTCACGAGCCCGGCGTCACTCGCTGTCGCGCCAACGAGTCAGCAGGCTCTGTGTTTCCGACGCAAGTTTCGTGACGATCTGACCCGCCGGCATGATCGAGGTCACCTGGCCGACTCCCTGACCTGCGTACAACGCCATCGCCCCCACGTTGCCGCTGACATCGCGGTTGGGTGTCCGAGCGCTCAACCGGACCACAGGCTGGCCTCCCATGGTTCCGACGGTGTCACCGTCGTGGGCCAGTGCAGCAGCCGCTGCCGCGGCGATCACCCGGTGCGGCGCGTCCGG
>Ga0193738_1001008_pt1 | contig 12035 bp, 10 predicted proteins | sample L2a1metaG_FD_144927 | JGI IMG/M metagenome (GOLD analysis project Ga0193738, IMG submission 144927) | Soil microbial communities from a riparian zone of the East river system, Colorado, United States - L2a1 | ecosystem: Environmental > Terrestrial > Soil > Riparian zone | place: USA: East River...
CGCTACCGCATACGACGAAGGGTATGAGCGCTACCGGTTCTGGTCATCAGCCCTGACCCGTGCCTACCGGAAACCCGACCCGAGCCCGGAGACGATCACCGGAGGAGACTAATGATCAAAAAACAAATCTGCATGATCGGTGCCGGGCGCGTCGGGCGCCTGCATACGACCAACCTGGTCCAACACGCGGGCGAACGCGCCGAGATCGTGGCAATCTGCGACCCCAAGCAGGAGACAGCGCAGAAGCTGGCGGCAGACTTCGGGGTGGCACACACCTTTGCGTCCCTCGCAGATGCGCTCGATAGGCACGAGCTCGACGGCGCGGTGATCACGACGCCGACGTTCACCCACTGCACGGAGGCCATCTCTGCCCTGAGGTCCGGCTTGCATGTTCACCTCGAGAAGCCGATGGCGATGAACCTCGTCGAGTGCCGCAAGATCAACGAGGCGGCCCTCGCCGCCCGCCGGAGCGTACAGCTGGGGTTCATGCGCCGCTTCGACGATGACTTCGTCGCAGCCGAAGAGCTGTTGCGCTCCGGTGAGGCAGGACGACCGATGCTGATCAAGTCTCTGACACACGGTCCGGGTCTACCGCCGGCGTGGGCCAACGACCTGCGCACCTCGAACGGCATCCTCGCTGAAGTAAATAGCCACGACCTCGATGCTGTGTCCTGGTTCGCCGCCGCCGAGCCTGTCGACATCCACGTCCGCGCAGCCAACTTTAAAGGGGCCGAGCGCGGTGTGGTCACTGACAACTTCTACGACACGATCGTGGCCACTATCGGCTACGACAGCGGTGCGCTGGCCGTCGTATCGGGCGTCTGCCCGGTCGACTACGGCTACGACTCCCGGATCGAAGTGGTCACCACGAATGGTCTCGTGCAAGTGGGTGACACTGGTCCGGGAGGCTTGAGCGTGATTACGGCGGGCAGCGGCGTCTCCCGTCGCAGCGTGTACGCGTCGTGGCAGACCCGCTTCGCCGACGCCTACGCGCGGGAGATGATCGAATTCGTGGCCGCCATGGACGGCGCGCCCGTACGTGTTGGGTTGAGTGAGGGCACCCGGGCGGTCGCACTCGTCTTGGCCGGAACGCTGTCACTGCTGGAGAACCGCGTCGTGCCCATAGCGGAGGTGATGCGCTCGGACGCCGTGCCCAGTTGGCAAAGGACGCCGATGGGAACCTACTGATGCGAGCGCTCATCTATCGCGGACCGGGCGTCCTGGAGCTTGCTGACCGACCCGATACGGCCCTCGGTCCATATGAGGTGCGGGTGGCGGTCGAAAGTGCGGGCATCTGCGGGACGGATCTGCGCATTCTGCGTGGCGGGCACAGTGCCTACGCTGGAGTGACCAACCGGGTGCCGGGTCACGAGATTGTCGGCCGCGTCGTCGAAATTGGCCGCGGTGTCGCGGCCACGCTCACCAAGGGCGACCGCGTGTTTGTCGCTCCTAACATCGGCTGCGGCAAGTGCCTGTGGTGCCGTCGCGGGATGGAGAACCTTTGTCCGGATACCCAGGCGCTCGGCGTCACCATGGACGGCGGTTTGGCCGAACGTGTCATCGTGCCGGCTCGCGCGGTCGAACGAGGCAACCTCATCGCAGTTGACGGCGCGACGGCCAGCGATCCGCTGGTGCTGATCGAGCCGTTGGCATGCGTCGTGCGCGCCCAGGAGGCCGTTTCCGTCGGTTCGGGGGATCGTGTATTTGTGGCCGGCGCTGGCCCGACCGGTCTGCTCCATGTGGCATTGGCGCGGTCGCGAGGCGCCGAGCTGATCATCGTCTCCGACAGGTCAGGCATGCGTCGCGCCGCGGCATCCCGGTTGGGGGCGGGGGTGACCATCGACTGGAGCACTACCAATCCGGAGGAGGCCGTCGCCGAGCAGACATCGGGCATAGGGATGGATGTCGTGATCACCGCCGCGCCGTCACCCGAGGCGCAGCAGGCAGCGGTGCGGATGGCCGCCCCCCGAGGGCGGGTTGTTTTGTTCGGCGGCCTGCCTCGCGAACGCGCCACGGTCGCGCTCGACACGAATGCCGTGCACTACAAGGAGCTTCTCGTCACCGGCACGACCGCCTCCACCCTGGCGGACTGCCGAAACGCGGCAGCGCTCCTCAGCACTGCGTTGGGCGACCTGAGCTGGATGATCACCCATCGGTTTGCCCTTTCCGACGCCGAGGAAGCGTTCGCCCGGGCGCAAGACCGCAGCGCGCTCAAAATCGTGCTAAACCCCGCTCGAGACCGGTGGTCCTCGTGATCAATTCCACCGCGGGCTGCGTCCGGTCCACTCGGAGCAGCTCGATACTCGGGCATGTAGTCACCGCAGCCGGGTGGCGATACGACCGAGCTCGTCGACGGTGGCGGCCGGCATCGGCACGTCAAAGACCTCGGCCACCGCCTGGGTCCAGCCGTGCACGAAGTAGCGCCAACCGTCCTCCACGTGCAGCGAGCGCTCGTCTTGCTGGCGCCGCGCCTGGTGGAGGAAGTCGAGCGGGCCGCGGTAGTTAAACTCCCAGACCACGCCGCGCTCGGGGAACACGACGCGGTCGGAGACGGGCGAGCCCGGCCGATCCTTTCCCATGCCGGTCGCGTTAACCACCAGGCTGGACGGCGGCAGCGAGCGGAGCAACTGGTCCGCCTGCGTGGTGTTGCTGGTCACGACGTAGCAGACAAGGCCATCCGGAATGCCCGCCCGCTCGTGGACGGCCCGGGCGTGGTCGAGCGGCGCCTGCGATATGGCCGTGCAAATGATCAGCCCGGGCCGGTCGGCGCGAACGCCGAGCTGGTGGCTGAGCGCGGTGCCGGCGCCACCGGAGCCCAGGATCAGCGCCGCGCCGCCGGTGCGGCTGAAGTGATCGGACGGCAAAAACTCCTCCAGCGTCAACCGTGCCGTCACCGGGTCCTTGGCGCTGCCGACGAGCCGGCCGCGGCGCTTAGAGATGCAGGAGATCTCGCCGAAGGTTTTCGCCAGCTCGTCTAGCGAGTCGAAGAGGTCCCGGGCGTTGGCGTGCACGGCCACTTTGTGCGTGGTTATCAACGCGCCCCAGCTCTCGGGATCGTCGCGGATGGACTCGACCACCCCGCGGTACACCTCAGGCGCGGAGTCGAGAGGCACATCGTGGCCCACCAGCGTCCGAGTTGGCAGGCCGAGCGCGTCCGCCCATTCTGGAAACACCTTGCGGATGGACGAGCCCTCGGTGCTGACCCCGATGAAACCCAGATAGGACTGGGTCCGTGATGGTTCAGAAAGGGGGGTCACCACCGCCCCCTCAGGGCGGCGCCGTACTCCTGAGCCCTCACAGTAATCGCGACCCAGGCAAGGCTAGCCATGGCTTGCGACCCGACACGTCTCGCCGCCGTATCGAGTGCGATCGCGGAGAGGCGGCCAGGGGTCGGTCTCGGGAGAGGGGTTCCACCAACGGCACCAGGTTCGGCGGCTCCTCAGCCCGGACAAGAGCGAGCACCGCGTCTACAGCGCTCCGACCCATCCGGTCCACCGCCTCCACCGTCTGGGCGCCCGCGTGCGGAGTGAAGAGGGTGCGGTCAAGCAGGTCGTCGGCTAACAGCGGGTTGTCGAGGCTGCCGGTCTGGCTGCCGAGGACGTCGGCCGCGTAGCGGTGCAAACGGCCAGCGCGGAGCGCCGCTGCGAGCGCCGCCTCGTCGATCAGGGTGCCCCGGGCCGTGTTGACGAGGATGGCGGTCGGCTTGACCTGCTCCAGGAAGGGCGCGTCCACCAGTGCCTTCCCGCCGGAGATATGCAGCGTAATGACGTCGCTGCGCTGGGCCAGCTCGTTCAGTTCGACCTCCGTGACACTGAGCGCGGTGAACTGATCGGCATGGACGAACGGGTCGTGGCCGAGCAGCGTGCTGCCGAACCCTTTCAACCGGCCGACCACCTCGCGGCCGATCCGACCTAGGCCCACGACGCCGACTGTTAGTTCCCCGAGCTGCCGGGTTTGCTGGACCCGCCAGTCCCCGGCGCGAACGGACCGGTCGCCGGCTGTGATGTCGCGGAGCGCGGCCAGCATCAGGGCGACGGCGTGGTCCGCGACGGCGGCAGTGTTGGCGCCCGGGGTGTTTGTGACGAGGACGCCGCGGGCGGCGGCGGCGGCGAGGTCGACGGCCTCGGTACCCACGCCGTACCGCGCGACGAGGCGGAGGTGCGGGGCGGCGTCGAAGTGGGCGGCAGTAACGGGTCCGGTGCCGGCGATCCAGTAGCGGGTATCGGCGAGCAGCGGCCGCAGCCTGCCAAGGTCGTGGTTCGATGGGCCGGCGCGGAGAGTGCACCCTGCTGCTTGCAACTCCGCAACAAGGTTCAAGTCGCCAGTCGAGAAGGACCGGCTGGTGACCAGCACGACAACCACGATCGAAAGGTAGTCCTGTACTTACAGGACGTCAACCTGTATCCTCTCCCTGTGGCGAGCGAAGCAATAGACCGGACTTCGCCGCTGCCGTTCTACTACCAGCTTAAGCAGATTCTGCTCAGCGAGCTGCGCGACCGCGACCTGCAACCGGGCGAGCGGCTGCCCGGCGACCACGAGCTCTGCGCCACCTACGACGTATCCCGCACAGTCGTCCGCCAGGCCCTCGCGGAGCTGGAGACCGAGGGCGTCATCGAGCGAGTGAAAGGGCGTGGCACCTTTGTCGCGCAGCGACGAACGGCACAGAACCTCGTACAGTCATTGACCGGCCTGTATGAGGACGTCGCCGCCCGTGGGTCGCAGCTGCGCAGCGAGGTGCGCCGGCAGGAGGTGGCACCGGCGGACGAGGAGATCGCAGCCCGGCTGGAGCTGCAGGTGGGGGCACCTGTGATAGTGATCGAGCGGCTCCGCTTCGTCGACCACGAGCCGTGGGTGCTGGTCACCACATACCTGCCGTACGACCTGGCGCCAGGTTTGCTGGAGGACGACCTGCGCGATCAGTCGCTGTATGAGCTGCTCGAACATAAGTACGGGGTCAGGCTGACCCACGGTCGGCGCGGCGTTGAGGCTGCCGTTGCAAGCAAGGATCAGGCCGCTGCACTGGCGATCGCACCTGGCGACCCGCTGCTCGTGCTTCGCAGCACCTCCTACTCCGGCAAGCGTCCGGTCGAGGTGTTCGTCGCTTACCACCGGGGCGACCGCAGCCGCTTCGAGGTGACTCTCACCCGCACGAGCCCGACGGATTCGGTCCGGCAGCCGCTGATGCAGCTCAACCCTTGACCATATCTCCCTGTCAGCCATAGATGCACCGCCGCGTGTAGGCCGAGTCGGCATCCCGATCATCCTGCCGACTGCCAACCGAGCGACCTCTGGAGGGGTCAGATGTTCTGCACGCGCAGCCCCAGTATGGGGCTGACGAGCTCGAGCCTGCGGCGGATGTCGCCGGTCGCGAGCACGGCGTGGTGCGACGGGAGGGACTCGACAAACCGGTAGCCGTCCTGCACCCGCAGCACGGCCCCGTTCAGACAGTCCGAGTTGGCGTACTGATGGTACCCAGTCAGCTCTGCGGGCGTGACGGTAAGGGTGTCCATTGTTGAGGTCAGCTTGACAATTGTCGTGTCGCCCTCGGCAATCCGGGCGTCCAACGCGTGCGCGTTGGGGTCCACAATCTCCAGCACCCGCGGCTTCACAGACCACGAAGTGGAGAATGACTGAGGCACCACCCCCAGGAAGCCGCAGTGCGCAACCAGGATGTGGTCCTCTGCGCGGCCGGGAACCTGTGGGAAGTACGGAATCTTCTCATGCTTGAGCGCCGCCTCACCCATGAGGAACGGATACAGGTTCGTCATCATCACTGGCGTCCGGAGACTCGACCAGGTGAGGAACTTGGTCATCATCGAGGTCAGGTCGGCCTCGCAGCCCCAGATCAGGCCGCGCTCCTCGAACAAGAGGTTCCATGCCAAGCAGGGGGTGGTCGGTGAGGTAGTGGACTCGTTGAGGCAGTTGATGCCCGCCGCGATGACGTCCGGGGTGTCGTCCAACTCATCGCTGAGGGCCAGGTATAGGCGTAGCGCCTCCGCCCTCGCACGCCAGGTCAGGTCGCTCATCGGCACGCCCGGCGAGAGCCGCTCGTGCGTCTCAAGGATGCGCTGCTCGGGAAGGGACGCCGCACGCGAGGCCAGTCCCCGCCAGCTGCGATGCTCGATCGTTACGCCGAAGGAGGACTGCATATCGGCGACGCACTCCTCCTCCCACCAGTAGAAGCGCTTAAAAATGTCGGGCTGCATGCCAGCCCCCAGGTCGTCGAGATAGGCGAGCATCCGGGCCCGAGGCAGAGTCTCGCGAACGGCCAGGGCTCGGAGCAGGTCGCCGAGTTCCTCTAGTGATGTCGGCGCGACGGTATCCACTCCTCGCCGGCGCAGATAGTCGCGAATCTCCCAGTCCCACATCGAGACGGTGCCGAACTCGGAGGTGATGACCAGGATCGGGACCTCGATCTGGCGAAACTCCTTGAGCAGCCGGTAGGCCAGGCCGCTCATGTCCGGCACCACCACCGCCGTCACGCCGCCGTCCTTCCGGTCGCCGATGAACGCGGGCGGCAGCCAGTCGACCAGCCCCGTCGATAGCCGCTGCAATTCGGCCAGCTGCCGCTTGAAGGATTCCCCCGGCTCGGCCTCCAGCGAGACCGGCAGCAGCGTGGGACGCGCTAGAGTCACGTTTCCCGTCACGGCACCGGCACCACCTTCACCACCGCACGTCGGCTAAGGCGTCGAGCGCCTCTCCGTCCTGGTCGAGTCCGAACTGCTTGCTGATGATCCATCTCCGGCGAAGTGGTGGCGGCGAGGTAGCGCCCTCAGGGCGCCGCTCTCCAACTCGGCAATCTGTAGCCGGTAGGGCGTCTGCCTTGCGAGTCGGTAGAGAACTCTGACCGCCGCCCTATGCCGATCAGACCGAAATGAACGCTCCTCACGACGTCAGGAGTCTCCATCGACCGGTCGCATAATGGAGGTTTTTGAGACTAGACACGACGCGACGATGTTATCAATCACAGGTTGGATGACTTAGTAGCAGGGGCAGCCCCGCCCGAGCCAAGCAACCCACCAAATGCTGGCTTCGCCGCAGTCAGTAACGCGGACCGGACGATGAGCACAAGCTGGACGCGACCGCTGATCCCCGAAGCTGTAACGGACTTGAATCGTCAGGGTCCGAGGGAGCTGAGGTAATCGCGAAACCAGAGTCCGCTGGCTTTGATCCTGCGCTGCTGGCTCTGGTAGTCAACGTAGACGATGCCGAAGCGACGGCTGTAGCCGAAGGCCCATTCGAAGTTGTCCATCAGACTCCAGGCGAAGTAGCCCTTCAGCGGCAGGCCTTGGGCGATCGCGCCGGCGGCGGCAGTTGTGTGCAGCTCGAAGAAGTGCTGGCGTTCGCGGTCGTCCACTTGGCCGTCTGGACCCAACTCGTCGGGATAGGCGGCCCCGTTCTCGGTGATGTAGATGGCCAAGTTGCCCGCCCGGTCAGCCGCCATCTGCACGACGTCGATGAGGCCGTTGGGGTGGATCTCCCAGCCCATCTGAGTTTTGGGCGCGCCTGTGTCAACCAGCTGCACACGCTCGCTGCCGGGGCTGGCGCTGGGCACGCTGGTGTCGGTGAAGACACCGTCTTCCGGTCCGGCAACCGTGTGCCGGCTGTAGTAGTTAATGCCAAGGAAGTCGAGCGGGGCGCTAATGGCAGGCATGTCCGTGACTCGGTCAGAAAACCAGTCAGTGAGCCCGGTGTCGACGAGCACATCTTCGGGGTAGCGGCCGAGCAGCACCGGATCCAGGAACAAACGGTTGCTCAGCCCGTCAGCGCGCCGGGCAGCCTCCCGGTCCAACTCCGAGTCCGACGCGGCCCGGACCGAGTAAAAGGTGAGAGTGATGCCGACGCTGGCGGTGTGGCGGCTCTCGCGGATCCTGCGCACGGCCAGGCCGTGCCCGAGCAGCAGGTGATGCACAGCGTGCAGCGCCTGGGTGCCGACCTGCCGACCCGGGGCGTGCACGCCATTGGCGTAGCCGAGGAAAGCCGAGCACCACGGCTCGTTGAGAGTGATCCAGTGGCCGATTACGTCGCCCAACGCGTCCTGCGTGAGCGCGGCGTAGTCGGCAAACCAGTTAGCGGTGTCCCGGTTCAGCCAGCCGCCCGCATCCTCTAGGGGTTGGGGCAAATCCCAGTGGTACAGGGTCGCCCAGGGGATGATTCCATGCGAGTGGCAGGTCTCGGCGATCCGCCGGTAGAAGCTTAAGCCCGACGGGTTCGGCTCACCCCTGCCGCTCGGCTGGATGCGTGGCCAGGCGATCGAGAAGCGGTAGGCGTTGAACCCTAGCTCGGCCAGGATCGCCAGGTCCTCCGTGTAGCGGTGGTAGTGGTCGTCGGCGACCTCACCAGTGCTCCCGTCGTGGATCCTGCCGGGGGTGTGGGAGAAGGTGTCCCAGATGCTGGGGCCGCGGCCGTCCTCGGCGACCGCACCCTCGATTTGGTACGACGCGGTAGCGGTGCCCCAAACAAAATCCTCCGGAAACGTCGGCATGAGGGCCTCTTTCTTCAGGTCGGCCTGGGCGTTGTGGCCCAGGGCTTTGTTGTTCAATCCCGGCGGAAGTCCAGCCAGTGCTCGCTGGCGGGCATGAGGTTCCCCAGCTCCTCGAACAGTGTGTCGGGCAGGTCGGTGTGCAGGGACGCCAGTAGGGAGTCCAGCCGCTTCGGGCTGCTCAGCCCGACCACCGTGGTGCTGATCCGTGAGTCGCTAACTGAGGCCTGCAGGGCTGCCGTGGCGAGGTCTGTGCCGTGCTTGGTGCAGACCCGGTCCATCTCGGCCACCACCTTCAAGGTGGCCCGGGGGGCCGGCTGGTACGCGTACGTCTTGCTGCCGCCGCGAGGATCGGCCAGCAAGCCTCCACCGTAGATCGCGGCGTTGACAATGGCGATGCCGGCACCCTCAGCCTGAGCGATAAGGTCGGCGGCGCTGCGATCGACGAGGGTCCACCGGTTGTGCACCAGCAGAACCTCGAAGCCGCCGAGGTCGAGATACCGGCTCATCTCGTGCACCGGGCCGCCGGCTAGCCCGACATGCCCGATCTCCCCCTCGTCGCGCATCGAATTCAGGGTATCGACGGCACCGCCGGACTTAGTCATCTCTGTGAAGTCGTGGTATTCGGGGTCGTGCAGGAAGACCATCGGCAGCATTTCCAGGCCGAGCCGCTCTTTGGACTCCCCCACAGACGCCCGCACCCGCGCCCCGGAGTAGTCCCGGTCCTTCGCGTCCACCTTCGTGGTAATCACGAAATCCTCAGGTAGCCCGCCGTATGCCGCGATCCCGGCGCCGATGCGCCGCTCGCTCTCGCCGCCGCTGTAGCCGTTGGCGGTATCGATGGCTCGGACAGGGGAATCGAGAATGTAGCGCACCAGCGCGACGGCCTCGTCGTAAGCCACCTCGTGGCCGAAGTTCTCTGGCATGCTGCCGAGTGGAGCCCCGCCGATGGTGACCGCTGTGACGCGCAGACCCGTGGCCCCCAGCGGACGGACCCAGCCCTCGCACCCTGGGACGGTCACGACGCGTTGTCGGTACGCAGGGCGAAGGGGAAGCCGTCGGGGTCGACGAGCACCTCACTGGCGGCCACGGGGACGCCGCCCGCGGGTGCAGCTGATCCAGCCAGCACCTCATTGGATAAACCCGGGGCGCCCAGCTGCGGCTCGCGCGGCTGCTTTTCGGCGTCGAAGGTGAAGACCTCGAGCACAGTGTCACCGCCCTTGAGATAGCCGATATTGGAGCCCCGTCAACGGTCTGGGGACCGTGACCAGAGCGCAACGTAGCCTGCTCCCTGAGCACGTTCAGCGAATGCTAGCCTGTAATGACAGGATGCTAACCGGATTTTCGCAGCGATGACAAGGGCTAATGCGGCCCAGCGCACTCGAGCGGCTTCGGTCGCACGCGTGGCTTGGGACCCCAACGCACAGGAGTGAGATGTGGCCAGCGCCGCCCGCGATGGGCCCGTGGACATGTGTAGGGCCAGTTCTCGCCTCATGCCAGCGGTTCTCCGGGGCCAATGGCTTTGATCATGACAAGGCAGTCATCGAAAGGAGCACGACAAATGAGAGGAAGATTGAGGCCAGCCATCGCGTTGATCGCAGCGAGCGCCATGATCATGACCATGGCCTCGTGCGGTGGGGGCGGCGAGGGCGGCGAGGCACCGACCGGCGGCACAGGCACCGCCGAGGCCACGGGCGAGGTCACCTGGTGGGGCTGGACCCCGGACACCCCGGTCGCGCAGAAGTACATTGCCGAGTTCAACAAGACCCACCCCAACATCACGGTCAAGTACACCAACTATGAGAACGCCGACTACGCGCCGACCATGTCCTCGGCGTTTCAAACCGGTGCCGGTCCCGACATCTTCGACGTGTCCGCCGGCGGCAACGTTGGCGGCAAGCAGCTGTGGGGCGAGTACGCGATGGATCTGGCCCCCGTGGCCGAACAGACCTTAGGAGCCGACTGGAAGAATAAGTTTGCGCCCGGCTATGTGGACCACCTGACCCACGACGGCAAGGCTGTGGCCCTACCCCTGGGCGGCGTCGCGGCCGGTTTCTTCTGGATCAACAAGAATCTGTTTGACAAGCACGGCGTGTCCACCGAGCTCAAGACCTACGACGAGCTGAAGGCGGCGTGCGACAAGTTTGTCGCGGCCGGTGTGCAGTGCTTCACCATGGGCACCAACTCGACCGATACCTTCTCCACCGAGTTGCTACGCAACATCATGAACTCCATCGATCCCAGCTACTACATGAAGGCGCTGCACGGCGAGGCTAGCTGGGATGACCCGGTGTTCATCCAGGCAATCGACATTATGCGCAAAATGCAGAGCGACGGGATCATCGGCCAGGACGCTACCTCGATCAAGCAATACCCAGAGGCCAACAACAACTTCATGTCGCAGAAGGCCGCCATCGTTCAGATGGGCACCTGGTACGCCCAGTACGCGGCCAAGGAGTCGATGGTGGGCTCGATGGAGGGTGCCGGCGTGTCCAAGCCGGTTCCCTTCACCATGATGCCCATGACGAGCCCTGATTTTGCCGGAAAAGGCCAGATCCCCGGTTTGGTGGCCGAGGCCGATTACGGCCTCGCCATTAACGCCGACGCCAAGAACCCCGAGGCAGCTAAGACCTTCATCATGTGGCTGACCGCCACCCCAGAGGGCCAGCAGCAAGTGGCCAATGCCATCGACCTGGTGCCCGCCCTCACAGGTATCCAAGCCGATTGGGCGAACCTTGGCCTGGTCTCGCCCGATATCCAGATCCCGGCCTTCCAAAAGTTCTTCAGTGATGCCGTGGCGACGAAGGAGTCGCGCAACCTGTACATCTCGGCAGAGACCGGCAATGCTCAGGTGATTGCGGTCCAGCAGGCCCTCTCCAGTAAGTCCAAGAGCTCGGCTGATATCGCCAAGCAGGCAGAGGCCGACTCGATCGACCTACCGGTTGAGTGATATCGGCTCCGGTGTGAAGGAGAGGGACCGGCCCGCATGGCAACTTCGGTCAAACCTCTGGTTCCACCCCCCACTTCCACGATGTCTGGTGGCGGCGCCCCGCGCAGGCGCCGCCACCAGACGCCTCCCGGATTGCGCTGGATCCTTCCGGGATTCCTGGTCTCTGTCGGATTGATCTACTTCTGCATCGGCTACTCCGGATACGTCTCATTGCTTCCTTGGAACTGGAGGCCGAGACGCCCGGCGAACATTGAGGGTTTTGACTCCTACATCAGGGCCTTCAAGGCCCCGTTGTTCTGGGCGAGCCTCCGCCACACATTGGTGTTCTTCATCGCGACGTACGTGGTCCAGTGCGTCATGGGCATCATTTTCGCGGCGATGCTCCACTCCAAGGTGTATGCAGCAACTCTGTTCAAGGTCATCATTTTCTTGCCGGTGGTGATTGCCCCGGCCATCATGGCGCCGGTCCACCGTCGGGTGTTCGCCGTGGACGGGCCGATCAACTGGATCTTGCAACAGTTGGGACTGGTTGAGGTGAGCGCGACCGGCACCCGAGACTGGACCGGATGGCTTTCCTGGGTGCTGACGAACATCGGGTTGGAG
>Ga0193738_1001009_pt1 | contig 12033 bp, 10 predicted proteins | sample L2a1metaG_FD_144927 | JGI IMG/M metagenome (GOLD analysis project Ga0193738, IMG submission 144927) | Soil microbial communities from a riparian zone of the East river system, Colorado, United States - L2a1 | ecosystem: Environmental > Terrestrial > Soil > Riparian zone | place: USA: East River...
GAAGTCGTCGCCCGCGACGAGCGCGACTTTCAACCCACGCGCCGACGCGTCGAGCGCCGTCGCGAGCCCGTGGATGCCGCCGCCGACGACGAGCACATCGTAGCTGGTGCTTCCAAGAGCGTTGAAGTCGCGGCGGTGCATCCGGGATATCTTATAGGCACCGTACTCACCGCGCTACGGCGTACTCGAAGGCACAAAGACACAAGGCACGAAGAAAGAACCTAAACGAGTTGCTTAGTGTCCTGGTGCCTTGGTGCCTTATCCGCGAAGCGCCGAGCCGGTGATACGTGCTGATCCCATGCCTACGAATTTACAAGTCCGCGACTACTGGAACACCCACATTCACGATCTCGACATCAGCACGCACAAGCCTGGGACGAAGGAGTTCTTCGCCGATCTCGACCAGTACCACTTCGAGAAGCTCCATCACCTGCCGCGGCTGATCGACTTCAACGCGTATCGCGGCAGGAAGGTTCTCGACGTCGGGTGCGGCGCCGGCACCGACCTGATGCGGTTCGCGCGGGGAGGGGCCATCGTCACGGGGGTGGACATCTCCTCGTCGGCCATCGCCCTCGCGAAAGAGAACTTCGCGCAGCAGGGACTGGCCGCGGACCTCCGCGAGGCGGACGGCGAGGCGCTGCCGTTCGGCGAGAACGAGTTCGACTTCGTCTTCGCCCACGGCGTCGTCCAGTACACCGCACGCGACAAGACGCTCGTGGACGAGTGCCGCCGCGTGCTGAAGCCGGGTGGGACCGCGGTATTCCAGGTCTACAACCGGATCTCGTGGCTGCACGCGCTGTCGAAGGTCATGAAGGTCCCGCTCGAGCACGAGGACGCCCCAGTGCTGAAGCGCTACAGCGCCGGAGAGTTCCGCGGCCTGCTGACCGGCTTTCGTGACGTGCGGCTCGTCTGGGAGCGTTTCCCGGTGAAGTCGCGCCTGCACGGCGGATGGAAGGGGACGGCGTTCAACACCTTCTTCGTCGGCACCTTCAACGCCCTGCCCAAAGGCGTGACGCGGCGGCTTGGCTGGCACCTGTTGGCCTTTTGCAGCAAGTAGGCCGCGGATGACGCGAAAAAAACACGGCCGCGGATCACGCGGAAGACGCGGATCGACGATATGAAACTGGTCAAGGCGCACGCCTACGGAAATGACTTCCTGCTGATGCCGGAGCAGGAGGTGGCGGTGGCGGCGGATCGGCCGGCGCTGTCGCGCGAGCTGTGCGATCGACACCGCGGCCTCGGGGCCGACGGACTGATCACCTATAGCGAAGGTCCCAGGGGCGCGAGGATGCAGCTGTTGAACGCCGACGGCAGCTATTCCGAGGTTTCGGGGAACGGCGTGCGCTGCCTGGCGGCGTGGCTGGTGCGGACGCGCAGCCTGCGTGCCGGTCAGTCGATCGAGATCGAGACGGATGCCGGCGTGAAGACACTCGACCTGCTCGACACCGACGGACGACGGGTAACCTTCCGCGCGGGGATGGGGCAGCCTGAGCAGATCCAGCAGCGCGCGATCGACGTTGACGGCACCGCAGTGACCGCGGTGACGCTACGTGTCGGCAACCCGCAGTGTGTCGTGCTGGGAGAAGTCAGCGAGGCGCGGCTTCACTCGATCGCCGCGAAGCTGGCCGTCCATCCGGTGTTTCCCGAGGGATCCAACGTCGAACTGGCCACCGTCGAGGCGCCTGACGCCGTTCGCATCCTGATTTGGGAACGCGGCGTCGGCCCAACGGAGGCGTCGGGCACGGGGGCGTGCGCGGCGGCCGTCGCGGCGATGAGTTTCGGCGGCGCCGGGCGCGACGTCCAGGTCACGTCGCCGGGCGGAACCCAGCGCGTCGAATGGAACGATCGCGGATTGTTCCTGACCGGGTGGGCCGAGGTCGTCTTCGAGGGTCGCTGGCTGGATTAGGGTCGGATAACTAACGCGCGCGCCGCGGCGCTGGCCTGGGCGGCGAAATCTTCTCAATCTCCGCTATCGCGGCATCGAGCTTTCCGCGTACTTCCGTGAGCAGAATCGTCGCATCCTCGTAATTTCCCGCCGATATCGCCGCGCTCGCTTTTTGCAGGTCCGCCCGCGCGGCCGCGACAGCCGCACGGGGATCCTTCAGCGCTTTTGCCGGCACACCGTTCGCGGTGGCGTTTCTCAGCGCCGTCTCGAGGGCGCTGGCGCGCGTGGCCGTTTCGCCGTAACGCGCCTCGGTGTCGCGCTTCGCGCGCGCCTTGCCGTCCACCGCCTGGCGCCCGGCCTCGGCGGCGCGCTGGCGCGAATCGAGCGCGTAGTTGAGCGCCTGGCGATAGTCGCGTTGATCGACCGCGGCCCTGGCCTTGGCGAGCGAGCCGGTGGCCGAGACGAATTCGCCGGACGCGTAACGCTCCGCGCCGGCCGCACGCGCGGCGTCGAGCGCCGTCTGCGCCTGGTCGATCTCTTTTTGGGGAGGCTCGGAACAGCCAGTGGTGAACAGCAGGAGAGAAACAAACACCAGCACGCGCCGCACGGCGAAAAGTATAGCAGTGGAGGACTGAGGACTGAGGACGGAGGGCGGAGGACGGATGAAGAGTGTGGCCCCACATGACCGGCCGCGGGAAAAGCTCGAGCGCGTCGGCGCTGCCGGGCTCGGCGACAACGAGCTGCTGGCGATCGTCCTCGGCCATGGCGTTCCGCGTACCAGCGCGCTCGAGCTCGCCAACGCCGCGCTCGCCGTCGTCGGCGGCCTCGCCGGTCTTGCGCGCGCGACCACCGACGATCTTCGACGCGTTCCCGGGATCGGCGCAGCGCGCTCGTCGCAACTGGTCGCGGCGGTCGAAATCGGCCGTCGCACGCTCTTGCGGCGCCGGGAAGACCGTCCGCAGATCCTGTCCGCGATGGACGCGGCCCGGCTCGTCGTCCCGCAATACGGTTCGCAGCCGGTGGAGCAGTTCGGCGTGCTTCTGCTCGACACGAAGCACCGCCTGCTCCGGACGACGAGGGTCTCGGTGGGGACGCTCGATGCCAGCGTCGTCCACCCGCGCGAAGTGTTCCGCGCCGCGGTTGCGGGAGGCGCCGCCGCGATCCTGCTGTTCCACAACCATCCGTCCGGCGACCCGACGCCGAGCGATGACGACGTGGCGTTGACCCGGCGGATGATTCGCGCGGGCGAGTTGATGGGAATCACCGTGCTCGACCACATCATCGTCGCGGAGAACGCGTACGCGAGTCTTCGCGAGCGGGGTGATTTGAAAGGATAGACTAGAAGGTCGATGCTCTACCTGGATTGCTTCTCTGGCGCGTCGGGCGACATGGTCCTCGGAGCGCTGCTCGATCTTGGCCTCCCCGTGGACGCCTTGCGCGCCGCGCTGGGCAGCCTGGCGCTCGAATACGGTGACGTCGGCGCCGACAAGGTGACGCGCGCGGGCGTGACCGCGACGAAATTTCGGTTGGACGATCGCCGGCCGGCCGCGCCGGAGAACAGCCATCGCCACTATCACCTCAAGGGGATCGTCAACGCAATCCGCCGATCGGCGCTGAAGCCGGAGAGCCAGGACCGCGCCGTGCACTTGTTCGAACGCCTCGCTGAGGCGGAAGCCGCGATCCACAGCACGCCGATCGAGAAGGTGCACCTGCACGAGGTGGGCGCGCTGGACTCGATCATCGATATCGTCGGCGCCGTCTTCGGCTTCGAGTATCTCGGGATCGACGACATCGTGTCATCGCCGCTCAACGTCGGCGGCGGGACCGTCCGCTGCGCGCACGGGGATTTCCCCGTGCCCGCTCCCGCTACGGCGCTGTTGCTGAAAGGCGTGCCGATCTACAGCAAGGGCACAAGCGAGATGGTGACCCCCACTGGCGCGCTCCTGGTGACGGCCTACGCGCGCTCGTTCGGCCCGCTGCCGGTAATGACCGTGGACGCGATCGGCTACGGCGCCGGCGACCGCGATCCGAAAGAGTCGCCCAACGTCCTTCGCATTCTGAAGGGCACCCGCACCACGGACGTCGGACCTCCGACGTCGGACGTCGATCGGATCGTCAAGATCGAGTGCGAGATCGACGACATGAACCCGCAGCTGTTCGGGCCGCTGATGGACTCCCTGCTCGCCGCGGGCGCGCTGGACGTGTTCTACACGCCCGTCATGATGAAGAAGTCACGTCCGGGCACCCTCGTGACGATCGTCGCGCCGCCGGACAAGCGCGGCGCGCTGACCGACGTCCTGTTCCGCGAGTCCACCACGATCGGGATCCGCCACGAGGAAATGGCCCGCACGTGCCTCGACCGCAGCATCGAGACCGTCCAGACCCCGTATGGCGTGGTGCGTTTCAAGGTCGCGCGACGCGATGGAACAGAGCTCAACGCCGCGCCGGAGTTCGACGACTGCGCAAGACTCGCCGGCGAGCACGGGGTCTCGATAAAGGAAGTGTCCGCGGCGGCGATCGCCGCACGCCGCGGAAGCCGGCAGTAGTCTCTCCGGCGATACCTATTTCTTCAGCGTCAGCTGATCCTCGACGCGGACCGCGTGTTTGTTCTCGCGCGCGATCGCGAGCGCCCGGTCCTTTTCGGCCTGGGAGCTCAGGACGCCCTTCAGCGTCACGACCCGTTCCCTGGTGTCGACGTCGATCTTGAGTCCGCTCACAGCCGGATCGGCCAGCATGCGCGTCTTGATCTCCGCCGTGATGCCAGGATCAGTGACCGCCACGGTCGAGTCGATGGGGGATTCACCTACGCGGCCGGTGGTCGGTGCCGTGGCGTCGGCGGGCACAATCGACAGCTGGTCCACGACGTCCGTAACTCCGTCGGTTGCGCGGGCGATCTGGATCGCCTTGGCTTCTTCCGCCTCCGTCCTGACTTCGCCTTTCAGGGTGACGACGCGGTCCTTTGTTTCGACGTTGATATTGAGTGCCTTGACCGTATCGTCCGCGGCCAGTTTGGTCTTCACGCTGGTCGTCAGTCCCGAATCCGAGTACGAGCAGCCGATGCTGAGCGCGAGCACGCAGCAGGCGGCCGCCAGGGTATGAAGTCTCACGTCGTTCTCCTTTCATCTCATCTACGCCGATGAGTTGCCCGAAACAGAAGGCCACCGGCGCCTGGTGCGGCGCAACCGGTGGCCCCGTTCGTTCTACGTTTCGCCTAGTTCGACTGGCACGAGCCGGGGATGACCTTGACCGCAGTGATCGCGATCTCCGGAGTGTTTGCCGTCGTCAGTTCGCCACTGATGGCGCGCCCGCTTGTTCCGACCGCGCCGAGCTCAGCCTTCGCCTCGGCGTCCTGCTTGAACATGCCGGTGATCTCCACGCGCTTGCCGACGTGGGCCTTGAGTTCGTTCTCCGCGTCGCCGGTGACGCGATACACCTTCCCAAAATTACCTACCGATCCTGACGTTCCGACCGGCGGCTGTGCCGGCGCCTGAGCCGGCGGCTGAGCATCAGGCGTCGGGTTGAGCATCGCGTTCGTCAGCACGAACTCGTCGCCCATGCCGGCCTCGCCGATCTGGCCCTTCGCGGGATCGCGCTTCAGGACCGTGGTTTCCTTCTGCACGCAGCCCGCGACGATGATCGGCGTCTGCTCGCCCTGCGGGGCAGCGGCGGCCTTGTCGGGGGGAGTCTGCTGCTGCGCGCCAATGGTCGCGGTGGCGGCGAGCACGCAGGCGCCCATCGCTGTGAGAGTCCTCATATGCATCAGTAACCTCCGGCTTCACAAAGTTGGTGACCAGGGAGAAGGAAGCAAGTGGGCGGCCAGCCGAAGCTGAGGTGCTTGGTGCGAAGTGCTCAGTGCTGGGGTGCCGGTGCGGCGAATGCTCAGCACGTCGCACGTAGCGCCCAGCACCTGAGCACCGACTCGGCACTGTCAGGTACAATTGCACAGATATGCCCGCCCGGTTCTACATCACGACGGCAATTGACTACGTGAACAGCCGTCCGCACCTCGGACAGGCGTACGAGAAGATCACGGCCGACGTCATCGCCCGGTACAAGCGGCTGACAGGTGCCGAGACCTGGTTCGTCATCGGCAACGACGAGCACTCGCAGAACGTCTACCGGCGCGCGAAGGAGCAGGGGCTCGATCCGCTGGCGTACTGCGACCAGATGGAGCGCGAGTTCCGCGCCGCCTACGATCCGCTCGGCGTCTCCTACGACGACTTCATCCGGACGACGGAGCCGCGGCACCGGGAGGCGGTGCAGGAACTGGTACGCCGGATCCACGCCAACGGGGACGTGTACGAAGGCTTCTACGAGGGCTGGTACTGCGTCGGCTGCGAGGCATTCAAGCAGGACAAGGACCTGGTGGACGGCAAGTGCCCGCTGCACAGCACCGTCGAGTGGATCAAGGAGAAGAACCATTTCTTCCGGCTCTCGAAGTACACGGCGGCGCTCCAGGCCCACATCGCGGAGCATCCCGAGTTCGTCGAGCCAGACATCCGCCGCAACGAGATCCTGAAGCTGCTCGAAGGCGGGCTCGAGGACATCTCGATCAGCCGTGCCGGGCAGGCGTGGGGCATCCCCGTGCCACACGATCCGGGCAGCGTCGTCTACGTGTGGTTCGACGCGCTGATCAATTACGCCTCAGCCGTCGGCTTCGGCACCGATTACGAACTGTTCGCGAAGTGGTGGCCGGCCGACCTGCACGTGATCGGCAAGGACATCACGCGCTTCCACACGGTGATCTGGCCGGCGATGTTGATGAGCGCGAAACTGCCGCTGCCGCGGCAGGTGTTCGGGCACGGATTCCTGTCTGTGAACGGGCAGCGGATGAGCAAGAGCATCGGCAACGTGATCCATCCAGGCGAGCTGGTCGAGCGTTTCGGCGTCGATCCCGTGCGCCTGTACCTGGTGAAGGAAGTCACCTACGGTGGTGACGGCGACTTCTCCTGGACCCGCGTCGAAGAGCGGTACAACGTCGATCTGGCCAACAACCTGGGCAACCTCGTCAGCCGCATCGCGGCGATGACGGAGAAGTACCGCGCCGGCCGCGTCGCGCCGGCGGAGGGTTCGGGCCGGCTCGCGGATGTTGCGTCGGTGGCGCTTCGCGATTATCGCGACGCGATGGAGCGCTACGCGCTCGAGGGCGGGGCCGCGGCGGCATTCCGAATCGTGGACGCGGCCAACGAGTACATCGCGGAGACGGAGCCGTGGGCGCTGGCGCGTGACGAGAAGAACGCGGCGCGTCTGAGCCAGGTACTGTTCGACGTCGCGGAAGCGATTCGCGTCGCCGGCGTGCTGCTGCTGCCGATCATCCCGACGTCGGCGGCGGAGATCCTGCGCCGAGTCGGAGAGACGACGGACCCGAAGGCCATTCGCCTGGAGCACGCGCAGTGGCGTACCGCCGGCGAGCGAACGATTCAGAAGGGCGACTCGCTGTGGCCACGGATCGAGACCACAGCCAGTGCGGCACAGAACGCACAGAACGCACAGAGAATACAGAACACACCACGGATAAACACGGATAAACACGGAAAGAGTACAGACGTGACCGATCAGCCAGCCACCCCGGCACCTCCGGCAGCTCCCGCCTCCGCTGAAGCTATGACGGACAACCGCATCTCGATCGACGACTTCCTGAAGATCGATCTCCGCGTCGCGAAGGTCCTCTCGGCGGAGAAGGTGCCGAACTCGAAGAAGCTGATGAAGCTGTCGATCGATGTCGGCTCGGAGCAGCGGACGCTCGTCGCCGGCATCGCCGAGGCCTACGAGGCCGAACAGCTGGTCGGCAAGACCGTCGGCGTCGTCTTCAACCTGAAGCCGGCAAAGCTGATGGGGATCGAGTCGAACGGGATGATCCTCGCGGCGAGCCCCGAGGGCGGTAAACCGGTCCTCATCGCCTTCGACGGCGAGATCGCACCCGGCTCGCGGATCAGATAGCCGGCTGAACATTGAAGATTTCAGACTGCAGATTGACGATTGACGGACTGACGATTGCCGATTGTCGATTGGGGCGCCAATCGGAAGTCGCCAATCCTCAATCCGTCAATCGCCATTCTGCATTCGCCAATCGCCAATGATCGACTCTCATTGCCATCTGGCCGACGAGGCCTTCGGCGACGACCTCGACGGCGCGATCGGCCGGGCGCAGGCGGCGGGGGTGTCCTCCGTCCTGTGCATCCTCGCCGCCGGCGACGAGCCTGAAGGGGAGCGCGCGCGCGGCGTCCGTGACAAGTGGGATGCGGTCCGGTTCGCGACCGGCGTGCATCCGCATGCCGCCGGGACGTTCGCCGGGCGGCCAGATGCGTCGGCCGGCGTCACGCGCGCGCATGCTGCCGCGTTCGGTGCGTGCGGGATCGGCGAGATCGGGCTGGATTATCACTACGATTTCGCGCCGCGGGACGTGCAGCAGCAGGTTTTCGCTGCGCAACTGGCCGTGGCGCGCGAGCTCGGGCGGCCCGTCATCATTCACACTCGCGAGGCGACCGACGATACCTTCGCCATCCTGAAGGAGAGCGGCGGCCTGCGCGGCGTGTTTCACTGCTTCACGGGGGACGTGGAGATGGCCCGGCGGGCTCTGGATATCGGGTTTTTCGTGTCCTTCGCCGGGATCGTCACGTTTCCGAAGGCCGAGAGCCTTCGCGAAGCCGCGCGGATCGTGCCGGCCGAGCGGATCCTCGTCGAAACCGACAGCCCGTACCTGGCCCCGGTGCCATTTCGCGGCAAGCGGAACGAGCCCGCCTACGTCGCCCAGGTGGTCGAATCGCTGGCCCGGACGCGCGGCACCGACCCGCAAACCCTTGCGGGACAAACGGCTGACAATTTCGTCGCCCTTTTCGGTGAGTGCTGAGTTTGATATTGTGAGAAGCCACCAGGCGACATCCCATTGAGCGATACGGCCCAGAAACTCCCCGTGACCGCGGATCTTGCGCAGATCTTTGAACCGATCCGCGAGGATCTCGATCGCGTCGAACAGGAATTCGAGCGCCGCATCCAGTCGCGCGTCGCCCTCATCCCCGAGATGGGGAAGTACATCCAGAAGAGCGGCGGCAAGCGCGTCCGCCCGGCGGTGTTGCTGATGGCCGCGCGGCTCGGTGGCTACACCGGTGACAAGGCGGTCCTGAACGCCTCGGTCGTCGAGTTCATCCATACCGCGACGCTGGTCCACGACGACATCATCGACGGCGCCGACGTACGCCGCGGCCGTCTCGCCGTGCACTCGCGATGGGGCAACGACATCACCGTCCTGCTGGGCGACTACCTCTACATCAAGTCGATGGCGATGGCGCTCACCCAGGACTCGCTGGAGATCGTCCGCCTGCTCTGCGACGTCACCCTCCGCATGATCGAAGGGGAGCTTTATCAGCTCACCAAGACCGGCGACGTGGACATCACCGAGGACGAGCACTTCGAGATCATCCGCCGCAAGACCGCTTACCTGTTTGGCGGCTGCGCCCAGATCGGCGGCGTGCTGGGGAGCGTCTCGAAGGAGCAGGAGCAGGCGCTGCGCGAGTTCGGCTTCAACCTCGGCGTTGCTTTCCAGCTCGTGGATGACCTGCTGGACTACACCGCCGACGAGAACGCCCTCGGGAAGCCCGTCGGAGGCGACCTTCGCGAGGGCAAGGTCACGCTGCCGATCATCTACCTGCTGAAGCGCGGCGGCGAAGAAGCCGATCGCCTCATTCGCGGAATCGTCGCCGATCGCGCCGTCACGCAGGAACAGTGGCGCGACGTCGTCCGCATGCTGCGGGAACAGAACGCGCCGGAACTGGCCTACCAGAAGGCCACCGAGTACGCGGGCCGCGCGAAGTCGTCGCTCGACGTCTTTCCGCCGAGCCGCGAGCGCGATGCCCTGAAGGCGCTCGCCGACTACGTGCTGTCGCGCGATCGCTGACGCCCGTACGGCTTCGGTGATGACATGCGAACAGCGTCAGACGTCGCGTCGATCCGGCAGGCCATCCTCGATCATCTTCAATACTCGCAGGGCCGCGCGCCCGCCCAGGCCACGACCAACGACTGGTACATCGCGGTCGCGCTGACGGTCCGCGACCGGCTCATGGAACGCGTCATGCGGACCGTCGACACGGTCGAGACCCGGCGGCCGAAGGTGGTCTGCTACCTCTCGGCGGAGTTCCTGCTCGGTCCGCATCTGGACAACAACCTGGTGAGCCTGGGCATTCGCGACGAAGTCGTCGAGGCCACGACGTCGCTCGGCCTGGAACTCGCGGAGCTCATCGAGCAGGAAGAGGAGCCCGGGCTCGGCAACGGCGGTCTGGGCCGGCTCGCCGCCTGCTATCTCGATTCGCTCTCCACGCTCGGCGTGCCGGCGATGGGCTACGGCATCCGCTACGAGTTCGGCATCTTCGATCAGATCATTCGCGATGGCTGGCAGGTGGAGATCACCGACAAGTGGCTTCACCTCGGAAATCCCTGGGAGATCCACCGGCCCGAGGCTGCTGTGCGGGTGAAGTACGGCGGACGGACCCAGGCATTCGAAGACGAACGCGGCCGGTTCCGCGTCCGCTGGATTCCAGACTACGAAGTGCGGGGCGAGCCCTACGACACGCCGATCGTCGGTTACCGGACTCCGACCGCCAACCCGCTGCGCCTGTGGAGCGCATCCGCTGTCGAGTCGTTCGACTTCGCGGCGTTCGACACCGGCGACTACCTCGGCGCGGTCGAGGACAAGATGCGCTCCGAGAACATCTCGAAGGTGCTCTATCCCAATGACTCGTCGCAGGCCGGACGGCTTCTGCGGCTCTACCAGCAATACTTCTTCGTGTCGTGTTCGCTGCAGGACGCGTTGCAGCGGGTCGAGCGGACGGGGATCCCGCTCGCCGAGCTGCCGCAGGTGCTCGCCGTCCAGATGAACGACACCCATCCGTCGATCGCCGTCGCCGAACTGATGCGGCTGCTGGTGGACGAACGCGGGCTGGATTGGGATGAGGCGTGGGAGCTGACCCGCGGTGTGCTGGCCTACACCAATCACACGCTCTTGCCCGAGGCGCTCGAGCGCTGGCCGCTGGGGCTCTTCGCCTCGGTGCTGCCGCGCCACCTCGAGATCATCTTCGAGATCAACCGCCGCTTTCTCGACGAGGTCCGATCGCGGTTTCCCGGCGACGAAGCGCTCGTCCAGCGCGTGTCTCTTATCGACGAGAGCGGCGAACGCTTCGTCCGCATGGCGCACCTGGCCGCCGTCGGCAGCCACGTCATTAACGGTGTCGCGGCCCTGCACACCAGTCTCCTGACACGTGACGTCTTCCGAGACTTTCATCGCCTGTATCCCGACCGCTTCGTCAACGTTACCAACGGCGTGACGCCGCGCCGGTGGGTGCTGGTCAGCAATCCCTCACTGTCCGCGGTCATCGATGACATGGCTGGCGATCGCTGGCCGGTTGACGGGTCGGCGCTGCGGGCGATCGAGCGACATACGGACGACGCCGCGGCGAAAGAGCGCTGGCGCGGCGCGCGTCACGTCGCCAAGGAAAAGCTCGCGCGATACGTGCGCGACCGGATCGGGACGCCGATCGATCCGGCGTCGCTCTTCGATGTACAGGTGAAGCGCTTCCACGAGTACAAGCGGCAGCACCTCAACGCGCTGCACATCGCCTCCCGGTATCTGCGGCTGAAGGACGACCCATCGTTGAACGTCGCGCCTCGAACCTGCTTTTTCGGCGGTAAGGCTGCGCCGGGTTACAAGTTCGCCAAACTGATCATCCGGCTGATTACCGGCGTCGCCGACGTCGTGAACCGCGACCAGGCGATGACGGGTCGCCTGGCGGTGGTCTTTTTGCCGGATTTCAACGTCCGTCTCGGCCAGCGGGTGTATCCGGCGGCGGATCTGTCGGAGCAGATCTCGACCGCGGGGAAGGAGGCGTCGGGCACAGGAAACATGAAGTTCGCGATGAACGGCGCCCTGACGATCGGCACCCTCGACGGCGCCAACGTCGAGATCCGCGAGCGCGTGGGCGAAGAGAACTTTTTCCTGTTCGGGCTGACCGCCGATCAGGTGACCGACACCCTGGCCCACGGCTACAGGCCGCGCGGAGTCTACGAGAGCGACGCGGAACTCGCCCGGACCATTGACGCGATCTCGAACGGGACGTTCTCGGGAGGCGATCGCGAACTGTTCAGAACTCTGGTGGACA
>Ga0193738_1001010_pt1 | contig 12031 bp, 9 predicted proteins | sample L2a1metaG_FD_144927 | JGI IMG/M metagenome (GOLD analysis project Ga0193738, IMG submission 144927) | Soil microbial communities from a riparian zone of the East river system, Colorado, United States - L2a1 | ecosystem: Environmental > Terrestrial > Soil > Riparian zone | place: USA: East River...
ACTGTTCATCACGCTGCTCGTCACCGCAATGCTGGCGCCGCTCGCGGCGCGGCAGGCCGCACAAGACACGATCCCGTTCGACCCGGCCGTGCGGACCGGCACGCTGCCGAACGGCCTGAAGTACTACGTCCGCAAGAACAGCCGGCCCGCGAACCGCGTGCTGTTGCGACTTGCGGTCAAGACCGGATCCCTGGACGAAGCCGACGACCAGCAGGGGCTCGCGCACGTCGTCGAGCACATGGCGTTCAACGGCAGCGAGCACTTCAAGCCGGGCGAGCTGGTTTCCTATTTCGAATCGACGGGGTCGCGGCTCGGTCCGCACGTCAACGCCTACACGGGGTTCGCCGAAACCGTCTACATGCTGGACCTGCCGTCGGACAAGCCGGAGGTCGTCGAGAAGGGCTTCACGGCGTTCGGCGACTTCGCGAATGGGTTGTCGCTCGAGACGAAGGAGATCGACAAGGAACGCGGGGTCGTCGTCGAGGAGTGGCGCGGCGGGCTCGGCGCCGGTTCGCGCATCCGCGACAAGCAGATCCCCGTCCTGTTCTACAAATCGCGTTACGCCGACCGCCTGCCCATCGGCAAGCCCGAGATCCTCAAGTCGTTCTCGCCGGCGCGCTTGCGCGCGTTCTACGACACGTTCTATCGCCCCGACAAGATGGCGGTCGTGGCTGTCGGCGACATGGACGAGGCGAAGCTCGAAGCGCTCGTGAAGGCGACGTTCGGGCCGGTGAAAGCGCGGAGCGCGGCGCCGCCGGAGCGCAAGGTCGACGTGCCGCTCCACAAGGACACGCTGGTCAGTGTCGTCACCGATAACGAGATCACCCAGTCGTCGGTGTCGCTCGTGACGAAGCGTCCCCGCCAGCCGTCCGATAAGGTGGCGGACTACCGTCGCGAGCTCGTGCAGCGTTTCTACGAGCAGATGATCAACGATCGCTTCGAGGAGCTGGCGCGCAAACCCGACGCGAAGTTCCTCGGCGCCGGCATGTTCGGCGAAGGCTTGAGCAAGGACGTCGAAACCGTATCGCTTGGCGCCAACGTGCAGGGCGGCAAGATCGCCGAAGGGCTGACGGCGGTCGCGATTGAAGCGAAACGCGCCCGCGAGTTCGGCTTCGGGCCCGGCGAGCTCGAGCGAGCGAAGAAGTGGATGACGGCCTTCTACGATCGCGCCTACTCGGAGCGCGACAAGACCGAGAGCGGCTCCTTCGCGCAGGAATACCTGAACCACTTCCTCGAAGGGGAGCCGTCGCCCGGCATCGCCTACGAACACAAGCTGGTGCAGCAGCTGCTGCCCGGCATCACGATCGCGGAGCTCACCGCGCTCGGCAAGACGATTCTCGCCAACGACAGCCGCGTCGTCCTTGCCACGTCGCCGCAAAAGGCGGACGTCCCGGTGCCGAGCGACGAGGACCTCAAGAAAGCGCTCGCGACCGCCGAAGCGACGCCGGTGACGCCGTGGAACGACACCACCTCGACGCGCGAGCTCCTCGAAACCAGGCCGGAGCCGGCCGCCGTGACGTCCACGCGCAAGGTGGACGAAGTCGGCCTGACGATCGTCAAGTTCGCCAACGGCGTCGAGGCCTGGATGAAGCCGACCGACTTCAAGAACGACCAGGTCGTGTTCGCGCTCCAGGCCAAGGGAGGCACGTCGCTGGCCGCGCCGTCGGATTTCGTCGAGGCATCGCTGGCCACCGCCTATGTGAATCTTTCGGGCGCTGCCGGCCTCAAGGCGCTCGACATGCAGAAGGTGCTGGCCGGGAAGCTGGCCGGTGCGTCGCCGTTCGCGTCGCTCTCGACGCACGGCTTCAACGGCTCGGCGGCGCCGGCACAGCTCGAGACGGCGCTGCAGCTCCTCTACGCGCGCTTCACGCAACCGGGCGACGATCCGGAAGCCTTCGAGTTGATGAAGCGCCAGCTCAATTCCTTCGTCGCCAACCGCCTCGACGATCCCGGTACGGTGTTCGGCGACAAGATCGAAGAGGTCAACACCCAGGGCCATTACACGTCGAAGCCGCTGACGCCTGAGCGTGTCAACGCGCTCGACCGCTCGAAGATGCTGGCGTTCTACAAGCAGCGCTTCGTCAACGCGGCCGACTTCACGTTCTTCATGGTCGGCGCCTTCAAGGTCGAGGAGGCGATCCCGCTCGTGGCCCGTTACGTGGGAGGCCTGCCCTCGACGGGACAGGTGTCATCGACTTTCAAGGACGTGGCACTGACGTTCCCGCCCAAGTCGCAGAAGGAGACGGTCCAGAAAGGCCGCGAGCCGAAGAGTGAAACCGTGATCAGCTTCTTCGCGGACCCGCCCGGCAACGATCCGATGGAGCAGGAGCGGGCCCTCGCGGCGACCGACGTGCTCGAGATCGCCCTGCGCGACATCCTGCGCGAGGAACTTGGCCAGACCTACACCGTCGCGGCGGATCTCTCGCAGAACCTCCCGCAGCGCGGCGGCGGTTACGTCCAGGTGAGCTTCGGCGCGTCGCCGGAGAACATCGAGAAGATGACCGCGCGCGTGCTCCAGGAGGTCGAACGGTTCAAGAAGGAAGGCCCGACCGAGGATCTCGTCAATCGCGCCAAGGAAACCGCGAAGCGCAACTACGAGACGCAGCTCCGCACCAACCCGTACTGGCTGGGCCGCCTCCAGGCCGTGAACATGTGGGGGCAGGATCCGGCGATCATTGCCAAGCGGATCGAGCGTATCAACACGCTGACTCCCGCTTCGGTCAAGGAGGCCTTCAACAAGTACTTCCCGTCCGACCGCCAGACCGTGGTGACCCTGGTTCCCATGAAGTAGGCCGGGTCTTCAGACCCGGCGGTGCTATGGTCCGTACTTCCGGATCACGATTTCGACGATGATGACGGCGGCGATGATCGAGCCGATGAGCGCGATCCCGATGCCGATCATCATCTTCTTGTAGTACGGATCCACGTCGCGATCTTAGCGCACCGCCCACTTCTGAAGGAGAGACGTCATGCGTGAGCCGTTCACCATCGAGACCGGTCGCGGCGGGAAGAACTTCGTTCGGGGGATCGGCACGCTGCTGCTCCTCTTCATCGTCGGCATCCTCGCCCTCTCGTCCACGTCCTGCGTCCGCACCGGCCATGTCGGTGTCGTCAGCGTCTTCGGGCGGGTCACCGGCCGGACGCTGTCCGAGGGCATTCATCTCGTCAACCCCGCCGCCAGGATCACCGAGCTGAGCGTCAAGACGCAGGAGGTGAAGGAGCATGCGTCGGTCCCCTCGAGCGAAGGGCTGATCATGGGCCTCGAGGCCTCGGTGCTGTATCACCTCGATCCGACGCGGGCCGCCGAGGTCTACCAGACGATCGGCCCGAACTACGCCGAAGTGCTGCTGCAGCCGACTTTCCGGTCGGCCATCCGCGCCATCACCGCCGGCAACACCGCGGCGTCGCTCTACTCGGACGCGCGCGAGTCGATCGCGCGGCAAATCCTCGACGACGTGGTGCGCCAGGTCGCGTCGCGCGGGTTGATCATTGAGAACGTCCTGCTGCGCGATCTGCAGCTGCCCGAGACGCTCAAGCGGGCGATCGAGGCCAAGCAGCAGGCTCAGCAGGAAGCGCAGCGGATGGAGTTCGTGCTGCAGCGCGAGAAACAGGAAGCCGAGCGCAAGCGCGTCGAGGCCGCCGGCATCAAGGACTTCCAGGACATCGTCAGCCAGGGCATCAGCGACAAGCTGCTCGAGTGGAAAGGGATCGAGGCGACGATGGAGCTCGTGAAGAGCCAGAACGCCAAGGTGATCGTCGTCGGCAACTCGAAGAACGGGTTGCCGCTGATCTACGCCGGCGAGAAGTAGTTAGAGTCCCAACACCCGCCGGATTTCGGCGGCGAGCTGATCTGGAAGAACGGGCTTTGCCAGGAACGCATCGGCGCCGACCTCGGCGGCTCGGTCGCGGTGTTCCTGGAACGCGTGGGCCGTCAGCATGATCAGCGGGATTCCCTTCGTGACGGGATCCTGCTTCAATTGCCTGACGGCTTCCCATCCGTCCATGCGCGGCATGGTGGCGTCCATCAGGATCAGCGCCGGCTTTTCGACGTGCGTTTGCGTGATCGCGTCCAGACCGTTCACGGCCTCGGTCCAGCGGAATCCGTCGTGCTCGAGATACATGCCGTACATCTCGCGCGCGTCGTGATTGTCGTCGACGATGAGAATCAGGGGCCCCGGCTTCGGCATGTGGCGGTTAGTGTATACCGATTAGTTAATTGAGATGACCGATACAGATTTCGCTCGCGCGTTTGAACGCGGTGATGTTCCCCCCGCGGAGTTCAGTCACCAGTCCCACATCCGTCTCGCCTGGGTGTATCTGCAGGAAGAACCGTCGTTCGACGCCGCGCTGCACCGAATCCGAGGGGGAATTCGGCAGTTCGCGGCAGCGGCCGGCAAGGCCGACAAGTACCACGAGACGATGACTGTTGCGTGGATGCAGTTGCTGGCGGCCGCCGGCGAACGAGCAGGAACGGCGATTCCGTTCGACGAGCTGCTGCGATTGGCGCCGGAACTCGCCGACAAGGATCTGCTGTTGCGGTACTACACGCGCGATCGCCTCTTCAGCGAGGCCGCCCGGGGCGCCTGGGTCCCCCCCGATTCTCCGTTCTAGGCCCGAATCCCCCCGGACGATGGCCGGGTCCTGACGGGCGATGACCGGGTCCTGACGGGCGATGGCCAGGCCCTGACGGACGATGGCCAGGCCCTGACGGGCGTTGCGCCGGCGCGCCCTGGCGCTGGGCATGCCCGGCGCGACGCTCCGCGTTGGCTTTCGCGCGGGCTCGCTCTTCGGCCTTCCGGGCGCGTATCTCGGCGATGCGCTGCGCGTGCGGCACTTCGAGCCGCTCGGCGCGTACCGTGTAGTCGAAGTCGGGGACGGTGACGCGCGGCAGCCGGCGATTGATCGCTTTCTCGATCGCGCGGATGTCGCCTTCCTCTTCGGGTGAGACCAGCGTGAAGGCCGATCCCGTCAGCTCCGCCCGGGCGGTCCGCCCGACGCGGTGAATGTAATCCTCCGGCGCCGCCGGCACGTCGAAGTTGATCACGTGGCCGAGGGCGGTGACGTCGATGCCGCGCGCCGCGATGTCGGTCGCGACCAGTACCTGGTAGCGGCCGCTCTTGAACCCCTCGAGCGCCTGCGTCCGCTGCGCCTGCGAGCGATTCCCGTGAATGCGTTCGACCGAGACACCCTGCCCGCCGAGGAACTTCGCCAGGCGATCAGCGCGGTGCTTCGTGCGCGTGAACACCAGCGCGTCGCGCACTTCCGAGCTCTGCAGCAGCTTCAGGAGCAGCGACGCCTTCACGCCCTGCGCCGCTGGATACACCGCCTGCGTGATGCCGGTCGCCGGCGTCGAGCGGCGCTCCAGGTTGATCGTCACGGGGTCGTGCAGCATCTCGCGCGTCAGCTCGGCGATCGGCGGCGGCATCGTCGCGCTGAAGAACAGCGTCTGCCGTTTCTTCGGGATGTGGCGCAGGACGCGGCGGATGTCGGGCAGGAAGCCCATGTCGAGCATCCGGTCCGCCTCGTCGAGGACCAGGAACTCGACGCCGGTCAACTTCGCGTACGGCGCGCGGAAGTGATCGAGCAGCCGGCCCGGGGTCGCGATGATGATATCGACGCCGCTCCGGAAGGCGTGCTCCTGCGGGCCCATGCCGACGCCGCCGAAAACCGCGGCCGCGTTCACCGGCGTGTGCACCGCCAGGTCCGAGACGTCGCCCAGGATCTGTGCCGCGAGCTCGCGCGTCGGGGTCAGGATCAGCGCTCGCGTGGTCCCGCGCGGCTTGTTCATCAACTGGTTGAGGATCGGGAGCAGGAAAGCGACGGTCTTGCCGCTGCCGGTCATCGCGCAGGCGAGGACGTCGCGCCCGTCTACGGCTGGCGGGATCGCGTCGGCCTGGATCGGGGTGGGGCGTGGAAAACCCAGATCCTTCACGCCGCGAAGGAGATCCGGGTGGAGCTTGAACTGGCTGAAGGGCATCCCCCCATCATGTATCATGTTGCTCTCGCAGGGGAGAGGAACATGCAAGCAATCCGCCTGAGATCCGGCGCGGCACTCGTCGCCCTGTGCGGCGTGGTCGCGTTCGCACCCGCGTTGCACGCCCAGAATCCGAAGACGCCCCCGCCTTCGACAGCCAAGCCCAAAGCCGCGCCGCCGGCGCAGAAGAAGCCGCCGCCCGCGAAGCCGCCCGCCGCCGCGCCGAAACCGGCGGCGCTGGTCAAGGAAGCGCCGCCTGCGCCGAAGCCGGGATTGACGATGGTCACCGTCTACACCGGAGGCGACGGCGCGTCATCCGAAACAAAACTGATCACGAACGGCCAGCGGCAGCGCATCGAGCTGGGAGACGGCACCGCCGTCATCACGCAGTGCGACGCGCAGCAGATCCTGCAGGTCAACGACAAGGCAAAGCTCTACGTGTCGCTGCCGCTCGATGCGCCGCCCGTCGCCCCGCCGCCGCCGGCGAAGAAGACCGGCGCGGTGGACTTCGCCACGAGCTATACCGACACTGGAGAGAAGAAGGACCTGCACGGACTCGAGGCCCGTCGGGTCACAACCGTCGTGGCGCGGACACCGACGCCAACGTCCTGCGACAAGAAGAAGGAGCGGGTGCAGACCGACGGCTGGTATGCGGCCATGCCGGTGCAGCTGGCCTGCGCGCCGCGCCAGATGGCGCCGCCGCCCATCGCGGCCGATTGCCGGGACGAGCCGAACGCGACTTCGACGGGGCAGCCGCCGGCGGGGAGGCCGCTCGCCTACACCGTCACCACGATCAACGAGGACGGAAAGGAAACGGCCTCGGCGCGGATGGAAGTGAAGTCGCTCACCGTCGCGCCGGTGGACGAGAGGCTGCTCGACGCGCCCGCGGGCTATTCCAAGGCCGCCGATCCGTCGGCGTTCGTCGCGGAAGTCGAACGCATCGAAAACGAGGCGCGGTGGGCCGCGCCAAAAGCCGCCGGGACGATCCGCATCGGCGTGCTGATGCCGACGGACAAGTCCGGCCAGGACATCTCCGCCATCGGCATCGGCAACGAACTCCTCGAGGCGCTGACCGTGAAGCCGTACGAAGCGGTGCCGATCCTGTCACCGGGCGTGGCGGAGCAGGCGGCCGAGGCGAAGGCCAAGGAGGTCGATTTCGTGGTCGCGCTCGATCTCACCAGCGTGAAAACATCGGCGCCCAGCAAGGTCGGTGGGCTGGTGAGAAAGGCGTCCGGCGGGGGGTCGCCCTCGGAGCTTCACGAGGCGAAAGTGGAATACCGCGTGTTTGCCGCGGGAAGCACGACGCCGCGGGCGACGAAGAACGCATCGGCGAAGACCGGCAGTTTCACGCTGAAGCGGGCGGTGGGCCTGGCGCGCTTCGCGGCGCGTTTATACTTTGGATCGAGCGCAGGGATGTTCCGCACGATCATGAGCACGCCGACGCAGAACACGGATCCGTCGCTGAACGCGGTTTCTTACGTGCTCAACCTGCTCGGCAGCGGCACGCCGGCGCAGGCCGACGAATCGAGCCGCGAAGCGACGATCATCACGGCGCTGCACAACGCCTCGAACGACATCTTGAAGGATCTCGGGTTGAAGAAGGATAAATAGATGGGCATCGGCAAGGCGGCAGAAGAGTTTCGCAACTACAGCGGGGCGGAGAGCTACGTCAGCGAGTTCTACCGCAAGAACCACCAGAACCAGACGCTGGACTTCGTCCAGGCGAAGAAGGCCGAATACCTGCCGCTCAACCGCGAGCAGATGACGGTGTGGCAGATGCTCGAGCACCTGCAGGATCTGGTGGACGAGAGCGATCCCGACACGACTTTCACGCAGGTCGATCACGCGCTGCAGACCGCGGAAGCGGCCCGGCACGCCAACCAGCCGCGCTGGATGGTCGCGACCGGCTTCATCCACGACCTCGGCAAGGTGCTGTGCAAGTTCGGCGAGCCGCAGTGGGCGGTCGTCGGCGATACCAACCCCGTGGGTTGCCGGTTCTCCCCGAAGATCGTTCATTCGGAGTTCTTCGCCCTGAACCCCGACGCGTCACATCCGGTGTATTCGACCGAGCTGGGGATCTACGAGCGCGGGTGCGGACTGCAGAACGTCCACATGTCGTGGGGCCACGACGAGTACCTCTACCACGTGGTCCAGGAGCGCCTGCCGATGGAAGCGCTCTACATGATCCGCTACCACTCGTTCTACTCGTGGCACAAGGAAGGGGCGTACGACTACCTGTGCGACGACCAGGACCGCGCGATGATGAAGTGGGTGCGCGCGTTCAACCGCTACGACCTGTATTCGAAGGCGGACGATCGGCCGAAGCTCGACGAGCTCCGGCCGTATTACGAGGACCTGACGGCCGAGTTCTTCCCTGATCCCTTGAACTGGTAGCGGCTAGAAGATCCGGCTCCCGATATACGCGGGGACCATCATCATTGCGACGATCGTCCAGAAGATCACGCCGATCACAATCGCGCTCAGCACGATGACGACGGTGTAGGGCACCGCCTTATCGTCAGGCGACTTCATCAGGATCGGAATGCCCAGGTAGAGCAGGTAAATCCCGTACAGGTTTGCCAGCAGCACCAGGAAGCCGCCGAGTAGCGGGATGATGTAGCAGATCCCCGCGACCCACCCGGGCGTCTGACAGTAGACCGCCAGCTTCAGGGCCTGGCTCTGGTTCTTCTGACCGGCGAACGTCGGCGCCAGCGCGTCGATCAGCAGCCCGAGGAGAAACGTCACGACCAGGGAGACGATCAGGCCGATGACGGCCGGGATCAGCGCCAGCGACAGGAACAACATCGAGCCGATGACCGTTGCCACAGCGCCGATAGCTGCCAGCGGCAGCGCGTAACCGATCAGGAGCTCGTTGGGCGTCGCCGACTCTCTCTCGATGACCCGCCATTCGCTCGCCGGAGACAGGCAGATATTCCTCGCACGTGACACTAGATCCATGAACGCTCCTTAGGCGGCTGCGCCGCGGTGGGCGCATGATACCCCAGTGGTGATAGAGTGCCTTGCCGCGATGGGCAACCGGAAACAAGTAGTGATCCTGGGCGGCGGCTTCGCGGGCGTCTATACCGCGATGGAGCTGGAGAAGGCGCTTGGGACCGGCAGCGACGTGGACGTGATCCTCGTCAGCCGCGAGAACTACCTGGTTTTCCAGCCGATGCTTCCCGAGGTCATCTCCGGCAGCGTCGGCCTCACCGACGTCGTCAGTCCGATCCGGCGCCTGCTGAAGCACACGCAGCTGCACATGCGCGAGGTCCGCAAGGTGGATCTCGAGCGGCGCGTCGTGATCGCCGACCCCGGCTTCCGCGCGCAGCCGCACGAGATTCCGTTCGATCACCTGGTCCTTGCGCTCGGCAACGTGACCGATTTCCGCGGCATGCGCGGCCTCGCCGAGCACGCGTTCCCGTTCAAGAACCTCGTGGACGGCTTGAACCTGCGCAACCACCTCATTCGCGCGGTGCGCGAGAGCGCGATCGAGAAAGATCCGGCGTTCCGGCGCGAGCTCCTGACGTTCGTCGTCGCGGGCGGGGGGTTCTCGGGCGTCGAGGCGATCGCCGAGTTGAACGACTTCGTGCGCGGGCTGGCGCGCTCGTTCCCGTCGATCGATCCCGCCGAAATCCAGGTGATCCTGCTGCACTCCGGCGAACGGATCCTGCCGGAGATGTCGCCGAGCCTGGCGCTGTTCGCGCAGAAGATCCTCGCGAAACGCGGCGTCGAGATCAGATTCAACGTGATGCTCGACGGTGCCACCGGCTCCGCGGCGCTGCTCAAGACCGGCGAGCGCATTCCGACCCGGACGATCGTCGCCACGGTGCCGGCGTTTCCGCATCCGATCATCGACGCGCTGGCGCTGCCGAAAGGACGCGGGAACCGTCTCAAGGCGACGAACGAGATGCAGGTCGAAGGCACCACCGACATCTGGGCGCTGGGGGATTGCGCGCTGGTGCCGATGGTCAACGGCGAGCTGGCGCCGCCGACGGCGCAGCACGCGATCCGGCAGGGGGCGGTCGCGGCGCACAACATCCTCACGAGCATCCGCGGTGGCAAGCGCAAGATCTTCACCTTCACCGGTCTCGGCAAAATGGGCTCGCTCGGGCATCGATCCGCCGTCGCCGAGATGTTCGGGATCAACATCTCCGGCCTGCCGGCGTGGCTGATGTGGCGCGGGATCTACTTGATGAAGTTTCCGGGGTTCAGCCGCCGGATCAAGATCGCCACGTCGTGGCTGATGGATCTGGTCCTGCCACCGGAGATCGTCGAGCTCAGATTCGGTGAGTCGCGCGGCCTCTCCAAGGCGCACTACGAACCGGGCGAGGACGTGTTCCGCGAGGGGGACGTCGGCGATCGCCTGTATTTCATCGTCAAGGGGAAGGCCGCAGTCGTCAAAGCTGGCCCCGGCGGTGAAATCCCGGTGACGGTCCTCGGGTCCGGCGACTGGTTCGGTGAAGGCGCCCTCATGAACGAGACGAGCCGCGGCGCCACCGTTCGCTGCGCCGAGCCGCTCGACGTCCTGTCGCTGCCGCGTAACGAATTCGACTTGCTGGCCGGCAACCTGCCGGAAGTCCGCCGGAGTTTCGACGAAATGATGCAGCGGCGAGGTCTTGCGCCTCATCCGCAGTCGTGCAAGACTGTGCCCCACCCGTAACCCATTCACGAGGTCCACCCGTGGCTGCCACCTCCGAACTGGCGCGCGTTCCAGGGTTTGACCGGCTCGATTCGAATGAGCTGGCCCAGCTCGAAGCGCTGACTCAGAAAAAGCGTTATCCCGCGAATACCGCGATCTTCTTCCAGGACGATCCGGCCGACGCGCTCTACATCCTGCTCTCGGGATCGGCCAAGGCGTTCCAGACCTCCGAGGACGGCAAGGACCGCATCGTGCGAATCCTCAAGCCGGGCCACGCGTTCGGCGAGCTGGCGATGATCGCCGAGAAGCCGCGGCTGCTGACCGTGCAGACGCTCGACGACTGCGAGATGCTGCGGCTGCCGAAAAAGGAATTCGTCGAGTTCGCCGACAAGCACTCGTGGGTGCTGTGGACGCTGCTCCGGGCCTTTGCCAATCGCATCGCCGAGATGAACAGCGACATCCTCGAGATGTCGTATCGGGACGTGCCCTACCGGCTGCTGCGCGCGATCTCCGATTTCGCCACGAAGCACGGCGAGCCCGGGGCTGGCGGGGCGACGCGGATCACCACGCCGATGCGGGAAGAGGACCTGGCTGCGCTCATCGGCGCGGATCTTCGGACGGTGTCGCGGCTCCTCGAGCAGTACGAGAACGAGGGGATCATCACGCGGACGAAAGCGGAGTGGACGGTGCCGGACGCCGATGGGCTGCGCCGCACCCTCGAGTACATGATTCAGCAGGGCGTCTGAGCATGAAGGCGCGTCTCTCGTTTGCCCTGCTCGCGGCGTTCGGAATCACCACGCTGGCGCCCGCCATCTCGGCGCACGAGCGGTTCGTTCGCCACGATCTGAAGCAGTCGCTGCAGAACGCCTTCTTCATGCAGCAGCCCGGCAAGCCGTTCGGGATGGATCAGAACATGATCCAGATCGGGCTGATGACCTCGCTGGTCCTGACGGCGTTCTTCGTCTGCTTCTTCCTGCGCGAGGACCTCGACGAGATCCTGCGCTACAAGATCCTGGCGCCGCTGCGCGGGAGCCTGCAGCGGTTCCTCCATAACGTCGGCGCATTCGTGACCGACAAGCCGGTCCGCTCGAAGTGGTTCTACAACTTCGGCGAGTGGTCGCTGATCATGTTCATGCGCAGCCCGGCGCTGGTGCTCATGTACTCGGCGACCAACGACTCGCTGGTCATGCCCAGCTACCCGCTTGATCCGTCGACCGCGCTGATCTTCAAGTTCCTCCAGGTCCTGCTGGCGATCCTGATCCTGACCCAGACGATGCTGCCGCTGTGCGGCGCGATGATCATCGGAACCTGGTTCTATTTGTTCAGCTGGGGACCGCTCGTGGCCATCGACGCGCTGCCGGTCGTGACCGCCGGCATCCTCTACGCGATGTCGCCGTGGCAGTCCCACAAACTCGCGA
>Ga0193738_1001012_pt1 | contig 12018 bp, 13 predicted proteins | sample L2a1metaG_FD_144927 | JGI IMG/M metagenome (GOLD analysis project Ga0193738, IMG submission 144927) | Soil microbial communities from a riparian zone of the East river system, Colorado, United States - L2a1 | ecosystem: Environmental > Terrestrial > Soil > Riparian zone | place: USA: East River...
GGTGTCGATGCCGTTGAGCGCCGACACCACGACGTTCTCTGGCTGATCCCGAATCACGATCGGCTTGCCGTCGAAGTCCTCGAACGACCAGTCCAACAGGTAGCCCACGATCTTGCTGAGGCCCACCTTCACGCGATCGATGGCTTCCCCATCGGCGCGCATCATCCCGGCAAACACCCCGCGCAGTTCGCCAGCGGTGAGGTGCTTCTTCACCAGCAACCAATCGCCCTGCGGCAGTTCCAGCCTGACCGTTTCCGGCCGTCGCATCCTTCGACTCATTCGGATCGCTCCTCGTTGATTAGTTCAGCGTGCAACGTGGTCCCCTCTACTCGCACCGACGCGAGCGGCCAAGACCACGCCCTCCCATTGGGACGAGGCACGACGAACATCAACGGATGCTGGGAGAGACGGAGCGTGTCCGCCTCACGCACAGACGCGGAGAGGTGCGTCCCCTCCAACGTCCATGCGCCCAGCGAGGCGGCGCGGTGGTACGACCACCGAACTTCCCCCGCTAATCCCTTCAACGCGATCTGATTCATCGAGCCTCAGTTACGGCTTTTTCGCCCAGGCACCGTTCGCCGCGAAGTTGCCGGAGATGGCGACGGCTTCCGCCACGCCCGTGTCCACCGACACATCGAGCCATGCGGGGCCATACCAGTAGACCGTGGGAACATCGGACGACGGATAGAGGTACAGCTTGCAGCCGTCCGCCGAATCCGCCGCGGTGAAGGGCTTCGTCTCGAGGTCGTTGAAGAAGCCCGCGAACGTGCCCTTGACGTCCTTCAAGCCCTGGACGTAGGTCTTGTTCGTGTCACCAAACGAGGTGACTTCGATCTTGTCGGTGGACTGATCGAGCGTCCACTTGGTCAAGTTGAGCACGCTTGATGCGGTGCCCGATCCCGTCGTGGCGAGGTAAACCACGCCTTTTCTTCCCGCGTAAACTGCCATAATCCTGTGCTCCTACGCGGCCTTCGCGGCCAGCATGGTTTGGAGGTCTCCGATAACGGTCTTGGCCCGTTCGGCCCAAGACGCCTCGGCCACACAGGCCGGCAATGCGGCTGCAACCCTTGCCCGACCTTCGGCATCGTTCAGCCAAAGCCGGATCAGTGCAGCCGCCTCGGTCGGAGTCGAGAACGTCGGGACGAGATCCCCGAAGACTTCTCGCACTTCCGCACGGTCGTCGCTGAGATGAAACGCGCCACAGGCGGCGAGTTCATACGCACGCGGACTCAGCGACTCCGCATGGACGATCTGGGGTGCCCCGCGGCCCCACCCCTTGGATGTTCGATAGAGATTCAGCCCGATCTTCGCGCGGCGGTAGAGCGAGGCCGCCATCTCGTTATTGACTTGCTCGCCCTTCACGGCGGCTTTGACTTGCTTGCTCAGGCCCAGCCCCTTCCAAGTGCCGTAGAGGCCGAGGTCGATCCCGCTCCAGTCGATGCTGTTGAACCACTTGATCCGCTCCAAGAAGCCGGATCCGACGAACACCACGTCATGGCTCGCCACATCCCCGATGGAGCGCGCCGAGACGAAGTGGCGCTCTGGATGCCAGCCGTGCGGCAGGTAGCCCGAGCAGGGATTAACCGAGAGGAACTTCGGCAGGGAGGCGCGCTCGTTCGTCCAGCACCCGTCCACTAACTTCGCCACGCGCATCTCTTGCTCTTCGTCGTAGGGCGATTCGGTAAAGAGCACCACGACCTTCAGCCCCGCCCGCTTCATCATCACCACGACATCGGGGTGCAAGAGCATCGCGGAGACCACCAGCACGACGTCCACCTGGTGCCGCAGCGCCATCTCCAGCGCACCAACACCCGCGTGATACATCACGTCGTGGGTCTTCGGCTTCTCCAGCGTCGGATCGATCTTCTTCTTGTGCCGCCACATCGTGTGGAGCCACCGTTGCGCGTAGCCGATCCGCTGATCGAGGCGATACGGGATCACCTGGACGCCGTGATACTTCAGGCCATAGCGGAGGCCCGCTTCCACGTCTGCGGTAGACCACGACGCGCCTGGGTGCAGCAGGAGCACCTTCACAGGAACGCCTCATGCGCCCGCGGGGCGTCGATGGCGGCGAGCACTTCATTCACGGGATGCAGCCGGCACATCACGCGGCAGCCGTCATCCACTGTGAGCTGGCCGGTATGCCGTGACCAGAGGTCCGCGAAGGCTTCCGTCCGCAGATCCCCGATAGCCGTGACGCCCCGTCGCTGTGGACAGACCCACACGCGGCCGTCAGGGGTGATCGTGGTGTTCAGGCGGATCCCTTTACAGACCGAATAGCCGTGGCCCTGCCAGTCTCCGTATTGCGCGAACCGTTCGGGGTCAATCTCCACGTCAGGCTCGAGCGCCAGCGCCCGCAGCAGCGGCATCGACTCCGCGATCCAGGCGCGATCGTCCGTGGTGACAGACGGCCGATCCTGCTCGACACGAATCGCCGGCCGGAACGTGGTGTAGGTCGCCCCCAGCGCACGGGCCAGCGCCACCATCTCCCACGCGCGCGAGACGTTCCCGCCGTGCAGGAGGAAGGACACCCCCACCGCGGCCTTGTGCCCGACGAGATGCACGATCCCGTCACACGCGGCGGCAAATCTGGCGGGGGCCACGCCCTTGTCGTGCGCGTAGGTCTCGGCATCCACCGCATCCAGCGAGACCACCACCCAGGACGCGCGTTCCGCGAGGAAAGCCGCATCGGCTGCGGTGAGATGGCCGCCGAGCGTATACATGCCCTGCTCGAGCCCGCAGGCGTGCGCCCAGGCGACCGCATCGCTCCAGCGCGGGTGCAGGGTCGGCTCCCCGCCACCGCTCCACACGACGCCCTTCACGCCAGCCGCCGCCATCTGCGACAGTCCACGCATGACGAGATCGAGATCGGCCAGATCCCCGGCGGAGTCGAACGCCATCGGCAGCGTGCGGCCCTTCATCGTCCACGGCCCGCGGCTGTGGGTGTGCGCGAAGTGGCAATCCTGACAGCCCAGGGAGCAACGATTCGAGAGATCCCATTCGACCGTGACCGGGGCGGGCGTGCGCCCGTCCTGCCAGCCAGCGAGGCGATCGAGATGCGCGAGGACTTTGCCGCGGGGGTCGATATACATCAGACCTCCGGCGCTCCGTGCGACTGCCCACCACGAAGGAACATCACCGGACACCGCGCACCTTCATGCCCCGCACGATGGAGCGCGGCGGCGAAGTCGTAATCGCCTTCGTAGCGTTTACCCCAATCGTGGCAGTGAGCCTTCCACACGTCCGCGCGCACGATCAGGCACCCGAGATCGATCGTCCCTTCGACGGGCGGCCACCACGGCTCCGACAGGACCAGCGCGCCCTTTTGGACGCCCACGAGGATGAGGGGGGGGCGGTTATTGGCCTCCGCGAAATCTTTGACGATCGCCACGACATCTGGGTGCGACAACTCGTCATCGTCCGCGAGGACATGCACGTAATCGCCATGCACCGCGTCGATGTACTGCGGTAACCGCGCATACATCCCGCCGATCCCGATCCCGAGATGGTCGGGGATCACGATCTGCTCGATGTCAGCTGCCGCGGACTGCATCGCTACCGAGGCGAGACACCGCGCCAAGCCGATCGGGCGCTTGTACGTGGGCGTGTAGAAGGAGATGAACGGCATTAGGCGTCCACCACGAGGCCAGCCTTCCGGACCATATCGATGAGCGCGGCCACCATCGCGCGACGTCGGCGCTGGACGATCGGCACCATCTTGTTTTGGTCGGGGGCTTCCGGCATCGCGCCACGGTTCGCGCCATTGTCGGTGCGCCGTGTCTTCGAGCCGTATTCGTAGAGATGCGAGTGCGGCGCACGACTACGCACCACGGCCCGCGCCCCGTAGCGGATGTTCGCGGATTCCTTGTTCACCGTGACGCGCCCGCGCAGGTTGCCCGATGGCCCTTGCGGATACGCACGCTGGATCTGGTCTTTCGCCATCTCCGCTTGCGCCAGCACGATCACGCCGGCTTCCTGCGCGAGCTCGTCGGGCAGCCGACGCAGGGCCGCCCTGAACTCGTCCAAGCCTTCCAGCACGAGGCGGCTCGCCACTACGGGATCACCTCGTCACAGAACAGGACGAGCTCGTGGTTGCCGTCCTGGAGATTCTGGACACCCTTCACGAACAGTTCGCGCTCGCGCCCAAGGACGGGATCGTCATAGACCAGCCGCGTATCGACCGTGACCTGTGGGTGGAACCGCATCGTGACGCGCGAGGACTGCACCCGCGTGCCATCCGAGATCGTGGCGTCCAACGGTTCAATCGCGCACCACGCCGTAGACGGTGACAGCGCCTCGAAGAACCCATCACTATCCCCACTGGTTTGCGGAGAGCGTGAGAGCGACACGAGCCGGTTCATACGACCGGCGCGCATCTACCGGCACCCCCACGACGGAGCGGTCCAGTAGATCCGATCCGACCAGCACCGCTCAGCGGCCTGTTGGGCATCGAAGCCCCCCAGCCCGTCGCGGTCCATCTCGAGGTAGGTGACGTATTGCCGGATGCCCTGCTTGATGCGCTCCGGTACCGCGGCGGCCGTCGTCCAGCCCACCACGTACGTGATGATGACGGCCCCATTGCGGCGATCCGACTGCACGGACGGCCAGGACTGCTCAGGTTTCAGCACCACGCGGCCGGGACGAGACACGAGATCCGTGCCGTAGTAGGTCGTCGCCAGCGTTTGCAGCGTGCCGTCGTCGTCGTAGTACTCCACCGAGGTCACGCTCTGAAGCGGAGACGCCATCGGGAGCGGAATGTCATTGGTGAACCCGTCAAGCACCAACTTCCACGTCTGCGTCAGGAGGCCGCGCCCCATGTGGGACTCGGCCGCCTCACGCGCGACGGTGATGTAGCTCGCCAGCACGTCGTCGGTGTTGTTGTCGAGGATGCGCGCCTGCGCCTTGACCTCGGCCAGCGAGACAGGCTCGATGGTCGGGGCCGTGACCAGCGTCCACGCGCAGCCAATCTCTTCAGCGCGCACGGCGTCGTCCTTTGCGGCGAGTCGGCTCTGGCTGTGTGGGAGTGGGCATCACGGCTCGTTCAGTGTCGTCGGTGGCGACGGCCTCCGCGTGGATGCCGTCTAGGAGACCGAGGAGATACGGTGACGGGACAGGGATCGCAATCACCTGTCCCGCCATGAACGGAAAGTCCGGATTTTCAGACGCCACGGTCTGAAGGAACCGGATCAGCATCCTTAGATAGCTCCCTCGGCCGGCGCGTGGTGCTTCTCGAGCTGGGTGCCACTCGGCTGCGTCGTCGGTCGCGTCCGCGCGCCGTACTGGATGGCGCAGATCGTGTCGATCGTGCTGGTCGTGCCGCGGGCCACTTCATACTTCAAGAAGCCATCGATGGGCCGCTTGACGTCCACGACCAACGGGTTGTCGGACACATGGCTGCCCACCGACGTGCCGATCAGCGCGTCGTACGTGCCGCCAACCGTCGCGGCCTGCTTGATGCTGAGGGTGTTGTTCGTGGCCGGCGAACCGAGGCGCACGATGAACAAGCACCCATCGAATCCGGTCATGTCCAGCCCTGTCGTCTGAAGGATGGTGGACGTGCCGGTAGCGACGGGGGCGAAGGTCGTGATCTTGACGTTTTCGGAAAGAAACTCTGCCACTGGTAATCTCCTAAAAAAAGAAGGCGAGGGGAGGCCGAAGCCTCCCCAGCCAGTGGTTAGCCCTGGACGTGGTACTTGACGGGGTCGGTGCCGGCATCCAGCAGGTCGCCATCGTGGCGGCTGAACGCGAGGAACCCGACCTGGTGGTAGTCCGCGAACCGCTCGTCGAGCCGGAGCAGCGTGACGTCGCGCACGTCCCTGATCAGGTACTTCGAGAAGTCCCCGAACAGGATCGACTTGACGCTCGTCGCGGGCGTCGTCATCGACTGATTGATGACGTAGGGGTAGCCGAGGATCGTGTCGGGCGCACCCGGGGCGAGTCCAGGCGACCACAGCGGCACGCCCGTGGTGTCGCCGGAGTACTGGAGCACCTTGATCTTCTTGAGCATCTTCAGCCCACCGTCGTGGAACATGAACTTGCCCTTGTCGCGGTACGCCGGATCGACCGAGTGGACAAGATCGACCACGTTGTCGTAGGTCGTGGTCGCCGTCAGACCGCTTGCCGTCACGCCCGCACCCGCCGCCGTCACGATGCCGTTCGGCTTCGAGCTGGCATCACCCGTGGTGAAGTGGTCGTTCGTGATACGGCCGATGCGCTCACCGAGCGCCCGCCCGATGAACTCCGCGACGTTGATCGAGCTGTCCTGCAACAGTTCGACGCTGACCAGCACGTACTTCGAGGAGTACTTGAAGCTCTGGAGCACGATCTGTCCGAACGTGATGTCCACTTCGGACGCCTGCGTGTTCTCGGAGAGAATCGCGCCCTTGTTCGAGGTGTCATCGGAGGTCGGAATCGGCAGATCCGCGCCGGAGTCGGTGCGGATGACCGTGGCGACCTGACGCATCCCGCCGAACGCGAGCAGCGAGACTTCCAGGGCGCGCATCGCTTCGTCGGGGACCGTGTACTGACCGACCGCGCCGGAGGTCGTGCCCATCGCGGCACGCTTCTCCCACTGCGCGATGGCTTCGGGGTTGTCCGAGCGCAACGCCGAGGGCGCTAGCCGGAACTGCATGTGCTTGTTCTCGATGTTCAGGCCGCAACGGCGACCCGCCTCGCGCATCGACTCGGACGCGCCCGTGTCGCTGCCCGCCATGAACCAGCCGCGCAGGGCTTCCTGACGGTCCTGGTTGGTGGCGCGCCCCGGCTGAATGATGCGGTTGCCGTCACGGCGCTCCGGCTGCTCCTGCTCGCTGCGACGGCCGACGCCCTCGGCCAGCGCGGTCTGCTTGGCTTCCTTTTCGACGAACGCGGTGATTTTTTCGATGTCGGCGTGGATTTCGTCGAACTGGCGGTTCTCGTCGGTCGTGAGGTCGTAGCGCCCCTCGTCCTTGGCCTTCTTGAGAATCAGATCGGCCTGATTGGCGAGTTCGCCCTTTTTCTGGAGGAGTTCCTGAGTGTTCATCTGTTGGTCCCTCGGTCGTGCGAGGGACGGCGGATGACACATGGCATCGGGTGCGCGTTACCCACGCACGAACCCAAATGTTGGATTCGTGGTTGTGGGTAGCGCCCCGATAAGAACCGGGAGGGCTACCGATGTCGCCGTGACGGTACGCCGATAACAACCGGCGCGCGGTCAGGCTCTACTGTGTTCGGTAGGTTATAGGGTACGCAGTCTTAGCGCGCCTGTGAATTAGATTGTGAAAACGCCCGCGTCAGGGTGTTCCTGATCACGGCCGCGATGGGCACGCCGCGTCGTTCCGCTGTGGCCTTAATGGCTGCGTAGACGGACGGGTCCACGCCAGCCGCAATCGGCTCTAGACGCTCAGCCCCAATCCGTGGCCGTCCTACCGTGCGGCCGTGTTCTTCAGACATTTGCGAAGCCACTCCACGCGGTTCCCGGCGTGCTGCTGCCGATACGCCTGCAAGCTGCGCTGGGCCACGCTGACATCCGTCTGCCGATACGCGGGAAAGGTCACAACGCTCACCTCCGACACCACCATGTCGGTGACCGTGCGGATCGGCGTCTTCCCCTCGTAGTTCCACTCATCGTCCAGCGTCCGGAACCCAAACGACATCCCCGACACGTCGCCACGCGCCACTGACCGCATGATGTCCCGCGCGTAGCTGATCTCGTCGTCTGGCTCGATCTCGATCCGGAGTCCCTTGCTGTCCTTGCGGAGCGACAGCGTCCCCGCGCGGGTGCGCCCGAGCACCTTGCTGGAATCGTGGTCTACGAGCGCCCGCACGTCCAGCCCTTCGCTCAGCGTGCGATCCACGGCTTCCGGCGCGATGTATTCGCGGAAGCCGCCGAGGTCTTCCGAGAGCGCCTGGAAGCGAATGGCGTAACCGCGGATCTTCCGGCCGTTGTCCGAGGCTTCCGCGCGGCACTCGACAAATGCACGACGTTCGACTTCGCTCATGACGCCATCCCTTCGCGCAATAGCGCATCCGCCATCGACTCCGCACGTTCGCGTTCCCACCGTGTCAGCGCCCGCTCAAGCATCGCCGCCCGCTCGTCCGCGTTCTCTTCATCTGCCGCCAGTCGCAACGGGGCGATCGACGTGTTCAGGTGATCCATGACGAGCCTGTCCAGCAGCTCGCCGGGATCGCCTCCCGTGAGTGCCGTCCACGGCCCCGTCAGTGGCCGGAACACCTCGCGGACGGTGTCCTCGTGTAGCGGGTAGAACCGATCCACCCACGCGCCGAGCTTCTGGCCGGTGGCCTGCTGCTTCCTAGCCGCGTTGCTCTCCTTCGCCAACAGCCGCGAGGAGGCGTCCACGAACAGCGCCCGCATCTCCGCCAGCATCCGGGTGCGGTGCGCGCGTGCCCGCGTAAGCTCCGCGGCGATCTCCTGCCGTGCCGTGGCGAGATCGGTGCGGAGCGTGTCCGCTTCGGCTTGCAGCGCGTCCTGCTTCTCGCACAGGTCTTTCGCTTGCGCTTGTAGCCGATCCGCCCGCGCGTCGGCCTCCAAAGATGCCGCAACAGATGACGCCAGCGCCTTCTCGTGGAACTCACGCACGTCGTCGCGTGACTGTTCGGCGGCTACCGCTCGCGCCTCGGCCGCATCGCGTTCAGTGACCGCCGTATCTCGCCCCGCCTCAGCCTGCGTACGCGCTTCCGTTTCAGCGCACAGACGTTCAGCGCGGCTATTGGATTCGGCCGCGAGCGCCGACGCGCTCTCCTCTGCCTGTTCGCTCCGCACCTTCAGCACACCGACTTCCTGCACAGCCACATCCAGCGCCGTCCGTGCTTCGTGGGCATCCAGCGCGAACCAGTCCCGCGCCTGCGTCATGGCGGCTACGTCGGCCGTCAGCGCGGCCACGTCAGCCGTGAGGCTGTTTCGCTCCTTGGCGGCCAGCTCCTTGGCGAGATCCGCGGCGTCCTCGGCTTGCTGGGCGCGTTTGCGGGCTTCCGTAATGGCCGCGTCCCACGCCTTCTTCTCGTCCTCGGTGGCCCCAGCCGGGGGCGCGACGGGCACGGGTGGCGGCGGCGGGGGCTCCGCCTTCGCCTTCTTCTCGTCGATGATGGCGTCGTAGTACTCCTCCAGCCGATCCAGGGGGAGCGTGTTCAGTGGCACGTAGACCGTATCGCCGCCCTTGATCGGGTTCAGGTTCTCCCGCGCCCGAATCTCGTTCGGCGTGATCGCCGCGATGGAGAACATCTTCGAGTAGAGTTCCCCGCGCGCCTGCGAATCCCCGCGGAGCACACCCTCGCGGACGTGCTCGATGAGTTGTTGGTTCCGCTCGAGGGGCGGGACCAACTTCATCATCAATTCCTGTTCCCAATCCACCCAATGCGGATCGAGCGTGTCAGTGACGTACTCGATGCCCTGATGCTCGATGTTGTTGTTCGTGCTGCGCTTGAGGTGCTTCAGCTTGTGCGGCGGCACGTTGAACCACCGGCAGACTTCCTCAATCTGGAACTCGCGCGTCTCGAGGAACTGCGCGGCGTTCGGCGGGACACCCAGCGTCTCGTACTTCGCCCCCTCGTAGAGCGCCAGGAACCGATGCGCCCGATCCACGCCCGTGTGGACTTTCTCGATCGCGTCCCGGTTGTCCTTCCGCGTTTGCGGATTGCCCCCCACTCCAGGCGGGTAGCTGATGACGCCGCCGAACGTCGAGCCGTTCCCGAAGAACGTGGCCCCGAACCGTTCCGCCGCCAACCCCAACCCCAGCGACTCACGCGCGCACGGGATCACGCTCATGCCGCACGTCCCGTCCCCGCCGACGCCGCGAATATGCACGATGTCGGAGGCGTCGAACATGACCGCCGGGGACGACGGGTTATGCACGCGGTACCGCAGCACCCCGCCCTGGATGACCGGCTCCACCGCATACGGCATCAGCGGCCACAAGGCCACCGGCCGCCCGCCGTTGTCCCGCTCAATCTCGGCGTAGCCGTTGCCCCAGATCAGCTTGTGCGCCTGTAGCGTGCGCCGGAACACGCCCCCCGACATCTGCGGATTCGGCCGATCGTGGATCAGCCGATAGAGCGCGTGGCTCTTGTAGCGATGCTTTCCGCCGTCCGCATCGAGGCGGTACAGCACCAGCGGCACCTTGGCGATGTCCTGCGAGATCAGCGTCACCGCCGCCCACACCGCCGAGTAGTTCATCGCCGTCTGTTCGTTCACGCGGACGCCCGCACTCGCGGACGCCCCGCCGAACATCCGCGCGATAGCGGGATCCTTCGCATTGAACGGGCCGAGCGTAATCGCGCGCACCGCACGCTGAAGCCATGTCTCTTTACGCGGTCGGAAGATTTCGAGATCCGGCATTAGACCCACTCCGCCAGGAGGCTGGCTTCCATCAGACTGTTGTTCCGATCCATGCGGTCCACTGCCATCACTAAGGCCGCAGCCCCGTCGATCCGTTCGGTCGAGACCTTCTTCGACACCTTCAGGTTCCCCGCGGGATCCGATTCCCCATGCACCACCGCATCACGGGCTGCCCGTCATGCCGCAGCGCCTTCTTCAGAATCGCCGTCTCCAGCGACTTCGTGGGCGCTGACAAGGACGCGAACCCCTGCCGCATCGCCACGCACTTGAACCCGTCCTGCTCCTGCAACCGCGTCACGAGGTCCGTCGCGTTCCACGGGTCGAACGCCACTTCCTTCACGTCGTAGTCCGCGGCCCAGATCAGGAGCTGCCGTCGGACGGCTTCGTAGTCCACGACATCCCCGGCCGTCGCCACGAGGTGCTTATCCCGCTCCCACTGGTCGTAGGGGACGCGATCCCGCCGCACCCGCTGCGCCATATTCCCCTTCGGCACGAAGAACGCCGAGAGCACATCGAACGAGTCGCCATCGGGAAACACCGCCACCAGCGCGGTTAAGTCCTTCGTGCTGGACAAGTCCATCCCGACATAACACTTCCGCCCCACCAGATCCGCGGGAGGCGCGAGGCACGCATCCCACGCCGCGATCGAGATCCACCGTTCGGCCTGCTCCGTCCACTGGTTCAGATACAGACGGCGGAACGTGTTCTCCTGCGCCGGAATCGCCTTCGCGCGTGCCGCCGAGGTCCGCATCTCTTCCAGGCTACGGAAGTCACCGAGGGCAGGGTTGGCCTCATGCCACACACGCTCGTCCTGCCAGTCCGCATCCTTCGGAGCCTCGAACAGGAACGGGAGGAACGTCGGATCCTCCACTAGCCCATCACGCACCTTGCTGGCGTGGTCGTACAGCTCGAACAGAATCGAGTGGCGGTCATACCCCGCCGTCGTGATGGCAATCATCAACGGCTGCGCGCGTGCGCCCTGAGACGTGGACAACACGTCCCATAACTCTCGATTCGGGGCCGCGTGCAACTCGTCGTAGATGACCACCGAGGCGTTGAACCCGTGCTTGCTGTACGCTTCCGCCGAGATGGCCCGATAGAAACTGCCCGACTTCCGATGCACGATCCGCTTCTGCGAATCCAGGATCTCGCACTCGGCCATCAGTTCCGGATCGTTCCGAATCATCTCCGCGGCGACGTTGAACACCAGGGCCGCCTGATCCTTGTCCGCTGCCGCACTGTAGACCTCCGCGCCGATCTCGCCATCGAATAGCAGGAAGTAGATCGCCAACGCCGCCGCCAGTTCGCTCTTGCCGTTCTTCCGGGGCAGCATGAGCAGCATCGTGCGGAACTGCCGCAGCCCGTCAGGCCGCTCCGTGAAGAGCTTCCGGACAATCGTCTCCTGCCACGGGCGCAAGTCGAACGCCTTCCGCGCGAACGGACCCTTGGTGTGCGTGAGCTGATTAATCAGCCGCACGGCCCGATCCGCTTGCGATTCGACCTTTACTGCAGTGCGCCGGCCCATTTGCTCGTCGGTTCCTCGCTCTTTTTCCCCACCGTAATCCGCGCGCGGCCCACCGGCTCCAGCCCGAACTTCTCGTAGTACGGCCGCAACGCCGCCGCGGTGCTGCGCTCCAACTTGATCGCGGGATGCTCCTGCACCTTCGGGTGCTCATTCCCGGCCG
>Ga0193738_1001013_pt1 | contig 12016 bp, 11 predicted proteins | sample L2a1metaG_FD_144927 | JGI IMG/M metagenome (GOLD analysis project Ga0193738, IMG submission 144927) | Soil microbial communities from a riparian zone of the East river system, Colorado, United States - L2a1 | ecosystem: Environmental > Terrestrial > Soil > Riparian zone | place: USA: East River...
TTAGGGCTAGGGTAAGTGAAGGAAAGTTTTAGTAGGAGTTTTTCAAACTGTGCCACTACCCGAGCGAAAGGATAACCGGTCAGGACTTATAAGTCCATGTCTAAAATCCCACGTTCGTTCTGAATAATTTTACAGCAATGGCAAGGAGAATGACTCCGAAAACTTTTCTGAGTATTGAGATACCTGCAACGCCCAGGAATTTTTCCACGCGGAAAAGGTTTCTAAGAACGAGAAACACAGGGATCAGGTTGATCACAATACCGACGATGATGGTTGGGATATCATAGACGGCGCGCAGTGAAAGGAGTGTGGTCATGGTACCGGTGCCGGCAATGAGCGGAAATGCAACGGGTATGATAGAAGCGGTTTCGGGAATTTCATCTTTGTAAAGCTTGATCCCAAGGATCATTTCCAGCGCCAGGAAAAAAAGCACCAGTGAACCTGCAATAGCAAACGAGTGCACATCCACACCAATGAAATTCAAAATCGTTTCGCCTAAAAATAAAAAGCCCACCATGATGAGCAGCGAAACAAATGTGGCTTGCGCTGATTTGATTCTTCCTGCTTTCCGCTTTACATCCAGGAGCACAGGAATAGATCCGACTACGTCAATCACTGCGAAGAGGATGGCGGATACGGTGAGGATGTCCCTTAAATTCATGGTACGAAATACGAATTATTACTAATCTACAAATGATACAAGTAAGAAATGGACGGTAGAAAGATGGGAAAGATAAATATTAGTTCGTAGTACTTAAATAGGTAATCTATCTGACAAAAATTTTCCTGGTGCTGCTTTGGTTTCCTGTTTTCATCTCGAGGAAATAAATTCCGGAGGAGAGACCACGCAAGTCAACTGAAATTAATCTTTCACCTTCATTGATTGAACCGGAATAAACATCCCGCACTTCTCTGCCTGTAACATCCTGCAGATTAATTGAAATGAAAACCGGATGGTTTACGCTTAAGGAAACAGAAGCGAAATTTTTTGCAGGATTAGGATAAGGTATACCGAAACTGCTCACATCATTTTGTTCAGCGATACCAACAGTTGAGCGCACATTAAATTTCCAGTAACCCGCAGGGGCCGTGATCGGACGTACCTGTGTTTTGCCGGATAACGATGTTGCCTCCACATAATAATATACTGTTGTACCGGCAGTTTGAGCAGGAATAAAACCAGTCCAGTGAATGCCGTCCGTTGTCATCATAGTTACCTGTTGATAAGGCATAACGGTATCGGTGCGGTAATACAAATAGGAATTAGAAATTCCTGACCGGTGTTTTACGAGTGCGTCTACCTGGTAAGGATTCAATGCATCGTAGGTATCGTGCAATGCCTGGTGTGAAATGAGCAAAGGGTTAGAAGCGGCTACTTCTTTCGTAATACAATGAATCGCTCCGAGCGAAGTTATGATTGAATTGCAGTTGATCCCCTGAATCGTATATCCCGGTAATGCTTCCCGGTAAATGCGCAAAGCAGTAGAATCATATTGCAGTGCATATGTGGGCACAATCACAGTTTTATTTACGAAAACAGAATTGGTGTATGTCCTGTAATCACCGGTGTTATCAGGATAATCACCGCTTGCATCAGGCGGACTTGGAATCCTAATCACTTTATAAGGCGTACCGAATACGGAATTAAAATTCGACAACACATAATTCAGGTTCGCTTCTATCTGCGGGCCATCGGCAACACCTTGCGGGTATTCAGCAACAAGGATGGTTTCTTCATCAAGCAGCTTCATATGCATGTCGATGTGATGGATCTCATCATACGGAAGCGTATCCATTTTAATGTACCTGTCAATGCCCATAAACTTTTTCATGATGGTATCTATCTCTGCTTCGGTGTGCGCGCTTTCTTTCAATACCAGCTTAGAGGAAAATGCAGTCCCGAAACCATCGACCATATAATTTCCGCCTGTGTGAACAAGGTCGAAAGGCGCAGCAGTCATTTCATACATCGGCAACCCGGTATACCGCATGATCCCCGCCGGTACTGTATCGTCACCGGGACGCGGGCGGTTGTAAATCCAATCGATCAGTGCAAGTGAATCCACATCGTTCGTATAAATATTCCATGGACCATAGTCGCGGCACCAAATAGAATTATGAGGTACGATAAGGAACTTGACATTTGTAAGTGGAACGCTGTAAGTATTCAGATTTGCGATCACGGAATTTGAATCATTACAGACAATGTAAACCTGCGTTTCAGTTTGAGAGAACCGTATAATGTCACGCTGTATTGCATAATACGGATTCGTCCATGCAATGATCAAAGCATCGATCTCTTCCCATTCTGCGCTTGCGCGAACCGGTGATGCCGGAGGAATTGTAATACCTGAAAAAAGCTGGTCCTGTTGCTGCTTCCGCAGGTAATCACCCATCTGCAATTTCTCCGCAGCGCTCATCGCATGGTTCAGCGGTTGTGCCGCAACAGAAAAACAATAAATCAACAGGAATGGAAGTAACAGTTTTTTCATTTGATGAAATTTAATTTCCGACTAAATTTTTATTGTAAAGCTGTCTGCATCTTCAAGGAATGGAAGGCTGGAGCGAAACTCCTGCAGTTCTTCTTTATGCAGTTCTACAGTTTCAATGATTTCCTCGTGCGGATTAATTCCGCAGATATTTTCTCCCTTATAATTTATGACAGCAGATTCGCCGGAATGATAAATACTATTCCCATCATTCCCGACGCGGTTTACACCAACCGCGTAACATTGGTTCTCTATTGCTCTTGCAATCAACAACTGATTCCAGGCTGTAACTCTTCGCTCAGGCCAGTTTGCAACATACAGCAACACATCATATCCCGAATCTTTTGTACGCCTGCTCCACACGGGAAAGCGAAGGTCAAAGCAAACAAGAGGGAATATTTTCCATCCATTCAGTTCAACTATTAATTTGCTTTCGCCGGAGGTAAAAGTTTTCTCTTCATGTGCAAGCCTGAAAAGATGCCGTTTATCGTAGTGATAAAAATTACCATCGGGCTTCATCCAGATCAGCCTGTTATAAAAATTTCCGTTTTCCGAAATGATCAGGCTGCCGGTGACCACGCATTTTTTCTTTGCTGCAGTATGTCTCATCCACTCTACTGATTCACCATGCACCGGTTCTGCAAGCGCTGATGCATTCATTGTAAAACCCGTACTGAACATTTCAGGCAGGACAATAAGGTCAGTTGCCTCCTTCAGCGCTGAAATTTTTTCGCCGAACATTTCCAGGTTTGCGGTTTTATTTTCCCAGGCCAGTGGACTCTGGATAAGCGTAATTTTTAAAGATGATTGCATAAAAATTTGCAATGACGAAGATCGAAAAAAATGCTGATGTAGGCTGTAGAATTCGCGAAGCCATAATCATTTGCACGTGAAGCATAAATGTCAATGCGCTTGATCAGTACTCGGAAAGATATATCGCCCCTAACGGGGCTTGATGCTGCAGGTGAAGATTCTTGTACCGGGATAGCGTCCCTACGGGACTGTCCAGGTTGTACGATTGGCAGGAATATCAGATAATCACTTGGTCACTTAATCACTTCGTTTCCCTTTCTTTGCGATCACATGAAAGTGCTTCATTTAAGTTCTGAAAAAAGCTGGCGCGGAGGTGAGCAGCAAATGGCTTACCTTATCGAAGAGCTGGAAAAGCAAAATGTTCAATGCTTCGTGGCCGCAAAACAGGGATCAGCTTTTGAAAAATGGTGTCATGAGAAAAATATCCCCTGTGTAACTTTTGAGTTCAGGAATGATTTTGATTTTGCTTCTGCATGGAAACTAAAAAGTTATTGCGACAAAGAAAAATTTGACCTGGTTCATTTACACTCATCGAGAAGTCATGGTATTGCATTTCTTGCTTCACTGATGGGAAATAAAATTCCGCTTGTCCTTTCACGCAAGGTTGACTTCAAACTGAAAGAAAATATTTTTTCGAAATGGAAGTACAATCATTCCAGGATTAAAAAAATTATTTGTGTTTCTGATAAGATCAGGGAGATTGTCGGTAAATCGCTCAGCAATCCCGAAAAGTGCGTCACTGTTTACGACGGTGTTGACCTGGAACGCTTTGCCGGTAAAGGCATGCGGGGATTGATCAGGAAGGAGCTGGGAATTGACGACGGTGAAATCATCATCGGGAACATTGCAGCTATCGCTCCGCATAAAGATTATTTTACTTTCCTCGATACCGTTACGATTCTCACACAAAAATTAAAAGCGAAATTTTTTATAACGGGCGATGGTCCGTTGCGCATTGAAGTAGAAAAACGGATAGCTGCCATGGGTCTTGAGAAGGATGTATTTATGCTTGGCTTCAGAAATGATCTCGAAAATGTTTTTGCCGAGCTTTCTTTATTGCTGTACACCTCGAACGAAGAAGGTTTGGGTTCTACCCTACTTGATGCAATGGCTTATGGCCTTCCCATCGTAACGACTGAAGCAGGCGGCATTCCTGAAATTGTAAAGAATGGATTTAACGGCCTCACGGCACCGGTGCGGAATCCGCAAAAACTTTCTGAACAAGTGATGCTCCTGCTAAGTGATCATTCACTCAGGGAAAAAATAATAGCAAACGGTAAAAATTTTGTCAGGGATTTTTCCAAAGAGAAAATGGCTTCACGTACCCTTGAGATTTATGCGAGTGTAGTGGGACATTAGTCCCGACGATGAAACGCTGACTATCATCACAATAAGAACCCCCTTGTTTTTTGTCAGGACGAATGTCCTGACAACACTAAAAAGTCACGGTAAACTTTGTCCCCTTCCCTACCGTGCTTTCAACATCAATAGTTCCTTTATGCGAAATGATGATGTTCTGAGTCGCAGTTAAGCCAAGACCCATCCCTTTCGACTTTTTGCTGAAGAACGGAACAAAAAGATTTTCTAAATTTTCATTGCTGATACCGGTTCCATTATCTTCCACTTCTATAACGCACCTGTTCGCAGCGTTTCGTGTGCGGATGGTGAGCACACCTTTTTCTTCTTCCATTGCTTCGACAGCATTGATGATAAGATTTAACAGCGCAGTCTGTATTTTTTCCGCATCAAGCATGACTGTTGGAATATTACTTCCATATTCTTTTACAAGCTTGATTTTCTTAAGGTGAATCCTGTCAATCGCAAGCTGCAGTGTATCATCAAGGACTTCATTTACATTACATGCTTTTACTTCAATCTGCGTGGGCTTTGAAGAATTGAGTAATTCTGTAATGAGCTGGTTGATGCGTGTTGAATTGCGATTGATGATATCGAGGAATGGCGATGCGGCGGCAGCATCCGTTTTCAGTTCTTCTTTCAGTTGTTGAATAGACAGATCAATATTCGTAAGCGGATTTCTAACCTCGTGAGCAATCGTTCTTGACACGCGGCCTGTAACGGCAAGCTTTTCTGAATCCATCAGTTCCTTCTGCGCGTTCTTTCTTTTGGAGATGTCGTTCACCGTTAATGCGATCCCGTCATCAAGCCTGGAGCCGACGAGCAAAAGCCATTTGTTGTAATGTGGCGAATAGTATTCATGGTTGAGCGGATGATCACTGTCAATGACTTTTATAAAAAGTTCCAGCCATCCTTCTGCAAATGCATGCGGCATGAGCTTACTCATCCTTTTTCCGTATGCACTGTGCGCGTCAATTCCAAATATTCTTTCCGACATTTCATTAATCAGTATCCATTCAAAATCGATAATGTGACCTGCTGTATTCCTGATTGCTTTCAGCCCCATGATTACGCTTACTGAGCTGTTGAGCACTCCCGATAAAATGTCCTGTGTACTCTTTCGCCTGGCAGCTTCCCTGTTTAGCTCCCCGATCACGCGCTGCTCGTTCCTGTGGGTCTGCAGGTAATTCAGACTTATGCCCGCAAACGGGATAAAGTATGTAAATGCTGTCATCACGTGTGCGATATTGAAACTATTATCATACATCTCATCAGAACCAAATGCCATATAGAGCTGTGTGGCGATTGCCGGGAATGAACTTAGCAGAAGCGTTTGAGAAAAAACCGAAGGATGCCGCTCATAAAATTTCGGGAAAATATAAACAGCACTGAGGATGTATAAGATCAACGGAATAAGATCATACTCTCTTGCGATGTTTTTATTCGGGTAACCGACTGTGTAAATATCAGAGCGGCTGATGAGTATCTTCATCGTGATCAGCGTCAGCAATACGAATACGACACCACTGTAAATTACAAAGCGCCTGGCATTTTTCCTGTTCTCTTCACGGAAGAGGTCCAGGCGCACAAGAAAAATGCTGACGCCAAGAATCAGGATCGATGCGTGAAACATCCGGCAGAAAAACCAGGTGAATGCGGTGAGGTAAACCTGCTGGTCAGGAACGCGGATCACCTGTGTGGAAACAAGGATATGAAATGTGTCCAGCAGGCCTGCACAGAATAAAGCAATTCCGACGATAGGTGTACTTACATCTCCTTTGATCCGGAAGTCAATAAATGAAAGCAGGACGGTTAAAAAAGCAATGGCAATTGTAAACGAAACAAAAATTGTATGTAAGCTGCGGCCAAGAAGAAAATCTTTCAGTTCACTCTGCCGCTCATACTCCTGGATCTTTGCAATCTGGTAAGGATCGATCTTATGGTTTACCGTACCGAAATCGATACCAAAGACATTTAACAGTACGGGAAGCGCGCAAATAATACCTGTAACCCAGACAACGCTGTTCGGTATGTGGTATTTCTTAAGGTTTAACAACGCCGAAGCCTCGACTTATAAATTGTAAGTCTTCATTTTGTTATACAGTGTCTTGCGGTCGATATTCAAAAGCTTCGCAGCTTTGCTTTTATTATAGTTCACCTGCTTCAGCACTTTCACGATCGTTTCGTATTCAGCTTCCTGTGCTGCGCTCTTAAGGTCAGTCCCGGATCCGGCACCATGCAGACTCCCTGTTTCAGGCTGCATAAATTTATCGGGATTTGAAATTTCAACGGGAAGGAATTTTGATTTGATCGTTTCTTCATCACATAACAATGCGGCGCGTTTTATCACATTCTTCATTTCACGGATGTTTCCCGGCCAGTTGTACTTCCTGAAGCAAACAATTACATCGTCGTCAAAACCCTTGATCTCTTTGTTCAGTTCCTTGTTTGCAGAATTGAGAAAGTGTTCGGCAAAAAGCATAAGGTCATCCTGTCTGTTTCGTAATGCTGGAACACTAATACTGAATTCATTAAAGCGGTGGTAAAGGTCTTCTCTGAATTTTCCTTTTCGCTGCGACTCAAGAAGATTTTCATTCGAAGCAACAATGATCCTTACATCAAGCTGCATTTCCTGCAGCCCTCCGATCCTTTTCATCCGTTGTTCCTGGACTACACGCAGAAGTGCAGTCTGAACATCAAATGGAAGATTTGCAACTTCATCAAGGAAAAGTGTTCCGCCGTTTGCAAGTTCAAAGTGCCCGATCTTCTGTGCAACTGCGCCCGTAAATGATCCTTTTTCATGACCGAACAATTCGCTTCCTGCAAGCTCACGGGAGATGGCTCCGCAATCCAATGCCACGAACGGCTTGTCCTTCCGCTTACTTTTTGTATGCACAGATCTTGCAACCGCTTCTTTCCCTGATCCGCTTTCACCATAAATGATGACGCTGTAATTTGTGGGTGCGACAAGGTCTATCTGCCTGAAGAGTTCTTTGGCTTCACTGCTTTCACCAATGATATAATCTCCGATAATCCTGTCAGGAATTTTTTCTCTTTTTACCTGCGGTGCAGAAGCGGCAAAACCATTCCCTGAAGAATCGAGGGCACGGTTTATCGTGTGAAGGATTTCATCAGGAATCAGGGGCTTGGCAACATAATCGAAAGCGCCGGATTTAATTACGTTAACTGCTGTTTTAATATCGGAATAACCAGTGATAATGATCACCGGAACCGAAGCATCTATCTTATGTATATCGGAGATGGCTTCAAGTCCATCCGTATCACCGAGGCGGAAATCACAAAGCACTACATCAAATTTATTTTCATGCATCAGGTGAAGCATGCCTTTGGAACTATGTGCCTTGCTTACTTCAAAACCTTTCTTCCCCAGAAATGATGACAGAAGCATGCAGATGTCAACGTCATCATCAACTACCAGAATTCGTTTCATAACCGCCTTTCACGTTAATGTTATTTATTAAGTACTTTCTCGAGGGATTCAGTAATCAAATCCCTGCTCAGTGGCTTGCTGATAAAAATATCAGCACCTTCTTCGATTGCCCTGCTTTTTTCACTGGCTCCATCGTAAGCGCTCATCATTATTATTTTAAGGGTGGGGAAGTCCTTTTTTATCCTGCCTAAAATGTCAAGTCCCGAACCGTCAGGCAGGTGAATGTCCAGGAATAATAAAGCAGGCATATGTTTCTTCAGCTTGTCAAGACCTTCAGTGAGTGAATTAGCGATGACCGGAATAAAACTTTTCTGCTTCAGCATGTTGCCGAGGAGAAAACAAATATCCGGTTCATCATCCACTATTAAAACAGTGACCTTATTGCTGTCCATACCAATTGGAGTACAAAATACGGAAGAAAAATTATCCATGTTGGTTAATTTTCCTGGCTATATCTAAAATAAGAAAGTTCCCCTCGCTAAACTGCGAAGGGAACTGCGCTCTGAAACACATCCTCACCGATGTTTCTTTTAAAGGAGATTTATCGAACAGGGTAGGAACATTTTAGGGTTACTTGTTTACAACAACCACAAGCACCTTAGATGATTTCCAGAATTTATCCGGGTCTGTAATTACAAGGGATGAAATCTGGTCTTTACCTGCATGCTGAATAGTATAAGAATCCGTTGGGTGATTTGTAATTACCTGTGCATCCTTCGCATCGATAGGAATGCTAGCTGTCTTGGTAATATCAATCTCATTCATTGCAGTGTTGTTATAATTATCCTTCAACACTTTTGATTTGCCAAGGCCAAGAAAACCACCTTCTTTAACAAGCACTTCCTTATCGAGTAATTCCTTCGCTGTACCTGTTGCATAATAAGCAGTGTGAAGCTTGGTCGTCTGATCGTCGATAGTAGCCTGCTTGGTAGTGTTGTCAGCAGTAAGATTTGTTACTGTATCAGTAAGCTGCGCAACAGTGACATTCAATGTAACAACGCGCTCGTTCAATTCTGCAAGTTCTTTGTCCTTACCCGCGATCTGTTCATTCAGACTATTAACCATTTGCTCCAGGTTATTTAATTTAAGTCCTGATGCTTTGAGCTTTTTGTTGAGGGCAAGAAGTTTTTCCTTGTTCTCTTTCATCAGCTCATTGATAGCAGTGATGTTTTCCTTGATGCGGTCAATCTGTTTTGATTTAAGTTCACCGTTTGCTGTAGCAAGGTTGACTTTATTCTGTTTTACTTCGATTGATGCGAGGTTTGATTCAATTTCGTTCACTTCATTGATGAATGCAGCAATTGTTGAATCCTTGTAGTTTGCCGATGCAACAAGCTCTTTCTTTTGTCCTTCAAGCTTGTCAATATCAGCCTGGTAATTGTGACATGCGGTAAAAATCATTACCGATGAGATGAATAACAGAATCTTTTTCATTTTTATATATTTAAATTTAGTTATAGAATATTTCGCTTTTGACGGAAGTTTAGAATATCCATGCCACCGGGGACATGAATAATCTTAAACCTTTAAATACCCTGATAGCACAGAGTTTAAGTAGAATTTTTTTGCCTTTAGTTGTTTTTAAAAAAAGTAAAAAGCTGTAGACGAGCTTCGCACTGTGGGGAATAGTTACGCAACTTTTTTAAAAAAGTTTTAGAAAATTTTCAGCTTTTTGAAATCAGGTACATCTGATCCATTGCAGGAGAGGCGCTGCCTCCTTTAGGTTCAAGCGTGACTGCCCATACACCGGATTGGTGAACCTGCTTCACCTTCTGCATGATACCGGATGCAGGCATTTCAAAAACACCTGCATCAATAGGTTGTCCGTCCACAATCGCCCAAAGCTGGTATTGTTTATCCTCGGGCGGTAAAGGAAGATCGGAGATATCGATAAAGGTCTGCCTCGTATATTTATTCCAGAACACATGGGCCATATAATACTTGGTACTGTCGACAGCCTTGAGTGTGATGGTGGTAATCGCCGGATCTCGCATGACAGAAATATCATGGTTTACTTTGTCGTACTCATATTTCACCATGTTCAGGTTCTGAGCCATTACGTTTCTTTCGTTGACGATGGTGACATAGCGGTCTTCGGCCTCACTCCATTTCTGGTAGAAAAATACGCTGGCAAATGTGCTGATGATAAGAGATGCGATGCAGGCAGCGATCAGGTATTTGTAAGTAAGCTCATGGGGACTTCCAAACCGTGCAACCCTTCCACGGCCGGTATTTATTTTTTCCATGAGGGCTGAACGTACTCCTGGCCGCGGATTCCTGGAATAGGCAGTTGCATAATCACCTAAAGCAGACTGAACACGCTGCAGCTCTTCTGCAATTTCCGGGTTTGACTCGCACGATTTCTCCACCTCATTCCTCTCGGAATCAGAAAGTGCACCCATGGCATAAAGCTCAAGTACTCCGGACGATATATATTCTTTTACATCCATTTACTTATTTCTCATTATCAAACTGCATTCGCAATTTCATGACAGCTGCACGGGATCTTGTTTTCACCGTCCCCAACGGTATATTCAGTTTCTCCGCGGCTTCACTTTGTGTATACCCGCCAAAGAACAGCAGTTCAATGATCTGCCTGTACTCGGGTTCGAGATTACGAACCATTTCTTTAATTCCAATTGTATCGGGATTATAGGCGGCCTGGGTGTTGAAATCCACTAGAGATACGGAGTCCGACAGTGGATGGTTTTTCTTTTTTTGACTGAATTCTTTCGATCTGATCTTATCAATTGCCATATTCCTGGCAATGTTTACCATCCATGTGAAGAGGCGGCCTTTACCAGGATCATATTGGCTGAAGTTATTCCAGATCTTCAAAAATATTTCCTGCAAAACATCCTCTGCAATCTCATCATCCTGAATGATTCTGTGAATGACACCATACAATGCAGAAGAATAATTGTCGTAGAGAATTTCCATTCCTTCCGTATTGCGTTCGGAGAGCATGGCTATAAGTGATTCTTCTGCTATTTGAATTCTTCTTGCCACAAAAGGTGGTAGGTTGGTGGAGTTGACAAAGAAACAACATTTCAAACTACTAAATACCAACAAATATGAATTTACAAATCGCGCTGCACATGTCAAAGGAAAGTGATGCGTGTAAAAAACATAACATATATTCGATGAGAGATTATAATAAGTCGTTACTTTCACCTCCCGATTTTTGAGCACAATGGCAAAAACCATTTTGAAGTTTGACGCTGATGAAGAATTTGATTTTCTACTCATCGGCATTGTATGCCAGCATAAAGATTACCGCATCTGTTATGAACTGAACCGTAAACTGGAATTGAACCTCGTGCGGGAAAAAGATTATGAAGTGAGTATCGCAAAGCGAATGCATCCTGCAATGTTTTCCTTTTTCAAGTTTGAAAATGATGAGCAGGACCTGTTCTATGTTTTCGAAAATAAAGGAAAGCATGCCTTGCTTGTGCCTGAGCAAAAGCAGATTGATTTTTTCCTAATGATCAAGGAATGTTTTAAACGACACAACATAAATGATATCGTGAGCACAATCAAACAGATACCGGTAGTTTTAGGAGCATACCCCATCGAAGTACGCACCTTGAAAAGCAGGGATTATTTTTTGCTGAATACATGACACCTTATAACAAGACCAAAATTATCGCAACCATTGGTCCGGCTTCGTCTTCAGCATCAGCATTGGAAGAATTGATCAGGGCAGGTGTGGACGTTTGCAGGCTGAATTTTTCGCATGGCGATTTCGAACATCACCAGCAGGTTATAGAAACCATCCGTGAAATAAATACCCGTACCCATCATCATGCTGCCATCCTTGTTGACCTCCAGGGACCGAAGTTGCGTGTCGGCCTTATAGAGAATGATGCAGCAAACCTGGAAACAGGAAAGGAAGTGGTACTGACGA